>Ga0134121_10002434_pt1 | contig 16092 bp, 12 predicted proteins | sample KB301_FD_96463 | JGI IMG/M metagenome (GOLD analysis project Ga0134121, IMG submission 96463) | Terrestrial soil microbial communities without Nitrogen fertilizer from Kellogg Biological Station, Michigan, USA - KB3-0-1 | ecosystem: Environmental > Terrestrial > Soil > Unclassified ... | reverse complement strand
GGCCGCCGACGTCGCGCTGGCGCGGCCGCGCTCCGACGCCGAGATCCGACGCGAGCTGGCAGCGAGCGGCATCGCCGCGGGCGCGCAGGCGACCCTCACGCCGGTCGGGCTCGCGGTTGCGCCGCTCGGCGCGCCGGCGGCCGTGCAGGCGGTGATCCAGGCGGCGAACCAGATCGCGCGGCTGCCCTACCGCTACGGCGGCGGACATCGCACGTGGATCGACACCGCCTACGACTGCTCAGCCTCGATCAGCTTCGCCTTCGCCGCCGCCGGGTTGATCTCCGCGCCGATGGTCTCCGGCGACCTCGCGCGCTGGGGCCGACCCGGCCCCGGCCGCTGGATCACCGTCTTCGCCAACGGCGGCCACACGTTCATGTACGTCGCCGGACTGCGCTTCGACACCGGCGGCCTGAGCGCAACCGGCTCGCGCTGGCAGGGGACCCCGCGCAGCACGACGGGCTTCGTCGTGCGCCACCCGCCGGGGCTGTAGCCGCCGGCTCAGGCGACTGCGCGCAGGCGACGACCTTGCCTGTAGAAGGCGCGCCGACTGCCGGACATGAAAGAAGGGGTGGAGGGGGCCCGCGAGCGGGCCCCCTCCACTCGCCGGTCCCGAATGAGGGGGATCAACAGGACCGGCGCTCGCACAGAGAGGCGGCCGAGAGGGGACGTTGCGCAGTCCCGGCTGATCGACTCGGATCGCTGACGAGTCGATCGACTGGGTAGGTAGGTCCGCGCTGACCGTCTATGCCGTCTCCGATTCGGTCGCCTCTGCTCGCGAAGAACGTACGCGGCGCACGCCCGCCGCACATCAGGCAAATAGCCCAAGACTCTGCAGAACCATACCCTGGGAGTTGGCGTGATGCGCAGGTTTGCCCGCCGGCCGTCCGATGCGCTATAGGGTGGGGCCGTGAGCTCTGGCAGGGGCCCATCGGGGATGCATCCCCGCGACGCGCTGCAGGCGCATCGCGGGCACGCCGCGCCCCAGAGTCCGCTCGAGCGCAGTCGGGAGAGCGCCGAGCTGGACGCTGCGATCGCTGCAGCGATCGCAGGCGAAGGACGTGTCGTGCTGCTCGAAGGCGCCGGCGGGCTCGGCAAGACGCTGCTGCTCACGATCGCCGCCCGGCACGCGAAGCAGGAGCGCATGACCGTCCTGCGTGCGCGCGGCGGCGAGATCGAGCGCCAGTTTCCGTTCGGGGTCGCGCTGCAGCTGTTCGAACCGGCGCTGTCAGCCGCCTCCCCGCGCGAGCGTCAGCGCGTGCTCGCGGGCGCCGCCGCCCACGCCGAGCCGCTGCTGTCCGGTCGCGAGCGTCCGCAGGCCAGCGCGGGGCCGCCCGAGTTCCCGCTGCTGCACGGCCTCCACTGGGTCGCCGTGAACATCGCGGAGCGCCAGCCGCTGATGCTCGCGATCGACGACGTGCACGCCGCCGACGAGGCGTCCCTGCGCGCGCTCCTGTACACCGCGCAGCGCATCGAGGATCTGCCGCTCGTGATCGTGCTGACCGCGCGACCGCGCTCGCTCAGCGTGATCGGCGGGGATCCGCTCACAGCGCTCGCGTCGCACCAGCTCACCCGACGGCTCGAGCTCGCGCCCCTCAGTCCGCGCGCGATCGCGACGATCGTCCGCGCGCAGCTGCCGAATGCCGACGACGCCTTCTGCGCCGCGTGCGCACGCGCGACGGGCGGCAACCCGTTCTTCGCCCGCGAGCTGCTTGCCGCGCTCACGGCGGCCGGCATCCCGCCGACCGCCGAGCACGCACAGCGTGTCGGCGACTTCGGCCCGCTGACGATCGCGCGCGCGATCGAGGCGCGACTCGACCGGCTCTCCCCGCGCGCCGACACGCTCGCGCACGCGGTCGCGATCCTCGGCGACGGTGCCGCGCTCGCCGACGCCGCCGCGCTCGCGCAACTCGACGCCTCCGAGGCCGCCGCGCTCGTCGACGAGCTGGCCGACGCCGACGTGCTGCGCGCGGCGCCCGAGCTCGGCTTCGCGCATCCGATCGTGCGTCAGGCCGTCTACCAGGGGATTCAGGCCGGGGAACGTGCCCGCCTGCACCTCGAAGCGGCCAAGCTGCTGCGGCGCGGTGGCGCGGGCGGCGAGGACCGCGCAGCGCCGCACCTGCTCCACACCGTCCCGGGCGCCGCGCCCTGGATCGTCGGCTGCCTGCACGGCGGGGCCCGCCGAGCGCTCGCGGGCGGCGCGCCGGAGACGGCGGCGAGCTACCTGCTGCGCGCGCTCGAAGAGTCGCCTGCCAACAGCCAGCAGGCGGCGCTGCTGATCGATCTCGGTCGCGCCGAGGCGCTCGCGGGGCGTCCGACCGCGATCGATCGCCTGCGCGCCGCCGTCGCGCTGCTCGACGAGCCGCAGGAGCGCGCCCGTGCGCTCGCGCAACTCGGACAAGCGCTCTACGCAGCGGGCGACAACCCGAGCGCCGCGAGCGCGTTCGACGAGGGCCTGCGCGTCCTCGACGGCGCCGACCCGCTGCTCGAGGAGGAGCTGACCGCCGGCTACCTCGGCGCCGCGCGGCTCGACTTCCGCACGCGAGAGGCCGCGCTCACGCGCTTCAAGGACCTGCTGTCGGGCTCGATCGAGGCCACCACGTCCGCACAGCGCGAGCTGCTCGCGCAGCGCGGACTCGAGCACGCGATGCTCGGCAGCGCACCGGCCGAGGAGGCGATCGCGTTCATCCGCCGGGCGCAGGGCGGCGAGGCGATGCTGCGCGACGTCACCGCCGATGGCGTCGCGTACGCGGCGGCCGTCGCCGCGCTGCTGTTCTGCGACGCGCTCGAGGAGGTCGAGACGGCCGCGACCGCGGGCCTCGAGGACGCGCGTCGGCGCGGCTCGGTCGTCGGCTTCGCGCTGATGTCTGCGCTGCGCGGCGCCTCGCGCTACCTGCGCGGCGACCTTGCGCGCGCGCTCGGCGATCTCGAGGGGGGGCTCGAGGACGTGCCCGTGATGGTGCTGGTGCGTCCGTTCGCCTGCGGGTGGATCGCGCTCGCGCATCTCGACCGCGGCGAGCTCGAGCAGGCCGAGCAGCTGATCGGGAGCCCCGACGACGGCGGGGACCGGCATTTCACGTACAACTGGCCGCTGTTCGCGCGCGGGCGCCTCGCGCTCATGCGCGACGACGCGGCGTCCGCGCTCGAGGACCTGCTCGAGTGCGGACGCCGCCAGAGCGCGATCCCGGCACCGAATCCCGCCGTGCTGGCGTGGCGCTCGGAGGCGGCGGTCGCGGCCTTCAGGCTGGGCCGCGCCAAGCAGGCGCGCGAGCTGGCACAGGAGGAGCTGCGTCTCGCAGAGGCCTTCGGCGCGCCGCGGGCGCTCGGGACGGCGCTGCGCTCAGCCGGGCTCGTGACAGGCGGTGCAAAAGGGCTCGCACTGCTGGAGCAGGCCGTCGCGGTGCTCGAGACCTCCCCGTCGCGGCTCGAGCACGCGCGCGCGTTGGTCGACCTCGGTGGCGCACGTCGCCGCGCCGGCCAGCAGGCGCTCGCGCGCGAGACGCTGCGCGAGGCGCTGGACGTCAGTCACCGCTGCGGCGCGACCAATCTGGAGCGCCTCGCGCACGCGGAGCTGATCGCGGCCGGCGCGCGCCCGCGGCGGGCCGCCGTTCGGGGCGCCGAGGCGCTGACGCCGAGCGAGCTGCGCGTCTCCGAGCTGGCGGAGCAGGGCCTCACGAACCGCGAGATCGCCCAGGCGCTGTTCATCTCGACGAAGACGGTCGAGTTCCATCTGCGCAACGCGTATCTGAAGCTGCGGATTCGCTCGCGTCGCGAGCTGACCGCCGCGCTGCGCTCCGACCGCACGAGCGAACCGGGCGGGCCGAGACCACGCGAGTCAGGCGCGCCCGTAGACGGGGATCGCGGCGCCGCTCGTGGCGGCGCCATCGTCTGAGCAGAGGTGCGCGATCACCCCGGCGAGGTGCGCGGGCGCGACCCAGCGGCTCCAGTCGGCGTCCGGCATCGCGGCCCGGTTCGCCGGCGTGTCGATGACGCTCGGCAGAATCGCGTTGCAGCGCACACGGTCGTCGGCGTACTCGACGGCGACCGCCTGCGCGAATGCGATCGTCGCCGCCTTCGCCGCGACGTAGCCGGCCGCACCCGCGAACGGCCGCAGCGCCGCACGGCTGCCGACGCACACCACGGCACCGCCGCCGGCCGCGACGAGGTGCGGCAGGGCCGCCTGCGTGACGAGGTAGGTCGGACGCAGGTTGAGCCGCAGTTGCGCTTCGAAGCGCTCGATCGGCTCTTCGGCGACCCGTGCGCCCTGGGCGTAGCCGCCGACGAGGTTGACGACCGCGCGCAGCGGCGCCTGCGTCTCCGCAGCTGCGTCCGTGACGGCGGCGGTGACCGCCTGCGGTTCGAACAGGTCCGCCTGCTCCTGCGTCGGCGCCACGACACGCCAGCCGTCCGCCCGCAGGCGCTCGACGACGGCCGTCCCCAGCCCCCCGGATCCCCCGGTCACGAATGCGGTGCGGTCGGTCTCCATGCGCAGACGGTAGCGCGCCGTCAAAGCTGGCACCCCGTGGGGGCCCACCTCCCGCAAACCCCGCAAATTGCGGGGGTGGCACGGTCGCGTGGGGAGGCCGATATCCCCCGCTGACTATGGTGTCACCGCATGGCGAAGGACACCGAGAAGCTCATCCGACAGCTCTCGCTCATCAGCTACCTGATGGCGGAGCGCCGGCCCGTGACCGCACCCGAGATCCGGCGCGACGTCGAGGGCTACAGCGCGATGAACGAAGACGCCTTCGCGCGCCGTTTCTACGCGGATCGCTCCGAGCTGGAGGCGCTGGGCATCCAGCTGTCCGTCGACAAGCCCGTCGAAGGGCTCGCCGAGCAGGAGAACTACTCGCTGCCGCCGGAGAACTTCCACCTGCCCGCGATCGAGTTCGACGACGCGGAGCTCGCCGGCCTGCAGACCGCGCTCAGCCTGCTCGACGGCGAGTTCGCCTACGCCGAGCCGTTGCGGCTCGCGCTGCAGCAGATCTCGTGGGGGCGCCCGAGCCCGCTGCACGCGCCCGAGCAGCGCTCGATCGCGCTCGGCATCACCGCATCGGCAGGTGGCCACGACCTCTCGCAGCGGTTGGCGAAGATCGAGACGGCGATCTTCCGCCGCAAGACGATCGTCTTCGACTACTACACGATGCAGCGCGACGAGCTCGGCGCACGCAAGGTCGACCCGTACCAGCTGCTGTTCCAGGGCGGCCAGTTCTACCTCGTCGGGCGCGCGCACGAGCGCGACGCGATCCGCGTCTTCCGCCTCTCGCGGATCCGCGGCAAGGTCGCCTACGCCTCGAAGGCCGAACACGACTTCCAGCGCCCCGACGACTTCGACCCGCGCGCGTACGCGAATCGCATGCAATGGCAGTTCGGCGAGCCGATCGGCACGGCCGAGGTGTGGATCGCCGGGCGCATCGCGTGGCAGATCGAGCGCCACTTCGGTCGTTACGGCGAGCTGCGTCCGGCGCGCCCGGACGAGGGCGCCGACGAGGATCGCGTGTTCGTCACCGAGTACGCCGACGCACGCCAGCTCGTCGCGTGGGCGCTCGGCCTCGGCGAGCATGCGCGCGTGCTCGGACCGCCCGAGCTCGTCGCGGAGCTCGACGCGCGCGCCGCGCTGCTGGTGGAGCGCCATCGCGACGACCTCGAGCTGGCGCCCGTCGTGGCCGGCGGCGACGGGGGCGCGAGCGACGACGACGCTCCGGATCAGCGCAACGGCAACGGACGGCGCGAGGCGGCCGCGATCCGCCCCGAGCGCTTCGCGCGCCTCGTGACGCTCGCGAGCATCCTCATCCAGGCCGGGCGCCGAGGCCAGCAGATCCCGGTCGCGGAGGTCTGCGAGCGGCTGCAGATCAGCGAGCAGGAGCTCGACGAGGACATCGGCGTGCTGAACGTCGTGAACTTCGGCGCGGGCTCCTACGTGCTCTACGCCGAGATCGGCGACGACGGGATGATCGACGTCGACCCCGAGGCGTACGGCGACTCGTTCGCACGTCCGGCGCGGCTGCTGCCCGTCGAGGCGAAAGCGCTCGTCGCGGCGATCGACCTGATCGGCGAGCACATTCCGGAGGGCTCGCTGGCGTCGGTGCGCGAGAAGGTCGTCGGCGCGCTCGGCGAGGACCCGATCCGCGAGGGCCTTCAGGTCGCGACCGCGGGGGGCGACGACGCACAGATCGCGAACACCGTCTCGCGCGCGATCGCCGACCGGCGGCTGCTCGCGATCGACTACTACAAGGAGAACGAGGACGAGTTCTCCCAGCGCACGGTCGAGCCGTACGCGCTCATCAACGGACAGGAGGGCTGGTACCTCGCCTCCTACGACCCGGACCGCGAGGACGTGCGCCACTTCCGGCTCGATCGCATCAAGGCGGCGACGGTGACCGACGCGACGTTCCAGCCGCGCCCAGAGGTCGACCCGGCCGCCGACGTGGACGGCTGGCCGCGCACCGGCGAGGTGCCGGCCTCGCGCCGCGCACGACTGTGGATCTCCCCGGAGCGCGCCCGCTGGGCGCGCGAGGAGCGGACGGTCGTCGAGGAGCTCTCCGACGGCGCGCTGATCGTGGAGCTCGGCTTCGCCGGCGTCGACTGGCTCGCGCGCGAGGTGCTCAAGGAGGCGGGCGACGCGGTCGTGCTCGAGCCCGCCGACGCGCGCGAAGCGGTTCAGGTCGCCGTCGCGCGGCTCGCGCACGCATGAGCCGCCGCGACCAGATCCGCATGGACGCTGCGGAGCTGGCCGCGTTCCTCGACGAGCAGCGGACAGTGATCGCGGCGACGAACGGCCCCGACGGCTGGCCACACCTGATGCCGCTGTGGTTCACGGTGCGAAGCGGGGAGCTGTGGTCGTGGACGTACGCGAAGTCGCAGAAGGTCCGCAACCTCGAGCGCGATCCGCGCGTGACGCTGCAGGTCGAGGCCGGCGAGCAGTACCAGGAGCTGCGCGGCGTGATGATCCGCGCCCGCGCCGTGATCCACCGCGACCTCGACACGGTCGCCGCGTTCGGCGCCGAGCTGTTCGCCCGCTACCTCCCGGGCGACGGACCCGCAGCCCCGGCGGTGCTGGAGATGGTGCGCGCGCAGGCGCCCAAGCGCGTCGCGCTCCACTTCACCGCGACCGAGCCGCCCGTGAGCTGGGATCACGGGAAGCTCGGCGGCGTCTACTGAGCTACGCCGCCGCGCGCTCGCTGCGCCAGACCTCGCCGTTGCGCTCGTACTCGACGCCGGCCGCGAGCAGCTTGGCGAACTCGGCGCCGGACTCGCGCTCGACGAGCCAGAGGGCGAGATCGAGCCCGGCGGTGACGCCGCCGGCGGTGAGGATGTCGCCATCGTCAACGACGCGCGCGTCGATCACCTCGGCGCCCGTCTCACGCAGCCGGTCGAGCGCGAGCCGGTTCGTCGTCGCGGGACGGCCCGCGAGCAGCCCGGCCGCACCGAGCAGCATCGCGCCGGTGCACACGGACGCGATGGTGACGCCCTCGCCGTGCAGGCGTGCGAGCGCCGCCGGGATCGCGCCTCGCCGCATCTCGCCGAGCACGCCGACGGGACTGCCGTCGTTGAGACCGCCACCCGGGACGATCACGAGGTCGGGGCGGGTGGAGAGCGGGCCGTCGGGCACGAGCGTCGTGCCGATGCCGGAGACGACGCGCTCGGCGCCTTCGAGCTGAACGAGCGAGACGTCGAACGGACCGCCCGCGCGACCGGCGTGCCGCAGCAGCTCGTTGGGGCCGAGCGCGTCGAGGTCGTCGAAGCCGTCGAAGATGAGGATGTCGATCTGCATCGGGCGCTCCTGTCGTCGGTGTCGGCGACGATCGTCCCCCAAGGTCCGCCGCTTCACCAGTGGCAGGAATGACGATGTCCGTATGATTCCCGCCATGCATCGAATCGCCGTGCTCGCGCTGCCCGCGGTCGTCCTCTTCGACCTCGCCACGCCGTGTCAGCTGCTCGCCCGCCACTACGCCGTCGAGCCGTGCACGCCCACGCCCGGGCCGATCCCGACGACGAGCGGCTTCCCGCTCCAGCTCGAGCACGGGCTCGAAGCGCTCGCGCGCGCACACACGGTGCTCGTGCCCGGGCTGAACCCCGCCGTCTGGCCGCCGGAGCCCGCGGCGCTCGACGCGCTGCGCGACGCCCACGCGCGCGGCGCGCGCGTCGCCTCGATCTGCACCGGCGCGTTCGTGCTCGCCGCCGCCGGCCTGCTCGACGGCCGGCCCGCGACGACGCACTGGCGCTACGCCGCGCGGCTCGCCGAGCAGTTCCCGGCCGTGCGCGTGAACCCGGACGTGCTCTACGTCGACGACGGCGACGTGCTCACCTCCGCCGGCGTCGCCGCCGGGATCGACCTCTGCCTGCACCTGCTGCGACGCGACCACGGCGCCGCCGCCGCCAACGCCGTCGCGCGCCAGACCGTCGTCGCCCCGCACCGCGGCGGCGGGCAGGCGCAGTTCATCGAGCGGCCCGTGCCGACACACGACGACGGCAGCCTGGAGGCCACGCGCGCGTGGGCGCTCGAACGGCTCGAACGGCCGCTGACCGTCGCGACGCTCGCGCGTCACGCCTGCTGTAGCGAGCGCACGTTCGCACGCCGCTTCCAGGCCGAGACGGGCACGACGCCGCTGCGCTGGCTGCACGCGCAGCGCGTCGACCACGCGCGGCGGCTGCTGGAGCAGAGCGACCTGCCGGTCGAGGTCGTCGCGCAGCGCTGCGGCTTCGGCTCGGCCACCGTCCTGCGCCAGCACTTCCGCCGCGCGACCGCCTCGACGCCGAGCGCCTACCGGCGCACGTTCGCGGGTCGCTGAAGCGCGCGGAGCGCCTGGCGGATCGTTAGGCTGAACCACGATGGAGGATCTCCGGGGGCTCATCCTGTCGGGCGGCAAGGGCACGCGCTTGCGACCGATCACGCACACGAGCGCGAAGCAGCTCGTGCCGGTTGCGAACAAGCCGGTCCTGTTCTACGGCATCGAGGCGATGGCGGCCGCCGGGATCCGCGAGATCGGGATCATCATCGCGCCCGAAACCGGCGAGGAGATCCGTGCGGCGGCGGGCGACGGCTCGCGCTTCGGCGTCGAGCTGACGTACATCGTGCAGGACGAGCCCGCCGGCCTTGCGCACGCGGTCCTGACCGCGGAGCCGTTCCTGGCCGATGCGCCGTTCGTCATGTACCTCGGCGACAACCTGCTGCAAGGCGGCATAGAAGACCTCGTGCGCGCCTTCCGCTCCGGCAAGCCGGACGCGCTGATCCTGCTCACGCCCGCGCCCGCCCCCGAGAACTACGGCGTCGCGGAGCTCAACGGCGACAACACCGTCACGCGGCTGGTCGAGAAGCCCAGCGAACCGGCGACCGACCTCGCGCTCGTCGGCGTCTACATGTTCACCGCCGGGATCCATGACGCGGCGCGCGCGATCGAGCCCTCCACCCGCGGCGAGCTGGAGATCACCGACGCGATCCAGCAGCTCGTCGACGACGGCCGGCGCGTCGAGCCGCACATCGTCACCGGCTGGTGGAAAGACACCGGTCGGCTCGACGACATGCTCGAAGCGAACCGGCTGATCCTCGAGAACGTCGAGCCGCGCGTCGACGGCGAGCTGATCGACTCGCAGGTCGACGGACGCGTCGTCGTGGAGGCGGGCGCCAAGCTCGTGCGCTCGACGGTGCGCGGGCCGGCGATCATCGGCGCCGGAGCGCGGCTGACCGACTGCTACGTCGGACCGTACACGGCGATCGCGGAGGACTGCACGATCGAGAACGCCGAGGTCGAGCACTCGATCCTGCTCGCCGGCTCGTCGGTCTGCAACCTCGCCGGGCGGATGGAGTCCTCGCTCCTGGGCCGCAACGTCGCGATCCGGCGCGACGACCGCCAGCCGCGCGCCTATCGCTTCATGGTCGGCGACAACTCCGAAATCGGCATCCTGTAGCCGGTCGTGCGCGTTCTGGTGACAGGCGCCGGGGGGATGCTCGGCCAGGACGTCGTCGCAACCGCGCGCGTGGCCGGTCATGAGGTCGCTGCGCTGACGCGCGTCGAGCTCGACGTGACCGACGCCGAGGCCGTCGCCGGCGCAGTCGGCGCCGCACGCCCGGAGGCGATCGTGCACTGCGCAGCGTGGACCGACGTCGACGGTGCCGAGTCCGACCCGCGCGGCGCGTCCGCGGTGAACGAGGTCGGCGCCGGCAACGTCGCCCGCGCCGCCGCGGCCGCGGGGGCCCGGCTGGTGCACGTCTCGACCGACTACGTCTTCGACGGCGAGCAGCACACGCCATACGTCGAGTCCGACACGACCGGCCCGCGCTCCGTCTACGGACAGACGAAGCTCGCCGGCGAGCGCGCAGTCGCCGACGCCGGGGGATCGCATGCGATCGTGCGCTCGTCGTGGCTGTTCGGCCTCGGCGGACCCAACTTCGTCGCGACGATGCTCGCGCTCGGCGCCGAGCGCGACGAGATCTCGGTCGTCGCCGACCAGGTCGGCTGTCCGACGTCGACCGCACAGCTCGCGCGCGCGCTGCTCGAGCTTGCGCAGGCCAACGCGCAGGGGATCTTCCACGTCGCCGGCGCCGGCAACTGCTCGTGGCACGACTTCGCGGTCGAGATCTTCCGCCAGGCCGGCGTCGACTGCCGCGTCCTGCCCTGCGCGACCGCCGAGATGCCGCGACCGGCGCCGCGACCGGCGTTCAGCGCACTCGGCAGCGAGCGCACCACCACGCCGATCCTGGTGCCTTGGCAGCAGGCACTGTCCACCTATCTCGCGCAGCGGAGGATCCACGCATGAAGCTCTTGGTCTGCGGGGGCGCCGGCTTCATCGGCTCCAACTTCGTCCGACTCCGCGTCCGGGACCATGGCGACGAGGTCGTCGTGCTCGACAAGCTCACGTACGCGGGCCGCCGGGAGAACCTCCACGACACGATCGACGACGTGCGCTTCGTCCACGGCGCGATCGAGGATCCCGACGCCGTCGCCGACGCGATCGCCGGCTGCGAGGCGGTCGTGAACTTCGCCGCCGAGACGCACGTCGACCGCTCGATCGCCGAGCCCGACGCGTTCGTGCGCACGAACGCCCAGGGCACCTACGTGCTGCTGGAGGCCGCGCGCACGGCGGGCGTGCGCTTTCTGCAGGTCTCCACCGACGAGGTCTACGGCTCGATCGACGAGGGCTCCTTTACCGAGGAGTCGCCGCTGCGCCCGTCCTCGCCCTACAGCGCGACGAAGACGGGCGCCGACCTGCTCGTGCTCAGCTACTTCCACACGTTCGAGCTGGAGACGCTGATCTGTCGCGGGTCGAACAACTACGGGCCCTATCAGTACCCGGAGAAGCTGATTCCGCTGATGATCCTCAACGCGCTGCACGGCGACAAGCTGCCCGTCTACGGCGACGGCATGCAGGTGCGCAACTGGCTCTACGTCGAGGACTTCGGCCGGGGGATCGGACATGCGCTCGAGCACGGCGCGGCGGGTGAGGTCTACAACGTCGGCGGCCCGGACGAGTGCCCGAACCTCGAGGTCGTCGAGCGGATCCTCGCGCTGACCGGCAACGACGCGTCGCTGATCGAGTACGTGACCGACCGACCGGGGCACGATCGCCGCTACTCGCTCGCCTCCGAGAAGCTGCGCGCGCTCGGCTGGGAGGCGCAGATGCGCTTCGCCGAGGGGCTCGAGCGCACGGTCGACTGGTATCGCGAGAGCACGTGGTGGTGGGAGTCGATCCGCTCCGGCGACTACCGCGAGTACTACGAGCGTCAGTACGGCCGTGCGCTTGGCGGTAAGTAGTCCTTCCCGATCTTGTGCATTCGCGGACATTGCGATGATCCGATCGCACGGGATGGGTAGCACTAGGGACGTGCACCTGCACCGCAACGCCCCTGCGCCCGCCCGCTGGCGCGTCACCTGCGTCGACGGACTGCTGCATGTCGCCTACGCGGCCGCCGTCGCGGCCGAGTCTGCGGCGCATCGCTGCGCCGAGCGTCTGGCCGACGCCCAGCCCTCGGCGCGACGGCGCGGGCCGCTCGGGATGCGTGCGCGCGGCAACGGCAGGCAGCGGCGCCCGCTCGGCGCGCGCGCCGGCCGGCGCGCGCGGCAGCGCCACGGCTCCTGACGCGCGCGCGGCGCGGTTTTTCCGTCACATCGCGGGACGGAGTTACACTCACCATTGATCGTTGGCGATGGCAACTGAGGATCGCACCCCCACCCGTCCCGCAGTCCCCCGTGGTCGCCACGCGCCGCCGCTGGAGGTGCGGCTCTCGCGTCAGCGCGACCGACTGTTCGAGGCCGCCGCGTTCGTGTTCGCGACGACCGGCTACGCCGACGCGAGCGCCGAGTCGATCAGCCGCGCCGCCGGCATGTCGAAGGCGACGTTCTACGAGCACTTCGCGAACAAGGAGGAGTGCATCCTCGCGCTCTTCGACCAGGCCTACGCCGTCGTGCTCGAGCGGATCGTCGAGGCGGCCACGGCCGCCGGCGAGGACCCGGTCCGGCGCATGCGCGACGGGATGCGCGCGTTCCTCGTGGTGCTGGGCGAGTACCCCAACGAGGCGCAGACGCTGCTCGTCGAGATCATCGGCGCCGGCCCCGCCGCGATGCGCCGCCGCGACGAGATCATCACGCTCTTCGCGCAGGTGCTGGACCGCGAGAACGAGGCCCACGCCGAGGAGGGCGTGCTGCCGCGCTTCGCCTCGCCGCACGACGCGTTCGCGATCGTCGGCGCGATCGTCGAGCTCGTCTCGCGCCAGCTGCGCCTTGGCGAGCCGGAGCATCCGCTCGACCTGCAGCCGCTGATCGAGCGCTTCGCGTTCGGGCTGCTGGGCCAGGCGCCGCCGCATCCGTGAGCGACAGCCTCGCCGCGCTCGGCGCGGAGGTCGTCGTCTGCCGCCGCTGCCCGCGGCTCGTCGAATGGCGCGAGCGGGTCGCGCGCGAGAAGCGCGCGGCGTATGCGGACGACGTGTACTGGGGCCGCCCGATCACCGGCTTCGGCGATCCCGACGCGCGGATCCTCGTGCTCGGCCTCGCCCCGGCCGCGCACGGCGGCAACCGCACCGGTCGCGTCTTCACCGGCGACCGCTCGGGCGACTGGCTGTTCGCCGCGTTGTGGCGCTGCGGCCTCGCGAACCAGCCCGTGTCGCGTTCGCGCGACGACGGCCTGCGGCTCCAAGGCGCGTACGTGACGGCCGCCGTGCGCTGCGCCCCGCCTGCGAACAAGCCCCTGCCGGCCGAGCGCGCCGACTGCGCCCCCTACCTGGAGCGCGAGCTGACGCTGCTGCACGACGTGCGTGTGATCGTCTGCCTCGGCGGCTTCGCCTGGGAGTCCGCGCTGCGCCTGCGCGCCGCCCTCGGCGAGCCGACGCCCCGCCCGAAGCCGCGCTTCGGCCACGGCGCGGAAGCGGCCGGCGAGCGCTGGTCGCTGCTCGGGTGCTACCACCCGAGCCAGCAGAACACGTTCACCGGGCGGCTGACCGAGCCGATGCTGGACGCCGTCGTCCTGCGGGCGCGCGAGCTGGCGGAGCTGGGGCCGCACGCTAGGCTCGTCTGAGCCGATGGCGCCGGATCCGCTCTCCTCCTTCACCCCGCGCGTGCGCGACTGGTTCGCCGGCGCGTTCGCTGCGCCGACGGAGGCGCAGGCGCAGGCGTGGCCCGCGATCGCGACGGGCGAGCACGTGCTGATCTCGGCGCCGACGGGCTCCGGCAAGACGCTGGCGGCGTTCCTGTGGGGGCTCGACCGGCTCGCGGCGGATCCACTTAACGGGGATCCCGCCCGCCCGCGGCGCACCCGCCTCGTCTACGTCTCTCCCCTGAAGGCGCTCTCCTACGACATCGAGCGCAACCTGCGCGCGCCGCTGAAGGGCATCGGCGCGGACATCCGCGTCGGGCTGCGCACCGGCGACACGCCGCAGCGCGAGCGCCAGCAGATGCTGCGCGAGCCGCCCGACGTGCTGATCACGACGCCGGAGTCGCTCTACCTGATGCTCACGAGCAGAGCGCGCGAGATCCTGCGCGGCGCGCAGTGGGTGATCGTGGACGAGATCCACGCCGTCGCCGGCACGAAGCGCGGGGCGCACCTCGCGCTTACGCTCGAGCGGCTCGACGCGCTCGCGGAGCAGGAGGTCCAGCGCATCGGCCTCTCGGCGACGCAGAACCCACTTGAGGAGGTCGGCCGCTTCATGGTCGGCCCGCGGCGGCAGTGCCGGATCGTCGACACGGGCGTGCGCAAGCCGCTCGACCTGAGGATCCACGTGCCGGTGGAGTCGATGGTCGAGCCCGATTCCGCGGCCGACCCGCTCGACCCGCTCGTCGGCGGCGAGGCGACGCGCCGCTCGATCTGGCCGGCGATCTATCCCGAGCTGCTCAAGCTGATCCAGGCGCACCGCTCGACGATCCTGTTCGTCAACAACCGCCGCAGCGCCGAGCGGATCGCGCTGCGGCTCAACGAGCTGGCGACGACGGAGGGCGAGCCGACGGCCGAGATCGCCCGTGCGCACCACGGCTCGCTCGCGCGCGAGGAGCGGCTCGTCGTCGAGGAGCAGCTGAAGGCGGGCGAGATCCCCTGCATCGTCGCGACCTCCTCGCTGGAGCTGGGGATCGACATGGGCGCCGTCGACCTCGTCCTCCAGGTCGAGTCGCCGAAGTCGGTCGCCGCCGGGCTGCAGCGCATCGGCCGCGCCGGCCACAACGTCGGCGACACGAGCAAGGGCCGCATCTTCCCGAAGTTCCGCGCCGACCTGCTCGAGTGCGCGGTCGTGGCGCAGCGGATGCGCGAGGGCGCGATCGAGCCGACCGTCGTGCCGCGCAACCCGCTCGACGTGCTCGCCCAGCAGGTCGTCGCGATGGTCGCCTGCGAGGACGAGGACGAGCCGCTCGCCGTCGACGAGCTGTACGCACGCGTCACGCGCACCTACACCTACGCGGAGCTTTCGCGCGGGCAGCTCGAGAACGTGCTCGACATGCTCGACGGCCGCTACCCCTCCAGCGAGTTCGCCGAGTTGCGGCCGCGGATCGTGTGGGATCGCGTCGCCGGCACGCTCCGCCCGCGCCAGGGGGCCCGCGCGCTCGCCGTCGTGAACGCCGGCACGATCCCCGACCGCGGCCTCTACCTCGTCACGCTGCCCGACGGCCGCCGCGTCGGCGAGCTCGACGAGGAGATGGTCTACGAGGCGCGGCCGGGCCAGACGTTCCTGCTCGGGGCGTCGAGCTGGCGGATCGAGGAGATCGGTCGCGACCGCGTGATCGTCACGCCGGCGCCGGGTGTCCCGGGTGCGATCCCGTTCTGGAAGGGCGACGGGATCGGTCGCCCGAAGGAGCTCGGCGAGGCGATCGGCGCGTTCGCGCGCACGGCGGTCGACCGGCCGGTCGAGGAGCTGGAGCGCGACTACGACCTCGACCCGCTCGCAGCGCGCAACCTGCTCGACTACCTGGCCGAGCAGCAGGCCTCCACGCGCGTGATCCCGAGCGACCGGACGATCGTCGTCGAGCGCTTCCGCGACGAGATCGGCGACTGGCGGCTGTGCATCCTCTCGCCCTACGGCGGGCGCATCCACGCGGCGTGGGGGCTCGCGCTCTCCGCCCGCATCCGCGACGAGCTGGGGCTGGAGGCGGACGCGATCTGGTCCGACGACGGGATCATCGTCCACCTGCCCGATGCGGACGAGCCGCCGAGCGCGGACCTCGCGTTGATCGAGCCCGACGAGCTGGAGGATCGCGTCGTCGCCGAGCTGTCGGCCAGCGCGCTGTTCGGCGCGCGCTTCCGCGAGAACGCGGCGCGCGCGCTGCTGATCCCGCGCGCCTACCCCGGCAAGCGCACGCCGCTGTGGCAGCAGCGGCTGAAGGCGCAGACGCTGCTGGAGGTCGCCAAGCGCTATGGAGAGTTTCCGATCATCCTCGAGACCTATCGCGAGTGCCTGCGCGACGTGCTCGACCTGCCGGGCCTGCGCGACCTGCTGACGCGGCTGCACCGCCGCGAGCTGTCGCTCGTCGAGGTCGAGACCGCGAGCGCCTCGCCGTTCGCCTCCTCGCTGCTGTTCGACTACGTCGCGACGTACATGTACGAGGGCGACACGCCGAACGCCGAGCGGCGCGCGGCGGCGCTCTCGCTCGACCGCGACCTGCTGCGCGAGCTGCTCGG
>Ga0134121_10002433_pt1 | contig 16093 bp, 20 predicted proteins | sample KB301_FD_96463 | JGI IMG/M metagenome (GOLD analysis project Ga0134121, IMG submission 96463) | Terrestrial soil microbial communities without Nitrogen fertilizer from Kellogg Biological Station, Michigan, USA - KB3-0-1 | ecosystem: Environmental > Terrestrial > Soil > Unclassified ... | reverse complement strand
CGCGCGCCACTTCGTCGGCGAACGATGGACCCGATAGCGCGCCGCAGCGGGAAATCATCGGCTCGACAATCTGGTGCGGCAACGAGCCGGTCCCCTGCTCGAAGCCTTTGCACAGCCACACCAGCGGAGCGGGCTTCTTCTGAATGATCTCTCGCAAGCCGGCGACGGGAGTCGCGGACAGGAAGAGGTCAGCGCTGGCGGGAAAGTCTGCGCTCACCTTCACCGCCGCCGGGATCTCGACTTTCGGCAGGTAGCGTTCATTGCGGCGCGTGCGCGCCATGGTCTCGGCCTGCGCGCGATCGCGCGCCCACAGCGTGACGTCGAGGCGTGCCGCGAGCACCGACGCGATCGCGGTACCCCAGGCGCCGGCGCCGAGGACCGCGACGCGGGTCACCGGGCGAGTTCGATCTTCGATTCGCCGCCCGCGGCCCCTTGCGGCTGTTGCTGCCGGCGCTGCAGGAACAACGCCTCGAACGACACCGGCGCCAGCAGCACCGGCGGGAAACCGCCGCGGATCACGAGGTCCGAGATCGCCTCGCGCAGGTAGGGGAACAGGATCGTCGGGCAGGCGATGCCGAGCAGCGGATCCAGATCCGACGGCGGCACGTTGCGCATCTGGAAGATGCCGGCCTGCACCGCCTCGGCGAGGAACAGCGTGCGCTCGCCGACCTTGGCGGTCACCGTCGCGCTCACCGTGGCCTCGAAATAACCCTCGGCGAACGGCGTTGCGCCGGTATCGATCTGCACTTCGAGCTGCGGCTGCGCGGGCTGCATGAAGATCTGCGGCGCGTTCGGGATTTCGAGCGACAGGTCCTTCACGTAGATCTTCTCGATCTGGAAGGTCGCGCCCTGCGGCGCGGCAGGTTCGGTCATGGCGTGCTCCTCATTTCGTTCCTTCCAGCAGTAGGTCGAGCTCGCCCTTGCGTTCCAGGGCATGGAGATCGTCGCAGCCGCCGACGTGGCGCTCGCCGATCCAGATCTGCGGCACGGTGCGGCTGCCGCCGGCTTTCTTCGTCATCTCGGCGCGCAGCTCGGGCTGCAGGTCGACGCGGATCTTCTCGATCTGCGCGCCTTTCGCCAGCAGCAGACGCTCGGCGGACTGACAGAAAGGGCACGCCGCGGTGGCGTACATGAGGACACGAGGCTTGCCCAGCTCTATTTCTCCACCGGCAAGCCGGCCTGCTGCCAGGCGCCGATGCCGCCGCTCAGGTTGACGACCTTCGCGAAGCCCTGCTTCTTGAGCGCACCGATGGCCTTCGCCGCGCGGTTGGTGCCGGTGTCGCAATAAACGATGAGCGGGCGCTCCTTGCGCTTGGCGAGGTCGTTCGCGCCTTCCTCGACGCGCGCGAGCGGCACGTTCTTTGCCCCGAGGATGTGCCCGGCGCCGAATTCGCCCGGATCGCGCACGTCCACCACCAGCGCGTCCTCGCGGTTGATCATGTGGGTTGCCTGCGCCGGCGTCACCCACGGGCCGCCGGCGGTGCGGCGGAACAGCGGCCACAGCAGCATCGCGCCGGAAATGACCGCGACGGCGATCAGCAGCAGGTTGTTTTGGACGAACTGCACGAGGGGCGACATTATAATCGCGCGATGCGTAAGGTCGTGTTGCTTCGACATGGCGAGTCGCAGTGGAACCGCGAGAATCGCTTCACCGGCTGGACCGACGTCGACCTGTCGGAGGCCGGCATCGCCGAGGCGCGCGCCGGCGGCCGGCTGCTCAAGGCCGAGGGCTACGCCTTCGACCTCGCCTACACCTCGCTGCTCCGGCGCGCGATCCGCACGCTGTGGATCGCGCTCGACGAGATCGGCCAGATGTGGCTGCCGGTGCAGAAGGACTGGCGCCTGAACGAGCGTCACTATGGCGACCTGCAGGGACTCAACAAGGCGGAGATGGCGGCGAAGTTCGGCGACCAGCAGGTGCTGGTCTGGCGGCGCAGCTACGACACGCCGCCGCCCGAGCTGAAGCCGAGCGATGCGCGCTACGAGGGCAGGGACCCGCGCTACGCCGGCATCAAAGTGCCGTTGACCGAGTGCCTGAAAGACACCGTCGAGCGCGTGGTGCCGTACTGGGAGTCGGTGATTGCACCGACGGTACGCGCGGGCAAGCGTGTGCTGATCGCGGCGCACGGCAATTCGCTGCGCGCGCTGGTCAAGCATCTCGACGGCATTTCCGACGACGCGATCGTCAAGCTCAACATCCCGACCGGTATTCCATTGGTGTACGAGCTCGACGAGCGCATGAAGCCGCTCAAGCATTACTACCTCGGTGATCCCGACGAGATCGCGCGCCGCGTCGCCTCGGTCGCGGCGCAAGGGAAAGCGAAGGCCTGAAGGGCGCCGTTCTCCTGCTTCTGGCCTCGGCTGCGGCTGCAGCCTGGGGCGCGAGTCAGGAAGAGAGCCTCAAAGCGCTGCGCGGGCGCATCGATGCGATCAACCGCGAACTGGAGAAGAAGGAGGCGGCCACCCGCGAGGCGCGCGACGCGCTGCGCGATTCGGAGCGCGCGATCTCGAACGCCAACCGCGCGCTGGCGCGCTCGGCCGCCGAATCCCGCCAGGTGCGCGCCGAGGCGGCGCGCATCGCCGAGCGCCGCCGCGCCGCCGAGGCGCAGATCGCGCAACGCGAAGCGGCCATCGAGCGCATGCTGGTGGCATGGTCCGCGGCCGGCGCGCCCGACGCGTTACGCGTAATGCTTTCCGGCGATGATCCGGCGGACCTCGGTCGCAAATTGCACTACCTCGGCGCGATCTCGCGCGCCGCGGCAGCGCTGATCGCGGAGCAGCGCGCGGCGCTCGCCGAGCTCGAGCGGCTCGGCGGCGAAGCCAGGCTGCGCGCCGACCGGCTGCGCGCGATCGAGCAGGCGAGCCGCGCCGAGCGTGACAAAGTCCTCGCCGAGCGGCGCGAGCGCCAGCGCGTGCTGACGGCGCTCGGCGCCGATATCCGCAAGAACCGGAGGGAAATCCGGGTGCTGAAAGCCGACGAGGCGCGTCTTGCGCGCCTGGTCGAAGCGCTGGCGCGCGCCGCCGCGAGCACTATGACCGAGCCTTTCTCCGCCCTGCGCGGCAAGCTGCGTCTGCCGGTGCGCGGGGAACTGACCGCACGCTACGGCGCTCCAAGGGGAGCGGCGGGAATGGTGGCGAAAGGCGTGTTCATTCGCGCGCCCGAGGGGCAGCCGGTACGCGCGATTGCCCGGGGACAGGTGGTCTACGCCGACTGGATGCGGGGCTTCGGCAACCTGCTGATCGTCGACCACGGCGAGAGCTACCTTTCGATCTACGCCAACAATGAAACACTGCTGAAGGAGCCGGGCGATCCGGTCGCGCCGGGTGAGCCGATCGCCACTACGGGATCGAGCGGTGGTAACGAGGAAACGGGCTTATACTTTGAAATGCGGCACTTGGGCCGCGCCTTTGACCCGCTGTCGTGGGTCAAGCTGAAATAAAGCGAGCGTCATGCACACCAGGCTTCGCAGCATCGGTTTCATGATCGTCGGCGCGGTCGCCGGCGTTCTCATCAGCCTCAACTTCCAGGTCTTCGCCGACCGCGCGACGCGCACGTCGCTGCCGATCGAGGAGCTGCGCGCGTTCACCGAAGTGTTCGGCGCGATCAAGACGAATTACGTCGAGCCGGTCGAGGACAAGAAGCTGATCACCGAGGCGATCAACGGCATGCTGACCGGCCTCGACCCGCATTCGTCGTACCTCGACGCGGAAGCGTTCCGCGAGCTGCAGGTCGGCACGCAGGGCCAGTTCGGCGGCCTCGGCATCGAGGTCGGCATGGAAGACGGCTTCGTCAAGGTGATCTCGCCGATCGAGGACACGCCGGCCCACAAGGCCGGCATCAAGCCCGGCGACCTGATCATCAAGCTCGACGAGACCCCGGTGAAGGGTATGACGCTGAACGACGCCGTGAAGAAGATGCGCGGCAAGCCCAACACCAGCATCACGCTCACCATCACCCGCAAGGGCGAGGCCGCGCCGCTCATCGTCACGCTCACACGCGCCGTGATCCGCGTGCAAAGCGTGAAGTCGAAGACCATCGAGCCCGGCTACGCCTGGATCCGCATCTCCCAGTTCCAGGAAGCGACCGCCGAGCACATGGTCAAGCACCTGAGCGGCCTGTTCAAGGACGGCCAGGTGAAGGGCCTGGTGCTCGACCTGCGCAACGATCCGGGCGGCCTGCTGTTCGGCGCGGTGGCGATCTCGTCGGCGTTCCTGCCGCAGAAGTCGCTGGTCGTGTCCACCGACGGGCGCGCCGAAGATGCGCGCAAGAAGTTCTATGCCAGCCCCGAGGACTACGCGCGGCGCGGCGAAGACGTGCTGAAGGCGCTGCCGGCGGCGGTGAAGACGGTGCCGATGGTGGTGCTGGTGAACGGCGGCTCGGCCTCGGCGTCGGAAATCGTCGCCGGTGCGCTGCAGGACCACAAGCGCGCCAAGGTGATCGGCACGCAGACCTTCGGCAAGGGCTCGGTGCAGACCATCATGCCGCTCGGCAACAACACCGCGATCAAGCTCACCACCGCGCGTTACTACACCCCGGGCGGGCGCTCGATCCAGGCGCTCGGCATCACGCCCGACATCGTGGTCGAAGATCCGACCGACACGCTCACGCGTGTGCGCGAGGCCGACCTGCAGCGTCACCTGGAGAACGGCCGCGTGCCGGAGAAGAAGGATCCGGCCGACAAGTCCGCGCCGCCGGCGAGCTCCTCGACACGCGCCAAGCCGGCGCCGACCCCGGCCGAGATGAAGCCGACCGAGCTCGGCTCGAAAGAAGACTTCCAGCTCTCGCAGGCGATCGCGTTCCTCAAGGGCGAGCCGGTGAAGACCTCCTCGCCGACCGTCGCGCAGAGCGACACGCCGAAGCCGCAAGCCAAGCCGAACTAGGAGGCCGGGGGAAACCTCCCCCGCACCCCCTGAACGACCAGCAGCTTCTCCGCTACAGCCGGCACATCCTGCTGCCGGAGATCGGGATCGAAGGACAGGAGAAGCTGCGCGCCTCGCACGCGCTGATCGTCGGCGCGGGCGGGCTGGGCTGCCCTGCAGCGCTCTACCTCACCGCGGCCGGCGTCGGCCGGCTCACGCTGGTCGATTCCGACAAGGTCGACCTGACGAATCTCCAGCGGCAGATCCTGTATCGGAGCGAAGCCGTCGGCGCGGTGAAGGTGGACGCCGCGCGCGCCACGCTCAATGCGGTCAATCCGGATGTCAGCGTGGTCGCGGTGCACAAGCGGCTGGAGGATTTCACGGTCGTCGGCAGCGCCGACGTGGTGCTCGATTGCACCGACAATTTCGCCACGCGCCACGCGATCAACCGCGCGTGCGTGAAGCACGGCAAGCCGCTGGTCTCCGGCGCTGCGATCCGCTTCGACGCGCAGATTACGGTGTTCGATCTGTCGAAAAAGGATTCGCCGTGTTATTCGTGCGTGTTCCCCGAGGATGCGCAGGTCGAAGAAGAGCAATGCTCGACCATGGGCGTGTTCGCGCCGCTTACCGGCGTGATCGGCGCGATGCAGGCGATGGAAGCGATCAAGCTGCTCGCCGGCATCGGCGAGTCGCTGAACGGGCGGCTTCAGGTATTCGACGCGAAGAACACCGAGTGGCGCAGCGTGCGGGTGAAAAAGGATCCCGCCTGCAGCGTCTGCAGCAAGACGCTCAACCGTGTACCGTAGGAAACTCCGCCGGCGGGCGCGGCACCCCGGCGAAATGGCTGAGTAGCAGCCAGTCCGGGAACGCGCGCACCAGCGCGGGCACGCCCGTCACCTTGATCTTCTTCTGCCGCAGCGCCTCTGCGAACGGCAGGTCGCCGAGCCAGACATTCGCCATCGCGGCGAGATCGGCGTCGACGTAGACATCGACCTCGAAGCCGGGATCATTGAGGCAGACGTCGGACCCGGAGCGCTCGAGGATCAGCCAGCACTTCTTCAGCATGCTGCGGCCGGCGGGAACGCCGTGGAATTCGAACTGGACCACCACGCGCCTCGGCGGCAGGCGGTCGAGCGCCGTGCGACGACGGATGTTCCACATCAGGAGCCCCGAGTCGAGATTCTCGGGATTCACCCGGATCGTCCAGCGCTGTCCCCAGGTGCCGAGCGCATCGACCGCGGCGCGGAATTCCTTGCCCGACTCGGTGAGGTGATACTCGCGCGAATTTCCCTTCTGCCGCGGCGTGCTGCGGATCACCCCCGCGGCCTCGAGCTCGCGCAGCCGGCGCGCGAGCAGCGGGCGCGAGATGAGTGGAATGCAGCGGTGGATCTCGTTGAAGCGGTGGCTCCCCGCGAACAACTCGCGCAGGATGATCGGCGTCCAGCGCTCGGCGAAGACCTCGCACGCCACCGCGATCGGGCAGAACTGGCCGAACCTCGCCATGGCGCAAACACTAGCGGCGCGCCCGGCCGGGAGCAAGTTCATTTTCTACACTGCTACCCCAGCAGGTAGCGTCTTTGCGCTGAGAAGCTTTCCGTAGGTTTCTTCGCGAAGCCGCTCTTCGCGTACTGGTGCAGGCAGCCGAGCGCGTAGCGCGATAGCGCGCCTGCACGCCCGGCGGCATCGCCGTCCGACGCGACGCGCAGCGATTGCTTCACCGTCGACTCGAAGCGTTCGAAGAACTGGTTCATGCGCGCCTGCAGGCGCTCGTGCTCGCCGACCAGCGCGTCGCCGGTCATCACGCGCACCATGCCGGGGTTCTTCTCGGCGAAAGCGAGCAGCATCTCGACCAGCTTCTCGCACTGGCGGTGGCCGTCGGCCTCGTCCTCGGTGATCTTGTTCGCCACGGTGAAGACCGAGCTCTCGATGAACTCGATCAGGCCTTCATACATCTGCGCCTTGGAAGCGAAGTGGCGGTAGAGCGCGGCTTCGGACACGTCGAGCTTCGCGGCGAGCGCAGCAGTGGTAATGCGCTCCCACTTTGGCGCCTCGAGCATTTCCGCGAGGGCCTTCAGGATCTCGAGCCTTCGTTCGCCCTTAGCGCGGGGCATCTAGCGTCCAGTCCTCACGACCGAATTCTACGCGGCAGTTCCGTTACCGAGGAGATGCGCATGTCGACATACGGCACACGCCGTCCCACCGGGCTCACCCACACGGTCGACATGCCGAGCTGGTGCGCGGTCCGCAGGTTGCCGAGCACGTCGTCGATCAGGGCGCAGCGGTGCGGGTCGAGGCGATGCTTGCGCAGCAGCCGGTGGAAGCTCCAAAGGTGCGGCTTGCCGCGGTAGCCGGTGTCCTCGATGGTGTAGACGGCGTCGAAGTAGCGAGCGAGGCCGATAGCACGCAGCACTTCCTCCACGTAGTGGCGCGGCGCGTTGGAGAACACGAGACGCGTGCCGCCCAGGCGCAGCAGCGCGTGCTTGACCGCGTTCTCGTGCACCACCATGTCGGCGAGCTCGGGGAACACGTGGGTCTCCGCGAGGTACTGGCGGGGATGCACCCCGTGATGGCGCACCAGCCCGTCGAGCGTGGTGCCGTAGGTGCGCCAGAACTTCTCGCGCATGGCGTTGGCGCCGGCCTCGTCGACGCCGAAGTGGCGCCGCAGAAAGGCGTTGATCTGGTCGTGCATCGCGGGAAAAATGCGCGCCCGCGCGTCATGCAGCGTGTTGTCGAGGTCGAAAAGCCAGACCCGCCGCGACGGCGGCAACCTCGAGATGCGCACGCCTTATTTGCTTCGGATGAGGGTGCCGACGCCCTGGTCGGTGAGCACTTCGAGCAGCACGGCGTGCGGCACCCGCCCGTCGATGATATGCACGCTCTTCACGCCGCTGCGCGCGGCGTCGAGCGCCGAGCCGATCTTGGGCAGCATGCCGCCCGAGATCACGCCCTTCGCCACCAGGTCGTCGATCTTCTTCGGCGTGAGCCCGGTGAGCAGCTTGCCGTCCTTGTCCAGCACGCCCGGCGTGTTGGTGAGCACCACCAGCTTCTCGGCGCGCAGCACCTCGGCGAGCTTGCCCGCGACCAGGTCGGCGTTGATGTTGTAGGTGGTGCCGTCGCGGCCGGTGCCGATCGGCGCCACGACCGGGATGAAGCCGCCGGCTTCCAGCGCCTGGATCACCGCTGGATCGATCGACTCGACCTCGCCCACCTGGCCGAGGTCGACCTTGCCGTTGTCCTTCGAGGGCAGGGTCATCTTGCGCGCGTGGATGAAGGCGCCGTCCTGCCCGGTGAGCCCGACCGCCTTGCCGCCGGCCTGGTTGATGAGCTCGACCACTTCCTTGTTCACCTGGCCGCCGAGCACCATCTCGACCACGTCCATCGTTTCGGCATCGGTGACGCGCATGCCGTCGACAAACTCGCCCTTCTTGCCGAGCTTGGCGAGCCACTGCTCGATCTGCGGGCCCCCGCCGTGCACCACCACCGGATTCATGCCGACCAGCTTGAGCAGCACCACGTCGCGCGCGAAGGAGCTCTTCAGCTCCTCGTCGATCATGGCGTTGCCGCCGAACTTGACGACGATGGTCTTGCCGTGAAAGCGCTGGATGTACGGCAGCGCCTCGCCGAGGATGCGGGCCTTCTCCGCGGCGAGGGGTGAATGATTGTAGGGGGCGTTCATCGCGCCCCCTGATACTACAGAAAAACCTACTGGATCGTGACCTGCTTGCGCGCCGCGGCCGCCTTCTTGGGCAGCGTCAGCTCGAGCACGCCGTCCTTGAATTTGGCTTCGGCCTTGGCCTCGTCCACTTCCTGCGGCAGAGAGAAGCTGCGTGACACCTTGCCGAACGTGCGTTCGGTCAGCAGCACACGCTCATCCTGGGCCACTTCCTTCTCGCGCTTCACTTCCGCGGTCAGGGTGACCTCGGCGCCGTCGATCGTGACCTGGATGTCGTCCTTCTTCACCCCGGCCAGCTCGGCGGTGACGATGTAGGCCCCGCTCTTCTCGGCGACGTCCACTTTCATGCGCGGCAGCGCGGCGCCGTTGCCGTTGTACGCCACGGGGCGCACCAGGAAGCCTTTGAACAGATCATCGACCAGCTCGTTGAATGGGTCGAAACGAGTAACGTTTGCCACGTGCATCTCCTAATTGAATCGGTACCGGAGAGATAGGGGCAGCCGGCGACGTTTCAAGCCCCTTGTAAAATCGGCAATCGCCCTTATGGACGACTTTCGCTCCCGCGTCGAACGCGAGCGCCCGTACCTGCTGCGCTACGCCAGCCTGCAGCTGCGCGACGCGCAGGCTGCAGAGGACGCGGTACAGGACACCCTGCTCGCCGCGCTGGCGGGCGAGTCCGGCTTTGGCCAGCGCGCGAGCCTGCGCACCTGGCTCACCGGCATCCTCAAGCACAAGATCATCGACGCCATCCGTCGCACGAGCTGCGAGGCACCGGCTGCCGGCGAGGACGAGTTCGAAGCGCTGTTCGACGAGCGCGGCCACTGGATCGAGATGCCCGGCGCGTGGTCCGACCCCGACGCCTCGCTCGACCAGAAGCGCTTCTTCGCCGCGCTGGAGCTGTGCCTCGCGCGGCTTCCCGTGAAGACCGCGCAGACCTTCATGATGCGCGAGCACATGGGGCTGGAAACTGACGAGATCTGTAAGGAACTCGCCATCACGGCGACGCACTGCTGGGTGCTGCTCTATCGTGCGCGCATGTCGCTGCGCGAATGCCTCACCAAGGAGTGGTTCGGAAAATGATGTTGTCGTGCAAGGAAGTAACGCGCCTGGTATCGCAGGGCCTCGACCGCGAGCTCGGGTTCGCGGAGCGCGTGAAGCTGCGCGTGCACCTCGCGATCTGCGACGGCTGCACCAACTTCCGCGAGCAGGTCGCCTTCCTGCGCGAGGCGATGGCCAAGCTTGCCGACCGCTCTCCCAACCCGTAACAGGCTTCCCGACACGTGCGCGCGCTGCGGCGCGCCGTTTCGCTGCGGCGCGAAGAATCGCGACCACAAATGCTGGTGCTCGGAAATGCCGCCGCTCGAGCCGCTACCTGGTCGCAGCTGCCTCTGCCGCGCCTGCCTCGAGCTCGAGCTTAGAGAACGAACCTAGCGAGGTCCTCGTTCTTCGCCAGGTCCGCCAGCCTGGAATCGACGTAGGCCGCGTCGATCGTCACCGATCCCGCGCCGCGCTTGCCGGCGTCGAAGGAAATCTCCTCCAGCAACCGCTCGAGCACGGTCGAGAGCCGCCGCGCGCCGATGTTCTCGGTCTTCTCGTTCACCTGGAACGCGAGCTCGGCGAGGCGCCGGATGGCGTCGGGACGAAAGTCAAGCGTCAGGCCTTCCGTGGCGAGCAGCGCCTGGTACTGCTTCACCTGGCTGGCGTCGGTGCCGACCAGGATGCGCTCGAAATCGTCGATCGACAGCGAGTCGAGCTCGACGCGGATCGGGAAGCGGCCCTGCAGCTCGGGGATCAGGTCCGAGGGCTTGGCCATGTGGAACGCCCCCGAGGCGATGAACAGGATGTGGTCGGTCTTCACCATGCCGTAGCGCGTCGACACGGTCGTGCCCTCGACCAGCGGCAGCAGGTCGCGCTGCACGCCCTGGCGCGAGACGTCGGCGCCGGCGAGCTCGCCGCGGCTGGTGATCTTGTCGATCTCGTCGAGGAACACGATGCCGTTCTGCTCGGCATTGGCCAGCGCCTTTGCCTTCAGCTCGTCGTCGTTCACCAGGCGCCCGGCCTCTTCCTCGGTGATCGCCTGCAGCGCTTCGCGCACCTTCATCTTGCGCAGGCGCCGCCGCCCGCTGCCCATGCCGGAGAGCATGCCCTGGATCTGCGTGGTGAGCTCCTCCATCCCCGGCGGCGCCAGGATCTCCATCTGCGGCTGGGTGGCGGCGACCTCGATGTCGATTTCCTTGTCGTCGAGCTCGTGCTCGCGCAGCTTCTTGCGGAATTTCTGGCGTGTCGGGCTATCTTCGGCTTCCGCGCCGCCCCCCACCAGAACGTCGAGCAGCCGCTCTTCCGCCGCATCCTGCGCGCGCGTGCGCACGCGGCGCGTGGCCTGCTCGCGCGTCTGCTTCACGCTGATCTCGACCAGGTCGCGCACGATGGTGTCGACGTCGCGCCCGACGTAGCCGACCTCGGTGAATTTGGTCGCTTCGACCTTGATGAACGGCGCATCGGCGAGGCGCGCGAGGCGGCGCGCGATCTCGGTCTTGCCGACGCCGGTCGGCCCGATCATCAGGATGTTCTTCGGCGTGATCTCGGTGCGCATCGGCTCGGCCACCTGCTGGCGCCGCCAGCGGTTACGCAGCGCGATGGCCACCGCGCGCTTCGCCCTCGCCTGCCCGACGATGTACTTGTCGAGCTCGTGCACGATTTCCTGCGGCGTCATGCCGCTCATTCCAGGACCTCGATGGATCTTTGCTGATTGGTATAGATGCAGATGTCGCCGGCGATCGCCAGAGCCTTGTCGACGATTTCCTTTGGAGAGAGATCCGAGTTCTCGACGAGAGCGCGCGCTGCGGCTTGCGCGTATGGACCGCCGGACCCGATCGCGAGGATGCCGTGCTCGGGCTCGAGCACGTCGCCCATGCCGGTGATGATCAGCGAGCGCTCCTTGTCCGCCACCGCCAGCATCGCCTCCAGGCGGCGCAGCACGCGGTCGGTGCGCCAGTCCTTCGCCAGCTCGACCGCCGAGCGCATCAGGTTGCCCTGGTGCTTGTCGAGCTTCGCTTCGAAGCGCTCGAACAGGGTAAAGGCGTCGGCGGTACCGCCGGCGAAGCCGGCAAGGATGCGGTCCTGGTACAGGCGCCGTACCTTGCGCGCGCCGCCCTTCAATACAACGTTTCCGAGCGTGACCTGGCCGTCGCCGCCGAGCGCGACGCGCGCGCCGCGGCGGACCGAAAGAATAGTCGTGCCGTGCAGTTGTTCCATGGGAATCGTCTATGTGGGGACGCGCAGCCTGAACGTCAAGCGCGCCGGATGTCAGCGCGCACGAAACAAACCGAGGTTACTTGGCGGGAACCGCGTCGCTCAGGCGGTAGAAGATGCCGGTGGGATCGTCTTTCAGCACCGTGAGCTTGCCGGTGACCACGACCGCATCGAAGGTGTACTTGACCGGCGTCTTGCTCTTCACTTCCACCATGCTCTCGGGTCCGCCCGGCAGGCAGAACGCGCAGCTCTGCGGCATCGCGGTGAGCACGAAGTGCGACTGCTTGTCGCCCACCTCCAGCGGCATCATGAAGCCCTGCACCTTGATTTCCTTCTGGTCGAGCGCGCTCACGTCTTTCGCGAACTGCGGCACGTAGCGGTCCTTCTGCTTTACCAGCTCCACTTGAGACAAGGTCTTCCAGGACACCACGTCCTTGCGCTCCGGCAGCGGCTTGAATTGGATCGGGTCGGCCCCCGGCGGCACCTGGTGCTGGGCGAGAGCCGGCACGGCGAAGGCGAGCAGAACGGGCAAGAGAATCTTATTCATGACGTCAGTATTTGCCGATTCCCTTGCCTTTGCAATCCTTCACCCCCGCGCAAGCGTGCGGGAAACGTCGGTCCGGTAGGCGCGCCAGGCCGGAACGATGGCTGCGACCACGCCCACGCCCAGCGCGATCCCGGCGACCCACAGCTCCTCGGGCCGCCACTCCAGCCCGGTCACCGGATAGTGCTGCTGGTGCTCCAGCCATGCGCCCAGGATCGAGGCGAGCCCATGACCGAGCAACAAACCGAGCACCACGCCCAGCAGCGACAGCACGAACGCTTCGCCGATCAGCAGGCCGAACAGCTTGCCCGGCGATGCGCCAAGCGTGCGCATCACCGCGAGCTCGTAGCGCCGCTCCTCGAGCGCGCTGTAGAGCGCGATGAAGACCGAGAGGCCGGCGGCGAGGATCAGCACCGCCGCGAAGCCGCGCAGCGCATCGATGCCGACGCCGACGATGCTGAACAGGCGCGCGGTCTCGTAAGCAGGCGACGCCGCCTGCAGGTCGCTCTGCGAATTGATCTGGCGCGGCAGCGTAGCGGCGGCGAGCGGCGACGCGTACTGCAGCAGCACCACCGTGACCTCACGCGCCTCATCCTTGGGCGGGTTGTGGCCCGCGCCGTGTTCCTCGTGGATCTCCCACACGCTCTCGATGCTGGTCAGGACCAGCCGGTCGATCACCGAATTGCTCTTGGCGAGAATCCCGACCACCGTGTAAGCGTCTTCGTGCTCGTCGCCCTCGCCGCCCAGGCCGTGCGCACCTTTGAAGGTAGCGCCGACAGCGCTGCCGGTGCGCGCCGCGACTTCCGCGCCGAGCACCGCCTCCATCGGCTTTTCATAGAACCGGCCGGCGCTCAGGTTCGCGCCGTAGTGCTCGGCGTATTCCTTTCCTGCGCCGACGATGCGGTGTCCTTTCCAGCTGTCGCCGAGCGCGAGCGGAATCGCCCGCTTCACCATTCTGTTCCTGGAAAGCGCTGCGGCCGAAGACAGCGGGATGTTCCCCGTCGGCGCGTCGAGGTGGTAGATGCCGGAGAGCATGAGCTGCATCGGGCTGCCTTTCGCGCCCACCACCAGATCGATGCCGCGCGCGTCGCGCTGCATGCGCTCCTCGGCCTGGCCGACCACCAGCAGCAGCAGAACGATGGTGGCGACGCCGAGCGCGAGCAGGATCACGCTCAACGCGGTATTCAACGGCCGCGCGCGCAGGTAGCTCGCCGACAGCGTGGCCAGGTTCAAAGCTCGAGCCTTTCGCGAAACTTGCCCTTGACGCGCGCATCGTGAGTGGCCACGACCAGCGTCGCGCCGTGGCGCGCCGCCTGCTCGGCAAGGAGGTCGACGACCGTCGCCGCCGAGGCATCGTCGAGATTGGCGGTCGGTTCATCGGCCAGCACCAGCTTCGGTCGGTTGACCACGGCGCGCGCGATGGCCACGCGCTGCTGCTCGCCCTGCGACAGCTCGCTCGGGCGGCGCGCGCTCTTTGCGCCGACGCCGAGCGCGCCGAGCGTGTCGTCGATGCGGGCGTCATCCTGCGGCGTCTTGGCCAGGTACTGCGCGAGGCGCAGGTTGTCGCGCACGCTGAGATGCTTCACGAGATGCAGGGCCTGCAGCACGATGCCCACCGTGGTGGCACGCCAGCGATCGAGCCGTGCGCCTTCGAGCCTGAGCAGGCTTTCGCCGGCGACTTCGACCTGGCCCTCGCTCGGGCGCACCAGCCCGGCGAGGACATGCAGCAGCGTGGTCTTGCCGCAGCCGGAGGGACCGAGGATCAGCCAGCGATCGCCCTGCGCGACCCGCCAGTCCGCCAGGCGCAACGCCTCCTGCCCGCCATACCGGTGTGCGAGGCCGCGAACGGAAATCACTTAACTAGGCATTCCTCCAGGCCCGCGATGAACAGGTCCTTCGGCAGCTTCTTGCCGATGAACACCAGCAGCGAGCTCTTCTTCTCGTTCTTGCCCCAGGGCTTGCCCATGTCGCCGCCCATCATCATGTGCACGCCCTGGAACACCACGCGCTCCTTCTTGCCCTTCATCCAGAGGATGCCCTTGTAGCGCAGCAGGTCCGGGCCGTAGTACTGGATGATGCCGGAGAGGAAGTTCTCCAGCTTGGCGCCGTCGAACGGCTTGTCCGACTTGAACACGAACGACTCGACTTCGTCGTGGTGCTCGTGCGCGATGCTGGTGAGGAACTCGGGATCGAGCTCGAGGATGGCGTTCAGGTTGAAGCCGCGGATGTCGAGCACGTCCGCGATCGGCGCGTTGCCGAAGTGCACCTTCTTGATCGGCGCGCGCGGGTTCATGCGCTTGAGCCGTTTGATCAGTTGTTCCGTTTCGTCGTCTTTCGTGAGGTCTGTTTTCGAAAGAAGGATTCGATCGGCGAAGCCCACCTGCTCCTGCGCCTCGTGGAACTCGTCGAGCTGCTTGGGCGCATGCTTGGCGTCCACCAGCGTAATGATCGAATCGAGCAGGTAGTAGTTGCCGATCTCCTCGTCGGTGAAGAAGGTCTGCGCCACCGGCCCGGGATCGGCCATGCCGGTGGTCTCGATCACCACGCGGTCGAACTTGAGCGCGCCCTGGTCGCGCTTCTCCTTGAGCGTGCCGAGGATGCGGATCAGGTCGCCGCGCACCGTGCAGCAGATGCAGCCGTTGTTCATCTCGACGATCTGCTCTTCCGACTTCTCGATGATCTCGCTGTCGACGCCGGTCTCGCCGAACTCGTTCTCGATCACCGCGATGCGGTGGCCGTGGTCTTCCTTGAGGATGCGGTTGAGCAGCGTGGTCTTGCCGCTGCCGAGGAAGCCGGTGAGGATGGTCACCGGCACCATGTTGCTGTCTTGCATGGAGACTCCTGAACGAAGGGCGGGATTTTACCCCTTCAGGACCAGCAGCCCCTTCAGATAGTCGCCCTCCGGAAACTCGAGCGCCACCGGATGGTCGGCGGCGGCGCCGAAGCGCTCGATGATCTTCGCCTGCGCGCCGGCGTCGAGCGCCGCGCCGGCGACGATGGACTGGAAAAGCTCCGCGGATACGCCTCCCGAGCAGGAGAAGGTGGCAAGCAGGCCGCCGGGGGCGAGCAGCTTGAAGGCGAGCAGGTTGATGTCCTTGTAGGCGCGCGCGGCGTTCTTCGCCTGCGCCGCGGTCGGCGCGAACTTCGGCGGGTCGAGGACGATGAGGTCGAAATGGCGGTTCTCGTCCCGCATCTTCCTCAGGTGGCCGAAGACATCGGCCTTGACGAACTGCATGAGCGAGGCGTCGAGGGGGTTCGCTTCCAGGTTCTCTTTCGCCACATCGAGCGCGGGCTGCGAGTTCTCCAGCGCGGTCACCCGCTTCGCTCCGCCAGCAAGCGCAGCTATGGCGAAGCCGCCCGTATAGCAGAAGCCGTCGAGCACGTCGCGGCCGGCGGCAAGCGCGCGGACGCGCTGGCGGTTCTCGCGCTGGTCGAGGAAGAAGCCGGTCTTCTGCCCTTCCTCGACATCGACGCGGAAGTTCAAGCCGTGCTCGATGATCGGGCAGCGCCTGGCATTCCTGTTTCCCCTGACAAACCCGCTCCTGGGTTGCAGGCCTTCCAGCTTCCTCACCTCGGCGTCGGAGCGTTCGAAAATGGCTTCGCAGCCGGTTTCCGCCATGAGCGCATCGAGGATCACCTCGCGCCAGTGCTCGGGACCGGCCGAGAGGAACTGCGCGACCAGCACGTCCGCATAACGGTCCACGATCAGGCCGGGCAGGCCGTCGGATTCGCCATGGACGAGGCGCAGCGCATTCGAATGGCGG
>Ga0134121_10002431_pt1 | contig 16102 bp, 11 predicted proteins | sample KB301_FD_96463 | JGI IMG/M metagenome (GOLD analysis project Ga0134121, IMG submission 96463) | Terrestrial soil microbial communities without Nitrogen fertilizer from Kellogg Biological Station, Michigan, USA - KB3-0-1 | ecosystem: Environmental > Terrestrial > Soil > Unclassified ... | reverse complement strand
CGCTCTTTGGCCAGGACGTGGACGTAGGCAAAGGAATCACTGACCTGCTGGTAACTTTTCTGGTCAAAGATGGCACCTACTCAGTGATCGAGCGCAAGGCCCTGGACAAGATCATGCAGGAGCAGAACTTTTCCAACAGCGATCGGGCCAATCCCACCTCGGCGGCCAAGCTGGGAAAACTTCTGGGCGTGGACGCCATCATCGTTGGGAGCATCACGCAATTCGGCAACGAGACGAAAAATTCGAACATCGGCGGGGCGGCCGGCGGTTTTGTGCCCTTTGGTCTGGGGAATGTGGGACGCAAGAAGTCCAAGGCGATCGTGGCCATTACAGCGCGCCTGGTGGATGTAGATACGGGCGAGATTGTAGGGGTTGCCGAAGGCAAGGGTGAATCGCTGCGCGAAAGCACCACATTGCTAGGGGCCGGGGCAGGCTCAAAAGGATTCGGCGCTGGCAACGCCGATTTCACCACCAGCGACTTCCAGAACACGATACTGGGGGAAGCGGTAAAGGCAGCCGTGCAGCAGACCAGCACTGAGGTGATCGCTGACAAAGACAAGTTAGTGGCGCGCACCGTCATGGTCGACGGTCTCGTCGCCGCAGTGGACTCGGGACAGATCGTCCTGAATGTCGGCTCGAAAGCAGGGGTAAAGGTGGGCGACCAGTTGTCAGTCGAGCGGGTGTCGAAGGAAATCAAGGATCCGTCAACCGGAAAAGTGATCCGCCGCATGGCCAGTCAAATTGGCATCATTCGCGTGACCGATGTTGACGACATCTCGGCGGTTGCCACCGCAGTTACAGGAAGCGGCTTCAAGACCGGCGACGTGGTAAAGACAGTCACCCAATAAGGCGCTCGCGCAGATTTGCCGGTGAGCCCTCCAGCGACTAGCCGTTCACCGCCAACCGCATGCCGCCCAGGGCGCAAGCCCTGGGCGGAAGTAGCACTCGAACAGCACCCTTCTGGGCCGAATTCTTCCGTTCGCACCAACCGGCCGCAACAAATGGGCGCGACCGCCCGTGAAAGCCTGCGCTGCGCGAAATGCCAACCTTTAGTGCTTTCCTATTATTGATAGATCGTTTCTTCAGAGCTACCTTGTCGGGCAACGTTGTGCGAACCATCGGTTGAGTAACACTGCAACCGGCCTCCAAAGTTTCCCGAGATTCGGGGACGTTTCCCTGGTGCACACTTTTCTGGAGAGATGAGTCCATGCAAAAACGTTTGCTCCTCCTGGTTCTGGGCTTTTTCGGGCTATCCGCCTTCGGTCAAAGCAACTATGCGGTCGTGACCGGTACGGTTACGGATCCACAGCACCTGCCGGTTGTGGGAGCCGCGATCCAACTGACCGCCGCCAGCACCGGCGCAATACGCCACGTCCTCACGGACCAGCGTGGCCTATTCGAAGCCTCAGCCCTCTTGCCGGATGATTACGAGCTAACAACCGAAGCGTCCGGGTTCGGGCCGGACAAGCAATCAGTTCGGCTCGAGGTTGGCCAGAAACTCACGGTTGCAGTCAGCTTGACTCTTGGTTCCGTCAAGCAAGGGGTCAACGTCAGCGCCACGAATGAAGTGTTGCACACCAGGGATGCCAGCGTGGGAGAGGTCATCGAGCCTCAGTCCATCCGTGAGTTGCCGCTCAACGGACGAATGTTGATCGACCTGGTGCTCACCGTACCCGGCGCCCACTTAGGTTTTGGCGCACAAACCGGTTCGACAAATCCTCTCTACTGGCGTCCGGGACAGCGCTCCGCTGTCGTCATTGGCGGCAGTCGCCCCAATGCGAACTTTTTCCTGCTGGACGGGGCGACCAACACGGATCCAACCTTCAACACCCAGAACCTCAGCCCGTCGCCCGACGCGGTAAAAGAATTCCAGGTGCAGACCAGCAGCTACACGGCGGACATGGGAGGAGCGGGCGGCGGTCAGATCAACATTGTTACGCACTCGGGCTCCAGCCAGTATCACGGGACGGTTTACGAGTTTCTCCGTAACGGCGCAATGGACGCGAGCACGTTTAGCTCCATGGGAAACAATCATCTTGTGCAGAACAATTTCGGAGCGTCCTTTGGCGGACCGCTCGTCGGGAAAAAGACGTTCTTCTTCCTGAACTACGAAGCCCTCCGTTTGTCACAAGCGGACGCGCAAGTTCTGACCGTGCCTACCCCAGATGAGATCCAGGGTGACTTCAGTATGAGCGGGATCAATATCTACGATCCCACCACGGCGGTTGCCAACCCGAACTTCAATCCGACCAAACCAACCGGACCGGCAAATTTCCCCTACACCCGCTCTCAGTTTCCCAACAATCAAATCCCGTCGAACAGAATGAATCCACTTCTGACTGCTTTCCTGCTCAAGTACGTGCCCCAACCAAACATGACGATGATGGCGGGGGGACGGGATTCAAATAATTACCTTGATGTGCGCAACGAAACCCACATAGAAGACCAGGGCACAGTGCGCGTGGACCACAATTTTGCGAACGACGACACTATTTTTGGACGGTACAGCATCGGCACGGAAAATGGGTTCTCGCCGAGCAGCGGGGTGACCGCGACCACGGAAGATCTTCCGGGGTTCGGCGCAAATTTCGATAATCGTTCGCAGCAGGCGGTGGTCTCCTGGAACCACATCTTCGCCCCCAACAAGGTCAATGCAGGGTCGTTTGCAGTTTCGCGTTTGTCGATGGACCGTACATCGCAAAACGATGGAGTGAATGACATCGTTGGCGCGCTGGGCATTCAGGGCGTGGGATTCGGTGGCCCGAACGCTTGGGGGGCCCCCTGGTTCGCGGCGCAGGGCTACACCGGGATAGGCGACACCTTTGCCGCCACGCCGATGCATGCCTGGGACACGATGTACGAAATACGGGACAGCTTCGCATGGCAGCGGGGACGTCATGGGATCAAGTTGGGCGGCGACTTCCACTGGTACACGTGGCCGATGTGGGGCTTCTTTCAGAACCGCGGGTACTATCAATACACCAACGGCTACACTACTGAATTTGGATTTAATGATGGCAGCGGTTCCGGGTTCGCCAGCATGCTTTTGAGTCTGCCGGCGGTCAAGCAGCGCCAAGCCGGCATCCCGCAAATGAATTTGCGCAATTGGGGCAGCGATGCCTTCATCGAAGATAGCTGGCAGGTTACGCCAACGACTACGCTGAACCTGGGCTTACGGTACGAATACTCAAACCCGCTCTATGACAAAGACAATACCAACACCAACCTGATTTTCCAGAATGGCGTGCCCTCGGTGTTCGTCGGTGGCCAGAACGGATACCCGCAAGGCCTGATGTATGCGAACCATCGCAACTTTGCGCCTCGTATTGGAATCGCCAAAAACCTCCCCAATCGCGGACTCGTGCTGCATGCCTCTTACGGCATCTTCTTCACGCCGGTGGACCAGAATACGTGGTGCAACCAGCGCCACAATGTCCCGTATGTATTTCCAGAAACGCAGCAGGCGGACAATTTCACTCCTCCGGCCGCGCTCTTTACGACCGGGATGAATTTTGGCACTCCGGTCCTGGGTACGGGTCCGCTACCGGCTACTACCGTGAGCTTTACGGCATTCGATCCGCATGCCCCTGCGCAATACGTTCAGCAGTGGAACGGTTCGGTGCAAAAGAGCCTGGGGAAAGACACGTCTGTCGAAATTGGATATCTCGGCTCCCGCGGCTTTCACCTGCAAAGAGCGCACTTGATCAATAACACGCTTCCTGGACCCGGCCCCCTGGGACCCCGACGTCCGTTCAAGACGCTGACCTTTGTCCCCGGGACCGAATTGCAGCCGGGCAGCACCAGCGCCGTTATCCAGAGCCAGACTTTCCCAGTCAGCACGATCAACCTTTTGGAAAACACGGCGCAAAGCTGGTACGACGCCGGCTATGTTAATGTGCGACGCCGCTATTCGCACGGGTTGAGCTTTCTGGCGAACTATACCTATGCCAAGAGCCTGACCAACGCGCCGGACTTTCGCTCGCCCATGGACGAAGCATCCATTCCGCAAAACAACCTGAACCTCAACGCCGAAAAAGGACCGGGTTGTGATGTGCGCCATCGCTTCGCACTCAGCAGCGTCTTCGACATTCCAGCGGTTCGCGGAACAGAATGGGCGCGGCTAGTCACGCAGAATTGGCATTTCTCGACCGTCTACCAGGTTCAATCCGGAATGCCCTTTACCATCTCCGTGTTCGGCGACACGGCGAATTCCGGAACAGTCCTGGGAGAGAACCCGATTCGTGCGAATGTCACCGACCAACCGGTATTTGGCCCCGGTACGCACACGGCGGCGGAGTGGTTCAACCCTGCGGCTTTCGCTACGCCCCCGGCCTTCACCTACGGCAATGCAGGCCGGAATTCTGTCTACGGTCCGCCGCAGCAAAGCCTGGACCTGGCCCTTGCGCGTTCGTTTAGCATCACCGAGAGAGCCAGGCTCCAGTTCCGTGCCGAAGCCTTCAACGCGCTGAACAAGACCAACTTAGGGACCCCGAACCGCTTCGTCAATACTCCGCAGTTCGGGACGATAACGATGGCGATGACGCCGGGCCGCGAACTTCAGGTCAGCGCAAGACTTTCATTCTAAAGAAACGGGGAGGATCGTCCCCGATATCGTCGACACTTATGGTCTTCCGAATGAGCGGCGCCGGCAATATAATTGAGTCGTTGTTTTGGAACGGGCAAAGCATTTAAGGAGGAGGGCGGCTATGGCAGTTTCGAGTCCTGCGGTGCCAAACATTCATGCCGCTCCTGAGGCCAATGCCAGCTTTTACGAGAAGTTGAACACGCGCTGGCATGAGCGCGCCCTTCAGCTCTTCATGCTGGTTGTGCTTGCGCATTGGGGCGAGCACCTGGTCCAGGCTTACCAGATCTATGTGATGGGATGGCCGCGTCCCATGGCTAATGGCATTCTTGGTTTGTGGTATCCCTGGCTGATCAAGTCCGAAACCCTGCACTACGGCTACGCCCTGGTCATGCTCATCGGCATTTGGGTGCTACGCAAAGGGTTTACCGGGATATCTCGAACCTGGTGGACGGTGGCGCTGGTGATCCAGTTCTGGCACCACATCGAACATTTCCTACTGATTTGGCAGGCCACAACCCGCCACAATTTCTGGGGCAGGCCGGTTCCCTGCAGCATCCTGCAGTTAGTCTTCCCGCGCGTGGAACTGCATCTTTTCTACAATTCGATCGTGTTCATCCCGATGGTGATTGCGATGTATTACCACATGTTCCCGTCGGAAAACGAGCAGGAGAAGATGGTCTGCAGCTGCGCCTGGGGCCATAAACAGTCCACCCAACCCGCCTGATTCGAAGAGCAGCACGTTGGTATTTCTATCGAGTGCCGCCCTAGTTCACGGTAAAGGGCATGGCGTTCGAAGTCTCGCTCGCAGTGCCCCCTCCGCCGTATACTCCACCTGAACCGGCAGTGCCGGGGTTGGTCACGGTAACCGATACCGTAGCGGGGGAAGCCACGGCCGAGGCGGGGATCGTGGTCGTAAGCTGGCTTCCCGTCACTCGCATCGTGGTCTGCTTTGCGCCGTTCCAATTGATCACCGCGTTCGTAGCAAAATTGCTGCCGTTGACCGTCAGGGTGAACTGAGGGTCGCCGGAATTCGCGGTGTTGGGTACAAGTTGCGCGATGGCTGGCATGACTCCGGGCTGCGCCGGCATGCTCTTAGGGGCACTGTATCCGCATCCCAGGCATACCAGGGCCAGCAACAACACAGACATGGTTTTCATAATCTTCTCCCTGATCGAGCGTCTCTACTGGGAACTTAGCAAGGGGCAAAGAGGCGGGTGTCAGGCGGGTGTTATTTTCTTGTAAAGGAAATGTCAGCTGGCTGCCTATCCGGGCGACTATTCAGCTCGGGGCGAAACCTGTACCATTGCGTCGCTCACAACCTGGGCTGGACACTCACCAGCGCAAACGGAGGGCGGTGGCATGCTCAGCTACTCGCGCGGTCCCGAGCAGGAGCTGTGGGAGTTGACTATCGGGCAGGTGCTCGATCGAACCGTTGAACGCTGCGGCGATAGCCTGGCCCTGGTTTCCTGTCATCAATCGAAACGTTATACCTGGCGCGAACTGCGTGATGCGGCGAACGCGGTGGCACGCGGGCTGGCGTCGCTCGGCATACGGCGTGGAGACCGCGTGGGGCTGTGGTCCACAAACTGTGCCGAGTGGGTGCTGGTGCACCTGGCATGTGCGCGTGCCGGAGCGGTGCTGGTCAATGTGAATCCGGCATATCGCACGCACGAGTTGGCGTTCACCCTGCAAAAGTCTCGCATGAAGGTCTTGTTCCTTTGGGAACGGGACAGTCGAGCGGAGTACGCGCAGATCCTGTGCGAAGCGCGTTCGGGAAAACTGAGGCTGGATGCCATCTTCTTTGGCACCGATCGCTGGGAGGAGTTGCTTTCCGCATCAGACGAAATCAGCGAATCTGTCGAGCCGGAAGACATAGCCAACATTCAGTACACGTCGGGAACCACAGGGCAGCCCAAGGGCGTGATGCTAACCCACCGCAATAAGGTGAACAACGGGAGAATGCTGGCACAGGGCATGCGTTTCGCAGAGCATGACCGCATCTGTGTGCCATTGCCGATGTATCACTGCTTCGGGTGCGTGATCGGAACCATGTCAGCTCTCGCCAGTGGCGCGGCCATCATCATGCCGAACTGGACGTTCGATCCGCAAGCCACGCTCCAGGCAGTGCAGGCGGAACGTGCCACCGCCCTTTACGGCGTTCCCGCCATGTTTATCGCTGAGCTGGGATTGCCGGATTTCAAGTCCTACGACTTGTCCAGCCTGCGCACCGGAATGATGGCGGGCGCACCCTGTCCAGTGGAAGTAATGAAACGCGTGATGTGTGAAATGGGCTGCGCGGAGCTGACCATCGGTTACGGGCAGACGGAAAGCACGCCGGTTGTGACCATGTCGACGCCGGATGATCCGGTGGAACTAAGGGTATCCACTGTCGGAAAGGCGCTGCCGTGTACGGAGATGAAGATCGTCTCACTGCGCGATGGACAAACCGTGGAGACCGGAGAACAGGGCGAAGTCTGCACCCGCGGTTACATGGTCATGAAGGGGTACGACAACGAGCCGGAGGCAACCGCGCGCGCCATCGACGCGGAAGGCTGGCTGCACACCGGAGACGTCGGCGTGATGCGGGAAGACGGCTACATCCACCTGACCGGGCGCGCCAAGGACATGATCATTCGCGGCGGCGAGAATGTTTATCCGAGGGAGGTGGAGGAATTTTTGTACCTTCACCCCAAGGTGGCGGAGGTGCAAGTGGTGGGAATTCCGGACGAGCGGCTGGGAGAAGTGGTCGTGGCCTGGATCCGACTAAAGGCGGAGGAGGCTTCGAGCGAGCAAGAGATACGGAAATTTTGCGAGGGAAAGATCGCTTATTTTAAGATTCCGCAGTATGTGCGCTTCGTGGAGCAGTTTCCCATGACGGTGACGGGGAAGATTCAGAAGTTTCGCATCCGCGAGATTGAGACCAGGGAGCGTGGCCTGGAAAAAGTTGCGAAGCTGGAGACAGCGTAATTACGCTGCTTTACAGGATCTTCTTTCCGAAGGCCGACTGCGCTAATTCGACCGCCAAATCCGCGGTGCGGTTGTGCTCATCGATCACCGGATTCACTTCGACGATTTCAAAACTGAGCATGCGGCCGTGGTCGGCGATGATTTCCATCGCCAAATGCGCTTCGCGATAAGTCGCGCCGCCGCGAACGGGAGTGCCCACGCCGGGCGCGTCTTCGGGATCGATCCAGTCCATGTCGAGCGACACGTGATAACCGGCAGTGCCGCGTCCGGCCATGCGTAGCGCCTCTTCCATGACGGTACGCATGCCGCGCTCGTCAATATCGCGCATAGTGAAAACCCCGATGCCGGCCCGGCGAACATTTTCTTTTTTCACAGCATCAATGTCGCGCACGCCGACCAGCACACAGTTCTCCGGCTTCACCTTGGGGGAGAAATTGAAAATGTTGGCTAGTTCGGGAAGACCCAGCCCCATGGTCGCAGCCAGAGGCATGCCGTGGACGTTTCCGCTGGGTGAACTCTCGGGTGTGTTGATGTCAGTATGCGCGTCAATCCAGATCAATCCAATCTTCTGATTTTGGCGGCGATAGAATTCCGCGACGCCAGCCACCGTGCCTGCCGCCACCGAATGGTCACCCCCCAGCACCAGCGGAATCATGCCAGCTTCGAGCGTCTTTATCACAAGTTCGGCGTTCTTGGTGCAGGTCGCGGTAATTTCTTTCAGATATTTGGCCGATGGGTCGCCTGCCTTCTTTTGCTCCGCGATGGCGACGGAAATATTTCCCGCATCCTCGACCGCGTGCCCAAGTTCTTCCAGGCGCGCTTCGAGGCCGGCCACCCGCACCGCCGAAGGCCCCATGTCCACGCCCCGGCGTGATTGTCCGAGGTCGAGCGGAACGCCGATCACGCGGATTTTCTTGGCGACGATGTTGGAGGACGATGTTGGAGGAGTCATAAGTTGTTAGGGCAGCGATGAAGTCGATTCACGATCCGCTTACCAGGTCCCGGAGGGACCATTGATAGTAGTTCGCCACTTCCGTGGCGGGTAATTTTGCCGAACGATGCGCGTCCCGTAGGGATACCTGAAATGGACCTCCGACGTATGGTGAGGCATCTTAGCCGCCCCTACGGGACGGGCTTCTGCCGTAGCCTAACCGGCGTTGAAACGCCAGGCTGCTATCGCGCGTCCTCCAGGACGCCTTTGCCACGCACTCGGATCTCGCGAAGCGCCGCGGCAGGAACGCTTACGGGTACAACCGATTTAGCATCCTGGGGAACGGGATCGTTTCCCGCACATGCTCGAGGCCGCAAATCCAGCCCACGACGCGTTCGATTCCCATGCCGAAGCCGCCGTGCGGAACGCTGCCGAATTTGCGCAGGTCAAGGTACCACTTGAAAGCCTCTTCGGGAAGGCCATGCTCCTGAATCCGCTGTACCAACAGATCGTAAGAGGCCATGCGCTGCGATCCGCCGATGATCTCTCCATGTCCTTCCGGCGCCAGCACGTCCACGCACAGCGCCAGGTCGGGACGCAGTGGATCAGGCTCCATGTAGAACGCTTTTACCTTCGCCGGATAACGGTGCACCATGACCGGCTTCTCGCACTGTGACGAAATGTAGGTCTCATCCGGCGATCCCAGATCGCCGCCCCACTCGAACTTGTTTTCCAGGGCGCCCTTGGCGTGAGCTTCCTGCAGCATTTTGACTGCGTCGTCGTAGGTGATGCGCGGGAATGGGGCTTCAACCTTTTCCAACTTGCTGACATCTCGTCCGATGGTTTGCAGATCGCCGCGCCGCCGCTCCAGGCAACGCTTCACGATGAAGGTGATCAAACCCTCGGCCAGATCCATGAGATCGTCGAGGTCGGCATAAGCCACCTCGGGTTCGACCATCCAGAATTCCGTCAGGTGGCGGCGAGTCTTGGATTTTTCCGCCCGGAAAGTCGGACCGAACGAGTACACCTTGCCCAGCGCCATGGCCGTCGCTTCGATGTACAGCTGCCCGGATTGGGTGAGGAATGCCTCCTCCTCAAAGTAGTTGACGGGAAAGAGGGTCGATGTGCCTTCGCACGCGGCGGGCGTAAGAATGGGCGGATCGGTCAGAGTGAAACCGTGCTCATCGAAGAAGTCCCGCGCGGCTTTGATGATCTCCGCGCGCACTCGGAGAATTGATGCCTGGCGCTGCGACCGCACCCACAGGTGACGGTGCTCCATGAGAAATTCAACACCGTGCTCCTTCGGCGAAATCGGGTACGGATCGCTCTCGGAAACCCGCTGCAATACCCGAACGCCCGATACATCGAGCTCAAACCCGCCCGGGGCGCGCTTGTCAGCCCGGACCTTGCCTTCGACGATCACGCTCGACTCCTGCGTCAGGCTCTTCACCGCGTCAAACACTTCGGGAGCCACGGCGTTTTTCGGCACCACGCCCTGAATTAGTCCGGAGCCGTCGCGAAATTGGGGAAAGAGCAGTTTTCCGCTCTCGCGCAGGTTGTAGAGCCAGCCCTGAATAGTGACGGTCTGACCTTCGTGCTTGCCGATATCAGCGATCGTGGTTACAGGAAATGACATAGATTCAAGAGACCATTTACCGCCGAGCACGCTGAGAGCGCCGAGAAACCTGCCGAATTTCTAAATTCCCGTTCTCTCGCCTTCTCTTCTCTGCGATCTCGGCAGCCTCGCCCGTCCAAGGCTTTAGGCCGATTCCAGTTTGCGAAACACCTCGCTCATCTTTGCCACCGGATCCACCTTCTCGTCGGTTTCAGTTTCCAGCAGCAAGGGCGGCGTATTCGGCGCCGATCGCAGCAACTCCATCGCTACTTGCCAGTCAATGGTTCCGGCTCCCGGCCACAGATGTGAGTCGCGGTCCCCGACATTGTCGTGGACGTGGGTTGAATGAATATGGCGCTTCAGGATTTCGAACGCTTCCGCCACATTGCTCATGATGTGGGCATGGCCGAAATCGAAACATATGCCGAGGTCGTCGAAGTGGGTGACCTGAATGAACTCCACCAGCTTGTCCGGGATGGACAACTCGTTGGGAATATTTTCCAGCAGGATGCGCACTCCCAGCGGCTTGGCGAAGGCGCGCAAGTGCTCGATCGAAGTCATGGCCGCCTCGAACTTGCGGTCGTCAAACGATTCGCCGCTGGTTCCCATGTGCTGCACCAAAAAGCGAAACGGAATTTGTTCGGCCACTTCAATTGCCCGCTTGATTTCGTCCATGGCCTCGATGCGCTGCGCCCGGTCGGTCGCGGCCACGTTCACCGGCGGCGCACCGGTGCGGCCTGAGTCGTAATCGGCATACATGGGCGAATGAATGGAGTGCAGAGGCACTCCGCTGTTCTGGAACCAATCCGCAATTTCGCGCACATGCTGCTTGCGATTGGCGTAGTCGAGGTGCTGCCGCGCGGCAAAAATTTCGATAGCCTGCGCCCCCCCTCGCACCAGTCCGTCCAGCAGGCCGGGATGCAGCCGCTCTTTTGCGTATACGTAAGTAGATATCGCTTTAAGCATAGACAGCTCGGTTTACTCCACGAACCACGCAGGAGCAGGTGTCCTCACCTGCCCAGCCGAGCCACGCTCGGCCATTCTTAGATAGGGATCGTCGGCGCAACTTCGTTCTATTTTCTGTCGAGCTTTGCTCGACTGGGCGGACCCTAGGTAGAAACTTGCCAGAACTAGAATCCCATCGCCCTCCCGCCATTGCGCTTGTCGCTGGCGCCCAGGCGCGTTCCCCGCTTCGGGTCCACCATGATGCACTCGCCATCGCTCCAAGACGGCTCGCGCACGCCGTAATCCTCTTCTCCAAACTCAATGTGATGGCCCATTCCTTCCAGTCCCTTGACGATTTCGGGAGAAAATCCCTCCTCTAAGTAAGCAATGTCCGGCAGCCACTGCTGATGGAAGCGCTGCGCGTCCACGGCCTCTTGAATATTCATCCCATAGTCGACCACTCCCATCAGGATGTTGGCAACCGTGGTGATAATTCTCGGCCCGCCGGGAGAGCCCAGCACCAGGAATAGCTTATCGTCCTTCAGCACGATCGTCGGCGTCATCGCCGAGAGCGGCCTCTTGCCCGGCCCGACCGCATTCGCCGGCCCCTGGATCAAGCCGTACATGTTGGGGATGCCCGGCTTGGAGGCGAAGTCGTCCATCTCATCGTTCATGAGAAAACCCAGTCCCTCGGCGGTGACCCGGGAACCGAGCGTGTCGTTCAGTGTGGTAGTAGTTGCGATCGCACTCCCTTCCGGATCGACCACGGAGTAGTGCGTCGTATGATTCGTCTCTGCCGCCTCGCTGGGAGCGATGTGCGCGGCCGCGTATTGTTCGAGCTGGCTGAAGATCGCGGGCCGGATCATGTCCTTGCTCACACTGGCATGCACTGGGTTGATGGACTCCCGCCAGGCCGCACCATATCGCTTGTCGATAAGCTGGGCCACGGGAATTTTCGAGAAATCCGGATCGCCCATGAACTCAGCCCGATCGAAGAACGCCCGGCGAAAGGCTTCCAGGGTCAGGTGCACGGCGGGAGTGGTCCGGCCCCTGAATTTCGCCAGGTCGTAGCCCTCGAGAATATTCAGGATCTCGAGCAGCGCGGTTCCGCCCGACGACGGCGGTGGCGCGCTGATGATGTCGTATCCGCGGTAGGACCCGCGCATTGCTTCGCGCTCTTTCACTTCGTATTGCGCCAGATCGTCGACCGTGATCAGGCCGCCGCCTTTCTGCATGGACGCGGCCAGCTCGCGCGCCATCGCTCCATGATAGAAGTCGTCGGGATTGGCGGCGATCCGTTTCAAAGTGCGCGCTAAGTCGGGCTGCTTGAACACCTCGCCAGCTTTGTAATAGTTTCCGTCGCGTTGGAAGATGCGCCGTGACTCTGGAAACCTCGACAGGTACTTGTCGTCCCGCAAGTCCTTCGCGTCTTGTGCAGTCAGACCAAACCCGCCCTCGGCGAGCCTTATGGCTGGGGCGATCACTTGCGCGAGCGCCAGGGTGCCGTATTTCTTTTCCGCGTACATCATGCCGGCAACCGAGCCCGGCACTGCGATCGCTTTGTAGCCGATCGCACTGGCACCTTCAATCACGTTGCCCTTGGAATCCAGATACATGCTGGCCGTGGCCGACGCCGGCGCCCTTTCCCGGTAATCGATGAAATGGGTCTTGCCATCCGCCAGGCGAATCAGCATGAAACCGCCGCCACCCAGATTTCCCGCCTGGGGATACACCACCGCCAGCGCGAAGCCGACCGCTACCGCCGCGTCAACGGCATTGCCGCCCGCCTTCATGATCTGTACTCCGACCCGCGAGGCCGATGCCCGCACACTGGCCACCATGGCCCGCGGCGCTTCGACCGGAACCAAGCGCGCCCCGAAGCTGCGTGGGCCGCCTGACATCAAGAGTAAAAGAATGAATAACTTGCAATGAGACGGCATGGGGTTGGACTGCTAGAGGCTAGCCCAGCGGGAGAGTAGGAGTCAAATCATTGAGAATTTTGGTAGCGGTGTAGTTGCCTCCCACCCTGGCGCAAAGCCGTGTCCAGTCCCATGACAAGCTTTACAAAACGTCCCGGGACATCCTTTACCCTCCCGCGCAAGGCTGGGGCTTCCTCTTTGTGGCTTTTCACTTCCTGGCGTGGCGCGGCCTGCGGCATCTGGGCGATTTAGGCATGACAGGATTGGGTCTGGCAATTCTGGCCTTCGCCGCCACCATCCCGTAGGACTGTTCAATCAAATCCGTTACCTCGGTCCAGGGCAGGACGTCCAGGCGTTCAAACGATACCCATTTGTAGCGGCCCACATAGGGCGCCGGAATAATGTCTTCGTGCTCCACCAATTCGGCAAATGTTTCTGCTGTGCACTTGAACATCAATCTTTGCGGCACTGAGCTCAAAGACAGGAGAGCGAAAATTTTTCCTCCTACTTTGAAGCAGAGGTCGTCTCCCCATTGCAGGTTCTCGGTGGCATGCGGGAAGGAAAGGCAGAAGCGGCGGATGGATTCAACGCTCATCTTTGGTCGAACCAATAAATCAAACGCGGGCCATGGATCTTCACGGATCTCACGGATGGATCTTTTTTTGCTTTTGATCCGTGCAGGTCCGTGGCGCTTTGGCTTACACCTGCTCGCGCGCTTCGCCCAGGGTTACGCTGACGTCCATTTTGCTCTTTCCGCGATAGATGGTGAGCCGGACCGTGTCGCCGGACCGGTGATTGTTCATGACTTGGCTGAGATCCTGCTGGTCCTGAACGTCCTGGCCGTCAATCGCCACGATCAGGTCGCCGCCCACCATGATCGGGATGTTGCCGATGTAGGCGCGCTCGGTTCCGCCACGCAAGCCCGCGCGGTCGGCGGAGCCACCCGGCACCACCTGGACGATCAGTAACCCGCTGTCGGCTGCCAGTCCCATCTGGTCCGCCAGTCCCGGCGTAATCGGAATCGTCCGCACGCCGAGCGCCGGGCGCCGCACCCGGCCCACAGTCATCAGATCATTCAGTACAGCTTTGGCCGTGTTCACCGGGATGGCAAAACCAATGCCCGCACTCTGCCCGACGCTGGAGGCGATCAGTGTGTTGATGCCAATCACCTCGCCGTGCCAGTTCAACAACGGGCCACCGGAATTTCCTGGGTTGATCGCCGCATCCGTCTGGATGGCTTCGTCAATCTGCAAGCCGTCAGGTTCCCGCACCGGGCGGATCGAGCTGATGATGCCGCGGGTCATGGTCCCGGCAAGACCGAAGGGATTGCCGATGGCATAAACTTTCTGTCCGACCTGCAGATTGCGTGAGTCGCCGAGAACCATCGGAGTGAGCCCCGGGCCTTTGATCTGGATTACCGCCAGATCGTGAGTCCGGTCGGTGCCCACGACCGTGGCCTTGTACTTCTTCAGGTTGTGCAGCGTCACTTCCACTTGCCGGGCCTCGGCAATCACGTGATAGTTGGTCAGCACGTGACCTTCTTTGTCGATGATGAAGCCCGAGCCCTGCCCTTCCTGTGGCACCAGGCCATAGAAGAAATCGAAAGTCACGGCGCGCGAAGTGATGTTCACCACGGAATCAATGTTTTTGCGATAGACACCGATATTGTTCTGCTCTTCGGCATCGAAGGACTCGCCTGAAGCGGCTTCGGTAATCTCAACCTTATTGAGGGGACGGCCAAACCAGTTTGCAGAATGCATGGGGCCGGATCGGTAGGTAGTGAAGTAGTAGAACGCGCCGGCAAAAACCACCGCCAGCAGAATGGGACGCAGCAGCTTCATAGGGCACAACCTTCTCTCACCGATTCCATCTGATTGTAAATCCCGGCAAGAACCGCGTGGGATAGCCGGTTACTTTGCTGCTTCCTTTTCCAACTCGGCATAAATTTTCTTTACCTGCCGCGCGGTTACAGCGAGTGCGCCCGAGTTATCAACCACGTAATCGGCAGCTTTGATTTTTTCTTCATCGGGTAGTTGGGCCGCCATGCGGCGCGTGACTTCGCGGCGGGCTGTTTCCGAATCTACTTTTAGACGCCGCGACCAGCGGTCGATACGCTGTTCCGGGCGACAGGTCACCACGATCAGACGGTCGAAGCCCTTCGCCATCCTCGCCTCGAGAATGAGTGCAGCCTCAACCATGGCAATGGCGCGCGGATCGCGCCGGCCCACGTTCGCCATCCACTCTTCTTGGCGGCGAATCACGGCGGGATGGATGATCTGGTTCAACTCCTCGACACGGGAAGGGTGGTCGGGACCACCGAAGGCGAGCTCCGCCAGGCAGGCGCGGTTCACGCCACCATCCGGGTTGAGGATTGCGGGGCCGAAATGAGCCACGACCTCCCGGTAGACAGCCTCACCCGGCTGTATGAGCTGGTGGGCGATCTCGTCGGCCTGGATCACATGCACTCCGCAGGCGGCAAACATTTCGCCGACAACCGACTTGCCCACGGCGATGCCCCCGGTCAATCCGACCTTAAGCACTTCGGGCGTGCTCCGCCGCCCGGGCGAGCGCGTGCGAACCCCTCCGCATCCGGGCCGCCTTCACGGTGTTCGCCATCAGCATGGCGATGGTCAGCGGGCCCACTCCTCCGGGCACGGGAGTGATCGCTCCAGCCACCTCGGCCGCGTTGGGATGAGCGTCTCCCACCAAGGTTGACCCTTTCGTGCGGAAGCTTTCCTCCCGTTTTTCGTTGCCCGCGAAAAGCCGGTCAAACTCGACCCGCTCGGTCACCTTGTTCATGCCCACATCAATCACGGCGGCCCCCGGTTTTACGAAGTCGCGGGTAATCATTCCGGCGCGGCCGATGGCGGCCACCAGGATATCGGCGCGCCGGCATACGCCTGGAAGGTCACGCGTCTTCGAGTGACAGACGGTCACGGTGGCATTCGCGTTGATCAGCAGCATGGCGGTGGGCTTGCCCACAATGTCGCTGCGACCCACCACCACAGCCTCCTGACCCGCAACCGGAATATTGCTGCGCTTGAGGATCTCCATGATGCCCGCCGGCGTGCAGGGCACCAGCCCCGGGCGCTGGGTGGAGAGGAATCCCACATTGACCGGGTGGAAGCCGTCCACGTCCT
>Ga0134121_10002429_pt1 | contig 16107 bp, 17 predicted proteins | sample KB301_FD_96463 | JGI IMG/M metagenome (GOLD analysis project Ga0134121, IMG submission 96463) | Terrestrial soil microbial communities without Nitrogen fertilizer from Kellogg Biological Station, Michigan, USA - KB3-0-1 | ecosystem: Environmental > Terrestrial > Soil > Unclassified ... | reverse complement strand
CCGGAGCTCGAGGATGGCCTGATCGAAATCAAGGCGGCGGCGCGTGACCCGGGGTCGCGCGCGAAAATTGCGGTGCTGTCCAAGGACCGTCGCATCGACCCGATCGGCACCTGCGTCGGCATGCGCGGCTCGCGCGTCCAGGCCGTGACCTCCGAGCTTGCCGGCGAGCGCGTCGATATCATCCTGTGGGCCGAAGATCCGGCGCAGTTCGTGATCAACGCGCTGGCGCCGGCGGAAGTGAGCAAGATCAAGGTGGACGAGGAAGCGCACAGCATGGACATCGTGGTGGACGAGGAAAACCTCGCCCAGGCGATCGGCCGTGCCGGCCAGAACGTGCGGCTGGCGAGCGAGTTGACCGGCTGGGAACTCAACATCATGACGATGGAGGAGTCCCAGAAGAAGAGCGAAGAAGAAGCGACGCGCGTGCGCAATATGTTCATGGAGAAGCTCGACGTCGACGAAGAGGTCGCCGGCATCCTGGCGGAGGAAGGCTTCAACACGCTGGAGGAGGTCGCCTACGTGCCGCTCTCCGAGATGCAGGAGATCGAATCCTTCGACGAGGCGACCGTGAACGAGTTGAGGAGCCGCGCCCGCAACGCGCTGCTGACCCAGGCGATCGTGAGCGAAGAGCAGGTCGAGCACGATATCGAGGATCTGTTGAAGGTAGAGGGCATGGACAACGATACGGCGCGCATGCTCGCCGCCAAGGGCATAGGCACCCAGGAAGCGCTCGCCGATTTTGCAACCGACGATCTGGTCGAATTGACCGGTCTGGACGCCGAACGGTCCAAGCAGCTCATCATGGCAGCCCGCGCGCCGTGGTTTGCCGAAGCCAGTTCCTGAGGTTCGAGAAACGATGGCACAGATCAACGTCACGCAGTTTGCCCAGCAGCTGGGCCTGCCACCGACGCTGCTCATCGAGCAGCTGCAGGCCGCTGGCGTGAACAAGGCCCTGGCGGAGGACACGCCGCTCACGGAGAAGGACAAAACCCAGCTGCTCGAGCACTTGCGCAAGGCGCACGGCGCGAACGAAGCGAAGCAGAAGATCACGCTCACGCGGCGCCAGACCACCGAGATCAAGAAATCCGACAGCCTCGGCAAGTCGCGCACCATTCAGGTCGAGGTGCGCAAGAAGCGCGTGCTGGTAAAGCGCGATGCGCCCGAGCCGGAGGCGGCAGTCGAGCCGCCCAAGCCGGTACTCGACGCGGGGCAGATCGCGCTGCGTGAAGCGGAAGCGAAGCAACAGGCGCAGCTCGCCGCGCGCCAGGCCGAGGACGCGGACCAAAAACGGCGCAAGAAAGAATCCGAGGCGGTCGCGGAGGCGAAACCCGCCGAACCGGCCAAGCCCACGGACGCGGCCGGGCAGCCGCTGGTCGACGGCACGCTCCACAAGCCGATGGTCAAGCCTGAGGAAAAGGCGCAGAAGGCAGAGAAAAAGGCTAAAAAACAACAAGTTAAGGCAGTAGTTTGGAAGGACGAAACGGTCAAGCGCCGCACCATCAAGACGCGGGGCGATGCCAGCGGCGGCTTGGGATGGCGCGAGCGCAAGGCGCGCCACGGTGGACACAAAGAAGAGGGCGGCGACGCCTCTCACACATTCTCGGCGCCGACGGAACCGGTCGTGCGGGAGATCACGGTGCCGGAGACGATTTCCGTGGCCGATCTCGCGCACAAGATGTCGGTCAAGGCGGCCGAAGTCATCAAGGCGCTGATGAAGCTCGGCACCATGGTCACCATCAATCAGGTGCTCGACCAGGAAACGGCAATGATCGTGGTCGAGGAGATGGGGCATCTCGCCAAGCGCGCCAAGCTCGACGAACCGGATGCGTTCCTCGAGGAGGAGCATGCGGAGCCGTCCGAAATCAAGCTGGAGCCGCGTGCCCCGGTAGTCACCGTGATGGGGCACGTGGACCACGGCAAGACTTCGTTGCTCGACTTCATACGCCGCACCAAGGTTGCGAGCGGAGAGGCTGGGGGCATCACTCAGCACATCGGCGCCTACCACGTGAACACGCCCAAGGGCATGATCACTTTCCTCGACACGCCGGGCCACGAAGCGTTCACGGCGATGCGCGCGCGCGGCGCCAGGCTTACCGACATCGTGGTCCTGGTCGTCGCAGCGGACGATGGAGTGATGCCGCAGACCATCGAGGCGATCCACCACGCGCGAGCGGCGAAAGTACCGATGGTGGTGGCGCTCAACAAGATCGACAAACCCGAGGCAAATCCGGACCGGGTCAAGCAGGATCTGTCCGCCCAGCAGGTGGTGCCGGAGGAATGGGGCGGCGATACCATGTTCGTCCCGGTCTCGGCAAAGACCGGCAAGGGCATCGACCAGTTGCTCGACAGCATACTGGTGCAGTCCGAAGTGCTCGAATTGAAAGCCGCGAAGGATGCTCCGGCCAAGGGTATCGTCATCGAGTCGAGGCTCGACAAGGGGCGCGGGCCGGTCGCCACGGTTTTGGTGCTGTCGGGCACGCTGAAGCGCGGCGACGTGGTGCTGGCAGGGGCCGTATTCGGGCGGGTGCGCGCGATGCTCGACGAGAATGGCGGCAGCATCGAGCAGGGCGGCCCCTCGATCCCGGTGGAAATTCTCGGGCTGTCCGACGTGCCGATGGCGGGTTCGGACGTGCTGGCGCTGGGCGACGAGCGCAAGGCGCGGGAGATCGCCCTGTTCCGCCAGGGCAAGTTCCGCGACGTCAAGCTGGCCAAGCAGCAGTCGGCCAAACTCGAAAACATTTTCGATCAAATGGGCGAGGGGCAGGCGAAGGCGCTGTCGATCATCATCAAGGCGGACGTGCAGGGCTCCTACGAAGGCCTGTCGCACGCCCTTTCCGGGCTCTCGACCGGCGAGGTCAAGGTCAACATCGTGCACGCCGGGGTAGGCGGAATCACCGAGTCGGACGTCAACCTTGCGCTCGCTTCCAAGGCCGTCATCATCGGTTTCAATGCCCGGGCCGACGCCGCGGCCCGCAAGCTCGCGGAAAACAGCGGTGTGGACATCCGTTACTACAACGTGATTTACGATGCCGTCGACGAAATCAAGGCGGCTCTTTCGGGAATGCTCGCGCCGGAGCGCAAGGAAAGCGTCCTCGGCCTGGTCGAAGTGCGCCAGATATTCAAGATTTCCAAGATCGGCACCGTCGCCGGTTGCTACGTCACCGAGGGCCTGGTGCGGCGCAGCGGCGCCAAGGTGCGCGTGCTGCGCGACAACGTGGTCATACACGACGGCGAGCTCGATTCGCTCAAACGCTTCAAGGACGACGTGAGGGAGGTCAAGTCCGGGTTCGAATGCGGGCTCTCCCTCAAGAATTTCGACGACCTCAAGGTGGGCGACCAGCTCGAGGTGTACGAAGTGGTCGAAGTCGCGAGGACGCTGTAACGTCCGTTCCGGGTTTCATGTTCCGGGTTTCAGGTTGGCTCGCTGTTTTCGGCAACCTGGAACATTGAACCCCGAACGTGGAACCTCATCATGCCGAGAGATTTTCCCCGCAGCCGCCGCATTGCTGACCAGGTTCAGCGCGAGCTCACGGAGATCATCCGGCTGGAGCTGAAAGATCCGCGCGTCGGGATGATCACCATCATCGACGTGGATGTCAGTCCCGACAGCAAGAATGCCCGGGTTTTTTTTACGGTCCTGGGCGACCAATCCCGTATCGACGATGCCACTGCAGGATTGCAGCGCGCGGCGGGATTCCTGCGCAGCTGCCTCGCGCAACGCATGGAAATGCGCTCCGTTCCTCACTTGCAGTTCCGCTACGACGCCTCGGTCGAACGCGGCATGCGCCTCTCCCAGTTGATCGACACCGCCGTCGCCGAGGATGCCGCGCGCGGCAAGAGGAAGAAAAAATGAGCGGGGCTGTCGCAGCAGCGCATAGACCCCGCGCCGGGCAACGCGAAATTGACGGCGTGGTGCTGCTCGACAAGCCGATGGGCATTACTTCGCACACGGCGGTGCGGGCGGTGCGGCGCCTTTTCGCGGCAGCCAAGGCCGGCCACACCGGGACCCTCGATCCCCTGGCTACCGGTTTGCTCCCGGTATGTCTCGGCGAAGCAACCAAGTTTTCCCACTACCTGCTTGAGGCCGACAAGACCTATCTGGCTTCGATCCGCCTGGGACTCACCACTTCCACGGGAGACCTCGAGGGCGCTGAAATCGAACGCAAGCCAGTGGATGTTTCGAGCTCGCAGGCGGAATCCGCGCTCAGTCGTTTCGTCGGTGCAATCCTGCAGGTGCCCCCAATGTACAGCGCAATCAAGCATGAAGGGCAGCGTCTCTACGTGCTTGCCCGCGCCGGCCAGGTGGTTGCACGCGCGCCGCGCGAGGTGTTCATCAGGCGCATTGCGCTGGTTGCATTGACTGGTGAGGAACTGGCGGTTTCGGTTACGTGCAGCAAAGGCACCTACGTGCGTGTGCTTGCCGAGGACATCGGGCGCGAGCTGGGTTGCGGAGGCTGCCTGTCCGCGCTGCGCCGCGAAGCCGTTGGCGGATTCAGCCTTGATCAGGGCGCGTTGGACCTAGGGCAATTGGAATTGTTGAAACCAAGCGAAAGGGACGCAGTGCTGCTGCCGGCCGATGCCTTGGTAGCCTCGCTGCCTGCCCTTGACCTCGATGCCGTGGAGGCGCAGCGTCTCATGCAAGGTCGGCCGTTGGAGCGGCCCGGAGCGGGTCTGGCGGGCCTTGTCCGGGCTTACGGCCCGGGCCGGGAGTTTCTGGGGGTGGTCGAGGTCCAGAGCCCCGGCGTCATGGTGCCCCGGCGGCTCAAGGCCCAGTCCGGAGCGGATTGATCTAGTCAGGCGAGTATTGCTTGAGAAACCGTGGGTTAGAGGGTAAAATCCCGCGCTGCATTCAGGAGACGATGATGGCGGTTACGACGAATCAGAAAGCCCAGGTGGTGCAAGACTACCAGCGCGCCAAGGGCGATACCGGATCACCCGAAGTCCAGGTCGCGCTGCTGACGGCGCGCATCACGGACCTCACCGAGCATTTCAAAACGCACGTCAAGGATCATCATTCGCGGCGCGGCCTGCTGCGGATGGTGAGCCGCAGGCGCAAGCTCCTCGATTACCTCAAGAGAGCGAATGCCGACAAATATCGTCAGCTGATCGACCGTCTCGGGCTGCGCAAGTAAGGCACCTGCGTGGGCGCAGACGTCACTGGCCGGATGGTCGTCACACCGGGTCGCGCGAACTTTCCGGCGCGGCTGCTTGATCCGCATCATTAACCCGAGACCGCACGGCGGTCTTTTTTTATTTTCCAAGGGGCAGCACTTTGAATCACGTCAAAAAATCAATGATTTGGGGCCAGCATCGGCTGGTCGTCGAGACCGGAGAAATTGCGCGCCAGGCGTCAGGCGCCGTACTGGTGAATCTGGAAGATACGGTGGTGCTGGTTACGGTGGTGGGTGCGAAACGTGCGCAACCGGGCAAGGACTTCTTGCCGCTGACCGTCGATTACCAGGAACGCACCTACGCCGCCGGAAAAATTCCCGGTGGATTTTTCCGACGCGAGGGCCGTCCTTCGGAGAAGGAAATCCTTACTTGCCGGCTGATAGACCGTCCGATCCGCCCGCTGTTTCCCGACGGTTTCTACAATGAAGTTCAGATCGTCGCGACCGTAGTGTCGTCGAACAACGAAGTCGACTCCGATATTCCGGCGATGATCGGCGCTTCCGCAGCCCTTGCGCTTTCCGGGCTTCCGTTCAACGGGCCGATCGGGGCGGCGCGGGTCGGCTATGTCAACGGGCAATATGTGCTCAACCCGACCGCTACCGAGCTCAAGACTTCGCAGCTCGATCTGGTTGTGGCCGGCACCGCGCAGGCGGTGCTGATGGTGGAATCGGAGGCAAAGGAGCTGCCGGAGGACGTGATGCTGGGCGCAGTGGTATTCGGCCATCAGCAGATGCAGCAGGTGATCCAGTTGATCAACGAAATGACGGACGAAGCCGGCGAAGAGCCATGGGATTGGAAAGAGCCGGCCAAGGACGAAGCATTGATCGCCCGCATTACCGAGCTGTCCGAGAAAGATTTGCGCGCAGCATTCCAGTTGAAGCAGAAGGGCGCGCGCTCCGAGGCGATAGACAGTATCTGGAAACGGGTGTTTGAAGAGCTCAAGGTTGGTACGGAGGGCGGGCCTGATTCCAACGCGGTCAAGGAAATCTGCTTCGCGCTGGAGTCGAAGATCGTGCGCGGCCAGATTCTCAACGGCGACCCGCGCATCGACGGCCGCAACACTCGCACCGTGCGCCCGATCACCATTCGCACCGGTTTGTTGCCGCGCGCGCATGGCTCCGCCTTGTTTACACGCGGCGAAACCCAGGCGCTGGTAGCCGCGACACTCGGCACCACGCGCGACGAACAGCGCATCGATGCGCTGCAGGGCGAGTACTCGGATCGGTTCATGATGCATTACAACATGCCGCCCTATGCGACCGGCGAAACCGGCCGCGTGGGTTCGCCCAAGCGCCGCGAAATCGGCCACGGGCGTCTCGCCAAGCGCGCGCTGATAGGCATGATTCCTGGCCCGGAGTCGTTTGCCTATTCGCTGCGTGTCGTGTCCGAGATCACCGAATCCAATGGATCGAGCTCGATGGCGAGCGTGTGCGGTGGCTGTCTCGCGCTGATGGATGCCGGCGTGCCGCTCAAAGCGCACGTCGCAGGCATTGCCATGGGGCTCATCAAGGAAGGCAACCGCTTCGCGGTGCTGTCCGACATTCTCGGCGACGAAGATCATCTCGGTGACATGGATTTCAAGGTGGCCGGCACCGCGACGGGCATTACCGCGCTGCAAATGGACATCAAGATCGAAGGGATTACCAAAGAGATCATGCATGCGGCTCTGGTGCAGGCGCGCGAAGGTCGCCTGCATATCCTGGAGAGGATGAGAGAGTCCCTTGAGTCGCCGCGTGCCGAACTTTCCATGTGGGCGCCGCGGATGATCACGATGAAGATCAAGCAGGAGAAGATCCGCGACGTGATCGGCAAGGGCGGCGCGGTGATCCGCGCATTGACGGAGGAGACCGGTACCACCATCGACATCCAGGACGACGGCACCATCACCATCGCCTGCGTCTCGCCGGAAGCCGGGGAGCTCGCCAGGAAGCGCATCGAGGACATTACCGCTGACGTGGAAGTGGGCCGGATCTACGACGGCACCGTCATGAAGCTGCTCGATTTCGGCGCGATCGTGAGCGTGCTTCCTGGCAAGGACGGATTGCTGCATATCTCGCAGATTGCCAACGAGCGCGTCAACGCGGTTGCGGACCACCTCAAGGAAGGCCAGCAGGTGCGCGTGAAAGTGCTCGAGGCCGATGACAAGGGAAGACTGCGGCTTTCCATGAAGGCGGTAGCGGCCGAAGCCAAAGCCACCCAAACGGCACAGTAATGATGTAGCCGCTTTCGGTAATCAGCTGGTTCAAAGCAAAAGGGGCGGATGACCGCCCCTTTTTGTTTTGGCTGATGACGCCGACGTTATTTGGCGACCTGACGCTCCCGCAGCTCGTCGAGCGTCTTGCAGTCGATACACAACGTTGCGGTCGGCCGCGCCTCGAGCCGCTTCAAGCCGATTTCCACGCCGCATGAATCACAGTAGCCATATTCGCCCCCGTCGATGCGGGCGATGGTCTCGTCGATTTTCTTGATGAGCTTGCGTTCGCGATCGCGGTTTCTCAGTTCCAGCGACATGTCGGACTCCTGGCTGGCGCGGTCGTTGGGGTCGGCAAAAATCGTCGCCTCGTCCTGCATGGTGTGCACGGTGCGGTCGATGTCCTGCGACAGGTCGCGCTTCATCTCCTCCAGCATCTTGCGGAAATGCGCAAGCTGGCGCGGGTTCATGTAGTCCTCTTTCCCCTTGGGCTTGTAGGCGGGAAAGGGCTTGTGCAGTTCGGAGGTCATGTAAACGCGATCTCGGAAAAAGACGCTTTATATATGAAATCGAACAGCGCCGCAAGCTGGCGATTTTCATTGGAATTATGGCAATTTTCCATTGACGATCAGAGGCTTCCGAGAGTATATTCGCCGCTTCCGCGGCTTGGCCCGGCGCCGTTTTTACACCAGTTTTTGCTAGCCGTGACCGGACGCGGCAGACTAGCCGGATTGCGCCCGTAGCTCAACGGACAGAGCACCGGCCTTCTAAGCCGGGGGTTGTGGGTTCGATTCCCGCCGGGCGTGCCAACAACCAGTGCAGAATGCAGTGTGCAAAGCGCAGAATTCGAAGCACAGGTGTTGATTTCGCAGGACTTTGCATTTTGCACTCAGCACTTTGCATTGAATTTCGACGGTGGCTGTAGCTCAAAGGTAGAGTACTGGATTGTGATTCCAGGTGTTGTGGGTTCGAGTCCCATCAGCCACCCCATTTCCCTTGCTGTTTTGCCGTGACCCGCTGATCATGCTCTAATCGCCAGCTTCCCGGGAGGCGCAATGGAGTTGCTCTGGTGGCATTGGGTGGTGCTCGGCGTGGTGCTGACGCTGCTCGAGCTCGCCGTGCCGGCATTTGTCCTGGTGTGGTTCGGCGTCGGCGCGATCATCGTTGGCATCGCCGTGCTCGCCTTGCCCCAGCTGTCCTTTGCCTGGCAGGGCATCCTCTGGATCGCTTTCTCGTCCGTGTTCATCTGGCTGTGGTTCAAGGTATTCAAGTCCAGTTTTCACAAGACGCGCGCGGGCATGTCGAAGGGCCAGCTGGTCGGTGAAATCGGCATGGTCATCCGCGATATCCGGCCCTATGACAAGGGACAGATACGCTTGCAGAAACCGGTGCTGGGCGACGAAGTCTGGGACTCGATAGCGGAAGAGGAGATCAAGACCGGCGAGCGCGTGAAAGTGCTTGCGGTCGAGGGCAATTTTCTGAAGGTCATCCGGAGCTGAAGCACAAGGGGGGAGCATGGGACTCGAGATCGTCGTCATTGCACTGCTGGTTTTCGCGATCGTCACGGTATGGAAGGGCGTCAGGATCGTGCCACAGGGGGAAGAGTGGATCGTCGAGCGCCTCGGCAAGTACAACGCCACGCTCACGCCCGGGCTGACCATCATCGTTCCCTATCTCGACAAGGTCGCCTACAAGGTCGTCACCAAGGACATCATTCTCGATGTCCCGCAGCAGGAGGTGATCACCAAGGACAACGCGGTGATCATCACCAACGCGATTGCCTTCATCAAGGTGACCGATCCGATCAAGGCGGTCTATGGCATCGTGGATTTCGCGGAAGCGATCAGGAACCTGGTGCAAACCACGCTGCGCTCGATCACCGGCGAAATGGAACTCGACCAGGCGCTGTCGTCACGCGAAAAAATCAAGGTGCGCCTGAAAGCGAGCATTTCCGACGAAGCGATCGACTGGGGGCTCACGATCAAGTCGGTGGAGATCCAGGACATCAAGCCGTCAGAATCCATGGTGAAGTCGATGGAGCTGCAGGCGGCGGCCGAGCGGGAACGAAAGGCGGTAGTGACCCGCGCGGAAGGCGCGAAGCAGGCGATGATACTGGAGGCGGAAGGGCGCCTCGAGAGCGCCAAGCGCGACGCGATTGCCCAGGTGACGCTCGCGGAGTCCTCCGCGCAGGCGATCAAGAACGTGGCGGCTGCGGTCGGCGACCGTGACGGGCCGATGCTGTTCCTGCTGGGCGAGAAATACATCCGCGCGCTCGACAAGATGGCCGCCTCGCAGAACAGCAAGGTCGTGCTGCTGCCCGGCGACCTGCAGGACGCCCTGCGCGGCATCCTGGGCAGGGCGCGGTCCGCTTAGCGACCTACCGGGTCTGCTTGAGCAGGCGCCCTTTTTCGCGCTGCCATTCCTGCTCCTTTTTGGCTTCGCGCTTGTCGTGCTGTTTCTTGCCTTTGGCGAGGCCGACCTCGAGCTTGATGCGCCCGCCCTTGTAATGCAGGTTCAGCGGCACCAGGGTATAACCTGAGCGCTCGACGCTGCCGGTCAGGCGGTCGATTTCCCGGGCGTGGAGCAGGAGCTTGCGCGTGCGGGTGGGGTCGGGCAAGAGGTGAGTCGAGGCGGCGGGCAGCGGACTGATATGGCAGCCGATGAGAAAAATTTCACCGTTGCTCACGATTACGTAACCTTCCTTGATCTGCGCGCGCCCGGCCCGGATGGCCTTGACCTCCCAGCCCTGCAGCGCGAGCCCCGCCTCGAAGCGCTCCTCGATGAAATAGTCGTGGAACGCTTTCTTGTTTTCGACGATGCTCATGAGGGAGGACTGCGGACGGGTCTATTTTACCAGCGCCCGGCCTGATTCCCCGGAAAAAAGACTGATGCTTACAATGCGTGGAGCGAGCAGCTAGTGCCTGAAGTCAACCGTTCCGTGCTCGTCGAATACAGCCCCGAACAGATGTTCGCGCTGGTGGATCGGGTGGAGGACTACCCGGGGTTTCTACCGTGGTGCGGAGGCACGACGCTGCTCCACCGCGACGCGGAGGTGACGCGAGCGGCGATATTGATCAACTATCATGGCATCCGGCAGAGTTTCACGACGGAAAATGGCAAGCAGGCGCCGAACGAAATTCGCATCCGTCTGATCGAGGGGCCGTTTCGCAGGCTTGAGGGCGGCTGGCGCTTCACCGGGCTCGCCGGCCGCGGCTGCAAGGTCGAACTGGGCCTGAATTACGAGTATTCGAGCAAGATACTTGAAAAGCTGATCGGACCGGTATTCAGCCATATTGCCGATACCCTCATCGACGCGTTTGTCCGGCGCGCCGAGCAAGTCCATGGCGCAAGCTCTAAGTGACCAGGGGGGATGAGTGGCGGGCGGACAGACACGGTTGAAGATCGAGGTGGTTTACGCGTTACGCGATGAGCAGTTGCTGATCGCGCTCGAGGTGGAAGAGGGGGCGAGCGTGCGAGCAGCTATCGAGCGTTCCGGAATCCTTCGGCGTTACCCGGAGATCGAACTGATCCCGGGACGCGTCGGCATCTTCGGCAAAGTGGTGGACCTGGCTTCGCGATTGCGCGATGGCGATCGCGTGGAGATCTATCGCCCCCTCGAAGCCGATCCCAAGGAAGCCAGGCGCCGGCGGGTCAAGCGCGGCCGGTAAGCCGTTATTTACAATTTGCCTGAACCGACTGCTGCGCGCGCTGGACTTCTTGCGCGCGGGCGGCGTCGTCCAGGAACGCGCGCTCCCCGGTCTTGGGGTCGTTGCGCGTAATGCGGGCGCCGCTTTCAAGCCCGGCGAGGTAACCACGGGCCTCATCACAGGCCCGCTTGCGCTGGGCGGCTTCGGCGTCTTCCTTCTGCTGCTTGGCTTGAGCCTCGGCCTGCTCGACTTGCCGCTTCTTGAAATCGGCTTCCTGCTCGGAAATGGTTTTAGGCTTGGACTTGTCGGCTCCCTTGTCGCTACCTTTATCGCCTGCCTTGTCACCTGCAGCCGGAGCCTGGGCCGCGGGCGCCGACCTGATGCCAGTCTGTTGCTCCTTGGTGCCGGTGGGACACTGAGCGGCGTACTCGACCTTTCCGTCCTTGCTGATGCACTTAAGCATCTGGGCGTGAACGGCCAACGGCGCCAGCATCATGACCATTGCAATTATGAATTTCACGGGATTTCCTCTCGATTCGTAACGCAGCCGCGCAGGGGCGTCGGAACGGGCCAAACATAGCCAGTTTATTCCATCAAGTCAAACGATTAACGCACGAACCCGTTTGCCGTTGACAGCCGGATGCGTATAATACGTTTTTTGGAAGGGTAGAAAACATGCGTGTTGTGCAAAAAGCGCTCACCTTCGACGATGTCCTGCTGATCCCCGCCCACTCGAACGTCCTCCCGCGCGAAGTCAGTCTCACCAGCAAGCTCACGCGCGGCATCACCCTCAACATTCCGCTGGTCTCGTCCGCGATGGATACCGTGACCGAGGCCCGGCTCGCCATTGCCATCGCGCAGGAAGGGGGAATCGGCATCGTCCACAAGAACATGCCGCCCAAGTCCCAGGCGGCGGAGGTCACCAAGGTCAAGCGTTTCGAGAGCGGTATCGTGAAGGACCCGATCACGATTACGGCCAACATGAGGGTGCGCGACGTGCTGAAGCTCACCCAGCAGCACCGGATTTCGGGATTGCCGGTGATCAACGGGTCGGGACGGGTCGTCGGCATCGTCACCAACCGCGACCTGCGTTTCGAGAAAAAGCTCGACCAGCCGATAAAGAACATCATGACGCCGCGCGAGCGCCTGGTGGTCGTAAATGAAGGCGCGAGCCGCGAAGAAGCGATGCGTCTCATGCACAAGCACCGCCTCGAGCGCGTGCTGGTGGTGAACAAGAAATTCGAGTTGCGCGGCCTGGTCACGGTGAAAGACATACTCAAGTCCACCGAGCACCCCAACGCCTGCAAGGACAACCTGGGACGGCTGCGCGTGGGCGCCGCGATCGGCGTGGGCGAAGGCACCGAGGAGCGCGCGGAAGCGCTGATCGAGGCCGGGGTGGACGTGATCGTGGTGGACACCGCCCACGGCCATTCGAAGAACGTGCTCGACCGGGTGCGCTGGGTCAAGCGCAAGTTCCCGAAGACGCAGGTGATCGGCGGCAATGTCGCCACCGCGGCTGGCGCGAAGGCGCTCGTGGATAATGGCGCCGATGGGGTGAAGGTCGGCATCGGTCCGGGCTCCATCTGCACGACCCGCATCGTCGCCGGCATTGGCGTGCCGCAGATCAGCGCGATCGCCAACGTCGTCAAGGGCCTCGCCAAGACGGATGTTCCCCTGATCGCCGACGGCGGAATCCGCTACTCCGGGGACATTTCGAAAGCGATCGCCGCCGGAGCGCACGTGGTAATGATCGGCAGCCTCTTCGCCGGAACCGAAGAATCGCCGGGTGAAATCGAGCTGTTCCAGGGACGTTCCTACAAGTCCTACCGCGGCATGGGCTCACTGAGCGCAATGCAACAGGGCTCCGCGGACCGCTATTTCCAGGACGAGGAACCGGACACGGACAAGCTGGTGCCCGAAGGAGTCGAGGGAAGGGTGCCGTACAAGGGACAGCTGACGCCGCTGGTGCAGCAGCTCATAGGCGGGCTGCGCTCGAGCATGGGCTACCTCGGCTGCAACACCATCGACGAGGTGCGCGAGAAAGCCGAATTCGTGGAGATCACCTCGGCGGGCATGCGCGAATCCCACGTGCACAACGTCCAGATCACCAAGGAAGCGCCTAACTACAGGGTTGAATAGGATTGCAGCACGAAAAAATCCTCATCCTCGATTTCGGCGCGCAGTACACCCAGCTCATCGCGCGCCGCGTGCGCGAGGCGAAAGTCTACTGCGAGATCCACCCCTACGACGTGTCCGACGGCTTCGTGCGCGATTTCGGCGCGAAGGGCGTGATCCTTTCCGGCAGCCACCTGTCCGCGTACGAAGACGCTACGGCCAAGGCACCCAAAGCAGCGTTCGAACTTGGTGTCCCGGTGCTCGGCATCTGCTACGGCATGCAGACCATGGCGCAGCAACTTGGCGGCAAGGTGGAAGCCGGCAAGGTGCGTGAATTCGGCTATGCCGAGGTGCGCGCCCGGGGCCACACCCGGTTGCTCGACGGCATCGAGGATCTCCGCACCCCGGACGGTCACGGCCTGCTGAAGGTCTGGATGAGCCACGGTGACAAGGTGGTCGAGATGCCGAAGGGCTTCAAGCTGATGGCCTCCAATGAGGCCTGCCCGATCGCCGGCATGGCGGACGAGGGAAGGAAGTTCTACGGCGTGCAGTTCCACCCGGAGGTGACGCATACGCCTCAAGGCAAAGCGCTGCTCGACCGCTTTGTCCTCGATATCTGCGGGCTTACCGGCGACTGGAGCATGCCCAACTTCATCGAGGAGGCGGTGGCCCGCATCCGCGCCGAAGTCGGAAAGGACGAGGTCATTCTAGGATTGTCTGGCGGCGTGGATTCATCCGTGGCGGCCGCGCTGATTAACAGGGCGATCGGCAAGCAACTCACCTGCGTGTTCGTGGATCACGGGCTGCTGAGGCTTAACGAAGCGGAGCAGGTCATGAGCACCTTCGCCGGCAACCTCGGCGTAAAGGTGATCCACGTGGACGCGCGCGACCAGTTCATGGGGCATCTCAAGGGCATTACCGATCCCGAGCAGAAGCGCAAGATCATCGGCCGCGAGTTCGTCGAGGTATTCCAGCGCGAATCGGCCAGGCTGCCGCAGGCGAAATGGCTCGCCCAGGGCACCATCTACCCCGACGTGATCGAATCGGCCGGCGCCAAGACCAAAAAAGCGCACAACATCAAGTCGCACCACAACGTTGGCGGCCTGCCCGATACGCTGAAGCTCAAGTTGCTCGAACCGCTGCGGGAACTGTTCAAGGACGAGGTGCGCGCTCTCGGCATTGCGCTCGGATTGCCGCGCGAGATGGTATTCCGCCATCCTTTCCCGGGCCCCGGTCTCGGCGTGCGGATACTCGGCGAGGTAAAGGCCGAGTACGCCGACCTGCTGCGGCGGGCCGACGCGATCTTTATTGACGAACTGCGCGCGGCGGGGTGGTACGACAAGACGGCGCAGGCGTTTGCGGTGTTCCTGCCGGTGAAATCCGTGGGCGTGATGGGCGATGGGCGCACCTACGAGCACGTCGTCGCGCTGCGGGCGGTGCAGACGCAGGACTTCATGACCGCGCATTGGGCGGAATTGCCGCATGCGTTGCTGTCCAAAGTGTCGAATCGCATCATCAACGAAGTGCGCGGCATCAACCGGGTCGTCTACGACATATCGGGCAAGCCGCCGGCGACCATCGAATGGGAGTAGCCGCACTTGACGGTCACGATGTACGGCATCAGGAATTGCGATACGGTCAAAAAAGCCCGTAAGTGGCTGGATGCCCGTGGCGTGGATTACGATTTTCACGATTACAAGACGGCCGGGATCGACCGGAAATGCCTCGAGCGCTGGTGCGAGGAACTTGGCTGGGAAGTGCTGCTGAACCGCGCCGGCACGACGTTTCGCAAGCTTCCGGATGCGGAAAAGAAAGTTCCGGATGTCCGCAAGGCCATTCAACTGATGCTTGCGCAACCCTCAATGATCAAGCGGCCGGTGCTGGACCTCGGCGGCAGCCTGCTGGTGGGATTCGAGCCGGAGTTGTACATGGATGCATTACGCGCGGGGCAACGAAAGTGAGCGACGAAATCTTCATGCGAGAGGCGTTGCTGCTGGCCGGCAAGGCGGCGGCGGCCGGCGAGGTGCCCGTAGGCGCCGTTGTTGTGAAGGACGGCGCAGTGGTGGGGCGGGGCCACAATCGGCCCGTGTCGAGCAAGGACCCCACAGCGCATGCCGAAGTGATCGCCTTGCGGGAAGCAGCTGAGAAATTGGGCAACTATCGTCTGAGCGGCTGCGACCTCTATGTCACGCTGGAGCCCTGCGTCATGTGCGCCGGTGCAATCATGCATGCCCGTATCTCGCGCGTGGTCTACGGTGCAGCCGACCCCAAGTCAGGCGCCTGCGGCAGCGTGGCGAGCCTGTTTGCCGACAGCCGGCTCAATCACCACGCTACCGTAACCGGCGGGGTGATGGCCGACGGTGCGGGAAAGCTGCTTCAGGATTTTTTCTCGGAGCGCCGGCGGACAACGGGCCATGCCTAGAATCAGCATAAATATCAGCAGGCAGGAACTCGATCTGCTCGATGATGATGGTTCCCTGCTCAAGCACTACCTGATTTCGAGCGCAAAAAACGGGGTAGGAGAGCGGAACGGCAGCTACTGCACGCCGCGCGGACGGCACATTATTCGAGCCAAAGTCGGATCCAACCAGCCGCTCAATGCGGTATTCGTGGAGCGCCGGCCGACCGGGGAAATTTACAGCCCGGAACTGGCCAGGCGCTTTCCCGGGCGCGACTGGATACTGACCCGCATTCTTTGGCTGTCGGGCTGCGAGCCGGGATATAACCGGTTGGGCAAAGTGGATACCATGCGCCGCGCCATCTACATCCACGGCAGCCCGGACAGCGCCGAGATGGGCAAGCCCGGCTCCCATGGCTGTATTCGCATGCGCAACCAGGAAATAGTCGAATTATTCGAACTCGTGCCAATCCGGACATTGGTCGAAATCTGCGAGTAAGCGGACCCAACTGCAAGCGCTTGATCGTGCAATGCCAGATAGGCCGTGCTCGCGGTAAGCAACAGCATATCCAATGGGTTAGCGT
>Ga0134121_10002428_pt1 | contig 16109 bp, 13 predicted proteins | sample KB301_FD_96463 | JGI IMG/M metagenome (GOLD analysis project Ga0134121, IMG submission 96463) | Terrestrial soil microbial communities without Nitrogen fertilizer from Kellogg Biological Station, Michigan, USA - KB3-0-1 | ecosystem: Environmental > Terrestrial > Soil > Unclassified ... | reverse complement strand
CTCGGGTACCAGGTGTGCGACGACTTCCTGCGCGTCATGCTCGACGCCGCGCGCCGCTTCGGCATCGCGCTGCCCGATCCGCAGCTCTGCTGCGCGCCGCTGCGGTCGGACGAGGGGCGGCGTTACATCGGCGCCATGTACGCCGCGGCGAACTTCGCGTTCGGCAACCGCCAGCTGATCACCCATCACGTGCGCCGCTCGCTCGAGGAGGCGCTCGGACGCGGCCCGCGCGACCTCGGGGTGCGGGTGATCTACGACGTCTGCCACAACATCGCCAAGTTCGAGACCCACATGGTCGACGGGCGCCCGCGACGGCTGTGCGTGCATCGCAAAGGGGCGACGCGCGCCTTTCCACCCCGTCATCGCGACACGCCGGCCGCCTACCAGGAGGTCGGCCAGCCGGTCCTCATCCCGGGGGACATGGGTCGCTGCTCCTGGGTCCTGGTCGGGACCGAGCAGGGGAGCCAGGAAACATTCGGTTCGACGTGTCACGGGGCGGGGCGCCTCCTCAGCCGGCATGCGGCGAAGAAGGCGGCCCGCGGGCGATCGATCGTGCGCGAGATGGAGGAGCGGGGCGTCGTCGTCCGCTCGGACGGCCACGACACGCTCGCCGAGGAGATTCCCGAGGCCTACAAGGACGTGAGCGAGGTGGTCGACGTCGTGCAGCGCGCCGGGCTGTCGCGCAAGGTCGCGAAGCTGGTCCCGATCGGCGTCATCAAGGGGTGATCCGCCCGGCGGCCGGCGCCGGGGGTCCGCCCTGCACCGACAGCCACCCGGCCCTTCCCTCGACCCCGCCGCGCGTCATCGGGCAGGCCGGCACCTCGGCCCGCAGGGCGCGCTCGGCCGTCTCGCCCAGCGTCTCGAAGGTCCAGCCTTCGCCGCTCCAGCGGCGCAGCAGGGCCAGCAGCGCCGGCGCGTGGTGCCGTCCCTCGATCTCGGTGTGCAGCGTGAAGACATTGAGCCCCTCCGGAACCAGGGCGCGCGTCAGCCGCTCGAGGATCGCCGCCTCGTCCATGCCGGGGAGACCGATCAGCTCGTCGAGGGTCGGCAGGGTGGCCGGGATCTGAATCGTGCGGTGCGTTCCGCGGGAGGTGATCGGCCGGAACGGGGAGCGGCCGCGGCAGTCGCTGGCGTAGCGGAACGACATGTCGTCCTGCGCCGCCAGGCTGTCTTCGGTCGCGCGCCAGGCCGGCGCCGCCGTGCCCGCCGGAGCGCGGCCCGTCGCCTCCGCGAACGCGGCGGCCGCGCGCCGCAGCTCCGCCTCGATCGCCACCGGCCGCATGCGCTCGAGTCCGTCGTGCCAGAGCACGTGGTCCCATCCGTGGATGCCGCACTCGTGGCCGCTCGACTCGACGAGCCGCACCAGGTGCGGGAATCCCGCGCCGACCGGACGCGACGGAAGGAGGGTGCCGGAGAGCACGGTATAGAGACCGTAGGTCTTCAGGGGCCCGGTGCGCGCCATCTTCCCCGCGAACCCGGGGCGGGTGAAGACGCGGCGGATGGCGCGCCCGGAATGATCGGGACCCATGGTCACGAAGAACGACGCCCGGGCCCGGGCGCGCGCGAACAGATCGAGCAGCACCGGCACGCCGTCGCGCATCCCGGTGTGGGTGTCGACGTCGACGCGCAGGGCGATCCGTCGTCCGGGCGGCGGGCTCATCCGAGACGCGTTCCGGGAGGCAGGGCCGCGGCCAGGTCAGGGCCCGCGAGGTCGGGGCCGGGGTCGAGTCGCGCCTCGAGAACGAGCAGGGCGCCTTCGCCGCAGGCGACGAGAACGCCCGCCGGGTCGCCGCGCAGGACCGCGCCGGGTTCCGCGCGCGGCCCCTCCCGCGCGGAGCGTGACACGTCCTGCGCCGCGGGCCGGGCGCTCCAGACGAGCAGGCGCCGGCCGCCCGCTTCGGTGAAAGCGCCGGGAAAGGGCCGGCTCACGGCGCGGATCAGGTTGTGGACGCGCACGACCGGCCAGGACCAGTCGATCCGTCCGTCGGCCGGCGTGCGCCGCCCGAAATAGCTGGCCTCGGCGTGCGCCTGCGGGCGCCGCGCGGCGGTCCCGTCGGCGAGACGGGGGAGCGTGCGGGCGAGCAGGACGCGCGCGGCGGCGGCGGCCTTGTCGAACAGCGTCCGGGCGGTGTCCTCGAACGCGATCGGCACCGGCTCCTGATCGACGATGTCGCCGTGATCCGGCTTCTCGTCCATGTAATGCAGAGTCACGCCGGTGGTCGTCTCGCCCTGCACCAGCACCCAGTTGATCGGGGCGCGTCCGCGATAACGCGGCAGGAGCGAGCCGTGCAGGTTGAGAGCGCCGCGTCCGGGGATCGCGAGCACCTCGACGCCGATCATCGATCGGTAATAGAAGGAGAACAGGAAGTCGGGGGCGGCGGCGGCGAGACGCGCCCGCTCGGCGGGGGCGGAAAGATCCGCCGGGGTCGCGACCTCGATGCCGCGCGAGCGGGCCAGTGCTGTGGGCGAACGCCACCAGATGGTCTCGCCGGGATCGTCGGCGTGAGTGACGAAGAGGGGAATCGTGTACCCGGCCTCGACCAGGCACTCGAGCCCGAGGGCGGCCATCTCCCCATAGCCGCAGACGACGGCGCGCGGCGCCACGCTCTTCACGCGTAGGTCCCGGGCCGCGTTTCCAGGCCCGGCGTTTCCTCCCGCGTCGCGACGGAGCGGCCCGATTCCGCCCGGCCCTCGATCATCCGCCGCACGATGTAGCGCGGCCGGCGCCGCACTTCGGAGTAGATGCGGCCGACGTACTCGCCCAGGAGGCCGAGACAGAAGAGCTGCATGCCGGTGAACGCGAACAGGATCGCGAACAGCGTGAACACGCCCTCGACCTCCGGACCGACGATGAGACGCCGCACCAGCAGGAAGGCGCCGAACCCGACGCCGGCCAGGGCGATCAGGGCCCCGACCCAGGAGATGAAGTGCAGCGGGATGTTCGAGAACCCGGTCAGGAGATCGAAGTTCAGCCGCACCAGCCGGCGCAGGGAGTATTTCGAGGCGCCGTGCGCGCGCGGCGCGTGGGCCACCTCGATCTCCGCGATATCGCGCGCCAGGGCATTGGCCAGGGCCGGGATGAAGGTCGCGAGCTCGCTGGTGGAGTTCATCGCGTCGACGATCGGGCGGCGGTAGGCGCGCAGCATGCACCCGTAGTCGCGCATCGCGACGCCGGTGGCCCGCGCCGTGAGCCGGTTGACCTGACGCGAGGCGAAGCGCCGGAACCAGGAATCCTCGCGCTCGCGCCGGTACCCGCCGACCACGTCATAGCCCTTCTCCAGGGTGGCGACCAGGCGGGGGATCTCCTCGGGCGGGTTCTGCAGGTCGGCGTCGAGGGTCACGATCACCTGGCCGTGCACCACCGCCATCCCCGCGAACACCGCCGCGTGCTGTCCGAAGTTCCGGAGCAGCTCGACGATGCGGACGTGATCGGGGTCGCCGCGATGCAGGTCGCGCAGGATCTCGACCGATCGATCGCGGCTGCCGTCGTCGACGTAGATCACCTCCCAGCCGCCCGGCAAGGGGGCCAGGGTGGCGGCGATCCGATCGTGGAGCGGGCGGAGGTTCGCCTCCTCGTTGTACACCGGCACGACGACACTCAGATACGGACCCGAAGATGGCATCGGCGCTCTCCCGCGCCGGGGACGAAGCCCCGGCGCGCGGCACAGTATAACGCCGCGGATGCGGGGCGCCGGGCGCGGGAGCCCGGGCGAAAGGGGCCGGGCGCGGGCAGCCGGCGGCGCAGGTGCGCGATGGTAGAATGCCCCCCGCATGCGCGAGACCTTCCTGCCCTTTGCCCGTCCCTCGATCGGGGACGGGGAGATCGCCGAGATCACCGACTCGCTCCGTTCCGGCTGGATCACCACCGGACCGAAGGTCGAGCGCTTCAGCCATGAGTTCGCGGCCTACGTCGGCGGCCGGCACGCGGCCGCGGTGTCGTCCGCCACCGCCGGGCTGCACCTGGCGCTGCTGGCGCACGGCATCGGCCCCGGTGACGAGGTGATCACGTCGGCCATGACCTTCGCCGCCACGGTCAACGTCATCCTGCATGCCGGGGCGACGCCGGTCCTCGCCGACGTCGATCGCCACACGCTTCAGATCAGGGTCGAGGAGATCGAGCGCCGCCTGACGCCGCGCACCCGGGCCATCGTCCCGGTGCACTTCGCGGGGCAACCGTCCGATCTCGACCCGATTGTCTCGATCGCGTCGCGCCGCGGATGCGCCGTCATCGAGGACGCGGCGCACGCCGCCGGAACCGAGTACAAGGGGAGGCGGATCGGGTCGTTTCCCACCACGTCGGTCTTCTCCTTCCACCCGAACAAGAACATGACGACCGGCGAAGGCGGGATGGTGGTCACCGACCGCGAGGAGGTGTTCGAGCGCGTCGCGCTCCTGCGCTTCCACGGCATGGATCGGAACGCCTGGAAACGCTTCGACAAGAGCGGCTCGCACCGGTACGACATCACCGACGCCGGCTACAAGTACAACATGATGGACATCCAGGCGGCGCTCGGCCTGCACCAGCTTCCGCGCCTGGACGGGTTCATCGAGGAGCGCCGCCGCCAGGCGGCGGTCTACGCCGCCGCCCTCCGTGACGTCCCCGGCGTCATGCGGCCCGTTCCCGTGCCGTATCCGGCGCGTCACGCCTGGCACCTCTATACACCGCTCCTGGACCTGGCCCGCCTGGCGATCGATCGCGACCGGTTCATCACCGAGCTCAAGACGCGCAACATCGGCGCCGGACTGCACTACACCGCGGTGCACGAGTTCAGCTACTACGCGAAGCGGTTCGGGTGGCGCCCGGAGGATTACCCCGAGGCGCACTTCGTGTCGGACCGGATCCTGTCGCTGCCGCTCTTCCCGGGGCTCCAGCCGCAGGACCAGGCCGACGTCGTGGAAGCCGTCGTGGACGTCGTCCGGCGGCACGGCCGCTGAGACGGAGGGAGGCCGATGCGGGTGCTCGTGCTGGGGGTCAACGGATTCATCGGGAGCGCGCTGACCGAGCGCATCCTCAAGAGCACCGACTGGCAGGTGTACGGGCTCGACATGGCGATCGACAAGATCGAGCCGCACCTCCCGAACCGCCGCTTCCGGTTCCTCGAAGGCGACATCGCGATCAACAAGGAGTGGATCGAGTATCACATCAAGAAGTGCGACGTGGTCCTGCCGCTGGTCGCCATCGCGACGCCGGCCAGCTACGTGCGCGACCCGCTCGCGGTGTTCGAGCTCGATTTCGAGGAGAACCTGCGCATCGTGCGGCAGTGCGTGCGCTACCGCAAGCGGATCGTCTTCCCGTCCACCTCCGAGATCTACGGCATGTGCCCGGACGCCGAGTTCGACGAGGAGACCTCGCCGATGGTGTACGGGCCGATCCAGAAGCAGCGCTGGATCTACTCCGCCTGCAAGCAGCTCCTCGACCGGGTGATCTACGCGTACGGCCAGCACGAAGGGCTGCGCTTCACCCTGTTCCGCCCGTTCAACTGGATCGGGCCGAACCTCGACAGCATCGAGTCGCCCAAGGAAGGCTCGTCGCGCGTCCTGACGCAGTTCCTGCACAACATCCTGTTCGGCGAGCCGATCAAACTGGTGGACGGCGGACGCCAGCGGCGCGCGTTCACCTACGTCTCCGACGGCATCGACGGTCTGATGCGGATCATCGAGAACCGTGAGGGTTGCGCGGAGGGCGGCATCTTCAACCTCGGCAACCCGAAGAACGACATCTCGATCAAGGGTCTGGCCGAGACCCTGGTCAGGACGGTGCGCGCCTATCCGGGCTGCCGGAAGCTCGCCGACGCGGTGCGTATCGAGGCGGTGCGTTCGGAGAAGTACTACGGCAAGGGGTACCAGGACATCATGACCCGCGTCCCGAGCATCGACCGCGCCCGGCGCCTGCTCGGATGGCGGCCAAAGGTCGGTCTCGACGAGGCGATCCGCCTGACGCTCGACTTCTACCTCAAGGGCGCCGGGCCCGGCGCGCGGCGCCGTTTCCCGGCGCTGGCCGCCGCGCAGCGCAAGCGCGCGACGCGACGCCCCGCCACCCCGGGCCATTGACGCACCGGGGCCCGGCCTCGATCATCGCGCCGCGCCCGCTCGACGTTCGTGAGCGCGTCGATCGCCTGGGCCGGTTCGGACGGCGACGGGCCTACTTCTGGCGCGACGGGGTGCGCTGGCGCTCGCGCACCTACGCCGAGCTCCGGGCCCGGATCCTCGGGGCCTCCGAATGCCTGACGCGGGAAGGACTGCGGGCCGGCGAGCCGATCCTGATCCAGGGGCCCGACCATCCCGACTGGGTCGAGGCGCTGTTCGGGGCCTTCCTTGCGGGTGGCGTCGTCGTGCCGCTGGAGGCGGCCACCCCCGAGCCGTTCCGGCTCGCCGTGGCGCGGACCGTCGGTGCGCGCCTCCTGATCGCTCCCGGCGACGTCACGACCCCGCCGGGCTGCCGGAGGATCGCGCCGGGCGCCTGGGGGGCCGGTCGCGTCGGGCCGACCTCGGCCGACACCCCGGTGGCGCGCGCGGAGATCGTGTTCACTTCGGGAACGACCGGGGAGCCGAAGGGGGTCGTCCTCACCCACCAGAACCTGGCCGCCGATTTCGCGCCGTTCGAGGGGGGCTTCCGGAAGCGCGAGCGGGTGGTCTCGGCGCTCGGGGAATTGCGCACCCTCTCGACCCTGCCGCTGTCGCACATGTTCGGGCAGGCGATGAACGTCTTCCTGCCGCTCTACATGGGGCTGACCGTCGCCTTCGTCCCGCCGCGGCCGCGCGATCTGATCGACGCCGCGCCGAGGCTCGGCGCGTGGGGCCTGTTCACCGTTCCGCGGGTGCTCGAGGTGCTGGCGGGGGAGATGCGCCGCGATCTCGCCGGGACGCGGGCGGGAACCGGTCTCGAGACGCGGATGACGCGGCACCACGGGAAGCCGTTCTGGCTGCAGCGGCTCCTGTTCCGGGAATTCTCCCGCCGCCTCGGCTGGTGCTTCTCGTTCGTCGTCAGCGGCGGCGCGGCGCTCACCGATCCGGTGCGCGAATTCTGGGAGCGGGCCGGGTACCTGGTGGTGCAGGGGTACGGGCTCACCGAGACGGCGCCGATCGTCTCGGTGTCGAACCCGTTCCGGCGCGGCCACGGCGGAGTCGGCCGGGCGCTCGCCGGCCAGGAAGTGAAGATCGGCGCCGACGGCGAGATCCTGGTGCGCGGGGCGAACGTGACGCCCGGCTATTTCGGCGCCGAGGAGGGCACCCGGCCCGGCGACGAGGCGGGATGGTGGCGCACCGGCGACGTCGGCAGCGTCGACGCCGACGGGCAGATCGTCATCCGCGGCCGTCTCAAGGACGTCATCGTGACGGCGGAAGGCGAGAACGTGCACGCGGCCGACGTCGAAGAGGTCTTCCGCGGCCAGCCCGGGCTCCTCGACGTCGCGGTCCTCGGTCTGCCCTACGAGGGCGGCGAGCGCGTGCACGCCGCGCTGATCCTGGATGCCGGCGCCGATCCCGACGCCCTCGTCGGACGCGCCAACGCCCGGCTCCTGCCGCGCCAGCGGGTGAGGGACTACACCGTCTGGCCCGACCCCGATTTCCCGCGCACGGGGACGGGCAAGGTGCGGCGCCTGGAATTGCGCGCCCGCATTCTCGCGGCCCGGCGGGACGGTCCGCGCGAGGCGTCGACGCCCGCCGCGAGCGGCGGGGTCCGCCGCCTCCTGACCCGCGTCGCGCGCGTGCCGCCGGAGAGGCTGCGTCCGGAGACCCGTCTGGTCGAGGATCTCGGCCTGGCAAGCCTCGACCTGGTCGAGATCGCGGCCGGCTTCGAGGAGGAGTTCGGCGTGGCGCTGCCGGAGGAGCTCATGGCCGTGGCCACCGTCGGCGGGCTGGAGGAGTCGGCGCGACAGGCGCTCGCGGGCGGGGGCGGCGACAGCCGCGCCGAGCCGGTCCGCTCCATGGCGACAGGCCCGGCCGCGCCGCCGGCGGCCGATCCCGCGGACGCGGCGAGCGCGTCACAGGAGGGGCCGGCGCCGCACCGCGCTCCGGCGATGCCCGCCTGGGCGCACTCCTGGCCGGCGCGGATCGTCCGGCGCGGACTCGAGGAGACCGCTTACCGCGCCATCGTGTTCGGGTATGCGCGTCCGCGCGTCACCGGGCTCGAGAACCTCGCGCGCGCCGCGCCGCCCTATCTCTTCGTCTCCAATCACCACGGCTATCTCGACACAGGTCTTCTCAAGGCCACCCTGCCGTTCGCGTTGCGCGGCCGGATCGCACCCGGCATGACCACCCGCTACCAGCGGGTCTGGTTCGGCGAGACGGCGGGGACGCGCGGCCGCCTGGTGATCGAGGGCCTGCAGGCGGGACTGGTGGAGTTGCTGTTCGCGGCCTGGCCGCTCCCCGAGACCGCCGGCTTCCGGCGCAGCCTGGTGTTCGCCGGCGAGCTGATGGATCGCGGCGTCTCGCTGCTGATATTCCCCGAGGGGCGGCACGTTCCCGAAGGAACGATGCAGGCTTTCCGTCCGGGGATCGGAGTGTTCGCGCGCGAGCTGCGCGCGCCGGTCATCCCGGTGCGCGTGGAGGGGACGTCGAGGGTGCTCCCCGACGACGCCTGGTGGCCGCGCCGCGGACGGACGAGCCTGGTGATCGGGGCGCCGATGAGCATCGAGCCGGATGCGGACGCCGCCGAGGTGACCCGGCGTCTCGAAGCAAGCGTCCGCGCTCTGCGGGCGGAGGAGTAGCCGGGGGTCAGTGCCCGGAGGGCAGCGCCGCCTGGGCGCGGCCGCGACGGCCGCGCGACGCGGAGCCGGGGTGGGCGCCTTTCCGGCGGCCCGTCTTGGCCCCCGCGACGTCGGTCCCGGCGGCGGGCGCCAGCGCCAGCTCGAGGACCTCCTCCACGGTCCTGGCGAACCGGAAGGTCAGATCGTCGCGCGCTTGCTTGGGCACGTCCTGCAGGTCCTTCTCGTTTTCGGACGGAAGCAGGATCGTCCGGATCCCGGAGCGCCGCGCGGCCAGGACCTTCTCCTTGATGCCGCCCACCGGAAGGACCTTGCCCCGGAGGGTGATCTCGCCGGTCATCGCCGTCGCCGGGAGGCAGGGTCGTCCCGTCAGGAGCGAGGCGAGGGCGGTCGCCATCGTGACACCCGCGGACGGGCCGTCCTTGGGGATGGCTCCGGCCGGCACGTGCAGGTGGATGTCGGAGCGCGAGAAGAAATCGGGATCGATGCGCAGGTCGGCGGCGTGGGTCCGGATCCAGGACAGGGCGGCCAGGGCCGACTCGCGCATCACGTCGCCGAGCTGGCCGGTGATCGTGAGCGACTTCCCCCCCGGCATGCGGGTCGCTTCGACGAACAGGATCTCGCCGCCGAACGGGGTCCACGCCAGACCGACCGCGACGCCAGGCTGCCCGATCCGCTCGGCCAGCTCGCTCGCGAAGCGCTCGTGTCCGAGGTAGGTCTGCAGATCCTGCGGCCCGATCGACACGCGGGCCGCGTCCCCCTCGGCGTGGCGACGCGCGATCTTGCGGCAGATGGTCGCGATCTCGCGCTCCAGGTTCCGCAGCCCCGCCTCGCGCGTGTAGCCGCCGATGATGGCGCGCAGCGCCGCGTCGTCGATCGACACGTCCTCGATCGCCAGCCCGTTCTCCCGGCACTGCCGCGGCAGGAGGAACCGGCGGGCGATCAGGAGCTTGTCCTCCTCGGTGTAACCCGGCAGGGCGAGGGTCTCCATGCGGTCGCGCAGCGCGGCCGGGATGGTGTCCAGGATGTTGGCCGTGGTGATGAACAGGACGCTCGACAGATCGAACGGGACGTCGAGGTAGTGATCCTGGAAGTTCCGGTTCTGCTCGGGATCGAGGACCTCGAGCAGCGCCGCCGCCGGGTCGCCCCTGAAGTCGGCCCCGAGCTTGTCCACCTCGTCGAGGATGATCACCGGGTTGCGCGTGCCGCACTTGCGGAGCGCCTCGATGATCCGGCCGGGCAGCGCACCGACGTACGTGCGGCGGTGTCCGCGGATCTCCGCCTCGTCACGCACGCCGCCGAGGGAGAGACGGTGGAACTCGCGGCCCATCGCCCGGGCGATCGATTTCCCCAGCGACGTCTTGCCGGTTCCCGGCGGCCCGACGAAGCAGAGGATCGGCCCGCGCGTGTCGGACCTCAGCTTGCGCACGGCCAGGAACTCGAGGATCCGATCCTTGACCTTGTCGAGATCGTGATGGTCCTCGTCGAGGACGCGGCGCGCCTCCGCCAGATCGATCTTGTCCGGGCTGCTCTTCGACCAGGGAAGGGCGACCAGCCAGTCGAGATAGGTGCGCACCACCACGTGCTCGGCGGCCGCCGGCGGCATGCTGCGCAGCCGCTTGAGCTCGCGATCGGCGGCCTGACGCGCCGCCTCCGGCATGCCAGCCTTCTCGATCGCCTCCTGGAGCTGCTGGATCTCGGCCTCGCCGTCGTCCGACGCGCCCAGCTCCTTCTGGATCGCCTTGAGCTGCTGCCGGAGCACGAACTCGCGCTGGCCCTTCTCCATCTCGTCCTGGACCTGCTCCTGGATTTTCGAGCCCAGCTCCATCACCTCGATCTCGCGGTTGATGTGGCGGGTGAGCCGGCGGAGCCGCTCCTTGACGTCGAGCGTCTCGAGAAACTCCTGCTTGATGGCCGTGTCGCGCACCAGGAGCGCGGACCCCATGTCGGCCAGGCGCGAAGGGTTCTCGACGTTGAGCAGCGCGACGCTGATCTCGTCCGAGTCGATCGGCATCAGCGCCAGCATGCGGGTGATCTGGTTCATGAGGTTCTTGCTCAACGCCTCGGTCTCGACCGACTCCTCGACCGATTCCTTGAGCACCTCGATTTCGGCGACCGGGTAGGGGTCCATGCGGACCATGCGCTCGATCCGGATCCGTTCCAGGCCGGCGACCAGGACACGCAGCGTTCCGTCGGGGAACTTCAGCAGGCGCTGGATCACCGCCACGCACCCGATGCGGTGCAGGTCGCCCTCGGTCGGATCCTCGACCTCGCCATTTTTCTGCGCCACCAGGCCGACGAGGCGGTTGCGGATCATCGCCTCGTCGATAAAGCGCACCGACGAAGGGCGTCCCACGGCGATCGGCACCGGCAGATGCGGGAAGACGACGGTGTTCTTGAGCGCCAGGATCGGCAGGGTGGACGGGATCTCCGGGACCGCCGGGGCCTGCGGCCGCGCCGGCGCGGCCGGTCCGTCCTTTCCGGCCCCGGAATCGGGTTCGTTCTGGCTGGTCTCGGTCACGGGATTCGCCTCAGGAGACGTCGACGGGCACCTGGCGGCCGCCCCCGGCACGCCGGGGCACGGTGATCTGCAGGAAGCCGTCCTGGAAGGTGGCGGAGATGGCGTCCACGTCCGCTTCGGGGGGCAGGGCAAACACCCGCTCGAACGGGCCGTAGGCGATCTCCATCTGGTGCCAGCGCAGGCAGTCGCCAACCTCGGGCTCGCGGCGCACGCCGGACACCCGAATAAACTCGCCCTCGATGACGATCTCGATCGCGTCGCGCGGCACGCCGCCCAGGTCCAGCGTCACCAGCATGCCCGCGGCGATCTCATGGATGTCGGCGCGCGGGACGAACCCACGCGTGACCGCCAGATGACCCAGCCCACGGATGAGAGTCTCCATGGTCTGCTCCATCCGGCGATGGATGGTGGAGAGGTCGGGCGCGGCGATCCTGCGGATCCGGATCATGACGACGCGGTCTTAGCGGGACTTCTCCGCCGCGGCGACGCCCTTCATCAGTCGCGACTTGTGCCGTGCCGCCGCGTTCCTGTGCAGCACGCCCTTGCGCACGGCTCGATCGATGGTGGACACCGTCTCGGTGATGAAGACGCTCGCCTGCGCGTCCTTCTTCGCGATCAGCGTCCGCATCCTGCGGACCCGGGTCCGGAGCTGGCTCCGGCGCGCCCTGTTGATGGCGTTGCGGCGCCCGTTCTTGCGGATGTTCTTCAGTGCCGACTTGATGCGTGCCACGACGTCCTCCTCGGTCTCCCGCCGCTTACTGGGCGATGAATATGAACTCGGCGCGGCGATTCACGGACCAGGCGGACTCATTGTGTCCCGGATCGAGCGGCCGCTCCTTGCCAAAGCTGATGGTGCGCAGGCGCTGCGCCGGGACCCCGACCGATACCAGGTAGTCCCGCGCCGCGCGCGCGCGCCGGTCTCCCAGCGCCAGGTTGTACTCGACGGTGCCCCGCTCGTCGCAATGACCCTCGATGCGCACCGCCAGGGACCCGTGCTCGCGGATTCGCGCGGCGTTGCCGGTCATCGTCTGCTGGGCGTCGGACCGGATGTCGGCCCGGTCGAAATCGAACTGAATCGGCTTCAGGACGCCCTGCGCGTTGAGCTTGTCGGCCTCCGACGACGAATTCTCGGAGAGCGACTCCGCGGTCGGCGTGGCCTCCTTGAATCCGGTCGTCTCGTCGACCTTCTCCGCCGGCTTGGCGGAGGACTCGAACTTCGGCGCCTGCGGATTGACGTTCTCCGGCGCGGGTGGAACCGACTTGCAGCCCATCACCAGAACGGAACCGAGCACCACGAACAGCGCCGCCAGCGGGGAGCGGTACGATCGAAAACGCATCACGTCACCTCCAGATACGGGGTTGGACGTTACCGGCTTCAACGGGGTCGGCCGGCTGGTTGCCCGGCTCGACGAAGCCCGGCGCGGCGTGCTGCCGGGACCACCTAAGGACCGCGCATTATAGCACGCGCATTTCGCGCCCCACCCACGGATTCTCAGGCTCAGCGCGACCACGAAGGCATCTGGTTGCTGCCGCCGCGCGTCAATCTCCTCACGTGATCGCCGTTGGCGTCCATGGTGTAGATGTCGGACCCTCCGGATCGATCGGACGCGAACACCAGATGCCGGCCGTCGGGGGACCAGCGCGGCGATTCGTTGATCCCGCCCCCGTCGGTCAGGCGGGTGAGCTGCGCCGACTTGAGATCGTACGAGAAGATGTCGAACCCGCCGGGGACACGGGCCGCGAACGCGATCCGATCCCCCTCCTCGGTGTTGGGGGACCAGGAGGCCGAGTCGCAGTAAGACAGCTCGGAGGTCAGACGCCGGACCCGTCCGCCGTCCGCGTCCATCAGGTAGATCTGCGGCGAGCCGCCGCGGTCCGAGGTGAAGGCGATCGAGCGTCCGTCGGGCGACCAGGTGGGAGCCGTGTCGATGCCGGGATCCTTGGTCAGCCGGGTGAGCACGTTGTCGTCGATGCGGAGGGTGTAGATCTCGGCATTGCCGTCGCGCGAGCTGGAGAAGGCGAGCAGGCGACCGTCCGGCGACCAGGCCGGGGCGCTGTTCAACTCTCCCTTCTGCGGGAAGGCGCGCTTCAGATCTCCCGACGCGTCCAGGATCAGGAGCTCGGGGCTGCCGCGTCGGAGAGACACGAACGCGATCCGCTCCGCCTCGTCGGACTTGGACTTTGGGGACCACGCAGGCGAGCGGTTCATCGAGCCGTTGGCGGTGATCCGCTTGGGGCGGGCTCCGTCGTAGTCCATGACGAAGATCTCCTTCCCCTTGCCGACCTGGGAGACGTAGGCGATGCGCGAAGTGGCGATGCCGGGCTTGCCGATGTAGTGCTCGACCAGGGCGTCGCTCATCTTGTGGGCGATGATCCTCACCTGTTGCTGGTCGCCGCGGAAGCGCTTGCCGACGACCGCCCGCTGCTCCGAGACGGCGAACACCTGGCCTTCGAAGACGATTCCCGAAAGACCGTCAGCCTGCGCCTGGCCGACCAGAATCGCCTCGGCGCCGATCCCCTGCCACTCCTTGTAGCTCGCGGCGCGATCACGGAACGGACCGACCATCTTGAGATATTCGTCCGGGACGACCTGGAAGTAACCGGAGAACAGCAGGTCGTCGCGCACCACGTCGTGGATCGTCGTGGCGGCGTCCTGGCTGCGCCCGTTGTCGCCGCCGCTGACCGGGGGCAGGGCGATCGGCACGCGCTGACGGGCCGAGCCGACGATGCGGATGGTCGGCGTGCCGCTCGGGGGCGTCTCCGGTTGCGGCGCCTGATTCTGCGCGGCCGCCCGGCCGGCGATGAGCCCGCCCGCGGCCAGCATCGCGGCGAAGAGAGCCGTCCGGGAGCGATCGAGGCGCACCGGTCAGTTCCCCTGCGAAGCCGCGTCCTGCCCCTCGGGTGTGAGCTCGAATTCGATCCGCACCGTGAGGGTGTCGAGGCTCAACGCGAGAGGGAAGGGGGGGAACGGCTCGGCGTCGTGGACGGCGCGAAGCACGGAGCGGTCGAGCGGGTCGAAGCCGCTGGGGGAAGCCAGGTCGAGGTGGATCACGCGGCCGCTCCGGCTGAGCTGCAGGCTGACGGTCGCTTTGCGCACGTCGCGGCTGTTGTCGACCGGACGCACCCAGGCGGCACGGATGCTGCGATCCAGAAGCGCGATATAGAAGTCGTATTCGCTGCCGCCGGCGCCGGCGTTCTCGCCGGCGCTGCCGGCGCCCGCGGCCCCGGCCGGCGCGCTTCCCTTCGTCCCCGCCGGCGCCGTCGACGTGGAGGGGGTCGCGGTTTTCGCGGGCTCCTGGGTCGGGGCGGCCGCCGTCTCCTGGGCGGCCGGCTGGGACGGCTTCGCCTCCACGGGCTCCGGCTTGGTCTTCGCGGGCTTGACCTTCGTGTTCTTCTCCGGGAGCGTGATCACCTTCTCCACCGGCTTCTTTGGCGGCGGCGCGCTCTTGACGGGCGCGGGTGCGGGCTTCGCGGGGGCCGGTGCGGGCGCCGGTGCGGGTGCCGGCGCGGCCGGCGGTCCCTCCGTCCGGGCCGGCGGACCCGGCAGGGTGACGAGATCGACGACGTAGACCGGCCCGGAGACGGGCGCCGAGGCCAGAAGACGCGGCACGCCGACCAGGAGCAGGAACCCGATCACATGAAAGGCCAGCGACACGATCACGGCGAATCGCACCGGGTCCCGGGCCGCACCGGGGGTGACGCCGCGCGCGGGTCGTTCAGCTCTCATCGGGGCGGCGTCTTGCGCGTCGGCGCGTGGGAGCTGCCCGGTTTGGCCGGCGCCTGTTTCGTGGCGGGCGCCGCGGGTGCCGGCGCGGGCGCGGCCGGTCGCGTGACCATCCCGACCTTGTCGGCGCCGGCCTTCTTGATCTGATCCATCACGGTCATCACCCGTCCGTATGGAACCTCCTGGTCGGCGCGCAGGAAGACGAACTCCGAGCCGGTCCGCTGCATCTCCGACTTCAGCCGATCGGTCAGCAGCTGCGCGTTGACCGGCCGCTCGTTGAGGTAGATGGTGCCGTCGCGATCGACCGTGACCACGAGCCGGTCCTCGGTCGCGTCCGAGCCCGCGGCGGTGCGCGGCAACCGGACGTCGATGCCGCGGCTCATCATCGGCGCGGTCACCATAAAGATGATGAGCAGGACCAGAACGACGTCCACCAGGGGGGTGACGTTGATGTCGGAGAGGGCGGGCCCGTAGCGGCCGCGGTCGCGCCCCGAAAGGGTCATGCCCATCGCGACCCTCGCGGCGCCCTCACCTTCAGAGCCGGAACTTTCCGCCCTCCGCGGCGGCGGCCGCCGGGCGTCCCGAATCGATCTGGCTCTCGGCGAGGGCCAGGAACTGCGGCACGAACCGATCGATGCGCGCGCCGAGCCGCCGCGCCCGCGCCAGGAGGAGGTTGTATCCGACCACGGCCGGGATCGCGGCGAACAGACCGGCCGCGGTGGTCACGAGCGCCTCGGAGATGCCGGGCGCCACCGCCGCCAGGCTCGCCGAGCCGGTGAAGCCGATCCCCTGGAAGGCGTCCATGATTCCCCAGACCGTCCCGAACAGTCCGATGAACGGGGCCACCGTGCCGGTGGTGGCCAGCAGCCCCAGGTTCCGATCGAGACCGTCGGCCTGCAGCGAGGCGACCTCCTCGATGCGCCGCCTCACGCGCTGCAGCACGCGCTCGCGGCTCGGGTCGCCGGCGCCGGGCGCGCCGCGTTGCGAGGAGAGGCCTTCGTTGACGGCGGCGATCAGCTCGCGGAATCCGGCCTGCGTCAAACATTTCCGCGTCGCGACGAGATCGATGGCCAGCACGTGAACGATCCCGTTCATCTCGCTGTAGCCATCGAGGTTGATGCCGGCCGTGCTGACCGCGGATAGCGCTTTCAGAAGGGCG
>Ga0134121_10002427_pt1 | contig 16109 bp, 17 predicted proteins | sample KB301_FD_96463 | JGI IMG/M metagenome (GOLD analysis project Ga0134121, IMG submission 96463) | Terrestrial soil microbial communities without Nitrogen fertilizer from Kellogg Biological Station, Michigan, USA - KB3-0-1 | ecosystem: Environmental > Terrestrial > Soil > Unclassified ... | reverse complement strand
GATGATGTCGAACGGCACTTTGGTGTACATGCTGGGGGTGATCGAGAGATTGCCGATGTCCATCAGCACCAGCGTGTAGCCGTCGGGCGCCGCACGCACGACGATTTCGACGCCGATATTGCCGTTAGCGCCGGGACGCACGTCGGCGATGACCTGCTGGCCCCACGACTCGGTGAATTTCGCGCCGACCATGCGCGTGAGGATGTCGGAGGTGCCGCCGGCGGGATACGGCACGACCACGCGTATCGGTTTGGCGGGATAAGTCTGCGCAGCCGGACTGCCCGCAATCAGCAGTGCCAATAGACCCGGCATGAAACTCGAGAGGTATTTCATTCCTCGCTCCTCCATCGCAACTTGACCGCTTTTACTTTCGGCTTTCGCCTGCAATCAGTCCAGCTGCTGCATCCCGGATTCGATAATGATCTTGCGATATTTCTCGGTATCGCGCTTGACGCGTTCGGCGAACTGGTCGGGCGTGCTGCCCACGACCTCGTAGCCGACCTTGACGAAGCGTTCCTTCACGTCGGGCGTGGTGACGATGCGCGCGATTTCCCGTCCCAGCGCCTGCACCGTCGCGGCGGGCGTTTTCGCGGGCGCGAAGATACCGACCCAGAATTCGACCTGGTAGCCATCGAGTCCGCCCTCGGCAACCGTCGGAACGTTGGGCAACTGCGGATCGCGCCGCGAGCCGGTCACGGCAAGCGGCTTTAACTTGCCGCCGTCGAACGGCCCCTTGAGGCTCGAATAGAGCGTGAGCACCAGTTGCGATTCGTTCGCCATTACCGCGGTCACGGCTGGAGCGCCGCCCTTGTACGGGACATTGGTCAGGTCGATTTTCCCCAGCATCTTGATCAGGTTGCCGGCGATCTCGCCGGTCGCCCCCGCGACGGCGATATTGATCTTGCCCGGGGCGCTCTTCGCTTCGGCGATGAGTTCCCGGACGTTGTTGGCGCGGACAGAAGGGTGGGCGGCCAGCACCAGGCTCGCGAACATGACTTCGGTGATCGGCGCGAAATCCTTTACCGGATCGTAGCTCGGGTTCTTGTAGAGCGTGCCGTTGACGGCATGAGTGCCGGAATTACCCACGGCGAGCACCGTGCCGTCCGCCGGCGCGTGCGCGACGAACGCCGAGCCGACAACGCCGTTGGCGCTTGGACGATTCTCCACGATCACTTGCTGGCCCAGCGCCTCGGCCAGCTTGGGCTGGATGAGGCGGCCTGCCAGGTCGTTGGGCCCGGCGGCCTCGTTGGGAACGACGATGCGCACGAGCTTGTTCGGCAGGCCCGGCGCCTGGCCGAAGGACACCGCGGGGCTCAGCGCGATGCCGGCCAGAACGGCGAGCAGGCGGCGGGAATTGCGCAACTTGAGCATTTCTTTTCGTCCTCTTAACGGAATCGGTTGAAAGATTCTCTTTCTGTTTTAAACCAGGCAGCGGCGGCAAATTTACTTCGACGGAATGCGTTGCAGTCCGCCCTCGGCGGAATTCCACACGGCAATATCAGGCTTGCCGTCATTGTCGTCATCGCACGCAGGATGCGAAGCGGTAGCGGCGAAAGACTCCTTGTCGGCGCGCGTGATCGCCACGATGAGTTTAGAGGGCGGCGTGAATACCAGGAGCTTGAAATCCGCCGTGTAGGCATTGTGCCCTAAGAAATATTCTTTCTCCACGTCGGCCAATTTTCTCAGGGCCGCTTTTGCCTGCCCGCACGGCTTATGATCTTCGTATTGCGGGATCAGTACTGCCGCGGCGATACCGGCTCCTGCAATCATGATCATGACATCCGTATTCGTTCCGGTACCGAAGCCGCGGTGCCCCAGCAGCAGTGCAGCAACGAACGCCGCGAGCCACAGCAGGCCCAGGACAATCAGGACCCACACTCCAGAACCGCCCAAAAGCAGGACGACCGCGCCGAACGAGAGGGCCCACATTGCGACGACAAGCAGGCAACCCATATGGAAATCTTACACTGATGCCATTTGTGCGCATCGCCGACAAGCGCCGGGAGCAGGGGCGCGCGGGGCCGGACTCCACACGATCAGGAGAGCCGGTATACCCAGCAAGAGGCTCGAAATGCGCTTCGTTCCTCATTTCCCAATGACGCCATCGACTCCTTCCTGACTTAAGCGGGGTAGACAGGGATGGCTACTGCAGAAACTCCCGCTGCCACTTCTTGTAATACTCGCCCCCCATCCAGCGCTCCATTTCCTCCGGCGTGGCGATGCGCGACTTCAAGTCGGCGGGCAAGCCGCCGGCGTAGAGATGCGCGTACGTGTCGCGCAGCGCCTTGGCCGCTGCGGCAACGGCCGGATGGCCTTGCAGGCAGAAGCGCACGCCGCGCGCCTCCACCTCCGCGCGCGTCAGGCTCGGCGCCGTGCCGAGTATGACCGGGACCTTGACCGCTGCGCAGATCGCGTCGAGGTGGTCGAGCTTCTTCAGGCCGGTGATGAAGACGGCATCCACGCCCGTGGCGGCGTAGGCCTTGACCCGCGCGACGACGTTTTCGATGCTCTCGATCTTGACCGATGCCGTGCGCGCCGTGATCACGAGCGCAGGGTCCCGGCGTGCCGCCAGGGCCGCGCGCAGCTTTCCCCTCATTTCATCGACGGAGATCAACTCGTCTTCCGTCGAGCCGAAGCGGGCCGGCATGACCAGGTCCTCGATCGCAAGCCCGGAGAGGCCCGCGTGCTCGAGTTCCTCGACTGTGCGCATGACGTTCAACGCGTTGCCGAAACCCTGGTCGGCGTCGACGAACAGGCTGAGGTTGCTGAAGCGCGTGACGCTGCGAACCTGGTGCGCGAACTCGGTCAGAGTGTGCAGCGCGAGGTCGGGTGCCGCCAGTATTGTGGCCGAACAGACAGAGCCGGACAGAATTCCGAGTTCGTAGCCGACCGATTCCGCGATACGAGCGGACAGGGCGTCGAATACCGTCGCCGGTGACATGCAGCGCGGCCCGGCGAGCACATCGCGGAATCGCCGTCGTTTTTCAGTGGATGTCATCATGGAGTACTGTAAATATTTGAATAAATGAATATTTTATGCTTGTCTCGCCATTTGGCTTTGTGGCCAAATGCCGCACGTCTCATTATAGTTGCCGCACGACCCGATTACGGAGGAGTCATCGCATGAACCCGAAACGGCCGGGCCTTAATTTCCTCGGACTCCTGCTCGCTTCGAATTTCCTGTTCTCCGCAGCTACCGCCGCAGGCTGGCCGGAGCGGCCGGTGCGCATCATCATTCCGTGGCCGCCGGGAGGCAGCACCGACATCGTCGGGCGAATTCTTGCGGCGGACTTGAGCGCCCGCTTGAAGCAGCAGGTGGTCATCGACAACCGGGCCGGCGCCGGCAGCATCGTCGGGTTGCAGATTGCGACCGCCTCGCCGCCGGACGGCTATACCTTCATGATGACTTCCACTGCGTACGGCTTTCTCATCGACAAGCCGAAAGTGCCCGTCGACCTCGTCAATTCATTCGCGCCGGTCGCGATGATCGGCTTCGGCGACAGCGCGCTCGTCGTCCACCCGTCGTTCCCGGTGAAGACGGTGAAGGACCTGATCGATCTCGCCAGGAGAAGGCCCGGCGAGATCTTCTACGCGTCCTCGGGCATAGGCGGCTTCCCGCACATGAACACGGAGCTCTTCAAGCTGAAGACCGGCGTGAACATGGTGCACGTGCCGTTCAAGGGAGGCGGGCCCGCGATAGCCGACGTGATGGCAGGGCATACCCAGTTGAACATCAGTTCGCTGGTTACCGCGACACCGTATGTAACGAGCGGCCGACTGAGGCTGGTCGCGACCGGCGGTCCCAGGCGCGATACCAAATATCCGAACGTGCCGACGATCGCGGAGACAGTGCCCGGTTACGAGTCGCGGATCTGGTGGGGCATCTTTGCGCCGCCGAAAACGCCGCCCGATTTCATCGCGCGCTTCCACGCCGAGACCATGGAGGTAATTTCCGCGCCGCTGTTTCAGAAGCGGCTGGACGAGCAGGGCGGCGCGATCGTGAAGATAAGCTCCGCCGAATTCGGCAAGCTCATGGTGTCCGAGCAAAACAAGTGGCTGGAGGTGATCAAGGCCGCCGGCATCAAGGGCGAGTGACTGGACTCGATTCGCTCGCCTGCTCGCGCAGCCAGGCTGCGAAGGCCTGCACGTCCTGACGGCTTGCGGCGAGCGGCGAGGTCAGCAGCCAGTAGGCGCGGTCCTTCGCGTCCATGGAGTAGCGCTTCCCCGTGAGCGGGGTCGCGAGTTTGCCGGCGCGGATCAGCTCCTCGACCAGTGGCAGCCTGCCAAGCGCGATGCCCTGTCCGTCAATCGCGGCCCGGATCACCTGGTCGTAGTGGTTGAAGTGCAGCGATCCTTTTCCGCCGGCGGGCTCGAGCTGCATGACTTCGAACCAGGTGCTCCACGAAAGCCAGGGCGCCAGGCCATCCGGGTCCTGGTAGTGCAGCAGCACCGATTGCTTCAGCTCGTCCGGCGTCGAGAACGGATGGCGCGCCAGCAACTCCGGGCTGCAAACCGGCACCACGCGCTCGCCGAAGAGCTTCACCGCGCCGTCGCCCGCCATCGCGCGGGTGGAGTAGCGGATCGCCGCATCGAGCCGCTCTTTCTTGAGATCCCTGATCTGGTTGTTCGCCGCGATATGCACCACGGTATCGGGGTGCCTGCGCTGGAAATCGGATAGCCGCGGTACAAGCCACAGCGAGGCGAACGAGATCGAGCAGGTCACGGTGACGGTGCCGGTCGATTGCGGTTCGGCAACCCTGGCGGTGGCTTCGCGCAATTTTTCGAGTATCGGGACGATCTCCCGGTAGTAAATCTGCCCGGCCTCCGTGAGCAGCAGCGAGCGCACCTGGCGATCGAAGAGGCGCACCCCGAGCTGGGTTTCGAGCATCTGGATCTGGCGGCTCACCGCGGACTGGCTAAGGAAGAGTTCCGCGCCGGCCTTGGTAAAGGACAGGTGCCGCGCGGCGGCCGCGAATGCTTTCAGCAGGTCGAGCGACGGCAGGTCGCGCCGCTCACGCATGCAAATACCGCATCCATAGGATGCGAAATGGTCGTTTGTCCAGGGAGCGAAGAAGGGCCATATTGCTATGGAAATTTGATGGAGGTTTTTATGAATTATACATGCGTTACACACAGTCTTTATGAGTTGCCGCCGGCGCGGGACGCAGCCCGGCCCCGCAGCGGCGAGCGCCTGATAGAGCTCCTACCGAACCAGGCGGTGCCGGTGGACGCCGCGCGCGGTACCGTGGTGCGCAGTCTGAGCGGCAAGCTGTGGCTGACGCAGGAAGGCCACTGGCACGACTACACCCTGCTCGCCGGCATGAGTTACATCTCGCTCGACAACGGACGCATCGTGGTGAGCGCGCCGGACGGCGCCAGCGCGGCGAGTGTCTACCAAATCGAACTCGCTCCCGGCGAACGCTCGTGTGATGCCGTGGTGAACTTGGGCGCCGGAACCATTGCGCGCATCGAACGGGACGCGCGGCGCGCCCAGGCGGCGGAGATAGTGCACTGGATCGGCTATGTGGCCGGCGCGCTGGCCGCAGCCTGGCGCCGTCTCATGAGATCGGACAAACCGGCGGGCCATGGGACCCCCTGCCGTGCGGCGTGACGGGATCCCGGGGCGCGCGATGTCGTCCACGGTGCTGTGCGAGATTTCGGACGGCATTGCCGTTCTCACCCTGAACCGCCCGGAGAAACTGAATGCCATCAACTACGCGATGATCGACACGCTGCTCGCCACGCTCGACGCGCTGGAGGCGGACCGGCGTGTCGGTACAGTCATTGTGACCGGGGCGGGCGAGCGTGCCTTTTCGGCGGGGGGCGACATCACGGAATTTTCCGAAAGCGTGCGCATGGGGCCGGAAGCCGCCGTGCGGGAATTCGTCCGGCGCGGACAGGCCATGACGGCAAGGATGGAGGCGTTTCCCAAGCCCATCATCGCCGCCGTCAACGGGCTCGCCTACGGCGGAGGCTGCGAAATCACCGAGGCCGTCCACCTCGCAGTGGCGAGCGACCGCGCGCGCTTCGCCAAGCCCGAGATCAAGCTCGGCATGCCGCCCACTTTCGGCGGCACGCAGCGCCTGCCGCGGCTCGCCGGCCGCAAGCGCGCGTTGCAGCTTCTGCTCACCGGTGAAGACTTTTCACCCGCGACGGCGCTGGAAATGGGACTGGTAAATCAGGTCGTCCCGCATGACCGGCTGATGCCCTCGGCCCGCGACCTGGCCCGCCGCATCCTTGCGCATTCACCGCTCGCCGTCGCGAGCATCATCGCGGCCGTGTGCCGCGGCCTCAACATGACCATTGGCGAGGGCCTGCAGGTGGAAAGCGAGCAATTCGCCCGCGTCGTGCCTACGAAGGACATCCGCGAAGGGCTCGATGCCTGGATCGGGCGACGGCTGCCCGCGTTCGCAGGAAAATAACGAGTGACGGATGACGAGACTCCCGCACTGCGGGGCCCCATCCGCTACCCGCTACCCGCGAGTCACGGACGCAAGTCCGGATGGCGCTTGCCCCACTCGGTCGCCTGCTCGTAGGCGTTCGCTACACGATAAATCAGCGCTTCGCTGAAAGGCTTGCCGACGATCTGAATTCCGAGCGGCAGGCCGTTCTTGGTGAAGCCAGCCGGGACCGATAGCGCGGGGCTGCCGGTGACGTTGAACGGCGCGCGCGCCTGCCGGCCGTAGGTGGTCTCGACTGCTTTCGGGTCGTCGATGCGGCAGGGCGGGTCCATCGAGCTCGCCGTCACGATGACGTCGATCCCGGAGAACAGGGCGTGGAACGCTTCGGCCATCTTGCGGCGCACGCGCGTGGCGTTGACGTAGTCCGCCGCGCGCACGAAGGCGCCTGCCATCAACCGCTCGCGGGCCAGCGCGCCGTAGTCCTGTGGCCGCTCGCGCATCCACTTCTCGTGCGCGGCAAAAGCTTCGCTGGTCAATATCGTGCGATTGACGGCGAGGTACTCGCCGAGCGGCGCGGTCCGGATCTCGCTCACCTTGGCGCCTAACCCGGCCAACTTCTCCACCGCGGCTTCGATTCCCGCCGCGACTTCCGGATCGGCTCTCATGTCGTCCGCGTAAAAGTGGCGAATCACACCGATCCGCAGCTTCTTCACGCCGCGGTCGAGTTCGGCGGTGTATCCGCCCACGGAATGCGCCGAGCTGCCCGGATCGAGGGGATCGTGGCCCGCCATGAGATCGAGCAGCAGCGCGTTGTCCCGTACCGTGCGCGTCAGCGGGCCGATGTGGTCGAGCGAATAGGCGAGCGGGATCACGCCGCGCCGGCTGACCAGCCCATAGGTGGGCTTCATGCCGGCGACGCCGCACATCGAGGCCGGGTTGCGCACCGAGCCGCCGGTGTCCGTGCCGATGGCCGCCGGCACGAAGCCCGCCGCCGTCGCGGCGCCGGCGCCGCTCGAGGAACCGCCGCAGAAGTGATCGCGGTTCCACGGATTGCGCGCCGGCGGCCACGGCAGATCGAACGACGGTCCGCCGATGGCGAATTCGTGCGTGGATAGTTTGCCCATGAATACGCCGCCCGCCGCCTTCAGCTTTTGCGCCACCGGGGCGTCGGCCGCGGCGACGTTGTCCTTCAGGATCTTCGAGTGCGCGGTGGTCGGCAGGCCGGCATAGTCGATGATGTCCTTGAGGGCGTAAGGCACGCCGTGAAGCGGGCCGCGCCATTTTTTCCTGGCGATCTCGCTTTCCGCGCGCTTCGCGTCCTTCAGCGCGAGTTCGGGCGTGAAACGCAAGAAGGCGTTCAACTTCCCGTCGTGCCGCTCGACGCGGTCGATCAGCGCCTTCGTGTACTCGACGGGCGAGAGCTTCTTGCTCCGAAGCAGCCCGGACGCTTCGGCAACCGTGAGCCAGGCGAGGTCGTTCATTTCCCATTCTCCAATCTGAACACGTGCATCGGCTCGTCGGCGGGGGTGAGGTTGCCGGTCGGCAGCGCCGTGCGGCGCGCTTGCGCAGCCCGCATTGCGCGCAGCAGTTGCTGGAGATGCTCGTCGGCGAGATGCGTCATGCCGATTTCCGCAGCCATCTTGCGGACCTCGTCGAGAGAAAGTTTGTCGTCAGCCATGGGAGATACTCTTGGGAAGTCGAAAGTCGAAAGTGTAACTCTCGCAGCGCGGGCGCGGATTTACCGGGAAAAAGATTATAAATATTTGATAATATTAATATTTTAATGGGGGTCCATCCCTGATCAATTCGAGCAGGGTAGCCGCCCAAGTCAATTCCGCTGTGCCAAGATTCAGCCGAGTCGCGAAAATTCAGAAAGGAAGTCAGCCATGACACCAGCCGGCACCGGAAAACCCGCCTACGAGCGGGTGCGCGATTTTCCCAGGATGCCCAAGGGAGAATCCCTCGGAGTGGTCAGCAGGGTCGCGACGGATTCGCAGGACCGCGTCTACGTCTTCCAGCGCAAGGATCCGCCGGTGGTGATTTTCGACCGCGACGGGAATTACCTCGGCTGCTGGGGCATCGGCGCGGTCAACGAAGCGCACGGCATGAAAATCGTCGACGATCGGGTCTACACCACCGATCGCCCCGACTCGGTCGCGGTTTCGTTCACGCTGGACGGCAAGCCGCTGCTGGTGCTGGGCAAGCGCGGCGTGCATTCGGACACCGGTAACGTGAAGTCCCCGTGGCTTGCGGAACGCCCGGGCGGGCCGTTCAACCATCCCACCGAGATGATGCCGCACCCCAACGGCGATATTTACGTGACCGACGGCTATCGCAACTGCCGAGTGCACCGCTTCACGAGCGACGGCCGGCTCGTCAAGTCGTTTGGCACGCCGGGCAAGGCCGAAGGCCAGTTTCATTTGCCTCACAGCATTGCGATCGACCCGACCGGCAAGCTCTACGTCGCCGATCGCGGCAACAAGCGCATCCAGATTCTCTCGCCGGACTTTGACCTTCTCGGCATCTGGACCGGCATGGGCGGACCGAACGACATCACGCGCGGCAAGGACGGCACCTTCTATATTGCCGAGCAGGAAGACGGAGGCAAGCCCGCGTATATCTGCGTGCGCGATGCGAATGGAAAGGAACTCGCCCGCATGGAAAGTCGTCATGTCCACGGCGTGGGCGTGGACTCGCGCGGCGATATTTACGCCGGATTGACCGTGGACCGCAGCGTGGACAAGTTCGTGCGCAAAGGTTGACGGGCACGCTCCGCGCCGCGACCGATCGAATTGAGGAGGCTGGCTTGAACACTACAACTGACACGAAAAACATCCCGTACCAGAAACCCCAGCCGCCAGGCATGCGTCCCGACATGGTGATCGCCGACGCGATGGGCACCAGGGACCCGCGCGTGTGGGTTCCCCTGTCGGAGCACGTCTCCGTGCGCCCGCTCCAGTTCAATGTCACGATGGGCCAGTACACGCATGTCATGCGCGTCACCAAGGCGGGCATGATCGCGCGCCACCGCCACGCGGGCGGCGTGCACGCGTGGGTGTTCAAAGGCCGCTGGCACTACCTGGAGCACGATTGGGTCGCCGAGGAGGGCAGTTACATCTTCGAGCCGCCGGGCGAGACGCACACGCTGGTCGTGCCCGATGGCTGCAACGAGATGGTCACGTTGTTCCAGGTGAATGGCAGCCTGATGTACGTCGATCCGCAGGGCACTTCGACCGGGTACGACGATGTATTCACGCGCCTCGAGCGGGCGCGGGCGCACTACGCGGCAGTCGGCCTCGGCGAACGCTACGTCGAGCAGTTCATTCGCTAGCGATCCGGCGACGCATCACTAATCGGAAGAGGGGGCGCATGCTGACAGGCACGGTGCAATGGACGGCGCAGGAACGCGTAATACACGGCATGCCGGCGGCGGAAGTCCTGCCTGCGGAGATCGAACGCATTGGCGCCAAGCGCGTGCTGCTGCTCACCACCAAATCGCTCACGGAAAGCCGGCTGATCCGGGACGTGGCTTCGGCCCTGGGCGATCGTTGCGTGGGCCGGTTCTCCGCGATACACGCCCACTCGCCGCGGGAAGCCGTCATCGCCGGCGCCGCGCTCGCGCGGGAGCTTGAAGCGGATCATCTGCTCGCCGTCGGCGGCGGCTCGGTGATCGACGCGACCAAGACCATGCTGCTCGCACTGTGGCGCGGCGTGCGCGACGTCGACGCGCTGTCGAAGCTCGCGCCGAAGCGCGGCGCGGGTCCCCTGGCGCTGCTCGACTCCGACCGGATGCGCATGACGGCGGTGCCAACGACGCTGTCCGCCGCCGAATTCACCAACGGCGCGGGAATCACCGACGTCCAGCGCAAGGTCAAGCTGTCGTTCCACCACCACCGGATGTCACCCATTGCCGTCATACTCGATCCGGCGGCGACGCTCGAGACGCCGATGGAACTGATGCTGTCGACCGGGATGCGCGCGATGGATCACGCGGTCGAGCGCTGGTGCTCGGTCCGGCCGCATCCGCTGGGCGACGGACTCGCGCTGCAGGCCATGGAAATGCTCGCCGCGAACCTGCCGGCGATCAAGGCGCGCCCCGGCGAGCTGGAGCCGCGCCTGAACTGCCAGATTGCAGCGTGGTTGACGCAGGTGTCCGGCGCATCGCTCTCGCCGAACGGCGCGAGCCACGGCATCGGCTACATACTCGGGGCCTACGCCGGCATCCCGCATGGCATCACGTCCTGCATCTCTCTTGCCGCCGCGCTCAAATGGAACGAGCCCGTCAATGCCGCGCGCCAAAAGGCCGTGGCCGAGAAGCTCGGCCGCCCCGGTGCGCGGCCCTGCGACGTGATGCGGGATTTCGTGAAGTCGCTCGGCCTGCCTACCCGGCTCGGCGACATCGGCATCGCTGCCGACCGGATCCCGGAACTCGCTCGGCAGTACGACGGCACCGGCCCGATCTCGACCAATCCGCGCCCGGTGCGCGGCACGGACGATCTCGCGGAAATACTGAAACTCGCGCTTTGAGACCAGCCATCATGAAACACCGCACATTCGGCCGCAGCGGCATCCAGGTCTCGGAAATCATTTTCGGCGCCGGCGCCGTCGGCGGCGTCATCATCCACAAGGACGACGCGACGAAGCGGGAAGCGATCCGCCGCGCGCTCGCCGGCGGAATCAACTGGATCGATACCGCCGCGCAATACGGCAACGGCAAGTCGGAGGAAGCGCTCGGCTGGCTGCTGCCTGAAGCAAAAGCGACGCCCTATCTCTCGACCAAGTTCGGTCTCGACGTGGAAAACCTGAATGATATTCCGGCGCGGATCGAAGAGAGCCTGGTAGCGAGCCTCGCCCGGCTCAAGCGCAAATCGGTGGACCTGCTGCAGCTGCACAACCGGATCGGAACAAAGCCCGGCGGCCGGGTCATGACGGTCGAGCAGATCCTCGGCAAGAACGGCGTGGCCGACGGGCTCGACCGGTTGCGCGAGAAGGGGCTGATCCGTCACCTGGGGATCACTGCGATCGGCGAGGCCGCGTCCGTGTGCGAGGTGATCCGCAGCAAGCGCTTCGATTCCGCGCAGGTCTATTACAACTTGTTGAATCCCAGCGCGGGCCGCGCGATGCCCAAGGGTTGGACCGGGCAAAACATGGGCGGCATTATCGAGGCCTGTCGCGCCAACAAGGTTGCGGTGATGGCGATTCGCATTTTCGCCGCCGGTGTGATCGCCACCGACGAGCGAACCGGGCGCGAGAGCGTTCTTATCGCCGACACGAGCGTCGCCGAAGACGAACGCAAGACCAAGGCCGTGTTCGACGCGATCGGCAGCGACCAGGGAACGCGCGCGCAGGTCGCGCTGCGCTTCGTGCTGTCGAACCCGGATGTATCCTGCGCCATTATCGGCAGCGCGGAGCTGCACCATATCGACGAGGCGCTGAAGGCGCAGGCCATGGGACCTTTGCCGCCGCCCGTCCTGGCGCGGCTGGATGAGTTGTATAAGAGCGACTTTCGCCGCGCCGTCTGACCTCAAGGCGAAAGTCGAAAGGGGAAAGTGTTATCCCCGCAGTGCGGGAGACTCGTCACTCGTCACCCGTCACTCGTCACGCAATTGAAGCAAAATCGTCCCACGATATTGACAGGAGAAACGCAATGCCCTGGATCGAAGCGAACGGCGCGAGCCTTCGGTATGAGCTGAGCGGATCGGGAAAGCAGCCCCTGGTGCTGGTGCATGAAGCCGGCGGCTGCCTCGAAAGCTACGAGGATGCATTGCCGGGGCTGGAAAAGGACTTCCGTGTTCTGCGTTACGACCAGCGCGGTTTCGGGTTTTCGGAGAAGGCGCGCGAGCTTACTTTCGAGACCGTGGTAAATGATCTGGCCGGGCTCCTCGATGCGCTGAAAATCACCGCGCCGGTGCACGTCGCCGGCTGCGCGATGGGCAGCGACTTTTCCGTCGGTTTTGCCGCGCGTTTCCCCAAGCGGGTTGCGAAACTCGCCGTGGCCAGTCCCTTCATCGGCAGCAATGCCGCGCGCAGCGCGCCGAGCCTGGAGCGCGCCGACCTCGCCGAGCGCGAAGGGGTGCGCGTCACCATGAAAGCGAGCCACGATCGCTCGTACCCCGAAAACATACGCGCGCTGGATCCGGAGCGTTTCCGGCGTTACCAGTCCCGTTGGGTTTGCAATACCCCCGCTTCGTTTGCCGCCTCGGCCCGCATGATGGTCGCGGTGGACCTGACGCCCGAATACGCGAAGATCCAGGCGCCAACGCTGGTCATCGGCGCCCGCTACGACGTCCAGCGGCCGCCCGAGGTGGCGCAGCGCGTGGCCAACGCCATCCGCGGCGCTAAGTACGTGCTGGCCGATACCGGGCACTTCATGAACCTGGGGACACCGCAACTATTTGCGGATACCGTCCGGCCCTTTTTCAAGGGCAACTGAGCGGGGCGGCGGGAACGGAAGCGGGTTCAGCCTTCCTCGTTCCACATTCCACGTTCATCCTTTGGTTTGCGCGGGCACGCCGAACTCGCGGCGGCAGACTTCCGCCAACGCCGCGACGCCCTGGTGGATTTCCTCGTGGCTCGGGCTCGCGAAGCACAACCGCAACCGGCTGCGGCCGTGCGCCTTGTCCACCGACCACTGGGCCCCGGGATTGATCGCCACGCCCGCGGCGAGCGCCGGCTGGTAGAGCTTCTCCGTGTCGACGCCGTCCGGGAGCTTGACCCAGAGGAAGATGCCGCCCTTGGGGTCCTCGAACTCCGCGGCCGCGCCGAAGTGCTCGTTGAGCGATTCCATTAGCGTCTCGAGCTTGGCGCGCAGGCCGCGGCGCAGCGCGGGAACGTGCCTGGAGAAATTGCGCGCGCAGTATTCCGCCAGCACCATCTGCTCGAGCGCGCCGCTGCCGCCGTCGGTCTTTAGCGCGAGCATGCGCGACATCACGTCCCAGGGCGCCACGATGAAGCCGACTCGCAGCGCCGGCGCGATCGATTTCGAGAACGAGCCGATATGAATGACGCCGCCGTGCCCGCTCATGGCGTAAATGGCGGGGGGGCGCTTCCCCGACCAGACCAGGTCGCTGTAGCAGTCGTCCTCGAAGATCGGCACGCCGTGCGTTGCCGAGAGCCTCAGCATTTCCTGGCGGCGTTCCACGGAGAGGATGGTGCCGGTCGGGTTCTGCACCGTCGGTATGGTGTAGATGTACTTCGGCCGGATGCCCTTGCGCTTGAGATCGTCCAGCGCGGTCGCAAGCGCACCGACGCGCATGCCGTCGCGGTCGAGCGGGATGCCGACCGCGGTGACGCCGAGCCGGGTCAATCGGTTGATCGAGCCCTGGTAGCAGTCCTGTTCGATGATGACGGTGTCGCCGCGCGCGAGCAGCGTGGCGTTGACCAGGTCGAGTCCCTGCAGCGAGCCCGACGTGACCAGGATGTCGTCGGGCGTGCAGGCGATGCCCGCGTCGGTCTTGAGTTTGGCGACGAGGAATTCGCGCAGCGCGCGGTAGCCCTGCGGTCCGCTGTCCAGTCCATAAGTCGAGAGCGTGCGCCCCTCGCGTCTCAACACCGCGTCGGCGGCCGCCATCAGCCCGTCGAGCGGCAGGCTGTCGGCGTCATTGTTGCCGCCGGTGAAATCGAACTTGACGCGCCCGGTCCAGCGGGCGGCCGCCGGCGGCAACCCCGCAGGCAGGAGTGGCGCGAAATCGAACGGGGCGGCGCTCATGGCTCCGGGCTTTCCGGATTTGGCGTTTTTTCCGCGCGGAGAATTACAGCTTCGCCGCCTGGCGCGCCAGCAGCTTCCACTGGCCCTGCTGCTCCGTCCAGATCGTGAGGTTGTACAGCTTCACCTTGTCGTTGTGCTTGGGGCGGGTCGCGTTGAAAAAGTGGCGCACGATCGCGATTTTGTCCACCACGTTGACCGTTTGCTCGGTCAGGTCGATCGTGGAAAAACTCGACTTGCCCGACGTTATCCCTTCGATGAACTCGGCTTTGTTCTCCAGCCTGCCGCTCGAGTGACCGTAGCTCAGTTCCGCCGCGGTCACTTTCTCGAGCGCGGACTTGTCGGCTGCTATTATCGCTTTACGCCAGGCTTCCACTGCTGCTAGGACCGCGCTTTCTTTTCCGGTTTTCGTGCTTGCCATGGTTATCCCCAGTTGTGTAGCGATTGACTTGCCGTGAGGGTGTCGATAATACATCCTGTGCAGGATGGCCGCATGGGATGGCACTATTGCCTATCGGGGACAGGGAGAGATCACATTATGGCAAGCAAGATTCGGCTGGGATTCGTCGGTGCCAATGTCCATTCGCATTGGGCTTCCCAGTCGCACTTCCCGGCGCTGCTGGCGAGCCCGGACGTCGAGTTCACCGCGGTGTGCACCACCCGGGCCGAGACCGCGGAAGCGGCGCGTAAAGCCTTCGGGGCCAAGCTCGCGTTCACCGATTTCCGGGCGATGGCGGCGTCAAAGGAGATCGACGCGATCGCCGTCGTGGTGCGGGTGCCGTCGCACTACGAGCCGACCCGGGCGGCCATCGAAGCCGGCAAGCATGTCTATACCGAGTGGCCGCTCGGCCGCACCACTGCCGAAGCGGAAGAGCTGACTGCGCTTGCCCGCGCCAAGGGAGTGCAGACTGCGACCGGCCTGCAATCGCGCGTGAGCCCCACGCTGCTTTACGTGAAAGAGCTGGTCGAGGCCGGCTACGTGGGCGAGGTGCTGTCCTGTCATACGGACTGCATGCGTGACGGCGCGTTGGAGCGCCCTTCGACCCGCAACTGGCAGCGCGACGTGACGCTCGGCGCGAATCCCCTGACCATCGCCAACGGGCACGTCATCGACGCCCTGCGCTTTGTCGTGGGCAACTTCGCGCGCGTGTCCTGCATGGTGACGACCCAGGCGAAGCAATGGTTGGAAACCGATACGAAAAAGATGGTGGACGTGACTTCACCCGACAACATACTGGTCAGCGGCAAGCTCGCGAGCGGCGCGGTGGCTTCGGTGCACGTCGCGGCCGTCCCGTGGGCCGGCGGGGGCTACCGGATGGTGATTTACGGACGGGAAGGGACATTGGTCGTGACCGGCAACGTCTCGTCGCAGCGCGGCGAGTTGCTCAGGCTGCAAGGGGCAAAACGTAGCCAGGAGTTGAGCGAGATGCCGATCCCTGATCGTTTCTTCTGGCTGCCGCCGGATTTCCCCCGCGGCGATCCGTTCAACATCGGGCAGGTGTACTCGCTGTTCGCCGCAGCGATCCGGACCGGGCAGAAGCAGCCGCGGCTGCCGACGTTCGAGCACGCGGTCGACCTGCATCGCTTCCTCGATACGATCCGGCAGTCGTCGGATACTGGACGGGAATTGCCGGTTGCCGGATGATTCCTGTCATGTGAAACACGTTCATCAAGGAGAGACCTTATGGATAAGACGAGACGCACCTTGCTGACCACGGGAGCGGCGGCGGCCGCAATGGCCGCCGCGCCGCAGGCATTCGCGCAAGGCACTGGAGCAGGCGAAAAGTTCTACGAAAAAGGCAATGTCCGCATTTGCTACCAGGAGGCCGGCTCCGGCGCCCCGCTGCTGATCATATCCGGCGGGGGACTCAATTCGACGATAGCCTGGGCGATGAAGAACGCTCCGTTCAACGCCATGGAGGAGTTCAAGAACGAGTATCGCTGCATCGTTACCGACCTGCGCAACGCCCATGGCGGGCAGTCGTCCGGCCCGCTCGAGGTCG
>Ga0134121_10002426_pt1 | contig 16115 bp, 18 predicted proteins | sample KB301_FD_96463 | JGI IMG/M metagenome (GOLD analysis project Ga0134121, IMG submission 96463) | Terrestrial soil microbial communities without Nitrogen fertilizer from Kellogg Biological Station, Michigan, USA - KB3-0-1 | ecosystem: Environmental > Terrestrial > Soil > Unclassified ... | reverse complement strand
GCTTGGTCCCGCGTGCCAGCCAGCGCAGCCGGCCGGCGATCATCAGGTGCAGCACCAGGAAAATCTCGCCTTCGAGCGCGACGACGATGCGTTTGCCCAGCCGTCGCACGCCGGTGACGCGCTGTCCCTGCGCCGCCGCGACGGGCGGCACCACGGTGCGAAGCACGAACGGACTGCTCAGGCGGATTTCGTCCAGCCGGTGCCCGACGACGCGCCGCTCGAGCGCTTCGACGTAAACGGCGACATCGGGCAGCTCCGGCATGCCGCGGGCCTAGACGGCGACGAACGCGCCGACCGCCGCGCCGGCGGCCAGCATCCACAGCGGGTGCAGGCGTGTCGCCAGCGCCAGGACGACGGTCGCCACGGTCAGCCCGACGGCGGCGGCCGAGTGGTCGACGGTGCGCGCGAGTATGAAGCCGCTGGCCAGCACCAGTCCGACGGTGACCGGCGCGAGCCCGTACTGGATGGCCTTGCGCAGCGGCGCATCGCGAAACCGGTCCCAGACATGCGCGACGGCGAAAGTCAGCGCAGAGGAGGGTGCGCATATCGCGACCGTGCACACCAGCGCGCCCAGGAAGCCGTCGACCTTCCATCCGATCAGGCTGACGATCAGCAGGTTCGGACCGGGGGCCGCCTGGGCGATCGCAAACGCCTGCGCGAAGTCCGCGTCGGTCAGCCAATGCGCGTTCTCGACGACGCGGCGGTGAATCTCGGGGATCAGCGCATTGACCCCGCCGATCGCTAGAAACGACAGCAGCCCGAACTGCTGTGCGAGGTCGGCCAGCAAGGGCAGATTCATCGCCGTATCCGCCAGGCTATGGCGATCGACAGCGGTGCGAGCATCGCCAGCGCCCACAGCAGCGGAACGCGCAGCAGTCCGATCGCAACGAATGTCAGCACCCCCATCGCGATCTGCCAGGCCACGCCCTTCAACGGCTGCGCCATCTTGATCGCCGTCGCAATCACCAGCCCGGTCGCCGCCGCGGATACGCCGTTGGTGGCGCCGCGCACAGCCTCGATCGCGGCAAACTGCGCGTACAGCGCGGCCAGCGCGAGGACGATCAGGAAGGGCATCAGCATCAGCCCCAGTACCGCGGCCACCGATCCCGACGCGCCGCGGAAGCGGCTGCCTACGATGATCGATACGTTGACGATGTTCGGCCCGGGCAGGAACTGCGATAGCGACAGCACCTCGATGAATTCGCGTTCGCTGACCCAGCGGCGCTGCTCGACCAGCATGCGGCGGGCGAACGGCAGCACGCCGCCGAATCCTTGCATGCCGACGATCAGAAAGCCCAGGAACAATTCCCGCCGGGATGGCGGCGGCGCGTCCGGAGCCGGTGCGAGCAGGTCACCCGGGACGCTCTTGTCATCGGCCATCGGGAGCTCCGTTCGATCGCATGCCGCGGACCTGAAGCGCCGCGGCCGTCCTGCCGCCTACGGCTTCAGCGCACGGTACAGGAAAGGAAGGCTGACATTCATCCGGTAATCGACATCGGAGTGATTGTCATCGTATTCCTCGTAAGTGTGCGCCACTCCGGCCTGCGCGAGCCGCGCCGACAGGATCCGCGTGCCATAGTGAATGTGATACTGGTCGCGCCAGCCGCAATCGATGTAGATGCCGGCGAGCGACTTGAGGCCGGCCTTGTACTTCGCGATCAGGTTGATGGGATCGTGGGCAAGCCAGTTCTTCCACCGCTTCTCGATCAGCTCGCCGGTCTCCAGATTGAACGGCAAGCGGAAACCGAGCGGGGCTTTCGGATCGGGATCATAGGTAGCGGCCATGCACAGGTTCATGATCGTGTGGCCTTCGGCGACCGAGAGCTTCTCGGCCTCCCAGACGTGCTCGAGGAAACGCTTGATCCGTCCGTCGTCACAGCCATCGGCAAGGCGGGCACGGCGGCCCTCGCGCAGCGCATCGTAGCGTCCGGGTTTGCGCTTGACCGGCCGGAAGCGTGCCAGGTCGTTCAGCGTATTCGGCCAATCGTGCCAATAGACGAAATCGAAATACGAATCGCCCGAATGATCGGCGATCGCTCCCCAGTACTGCGCGTATTTCATGCCGTGGATGATCGCGCCGTAGCCGCCGGAGGACTTGCCGAAACAACCGCGGTGATCGCGTGAGGCAAGAGTACGGAATTCGCGGTCGACGAAGGGGATCAGCTCGCGCGTCAGGTAGTCGGCGTAGTTGCCGATCGCCGACGAGTTGACATACTGGTTGCCGCCGAGCGCGGTGAAGCAGTCGGGAAAGACGATGATCGCCGGTCCCATTTTCCGTTCGTGGATCAGCCGCGCCGCGCGTTCAGGGACGTTGTCGGAGAAAGGCTTCCAGTTGACGTGCGCGAGCCCCGATCCGGTGAATCCGACCATGTCCCAGAGCACTGGAAAGCGCCTGCCGCGAGCCTTGCCCGCTCCGCCGTCGTACTGCGGCGGCAGCCAGACGCCGAGCTTGCGCACGTGCGGATCGCCCAGCGCGTTGCCATCGAGAATCTTCGACGTATGTTCGACGACGACGAGCCTTCCGTCCGGACCCTTGCGGCGTTTGAGCGCCATCTTGTTGCCTCGCGCTGTTGCGGAGGCGAAATTGTAGCGCAGAGCTTCGCCGCTAGCGCTCGAGGATCGCGCTGACGCCCATGCCGCCGGCGGTGCAGATCGAGATGAGCCCGCGTCCCGCGCCGCGCTGCTGCAACTGCTTTGCCAGCGTGCCGACGATGCGCGCGCCGGTCGCGGCGAACGGATGGCCGAGTGCGACGCTGCCGCCGCGGGGGTTGAGCCTGGCGCGATCGATTTCGCCGACCGCGCGCTGCCGCTTGAGCGTCGAGCGGCAATAGTCGTCGGACCGCCATGCCGCGAGCGTGCAAAGAACCTGCGCGGCGAAAGCTTCGTGAATCTCGTAGATGTCGAAGTCCTGCAGCGCGAGTCCCGCGCGATCGAGCATCGCGGGGACAGCGTAGGTCGGCGCCATCAGCAAGCCTTCCGGCGGACCGTTGACGCCGGCGAAATCGACCGCCGCGACCGACCAGTGCGTCAGATACGCCTGCACCTCGAGCCCGCGCGCCTCGGCCCACGCGTCGGAAGCGAGCAGCACGCAGGACGCGCCGTCGGTCAGCGGCGTGCTGTTGCCCGCGGTGAGGGTGCCCGCGGTCGACCGGTCGTATACGGCTTTAAGCGCCGCAAGCTTGTCTGGCGTCGTGTCGGCTCGGACATTGTTGTCGCGGTCGAGGCCGGCGAAGGGCGCGACCAGGTCGTCATAGAATCCGCTGTCCCAGGCGGCAGTGGCGTTCATGTGACTTCGATACGCCAGCTCGTCCTGCTCGGCACGACCGATGCGCCATTGCTTGGCCATCAGCTCGCAATGCTCGCCCATCGAAAGGCCGGTGCGCGGTTCGACGACGCCCGGCGTGGCCGGCTTCAAGTCGCCCGGCTTCACCCTGAGCCACGGGCGGATTCGCGCGCCCCAGGTCCTGCCGCGCGCGCTGTCGAGTGCGATGCGGTTCAAGGCTCGCCCGTAGCCGATCGGGACGTCGCTGGTAGTGTCTACGCCGCCGGCGATGCCAGCCTCGATTTCGCCCAGGGCGATCCGCTGACCGATCTGGATCGCAGTCGTGAGACTGGTGCCACAGGCGCGCTGGACGTCGTAGGCGGGCGTGTGCGGGTCCAGACCGGCGCCGAGCGCGGCCTCTCGCGTCAGGTTCCAGTCGCGCGGATGCTTGATCACCGCGCCGGCCGCGACTTCGCCCAGCTGTATTCCTCGAAGCCCGAAGCGCTCGACCAGTGCCGCGAAGGCTGCGGTCAACATTTCCGGGTTGCCGGCGTCGATATACCGGGTGTTGCTGCGCGCAAACGGAATCCGCGCGCTGCCGATGACCGCGACTCGGCGCAAGCTCTCGGGCATCGCTGATCCCGGGCGTACCAAAACGGCCATTCTAGGCGTTGGGCCCTCGGAATAGGACGTAGGACTATTGCAACTTTCGCGCCGCGGAGGCATGTTGTTGTCTGCAACCGCGGGATTTTCTGCCCGGGACGCTGTCTTACAAAAAAGACCGACAGGGAGTCATACGATGCTTGATGCACGAACGTCGGAAGCGCGCGCGGGGGGCGCGCCAGGCCAGGGTTGGCGTGCGCGGGGCGCCTGGCGCCTCGCTGACATCGATTACGCCGGCGCCGACCGGGCACGGGCGGCGGACGACCAGACGCTGTTCCAGATGATGACGATGGCCTCGTTCGTCGAAACGGGGTCGGATCTGTACGCGCACAATCTGGTGTCCTATTTCGATGACGACGAAGTCGTTGCCGGGTGGCTCGCCGAGTCGTGGGAGCACGAGGAAGTGCAGCACGGCGCGGCGCTTCGAGCCTATGTCGAGCGCGTCTGGCCCGATTTCGACTGGCAGCGGACGTATGACCGCTTCTTCGACGAGTACCGCCAGACCTGCACGGTCCCCGAGCTGGAGCCCGCCCGGGCGCTCGAGCTCGCCGCACGCTGTGTCGTGGAAATGGGCACGGCCACGCTTTACAGTGCGATGGGCGCGTACGCCGACGAGCCGGTGCTGAAGGACCTGGCGGCGCATATCTATGCAGACGAGGTCCGCCACTACAAGCACTTCTATCGCTATTTCCGGCGCTATCAGGAGCGCGAGCGCCACGGGCGCTGGCGCATCGGCCGCACGATGACCCACCGGCTGCTGCAGACGGCCGAGGACGACGGCCGCATCGCCTTCCGGCATCTGTGGCAGGCAACGCATCGCGGGGCCGGCTCGGTCGAGGACGAATACCGCGTATTCCGCGACCGCATCTCGGCGGTGGCGCGGGGCTTTGCGCCGCGCGACCTGCCGGTAGAGATGTTCCTGCGGCCGCTTCGCCTGCCTCCGGTCGCTGCCCGTGGCGCGAAAAGCTGCGCCGGGACGCTGTACCGCTGGTGGCTGGAAGCCTGAAGCGCCGCTCAACGGCGGTATCGTTTCTTCAGGCCGCGCGGTTGCCGATCAGCGCCAGAAACTCCTCGCGCGTTGCCTGTGACTCGCGGAACGTGCCCAGCACCGACGAGGTGATCATCACCGAATTCTGCTTCTCGACGCCGCGCATCATCATGCACAGGTGCCGCGCCTCGATCATCACGCCGACGCCCTTCGCGGCAACCGAATCCATCACTTCCTGCGAGATCTGCTCGGTCAGCCTTTCCTGAAGCTGCAGCCGGCGCGCATACATGTCGACCAGGCGCGCGAGCTTGGATACGCCGAACACGCGTCCGCTGGGTATGTAGCCGATGTGGCAGCGGCCGAAGAACGGCAGCATGTGGTGCTCGCAGAGGCTGTAGACCTCGATGTTCTTGACGATGACCATGCTGTTGGTCGCCTGCGTGAACACCGCGCCGTTGATCAGCTTTTGCGCATCGACCCGGCTGCCTGAAGTGAGGAACTCGATGGCCTGCGCGACCCGCTGCGGCGTCTTCACCAGCCCCTCGCGGTGCGGGTCTTCGCCGATTTCGACCAGGAGCTCGGTTATCAGCGCTTCGATCTTCTTGCTGTTGGGTTTCATCGCCCGATCCGGTTTAGCGAACGCGTCATTATCCCACGCGGCGCCCGCCGGTTCGGGACCCGCCGCGATGCGATAATGCGCGGTCCAATTCACCGAAAGGAAGCGGCGATGGGGACCATGATCGAGCTCTCGGCCAGCGACGGATTCCGGCTGACGGCCTATCGCGCCGACCCGCAAGGGACGGCGCTAGGCGGCCTGGTGGTCGTCCAGGAGATCTTCGGGGTCAACAGCCACATTCGCAGCGTCTGCGACGGCTATGCGGCCGATGGCTACCTCGCGATCGCGCCGGCGCTGTTCGACCGCCAGGAAAAAAGCGTCGAGCTGGGCTATAGCGCGGCGGATATCGCTCGCGGCCGCGAATACAAGGCGAACGCGAGCTCCGATGCCGCGATGCTCGACGTCGACGCGGCCCGCGCCGCGGTCGCGACCGCCGGCAAAGTCGGCATCGTCGGTTATTGCTGGGGCGGTCTGATCACCTGGCTGGCGGCGTGCCGGCTGAAAGGTTTCGCCTGCGCGATGTCGTACTACGGAGGCGGGATCCTCGAAGCCGCTGGCGAGCAGCCGCGGTGTCCGGTGATTGCGCATTTCGGCGAACGCGACCACGTCATTCCCGTCGACGGCGTTCGCGCCTTTGGCGAAGCGCACCCGGGTGTCGGCGTCTATATCTATGCCGCCGACCATGGCTTCAATTGCGATCAGCGCGGCTCGTATGATCCTGCGGCGGCGACGCTCGCGCGGCAGCGCACGCTCGATTTCCTGCGCCAGCACGTCGGTTGAAGCCTCCGGCCGGAGCCGCCGATTAGTTGACAAAAGCAACTAATCGGCCGGACAGTGGCGGCGACGGGCGGCATCCTAAAGGCCGCAAGGGCGATGCGATGGCCACAACGGCGGCGAACAAGGCGGTGCGCGAGGCACGGATCGCGGCGCTGCGCCGGTTCAATCGCTTTTACACCCAGCGCATCGGTGTACTGCAGGAAGGTCTGCTCGACAGCCCGTTCTCGCTGGCGCAGGTGCGCGTCCTCTACGAGCTCGCCCATCCGGCATCGTCCGGCGACGATGGGCCGACGGCGAGCGAGCTCTCGGCAAGGCTGGGCGTGGACGAAGGCTACCTGAGCCGCATCGTGCACGGATTCGAGTCGAAGGGAATGCTGTGCCGTCGTCCCAGCAAGGCCGACGCCCGACGCCAGCTGCTGGCGCTGACTCGAGAGGGGCGGGCGGCGTTCGCACCGCTCGATCGGCGATCGCACGATGAGATCGGTGCCTTGCTCGATACCCTTGCTACCGGCGATCAGCGTCGCCTGGTTGCGGCGACGGACGCGATCGAACGGCTGCTCGACCCGCATGCGGCGCCGCGACGGGCGATTGCATTGCGCGCACCGCGGCCGGGCGACATCGGCTGGGTCGTGCAGCGACATGGCGAGCTGTATGCGCGCGAATACGGCTACGATGCGCGATTCGAGGCGCTGGTCGCCGCCATCGCCGCCCGGTTCGTGCAGCGTTTCGACGCCGCGCACGAGCGTTGCTGGATCGCCGACTGCGGCGGCACAAACCTGGGCTCGGTTTTCCTCGTGCGGCAGTCGGCCCACGTCGCCAAGCTGCGCCTGCTGCTGGTCGACCCCGCGGCGCGCGGTCGAGGTCTGGGCGCGCGCCTGGTCGGGGAATGCATCCGGTTCGCGCGGCGTGCCGGTTACCGGAGCGTGGTGCTCTGGACGCAAAGCGAGCTCGCCGCGGCGCGGCATATTTATGAACAGGCCGGCTTCCGGCGCACGCGCCGCCAGGCGCATCACAGTTTCGGCCGCGACCTGGTAGCGGAGACATGGCGCCTCACGCTGTAGCGGGGCGCCGGCGGGGGTGGCCCGCGACAGCCCGCTCGGCGCCGGGTTACACTTGACCGCCCAATCGGCGGCAGACCGCCGCGAAGCGGTGGGCAGCATCGCATGCCCCCTTGTCGACGGCCAACGGAGGACGGACGATGAAATGCACGACCTGCGGTTACGAAACGCAGCCGGGCGCCAGGTTTTGCGTCCAGTGCGGGACGACCCTGCCGGCCGAACCGGTGCCCGTCGCGGCCGCCGCCGCTGCCGCCGCGGCCCCGCCCGTCGCCACACCCACGCCGGCGGCTGCCGCACCGGCGAAGCCCGCGACATCCTCGCCGAGCGCGACGATTCCGCCGCGCATTCCGGCCGGCGGTCCGCCGGGAGCCGCTGCCATTGCCGCTCCCGCGACGACGACGCCCGCGGCGCCGTCAGTACCCATCGCCGGCGGCCCGCCCAAGCTTGGCATGATCGCCGCGATGCTCGCGCTGATTGCCGTGCTCGCGATCGGCGGATTCGTCGCCTATCGTATGTCGCTATCGAAAGACACGACGGCTACGACCGAGCCTGGTAAAGCCTCGGATGCGGCCACCGCGCCGGCGCCGGCCGACGGATCGAAGGATGCGAGCGCACCGGCTGCGCAAACGCCGACGCAGGCAGGCAGTGCGCCCGACGCAACCAAGGATCAGGCCGCGGCGCCCGGGCCGCCGGCGGAAACACCCAAATCCGCCGCAGGACAAACCAACGGCCCTGCCGGAACGCCGACCAAGCCCACGGCGGCCGCCGCCAAGGGGCGATCGACGGCGCAGCCGCCGCCGGCGACCACCACCGGGGCAACCGGTGCGCCCGCCCCGGCGCCCGCTGCTGCGCCCCCTGCCGTGGCGCGCACGCCGGCGCCGGCCGCGGCACCACAGCCCGACCGCTGGGCGCAGATGAATGACGCGATGGCGCGCTGCAAGCGCGAGGATTTTTTCCGTCGTATCGGATGCGAGCAAAGCGTTGGACTGCAATATTGCGAAGGCTACTGGGGCAAGGTCCCGCAATGCCCGGGCGTGCCGCGGGACTCCTCACGCTAGCGGCGCACCAACGCCATGACGGCTTGACCGCCAGCTTCCGCGCGCAGAGAATGAAACGCCGTTACGGCTCAGGGGGAAGAATGAAATTCTTTGTCGCGGCTGCCGCACTGCTCTGCTCGCTGCCGGCATTTGCCGGCGTCAACTCGGCCATTTTTTTCCAGGTGCCCACGCTCGATGAATTCGGGCTGATCGGACTGGTCGTCGCCGTCGGCGTCGCAGCCGGCCTGGTCATCCGCCGCAAGAAAAAGTAGCGTCAGGAGCGCTGTGCGCGAGCCTCCTCGCGCGCGGGCTCGGACCGACGATGGCGATGAACGACATGCTGTCGCTGCTGCGCATCGCCTACTACGGGCTGATGGCGGGCACCTTCGCGTTCCTGCTGCTGTGGGAGGACGGCTCGCCGCTGGTGCGGGACATGCCGTCGCGCCGGCGGCACGTCCTGCGCAACCTTGCCTTGTTCGTCTGCGTGGTTGCGGTCGCCGACGGACTGGTCGGTGCATGGCTGCTGGACATTCCGTCTCGGCTAGTGATTACGCCTACCGGGTTGTTGACGCCGCTGCCGCTGGCCGCCCAACTGATCGTGGCCTTCGTCGTCATGGATTTGTCGACCTACGCAGTCCACCGGCTGTTTCACGCTCAACGGTGGCTGTGGCTAATGCATTCAGTCCACCATTCGGATGCAGAGGTCGATGTCAGCACCAGCATCCGCCATCATCCGGTCGAGGTCGCGATCGACGTCGCAGTCAAGCTGGGGCTATACCTGTTGCTCGGACTTCCGCTGTGGATCGAAGCGGCGCGTACGCTGCTGATCAATCCGCTCAGCATGGCGCAGCATGCGAATATCGCTTATCCGGCGTGGGTCGAGCGTCCATTGCGCTGGCTGCTGGTCACCCCGGCGATGCATCGCGTGCATCACCTGCCGGAGGCGCCGGCGACCGACTCGAACTACGGACAATGCTTTTCGTTCTGGGACCGGATCTTCGGCACCTACCGGGCTCCGGATCCGGGGCGAGCGCCGCGCTTCGGGCTCGCCAACCTGGCCGGCGAGTCCTTTCAGTCGGTTTCGGGCATGCTGCTGACCCCCGTCCGGGCACGGCACTTGCGTACGCTGTGACCGACGCAAACCGGGGTCCGCCTGGGGCGAGGCGCGACAATCGGCAATTATGACGTTATCATAGCGACCGTGCCGGGGGGGTTAAGGCCCGGAACGGCAGGAACGATCAGGGGACTTGATGAGTTGCCAGATCTGCGGACAACGCAGTGCGCCGGGCTCCAAGCTTTGCGCCGACTGTCGCGCCGCGCGCAAACGTGCCTACGATCCGACGATCACCCAGCCACTGCTGGCGATGGCCGGCGCCGGGACGATTTCGCGCACACTGTCGCGGCTGCGCCGCTCGGATAACTCGCCCGAAGCCAAGGCACGTCGCGCCGCGCGTAAAGCCAAGGCCGCCGGCGAGGCACCCCCGCGCGCCGCCGCGACGGCAGCCGCGGGGCCGGTAGCCGTCGGTTCGCGCTCTATATTGTGGGCTTTGCTGGCGATTGGCGTGGTGGTGGCGGGGATAGCGGGCTGGCACCTGCCAAGCCGTACGCCCGGTGCCCCGGACGTCGAAACAGCCCCGACCGCGACGCCGGCACAGCCCGCGCCCGACGCCGCACCGGCGCGGATGACGCCTTCGGCGACGACACCGCCGGCGACGGCGCTTCCGCCGCTTCCCACGATCGTCGAGCGCGAGATCGTTCCGAATTCGCATGCGGAAGGAAAGCCGGCCACGGCCAAGCGGACCCCGGCGCCGAAGGCAGTCGCGCCGCCGCCGGAACCGGCGGCCGAAGTCGAGGTCGTCCGCGCGGCGCCGCCGGAGCCGGCACCGCCGGCACCCAAGCCGGTGCCGCGAGCCGATCCCTGGCAGCAGATGAACGAAGCGATCGGGCGCTGCCCCGCCGGATTCCTCGGCCGCGTCGTCTGCGAGCAAAAGGTTCGCCTGCAGTATTGCGAAGGGCAGTGGGGCAAGGTGCCGCAGTGCCCGGGCGGTCCGAGCGCCGACCACAATTGACGCTGCGCGGCCCCGTGCGCCGGAGCGATGCAGGTCGCTAGCCGCGCCCGACAAAAGGCATCTTGGTCGCCATGATGGTCATGAACTGAACGTTCGCGTCCAGCGGCAGGCTGGCCATGTACAGCACGGCGCTGGCGACATGGCCGACATCCATCAGCGGCTCGACGGCGACCTGACCGCTGGCCTGCGGCACCCCTTTGGCCATGCGCGCCGCCAGGTCGGTTGCCGCGTTGCCGATGTCGATCTGGCCGCACGCGATGTCGTACTTTCTTCCGTCGAGCGATCCCGACTTGGTCAGCCCGGTGATCGCATGCTTGGTCGCCGTGTACGGCGCCGAGTTCGGTCGCGGTGCATGCGCCGAAATCGAGCCGTTGTTGATGATGCGTCCGCCGCGCGGCTCCTGGCTTTTCATCATCCGGAACGCTTCCTGCATGCAGAGGAACACGCCGGTCAGATTGATGTCGACGACCGTCTTCCACTGTTCGACGCTCAAGTCCTCGAGGTTGATTCCGGGGGCGCCAACGCCGGCGTTGTTGAACACCAGATCGAGACGGCCGAACGTCTCCTTGACCTTGGCAAACAGCGCCTGCACCGACGCCGGGTCGCTGACGTCGGTCGGCACGACCAGTGCGCGATTTGCCGCGGCGCCCGCCGCGCTCAGCGTCTGGTCGAGCGCATCCCGGCGACGACCGGCGAGCGCTACGGCAAACCCGTCGTTCAGCAGTGCAAGCGCGACGGCGCGGCCGATGCCGCTGCCGGCTCCGGTGACGATCGCATTCTTCATGGACGAGCTCATCGGCAGGTCTCCTGTTTGGCGTGGTCGATGGTGAAAGGGCGTTACAGGTGCTGCGGGCCGAAGGCCTCCGGCAACAGCTCGGCCAGATGGTAGCGGCGGTCGGCGGCGCCGTCGCTGCAGCACACGATCAGCGCGTCGGCGCCGAACTCGGCGAGGACCTGGCGGCAAGCTCCGCAGGGAGGCGTCGCGTCCGCAGTGGGCGTATAGACGACCATCGCTTCGATCCGTCGCGCACCGTCGGCGACGGCGCGAAAAATCGCGTTGCGCTCGGCGCATATCGATAATCCGAACGACGCGTTCTCGACATTGGCGCCGGTGTGGATACGGCCGTCATCGGAGAGCACCGCGGCCCCGACCGCGAAGCGCGAGTACGGCGCATAGGCGCGATGCGCTGCCTCGATGGCGCCTTGCTTCATTGCGGCGAGCATCGCCGGCGGGATCTCGCGCGGCACCGCGGCGCGCGGTTGTCGGGCAGCCATGCTTGCGCTCAATCGAAGCTGACCGGCGACTGCCGTTGCCGGTTGACGTGCAGGCGGAAGACGTCGGGCCGCGCGTAATGTCCGGCAACATCGATGCGCCGGCGCGCCGCGGCGACCGCGTCGAGGTCGACGTCCGCGTACAGTATTCCGGCTTCCCTGCGCAATGGTCCGGCGACGATTTTCCCCCCGGGCGCGACGACGACCGAATCGCCGTCGTTGATCCACTCGCCGGCATCCGGATAGAGTTGCGCCCGGTCCGGAAAATCGGCCGGCAGGTCGCGCGCGTTGAGCAGGGTTCCGCTGCCGACGACCCAGCAGCAGCCTTCGCGTGCGATGTGCTGCATCGTTCCGATCCACCCGTCGCCGCTGTCGTAGGTCGGCGCGATGTAGACTTCGACGCCCTGCGCGTACAGCGCGTAGCGCGCGAGCGGCATATAGCTCTCCCAGCAGAGCATCGTCCCGATGCGGCCGCAGGAAGTGTCGACGACGTTGAGCGTAGAGCCGTCGCCGAAACCCCAGACCATGCGTTCCGGATTGGTCGGCATCAGCTTGCGGTGCTTGTTGCGCACGCTGCCATCGTCGCCGATGACGACGGCGGTGTTGTAGATCGTGCCGCGGCTCGAATCGTCGTCGCGCTCGGTCATGCCGCAGACGATCGTCACCCGGTGCTCGCGCGCCGCGCTGCACAGCGGGGCGAGGTCACCGCGGCCGATGCTTACCGCGTTGTCGACCAGCCGCGCGTGCAGTTTCGCCGTGAGCCCGCTGTCGGGACCGGGCCGCAAGCGCCAGATCCATGCCGGATAACAAGGCACGAACGACTCCGGCAGAACGATCAGCGCCGCGCCGGCCGCGGCCGCGGTGTCGACCCATCGAACCGCTTCTTTCAAGGTCGCGACACGATCGAGCACGACGGGAGCCTGCTGGATGATCGCGAGCTTGGGCATCGGAGGGTCCTTGCCGGAAGCGTGAGCTGCGGTGGGCGAATGCGGGGAACGTCGGGCCGCTCGTCGCTTACCATCATGTTGCGGGCGGGCACGTCGCGCGGCACGTCGCGCGGCATGTCGCGTCGATGCCGTGAGTTTAGCATTGCCTGCAGGCGGTTTTGTTCCGCGCTACGGAGGGACTGGAACTTCCGATCCGACCGGAGGCTCGAATCTCCGGTTCCTGCTACCCTTGTCGCGGCGGTCGACGGTTCGCGCGGCCCACCCGGTGATGCTGCGGGCGCTCGTCTCGACCACGGATCGATCAGCGATGGCAATGGCAAGCGTACCCACATCCGAACGCGCTGACGCTCGCGCGCGGGCGCTGACGACCCGACAGGCCTTCCTGCGCGTATTTCCTGGCGTGATGGTCGCGATGTTCCTCGCGGCCGCGGACCAGACGATCCTCGCCAGCGCCTTGCCGACGATTGCGAGCTCGCTAGGCGGGTTTGCCGACATCTCCTGGGTCGTTGTCTCGTACCTGCTTGCGGCGACAGTCGCGGCGCCGCTATACGGACATCTGGGCGACCGCTTTGGCCGCAAGCGCATGCTGCTCGGCGCGCTGGCCGTTTTTTCGGTCGCTTCAGTGGGCTGCGCGTTCGCGCCTACGCTGCTGGCGCTGATCGTCGCGCGGGCCGCGCAAGGGCTGGGCGGCGGCGGGCTGATGACCCTGGCGCAGGCATTGATCGGAGAGCACGTGTCGCCGCGCGAGCGGGGCAGGTTTTCCGGCTACTTCGCCACCGTCTTTGCGCTGGCGAGTACGTCGGGCCCGGTGCTGGGCGCCTACCTCACCGAGCATGTGAGCTGGCGCGCAATTTTCTGGATCAACATCCCGCTGGGCATCATCGCCGCAGTGCTCGCCCGCCGCATCCCCGATACGACGCCGCCGCGCGAAGGACGGTTCCAGCCGGATATCATCGGCGCGATGCTGTTCGTCCTTGCGACGCTTGCGCTGCTGTTTGGACTTTCGTCCGGAGGTCACCGTTATGCGTGGGCCTCATGGCAGATGTTGACCCTGGCGGCCGTCGCCGCTGCGGGATTTGCGCTGCTGGTGCGGTGGGAACGCCGCGCCGTCGATCCGGTGCTGCCGCTGCGCCTCCTGGGCACGCCCGCGATCGCCCGCTCCGACGCCGTCGTCGTCTGTTTCGGCGCGACGCTTTTCTCGACGATCCTTTTCCTGCCGCTGTACCTGCAGCTGGGTCGCGGCTTTGCGATCGGACAATCGGGCCTGCTGCTGCTGCCGATCACCTTGGCGATGGTGGTTTCATCGGCCATCACCGGCAAACTGGTCACGCGCACCGGCCGAGTAACGATCTTTCCCCAGCTCGGAATGAGCATCGCCACGCTGGCATTCATCGCTCTTGCGATGGCGGTCGGCTCCGCGCCGACGTTTGCGATCATGGGATTGACCACCGTCGTGGGCATCGGCATAGGCATGGTCATGCCGCCGACACAGGTCACCGTGCAACTGGCGGCGGGACCGAAGGCCCTCGGCGCTGCGACCGCATCAATCGCGCTGTCGCGGGCGGTCGGGGGCGCGGCCGGCGTTGCGCTGATCGGGGCGGTGCTGATCGGCGCGCTGGGCGTTGCCGGCGGTTCGCTGCCGGCGCTGCTGGCGCACGTGCTCGACGCGGGACCGGACGCGGTCGCACAGATGTCGCAGGCCGAGCGCGCGACGATGGCAGCCCGGTTCGATCACGCCTATCGCATCGTGTTCGGCCTGCTGGCCGGGGTGACGCTGGTCGGCGCGTTGCTGGCGCGCACCATTCCCCGCCCGGACTGGTCGACGGCCGCGTCATCGAGCAAGCACGGCGAATGACGGCCCGCGTTGACCGCGCCGCCCGATGTGCTGCGGCCGCGCATTGACAATGCCGGTGCCTCGGAATAAAAAGAATGGCGATCAACATGGTCGACCAGGAGGAACGCATGGCAAAGGCAAAGGCGAAGAGCAGGAAAACCGGGGCGGGCGAGAGCGTCTACCGGATCACCGAGCTGGTCGGCACCAGTCAGGTTTCGTGGGAGGACGCGGCGAGGCGCGCAGTCGAAACCGCTGCAGGATCGCTGCGCGATCTGCGTATCGCCGACATCGTCAAACTCGATATGAGAGTCGAGAACGGCAAGGTCGCGGCGTACCGCGCCCGCGTCGCGCTGTCGTTCAAGTACGAGGGCTAAAGGCGATGGCGGCGAAAGCCGCCGCGCTATCCTGGCGGTACAGCGTTCGCCGCGCGGCGAACCGGTGCTGCTAGTACGCTCTTGTCGAGCTGCCGCGCGAGGTGCTCGCCGCTGCAGGCGTGGCCGTGCGGACCGTGCTGCCGGTCCCGCCACCCGCCGCCGCGCCGCCGGACGTTGGCTGGCCCCCGCCGCGCCCCATGTATGGCCGCATTCCCGCGACGATGTCTTCGACGCTGGACGCGCTGGCGCTGTCTGTCCTTGGCACCACCTGCGCGCAGCGGTCGGTGTCGATCACCATCAGATATTCGCCGCGCTGACGCATCGCCGCCCGCGCTCTGGATCCGCCGTCGGAGAGATCGAGCGGCGGCGTGACGTCGCGATAGATAACCTGATCGTTGCGATCCAACACGATGTTGCAGATCATGGCCTCGGCGGGAAGCGCGGCTGCGCCGGCGAGGCCGAGAGCAACCGCAAAAAGCGGAATCTTGCGCACGGTAATCCTTAAGGCAGCTTGAGACTTGCATCGTATGCCTGCGGCAGGCGAGGCGCAACCTTCATCCGGGCGCAGCGAGATCAGGAGAATGGCATGACCAAAGGAGGCAGGACCCGAGCCGTCGCATTGACCGGAAGCGCCAAGGCGCGGTTCGCCGGCGCGAAATACGTCGGCCCGGCGCGGAAATCCGACCGGGTCGGAGTGACGGTGCGGCTGCGCCGCAGGAAAGCCCTTCGCTCGGCGGCCGGCGGCGTCGCGTTCCGCCGCATCGGCTACGAAACCTTTCGCGCCGAGCACGGCGCCGCGCCGCGCGATGTCGCCGTCGTGGAGAAATTCGCGCATGCGCACGGTCTGGATGTCACGCGCGTCAGTCTCGCGCAGCGCGCCGTCGATCTGTCCGGAACCGTCGCCGCGATGGAGGCAGCGTTCGGCACCCGCCTCAGTTGCTACCGTCATGGCGAGCGCGAATACCGGGTGCGGACCGGCGCGATCATGATTCCTCGCGAGCTCGCCGAACTTGTCGAAGGCGTGTTCGGCCTCGACAACCGACCGCACGTCGAGCCGCACTTCCGCATCGCGAAGACCGGCGGGAAGAGCAAGGCGCGGGCGGCCGCTTCCAGCTTCACCCCGCTCGAGGTCGCCGCCTTGTATGCGTTTCCCAAAGGCTACGACGGCAAGGGCCAGACGATCGCAATACTCGAGTTCGGCGGCGGCTACCGGGCGGC
>Ga0134121_10002425_pt1 | contig 16123 bp, 13 predicted proteins | sample KB301_FD_96463 | JGI IMG/M metagenome (GOLD analysis project Ga0134121, IMG submission 96463) | Terrestrial soil microbial communities without Nitrogen fertilizer from Kellogg Biological Station, Michigan, USA - KB3-0-1 | ecosystem: Environmental > Terrestrial > Soil > Unclassified ... | reverse complement strand
ACGCCCAAGGGCATCAAGGCGACGCTCGAAGGCGAGGAGGTTGCCGAGAAGGAGCAGGTCTTCGAGCGCGTGCTGGTGGCGGTCGGCCGACGGCCCAATAGCAGCGACCTCGGCCTGGACAAGGCCGGCGTCGCGGTGGACGACAAGGGCTTCATCAAAGTCAACGAGCAGCGGCGCACGTCGGCCGAGCGCATCTTCGCCATCGGCGACGTGGCCGGCGAGCCGATGCTGGCCCACAAGGCGACTCATGAAGGTAAATTGGCGGTTCAGGTGATTTTGGGAGAGGCGGCAGTGTGGGACCCACGCTGCATCCCGGCAGTGGTCTTCACCGATCCGGAAATCGCCTGGGCGGGCCTCATGGAAAACGAGGCAAAAAGACTGAAACGCGAGGTAAGTGTTGCCCGCTTTTCCTGGGCCGCCAGCGGCCGCGCCATGACGCTGGGCCGCACCGACGGCATCACCAAACTAATTGTCGATCCCGAAACCGATCGCTTGCTCGGCGTTGGCCTGTGCGGTCCCGGAGCGGGCGAACTCATCGCGGAAGGAGTCGTGGCCATCGAAATGGGCGCCACCTCCCGCGACGTGGCTCTGAGTATTCACCCGCATCCGACGCTGACCGAGACGATCAGCGAAGCGGCGGAAACGCTGCATGGGTTGTCATCGCATATTTACAAGGTGAGGCGGCAAAAGTGAGGTGGTTGAATGGTTTGCGCCCGCCAAGTCAGCACATTCGAGCAGGCTTTACCAGCTTATTCCCTGGTTTTTCTCATACATTTCTAATGCGCAAGGCCTCCGGCACCGCCCGTTCTTTTGATGGGAGAAGACAAGTGGTGCTCAACAACAGAGGAGGCAGTTATGTTCCGTTACCTTCGCATGGGTTTGCTCGGATTGGTTTGTGCGGTGCCGTTCGCGATGCCGCAGGCCAGTCAGGCGGCTGCACCCGCGGGCGTCATCCGCTGTCGGCCACCGGTCGTCCGATACACTGTCATCCGTCCGCATTGGTTCGGATGCTTTCATCATCGGATCCATCGCTAACTAAAAAAGGGCCTTCGCGAGCATTTGCGCTCGGGAAGGCCTGGCGTTTCTTTAGTAGGACGGCCTTCCCAGGCCGTCCTACGTTGCGTTGCTTAGGTTTGCACGGTGGCGGGTGTGGAGGCATGTGGCGCGTGACTGACAGGCGGCGGGCCGTCGTTTTCCAAGGCGTCCACCAATTGATCGACACGGAACGGTTTGTAAAGAACGTGGCGCAGTCCTTCTTGCCGGCATTTGACGATGGAGTGGGCCGGGTCGTAGCCAAAAGCGGTCATCAAGATCACGCGAGCGTCCGGTTGGGCGGCGCGCATGTGGCAGTAGACTTCGTGGCCGTTCATGTCGGGCAAGCGAATGTCGGTGAGGATGACGTCGTAGCTGCCCAGGCGGGCCATGGTCAGCGCTTCGCGGCCGTCACGGGCGGTCTCGACGATGCAACCGAACTTGCCGCCGAGAATCGAGTGGGCTGAGCGGCGGACGCGTTCGTCGTTGTCGGCTACCAGGACGCGCAAACCGTGCAACTTGGGATGCGTCTTGGTGGCACCCGAAAGTCCCGTGGGCCGGGGCGCCAGATCTTCGCCGACTTTGTGGATGCATTGCTTGATCGCGCGGGCATTGGCGAGGATCAACTTGAGCCGGTCGGCCATTTCCGGTTCCATGCCGATCCAGCGGTCAAGCACCGCGGTGGCCGATGCCAGAATCTCATCGACGGGCAAAGCCACTTCGCGGCTGATCGCTTCCACAGAGCGCGTCGCCGTGGTCCGTTTTTCGGCGGACAAAAGCTCCAGGGTGTGCAAGGCGGCTGCAAGCTCACGGCTGAAGATTTCGCAGAATTGCAGATCCTGTTCAGTGAAGCCGTTGACTTGCGGGCTTTCGACGTTGAAGGTGCCAATGACCTGGTCGCCGACGGATAGCGGCACCGTCACCGATGAGCGCGCCCCTTGAGAACCCAATAGATACAGCGGATCGGTCGTGGTGTCGCTGCAGAGATAGCTTTTGCCGCTGGCCGCGACGTAGCCTGTGACGCCGTTGCCCTCGGCCTTGGCGTAAAGGGCGCGCTTGCCGGCTTCCTCGGTCATGCCTTCTTCGAGCAGCGGATCGAGCTGCCCCGTTTCGCGATTGAGGAGGCGGATTTCGACGACATCGTAATGGAGCAGGTCGTGCGTGAAGCGGCGGATGTTGTGTTTGAGCAGTTCGACGCGTTCCTCGACGCTCATCTCGGCCAGCTGCTCGGCGGACAACCCCGCCAGTTCGCGACCGGCTTTGTGCAATGCGTCGAGCTTTTGCTGCTGTTGAACCAATGCCGTCACGTCGTGGGCCAGGCTGATAAGCTGGCTGACCTTGCCGGTGGTGTCGCAAACCGGCGTGACGTTGAGTTCCAGGTAAAGGTTATCGCGACAGTGAAGGCGGGTGGTGACAGGCTTGCCGGCGAGGGCGGTGTGGAAGGGACAGTAGTCGGGGCCGAGAATGTTGGGCGAGCCAAGTGCCTCGTAGAAGGTGCGGCCTTTGACGGGGCCGCCACACCATTTTTCCAGGGCGGTGTTGGCCCAGGTAATTCGCAAGTCCGGATGCACCAGGGCGACACCGTCGCCGAGAACATCGAGAATGTAATCGGCCTGAAGGAGCGAGCCGGCCCGTTCCCAGATGGCGGGATCTTGCGGGTTGGCATAGACACCCTCGAATTGCTCGGTGCGCAAAAGAGCCAGGCCTTCGCCGACGCTCTTGGCACGCACAATGTCGCAGTCGGCTTGACAGCGTTCCAAAAACGGCCCTGAATTCATGGCAGGGCCGTCAAAAACCAAGATACGCGGCCGCTGCGACAACGCTTTCTCCGCGATGTTGTGGGTGAGGGTGCTGGTTTCAACAGTTGAATTATAGGAAAGGGATGGGAAATTCTCAAGCTGGTGCCAATGTTGGATACTGATCCGTGGGAGTGGCCGCATCTCACCTCTTCTCCACACTCAAATGCCCATGCGCCGCCCCTGGACCGGCATCGCCGTCAAAGGTGAGCCGAAGCTTGTCAACTACGCCACCCAAACCCAAGAGATTCTTGGTGGCGCTTGCCGGCACACCCGTGGTCGGCGGCGCGGCGGCCGGGTCGCCCAGAAAAAAGCAAGGAATGGCGTATTCGGTTTGATCCATGCCCACGACGCGGAGCCGCAGATAGCCGGAGCGGATTTCCAAACCTGTTGGGTCGTGAACAACTCCAAGCGCAGCCGTTCGCGGCATCGGCAAATCGAGCTGTCTGGCGCGGAATGCCGGCATGGTCGTGATTTCGGCACCAGGGTCGACGATAAAATCTAGGTCTTCCCAAGTATTATTGTTCGATTTGGCAACAACCTTCAGCTTGGCACGAAGCAGCAGATCGCCCGTCACCCAAAGAAAATCGGCTCAGTAGCGGCACCGCAAGACGCGACATTCATACCACCGTGAATGTGACACCTAGGCGCTTTTCTTTTGGCACCTTTTGAACCAACTTCCCGACCTCCTCGTCCCCTACCGCCAAGACCTCCACCCCTTCGGGCACGGAGCGGTAAGCCACGAAAATGCCTTCGTAGTAATAGGCCAGCGTCCAATCGTCGAGCGTGAGTTCCTCATAGGCGGAGTCGAAATTGGGTCCCACCTTGGCTTTCTGCTTGGCCACTTGTTCACGAATTTCCGGCGGCGGCACGACCAAGCCGTGCGGAAACTGGGCATAAGTAGCAGTGGCCTGGCCGCTCCAGGTGGGAGCGGTCGCATCATAAAACTGCGTGGACATTGCGTGTTCCTCCGAACTGCACTATAGCAGATTTTGCAGCGCATTCTCCGGCAAGGGGGGGGTGCTAAGCCGCAAGCGGCTGGGTCACTTCACCGGCCCATAACCCGGCGCCGGCTTGCCGTCGTCCGTCAAATGCCCCGTAGCCCACAGCAAGCCGCGTGTCATCAGCGTCATGCAGCGGTCATCGTTGATCGTCTCGTTGTTGTGTCCCAGCGTCGTGCCGAAGACCTTGGCTTTGCCGTTATAAATGTTGGTCCAGGTGATGATCGTTTCGGACTTGCCCTGTTTGCCGCGGGTCAAGGGCTTGGCGGTGTCCAGCAGTTTGCCGCTGAAGTTGTTGTAAAGCTCCTCGTTTTTGGTTTTCCAGTTTTCCAGGCCCATGGTGATCGGATTATTGGCGTCCACGTAAGTAACGTCAATGGGCTGCTGGGCGCCGTGGCCGGTGGTGACCAGGCCGGTAAACTCGAACCAGGGCGTTGGCTTGGCGCCCTTGGTGTTCCAGCCGTCGGTGCGGTAAGAGTGCATGGCGCAGTGCAGCACCAATCCCGGCAGGCCCTGGCGATGCGGTTCAAGAATGCGTTCGATCATCTTCAGATCCTTGACGTCGGCGCAGCATTCGTCGTGGACAATCACGTCGAATCCGGCGGCCCAATTGGGATTGTTGTAAACCGGATTCACCTTTTTGGTGCCCGTGTCTTTCTCGTAAGCAATCGTGAATTCGACATTGGCGCGAGCGGAAATGCCCTTGGCGATGATGTCTTTTTGTTTGCCGTAATCGTGGCAGCAACCGCCAATGACCAGCAGGGCCTTGATCGGTTTGACGGCAGGTTGCGCCGGCACGGGGGTCGCCTTTTTATCTTGGCCTTCGCTCGGCGCCAAAGTGATCAGCAACACGGTGAGTGCCAGTCCGGCAAGAAGCATGATACGCATAGAGAGTCTCCAGATGATGGACAATGCAGCGACGAACCCACGCCAGCCGATGGCCGACTGCCGTGTCGTCCCTTATAAACCATCTCCGGGGGAAGTCAAGCGCCTGGCTCCAAGTCAAATCACACGGGGAACGATCATGCGACAGGTTCTCTTGGTTCTATCGTTGGTGGCGGTGGGCTTTTTGCCCGCTTGGCCGATTGCCGCTCAGCAACCGCCGCAGCCGAAAAAGCTCAAGGCCCTCCTTGTTAGCGGCGGCGGCTCGCACAAGTGGAATGAGGTCAATCCCGTTCTCACCAAGAAAATCCCCGACTTCGCCAATGTGACCATCGACGCCAAAATCGCCGGCGAGGTCAAGGGCGGGCCGGTGTTGTTGAACGATCCCAAGTTTGCGGATGGCTACGATGTCATCATGTACAACTGCTGTTTCGCCGATCCGAGCGGGCCTGATCAAATCGAGAATTGCTTGAAGCTGACCCGTGCCGGCAAACCGATGGTCGTCATCCATTGCGGCGTGCATTCCTTCAAGAAATCACTTGAATGGCAAGACTGCTGTGGCATGACCTCCAACAAGCACGATCCCTACCGGGCGTTCTCGGTCCTCAAAGTCGAGGAACATCCCGTCGTCAAGTTCCTGCCGAAGGACTGGAAGACGACGGGCGACGAACTCTATCAAACGATCAAAATGGGCGAGCGGTCCAAGCCATTGCTGCGCGGCAATTATGACATGGGCAAATCCGATCACACGATTTGCTGGGTCAGCAACTACGGCAAAGGCAAGGTGTTCGCCACGACGCTGGGGCATGACCTCAAAACGGTGAACATGGCGGAGTATCACCATTTGCTGGCCAACGGCTTGCTCTGGGCTTGCGATAAGCTTGATAAGGATGGCAAGCCGTTGGAGGGTTTTGGGGGGCCGAGCAGTAAATGAATTCATGTCTCAGATAGTTTAGCCGCGACGCGAAGCGGAGCGCGCTCCGCTTCGCGGCTAAACATCCTTTCCCACATTTTCCTCAACCCCGCCTTGAGACTCGTCCGATGATGCGGTAAAATGGAGAAGTCGAGTTGGAAACTCCTCCAAAAGGGGCCGCAAGGCCCAGGCCAAGGGTGGCAGCGCCCAGCATCACAACCCCTTGGGAATCCAAGCTTTATCGACAATAACGGAACAAACCATGCGCCCTTTGGCCCACGTCGGCCATGAGGGAAGAGTGGTTATTGCTATCGTTGAGGTCTCGCCCCATGCGCCCCGTGTTAACGATTTGGCAGCGTCTTTTTCGGCAAAATCACCCTAATCCACAAAATCGTCGCCAACGGCGGGCGCGGCTGGAACTAGAAGTTCTGGAGAACCGCACTTTGCTGACGGCAACTCCCTCCGGCACCATCAGCGGCGTGGCCTTCGTTGATGTCAACAACAACGGTGTCCGCGAGGCCTCGGAAGCCAAGTTGCCAGGCATCCCTGTCACGCTGTCGGGCAGCACCACCACGGGGACGCCTGTCAATGCCAGCACCACCACCGACGGCGATGGGGCATATAATTTCTTGTTTGTGCTTCCCGGGACATACCAAATCACAGCGGGCCCCGGCAAAAGCCTGCTGAGCAGCAATGGCGCGGAAGGGACCAAAGTGATTTCGGGCTTGGTGCTGAGCGCCGATCAAACGCTGGCTCAAGATCTGGCATTCCGCGGCCTGGCCCCCGAGGCGATATCGTGCCGACTGTTTCTTACCACCAGCACCCCGGCTGATTTGCCTTTTGACAGTGCGGGCAGCGGCAAAGCTCAGGTCGCCGACAGTTCACCCTTTGTCAAGACCGCCATCACCAATGTCAGCGTGGTCAAGAACGCCGCCAATACGGTTATTGACCTGGCCGGCAATTTCGACGACACCGACCTCACGAACAGCCAGATTGCCCTCAATACCAACTTTGGAACCATGAACGTCGAGCTGTTCGATCGGGCGGCGCCGCGGACCGTGGCCAACTTCTTCAACTACATAGACTCCGGCCGCTACGACAACTCGATCTTCCATCGCCTGGCGATCAACCCGGACAACTCGAGATTTGTGTTGCAGGGCGGCGGCTTCAAGTTGCAAGAAAACCCCTCCACCATCACGACGATTCCCACCGATGCGACTGTTCAAAACGAGTTTGGCGCTTCCAACACAATCGGCACGCTGGCCATGGCCAAGGTTGGCAACGATCCCAACAGCGCCACGGACCAGTTCTTCATCAACCTGAACAACAACTCCGCCAATCTCGACAATCAAAACGGCGGTTTCACCGTCTTTGGCAGGCTGGTTGGGGCAGCCGATCAGGCCGTGCTCAATGCCCTCGTCGATTCGCCGGCCACGGTAACGGTGAAGAATGAAAGCGCCTCCAATGGTGCTTTCGATAACATTCCGATGATTAACTATAACGGCAACAACTTCCCCACCGACACGACCTCGGCCAATTACGACATTGTCAAGAGCGTGACGATCGTGCGGCAAAACGAGGAGTTGACCTATTCGGTGACCGCCAACACCAATCCAGGGCTGGTGACGGCTACGATCAACAACAATCGCCTGACGCTCAATTACACGCCTAATCAATCGGGCACCGCCACGATCACCGTGCTGGCCACCGACAAGTTCGGCGCCACTGTTCAAACCTCATTCAATGTCACGGTGACGTAAAAGCACTGAGCAGTGGGCAGTGAGCACCAGCTTACTGTCCACTGCCGCTTATTCACTTCTGGCAATCTTGGCAATCTGTGCTGGCCCCCGTCATTTCGTGCCTTTTGTGCAAAAATGGAAAGTCGGGCAACCCCCCACGCCGATTAGAAGCATAGCAAGCGCCTCCATGTGCCGGTCCTCCCCTCGCGCTGGAAAGCCGGGAAAGCCGAGCAAATGGCGTGCTTTGCGTGCTTTTGTCACTGGGGATTTCGCCATGACTTTTCGGATCCCGCTCGCTCTGGGCATTGCTTTGGTGTTGGCTCAGCCAGCTTTCGCGCAAATTCCACCTGAACGGCCGCCCGAGCAAACGCGACCTGTGGAGATCGACCCGGCGTCGATGGTCCCCGCTGAATGGACCATGGACCAAGCGGCCCCCGTTTCCGGTGAGAGGTATTGGGCCACGTTTGATGGACTGGCAGGTTGGATTTCCGGCGCCAATGTGCCGCCGCTGTTGACGATCAGCACGCCCAAGACCCCGCAAGCCAACGCCGGCATCCTTGGATTGCAAAGCACGACCATCGTCAATCCGAGTCGCGTCAACGAGGACGAACGTTGCGGCACGCGTTTGACGGCAGGCCTTTGGCTGAATTGCGACCACACGTTTGGTTTCGAAGCTGGCTTCATGATGCTGGAAAGCGAAGCAAATATCGTCAGCCTGACTTCTGACTCCCTCAATCCCATCCTGGCACGGCCCTATGTGGACGCAAACACCAATAAAGAGCAAGCGGTGCTGCTGGCGTTCCCGGGCCTGGCCAACGGTTCCGGGGAGGTCCGTGCGAGTTCAGGCAACCTGTATGAGGTTCACCTCGATTTCACGGAGAACTTCATTAACTGCTGCGGTTGGCGGGTCGACTCCATTCTGGGCTACCGTTTTTACCATTACGACGAAGGGCTGCGGGTCAGGCAAGCCATTTTACCCACCAATCCCAATTTCGTGCCCGGAACGGTCATTGCCGCTCAGGACAATTTCAGCGCTCAAAACCAGTTCCACGGCTGCGACATCGGTTTCAAAACCAGCTATTGCTGGTGCGACTGGACGCTCGGCTTGCTCGCCAAGGCCGCAGCTGGGTGCGTCAATCAGGAAGTGGACATTTCAGGGAATACCGTGACCACCGTGCCAGGCGTCGCGCCGGTCGTCAACAACGGCGGCATCCTGGCTCTGCAAAGCAACATCGGCACCCATCGCAGCCATGACTGGGTGGTCCTGCCCGAGTTCGGCGGCAATCTGAGCTGGCAGATGAGTTGCAACGTCCGCCTCCATGCAGGTTACTCGATCCTGTTTTTGGACAGGATCGCGCGGGCTGCGGATCAGATCGATTTGACAGTCAATCCCAATCTGTTCCCGCCTGTTGGCGCCAACCCCGCGGGTCCAAGTCGGCCGGCATTTTCGCTGGAGCGGTCTGACATTTGGATGCAGAACATCAGCTTTGGCGTGGAAATCAACTTCTAAATACATGGGCGCGATTTAGCATGGAAATTGTGGGACGGCCTTCCTAGGCCGTCCCACAATTTCCATGCTTCACTTTTTGCCGATTGGCGGCGCTGCACCGTCGTTGCACTATTTCATCTCTGATCAAGCCCGGCAAACTCATCGTGCCGGCGCGCGGTTGAACGCATATAAATAATCCTTGCCTCTTCCTCCGGCGGCCACCGCTGCCGACTCGCCTGGAGCCGTTCTGATGCAGCTTACTGTGCGCGACGTGGCCAAGCTCCTTAACGTCGCGGAAAATGCGGTCCATCACTGGGTTGCCGACGATCATCTCCCCGCAACGTCCATCAACGGCCAGTTTCGCTTCAATTGCGCCGAGGTTCTGGAGTGGGCCACGGAACGGAAATTGTCGATTGCGCCAGCGGCGTTTCCTTATAGCGACGGACGCGGAGGCGCCAAGCCGGAGCTGGCGGCGGCGCTGCGGCTTGGCGGCGTGTTGTACGACGTGCCGGGCGGCGACAAGGAAAGCGTGCTGCGGCACATCATTCAAGCCATGCCGTTGCCGGATGACATGGAGCGTGAATTTCTTCTACAAGTATTCTTGAGCCGTGAGGCGGCGGGATCCACCAGCGTCGGCGAAGGTATTGCTTTGCCTCATCCGCGTTATCCCAATGTCGTTCAGATCGAGGAGCCGTTTATCACGCTGGCGTTTCTCAAACAGCCAATCGCCTACGCGGCGGCCGATCAACAACCGGTGCACACCTTGTTTGCCCTGGTCAGCCCGACAGTGCGGAGCCATCTTGGATTACTGACGGTGCTGGCAGCGGCACTGCGCGACCTGGAGTTTCGCGGCGCCGTGGCGGCGCGGCGGTCCGCGCAAGAAATTATTGAACGAGCCGCGTCGGTCGAAGCCAAATTTCGACTCAGCCCGGTTGGAGTGCGGCAATGACGCTGCTATTGTGGGCCATCGGATTGCTTCTGGGCAGCGGCATGGCGGCGCTGCTGGTGAGCCGGAAGTCCCCCATTTTGGCGACACGTCTGGCCATCGGCGGGGTGGTCATCGGCTGTTTGTTGGGCCTGGTTCCCGCGAGCGCTGCGCTTTATGACTGGGGCATCGGCGCCAACGCGCTGTCTGAAGAATGGATGACCGAGCTGGGTGGCTCGCTAAGACTTCGCCTGGATCCTCTGTCTGCTTTCTTTGCGATTTTGATTCTTGGCATCTCAGCGCTGGCGGCGGTGTACGGCGGCGAGTACATGTTGCCGCGAAACGACGCCGGGCAAAGCAAAACGGCAAATAAAAAACTGGGATTCGCCTGGTTCTTTTTCAACGTTCTGGTTGCCAGCATGTTGCTGGTAGTGCTGGCTCGCAACGGCCTTTTGTTTCTGGTCGCCTGGGAAATCATGGCGCTGGCGTCGTACTTCCTGGTGACGTATGAGAGCGAACGGGAAGACGTGTGTCGGGCGGGTTGGATTTACCTGGTGGCGACCCACCTGGGCACGGCCTTTTTGCTGATATTCTTCGTGCTGTTAGGCGATACCGAGACTGGCTCGCTCGATTTCGGCATCCCGTTAGCTGGCGATCATCCCGCGCGGACGGCGCTCTTCTTGCTCGCTGTGGTCGGCTTTGGCACCAAAGCGGGCCTGGTGCCGTTTCATGTTTGGTTGCCCGAAGCCCATGCGGCGGCGCCTTCGCACGTTTCCGCACTCATGTCGGCAGTGATGATCAAGCTCGGCATTTACGGGTTGCTGCGAACCATTTACCTTCTGGGCACTCCCGAGCCGTGGTGGGGACCGACGCTGATGATTATCGGTTTGGTCGGTGGCTTGCTGGGCATTAGCCAGGCATTGTACCAGCGCGACCTGAAGCGGGTGCTTGCTTACTCGAGCATTGAGAACATTGGCCTCATCACGCTGGGCATCGGCATTGGCCTTTGGGGTTGGTCGGCGGATCAGATGGGCATTGCCGCTTTGGGTTTCGCGGGCGCCATTTTGCACATCTGGAACCACGCCTTGATGAAGGGCTTGATGTTCTTCGCGGCCGGCGGCGTTGTCCACAGCACGGGTACGCGCGACATGGAAAAACTGGGCGGGTTAATCAAGACGATGCCCTGGACCGCCACGCTGCTGATCGTCGGGGCTGCGGCCCTCGCGGCGTTGCCGCCGCTCAATGCGTTTGTCAGCGAATGGCTGCTGTATCTCGGGCTTTTGCGTGCGGGGCTGGATTTTCCCGACAGCCGTGGCCTGGGCGCTCTGTTGGCAGTGGGCATGCTGGCAACCATCGGCGGCTTGACGGCGGTTTGTTTTGTGCGGTTGTTGGGCATCGCGTGTTTGGGGACTGCGCGAAGCGATGAGGCACGTCACGCCCACGATGCCGGCCCGGCGATGCGATTGCCCATGTTGATATTGGCAAGCCTGTGCATCGCCAGCGGCGTTTTGCCGTTGGTGTTGATTACTGTGTTTTCCCGTGTGATGAATCAGATTCTTGGCGCTGACGCCCTGGCGAATCTCGATTCGACTGGCGCGTCGGTCGCAGTGCTCGGTTGGGTTCAGCTTGCAATTTGGGCCGCCATTGGCTGTTCCGCGGCTTTGCTGTGGCGTCTCGTAAGCAAAAGCGGGACAGCTGCCCACGGAACCTGGGATTGCGGCTTCGCGGCGCCAACCGCGCGCATGCAATACACGGGGCGTTCCTTTGCCGAGATCATGGCGGAGCGTTTGTTGCCGTTGCCGTTTCGTCCCCGCGTGTCCCGGACGGGGCCGCAGGGATTGTTTCCCGGCCAGAGCAGTTTTCAGGCCGATTGCAGTGATCCCGTGACCGAGCGCGGCTACGTGTGGCTGTTCCAACGTGTCGGCAATGCCTGCATGCGGCTGTGGTGGGTGCAGCACGGGACCATCAATCTGTATTTGGTTTACTTGATGGTGCTGATTTTTTTGGGATTGGCGTGGATGACGGTGAGGACTTGGGTACTTTTGTAAATTGCCCGACTGGCGTCGGCTTTCCAAAATGAACATCATGGAAGTCGTTTTAACAATCTTACACGTTTTGATCCACTTCACAGTGGCGGCCACCTTTCCCCCGCTTCTGCTCGGCATCATCAACAAAACCAAAGCCCTCTTCGCCGGCCGTGTCGGTCCGCCTTTGCTTCAGCCCTATTACGATCTCCTCCGGCTTTTCCAAAAGGGATCGGTGTTCAGTACCACGACCTCGTGGGTTTTTCGCGCCGGGCCTGTAGTCGGCCTGGCCGCGGTTGCAATGGCATTGCTGTTCGTGCCGCTGGGCCATCACGCCGCGCCTTTATCATTCACTGGCGATTTGATTCTGCTTGCTTACCTGCTTGGCCTGGCCCGGTTCGTCACGGCAGCGGCGGCGCTGGACACCGGCTCGCCGTTCGAAGGCATGGGAGCGGCCCGCGAGGTCACCTTTGGCTGCCTGGCGGAGCCGGCTTTGTTTTTTGGCCTGTTGGTGATGGCCAAGCTGTCGAAATCGCTGCAAGTCAGCACCATGCTCGGCGACGCCGTGGAGGCGGACTGGCAAGTGGCCGCCGCACCCCTGGTGTTGGTGGCGGCGAGTTGGTTTATTGTGATGCTCGTGGAGAACTGCCGCATTCCTTTTGACGATCCCAATACGCACCTGGAATTGACCATGGTGCATGAAGTGATGGTGCTGGATCACAGCGGACCCGCATTGGGGATGATCCTTTACACTGCCGCGCTGAAGCTGTTTTTGTTTGGGGCGCTGATCGTTCGGATCGCAGTGCCGGTCAGCACCGTGAATGGGTTTGCGGATTGGCCGCTGTTTCTGGCCGCAATGGCGGTGCTGGCGGTGGTGATTGGCGTCGTTGAGTCGGTGCTAGCACGGCTACGATTGGTGGCCATTCCACAACTATTGGTGGCGGCGGGATTGCTGGCGGCATTTGGCATGGTGTTGTTGACGAAATGACGCCGGATTTTATATGGACCAAATATTGATCATCGTGCTGGCGCTGAATTTCCTTGCCTTGGGTGCGAGCCGCCTGCGGACCGTTATCCGTGCCGTGGCGATGCAAGGCGCCCTGATCGGCTTGCTGCCGCTGTTTATTCATCACGAACCGGAAGTGCGAGCCATTCTTCTGAGCGTTGGCACCATTCTGCTGAAGGGCGTCATTGTGCCGGGTTTTCTGCGCTATGCCAAGCGCGAAGCGGACATTCGTCACGAGTCGCATCCGAGCATTGGCTACATTCCGTCGCTGGTGTTGGGGGCGATCGGCATTTCGTTTGCGGTCGTGTTCGCGCGGACGTTGCCATTGGAAGATTTGCACAAGGACTCGCTGCTGGTTCCCGCGTCGTTGGCCACGGTGTTTTGCGGTTTTCTGTTGTTAACGACACGGAAGATGGCCATCAACCAGGTGGTCGGCTATCTGGTGCTGGAAAATGGCATCTTTCTTTTCGGCATGCTGCTGCTCGAAGCCCTGCCCGCTCTCGTGGAAATTGGGGCATTGTTGGATTTGTTCACGGGCGTATTTGTGATGGGCATTATTATCCACCACATCAACCGCGAGTTCGCCTCCATCAGCACCGAACACCTTACGGAGCTGAAAGAATGATGGCCCTGGCGTTGATCGGCGTGCCGTTGGCGATGGCGGCGTTGGCCTTGGCGCTGCCGTGGAAGCGTGTCCGGCCGTGGGCAGTGGTCGCGGGCGGCTCGGGCCATCTGGTCGTAGTGATTGTTGCGTTGGCCAGAGATGAACCTGTGGAGGCGTTCGACCGCTGGTTGGTGCTCGATCCGCTGGGCAAGGTTTTTCTCACGTTGATCAGCGTGGTGTTTTTCGCCTGCGCGTTATACACGCCTGGTTATCTTGCACTGAGACCCGGCCGGCCCAATCGGTCGTTGTGTGCATGCATGTTGCTGTCGTTGGCGCTGATGACGGTGGTATCGCTGGCGCATCACCTGGGGTTGATGTGGGTGGCCGTGGAAGCGATCACGTTGGCCACGGCGCTCAACATCTATTTCAACCAAAACCACCGCGCCCTGGAGGCAACCTGGAAATACCTGCTGATCTGTTCCGTCGGCATCGCGGTAGCGCTGCTTGGGTCGTTCTTTCTGGCTTATGCGGCGTTTTACCCAACCTTGCGCTCCACTCTGTTGTTTGAAGAGCTAATCGGGCAAGCGCGGGGCGAACCCGGCTTGAAACCGGAGTGGCTGCAAGCGGCATTTGTCATGTTGCTGGCGGGCTATGGCACCAAGATGGGCCTGGCCCCTATGCACACCTGGAAACCGGATGCCTACGGCGAGGCGCCCGGCGTGGTCGGCGCCATGCTGGCCGGGTGCGTGACCACCTGCGCTTTTCTGGCGATTTTGCGGTTCTACAAAATCCTCGATGCCGCGGGACAAACGGCCTTTGCTCAGGAGTTGATGGTTTTCATGGGCTTGCTGTCCATGGCCACGGGGGCGGTCTTCATGGTCCGGCAGCGTGACTTCAAGCGCATGCTGGCCTATTCCAGCGTCGAGCACATGGGCATTCTCGTGTTGGGCGTCGGCATCGGCGGCAGCCTGGCGATGTTCGGCGTGCTGCTGCACCTCATCAACAACGCCTTGACCAAAGGGGTCTTGTTTCTGTCGGCCGGCAACATCCATCGCGCGTTTGACAGCAAATATGTTGACGACGTACGTGGAGCAATGCGACTTTTGCCTGTCTCGGGATCGTTGTTTTTGCTTGGTTTTTTAGCGATTGCCGGGTCACCGCCGTTTGGCCCGTTTTTGAGTGAATTCACCATTCTCAGGGGTGCGCTGAGCGGCAAACGCTATGTCATCGCGGCCATCTATCTTGCCTTGTTGGCGATGGTCTTCGTCGGCATGGGCGGCACGGTGCTGAAAGTTGTCCAGGGACAGCCGCTCACGGAGACGACGCCGCGGCGCTATCGCGATCGGTTGACGACGGCAGGGCCAATCTTGCTTTTGATGGCCTTGGTGTTGCTGCTGGGCGTTTACGTGCCGCCGCCGTTGGAAGCCATGCTGAGGAACGCAGTCGAGTTTCTGGAGAGTCATTGATGGCCGCGGACGCCGAGTTCAAGAGTTTGTTCAACGGCCAGGCGACGCCGCGCAAGCAGGTGCCGCTATTGCCGTTGGGCACGTTTCGTCGGGCCGTGTTGGAAGCGGTGCAACACGGCCAGCGCGTTGCGGCGTTTTTTGGCCACGCGCCTGAATCGGGTGGACGCGTTGAGCTTTATGCCGTGCTTGCAGACAAAACCAATGCCCATTTGAATGTTGCCAGCGCCTGGCTGGATAGCGATGAATTTCCTTCACTGACGCCCGACTGCCCGCAGGTGCACCTCTTTGAGCGCGAGATTGCCGAGCAATTTGGCGTCAAACCGCTGGGTCATCCCTGGCTGAAGCCTGTGCGGTTCCACGAGTCTTACCGGCCCGGCCACGATGCCTGGGCACGGTCGCCGGGTCATCCAGTAGTCGGTGTGATGGACTATTACCAGGTGGAAAGCGAGGAGATTCACGAAGTTGCGGTAGGCCCGGTGCATGCCGGCGTAATCGAACCGGGGCATTTTCGTTTTCAGTGCTACGGCGAGCAGGTTTATCACCTGGAAATCTCACTGGGCTATCAGCATCGCGGCGTCGAAATGGCGCTTAAGGGCGGGCCTAACAAGCGAACCTTGCCGTACATGGAAACGCTCGCAGGCGACACGACCATCGGCCATGCCAGCGCGTATTGCCAAAATGTGGAGGCGCTAACAGGCGTGCGACCATCGCTCAGAGCAATGGCCATTCGCGGCATCGGCCTGGAACTGGAGCGCTTGGCCAATCACACGGGTGACGTCGGGGCTTTGGCCAATGACGTGGGTTATCTGCCAACGGCGTCGTATTGCGGCCGGCTGCGCGGTGATTTTCTCAATGCCACCGCTGCGATCTGCGGCAATCGTTTCGGGCGCGGATTGGTCAAACCTGGCGGCGTCGGTTTTGACATCGAGGAAGCACTGGCCAGTGATCTTCGCCCGAAAATACAGGCGGCCCTGAAGGATGTCGCAGGCGCGACCAAGTTGCTCTGGGAATCGTCCTCAGTGATGGCGCGGTTTCAGGAAACCGGCACGCTTGAGCAAGAAGACGCCAAGGCTATTGGCTTGGTTGGCCCCGCGGCGAGAGCATGCGGACTCGATCCGGACGTGCGGCAGGATTTTCCCTTTGGTATCTATCGCTTCAATCAGGTGCCGGTGTCGATTTGCCCCAGCGGCGACGTGTTTGCCCGGGCTTATGTGCGCTGGTTGGAGATCCAGCGCTCGGGCGAGTT
>Ga0134121_10002424_pt1 | contig 16124 bp, 14 predicted proteins | sample KB301_FD_96463 | JGI IMG/M metagenome (GOLD analysis project Ga0134121, IMG submission 96463) | Terrestrial soil microbial communities without Nitrogen fertilizer from Kellogg Biological Station, Michigan, USA - KB3-0-1 | ecosystem: Environmental > Terrestrial > Soil > Unclassified ... | reverse complement strand
GATAATGGCGAAAGTGACATAAACGCAAACCCCGACAAAGGGGTTGAAAAGGGAAGCCGCTGAGCCGCCAAAGGTTAACGCATAAGTAAAAAGAGCGCCTTTCATGCGACAGCTAAAAGCTCCTGGGTCGCGATGTAGTGAGAGATTCGCGGCAGTCCAAAAAGAGACATTCAGTCAGAGATCGGAATGATTAGTGAGTCGATTATCGTTGTCAACAAACAGACTAGCTCTGTCTCGTGAAAACGTTGGCGGCCTTGGCGGTCTTCAATTTTTAAATAATGTCCGCAAAGCTGCGTTCGACGCGGCGGAAGTACATGCAGCCGATTACTAAAAGTGCCAGGGCGACCGCCGAGGAGACGGCCAGGGCATAGAGATCGAGGTCGCGGCCGAGGGCAGCGGCGCGGAAGTTGGCGATCAGGCCATAGGCGGGGTTGAGCGGGAGCCAAATGCTCCAGGTTGGGCCGACGACAGTTTCTGCTTGCATGTAAACAGTGGGCGTGGCGAACATCCAAAGCTGGACCATGAACGGGACGACGTAGCGGAAATCGCGGTAAGCGACGGTCAGGGCGGCAAGCAGAGTGCCGACGCCCAGGGATGCGAAGAATAGGCCCAGGGTTACCAGCGGCACTAAAAGCAGCCCCCAACCGAAGCCGACGCCATAAAAGACCATCATGCCCAACAACAGCAGGAAGGCGATAGCCAAATCCACGACATTGGCGGCGACGGCGCCGGTCGGGATCAGCAAACGTGGGAAGTAGACCTTGGTCACCAGACTTTGGTTGCCGATGACGCTGTTGCTGGCGGCAGTCAGGGAGTTGGCAAAGAAAAACCAGGGGAGCAGGCCGGCCAGGACGAAAAGCGGGTAAGGCAGGTCGCCGGAGGATTGGCCGGCGAGTTTGCCGAAGAAAATGCTGAAGACGATCATGGTGGCGAGCGGCTGGAGCAAGGCCCAGGCGGCGCCAAGGACGGTTTGCTTGTAACGAACGACGATGTCGCGCCAGATCAGAAAGAACAGCAACTCGCGATAGCGCCAGATCTCCTTGAGGTCGATGAAATGCCAGCCGGGCTTGCGCTCGATGACGGTGAGCGGCGGCTCGGGTGCCGAGTCCGTGGCGACGGGGGTGTCCGGGGTGGGCACGGGCACTTCACAGGCCAACTCCGAGGCGGAACTCACGGGCATTTCCTTTTGAACGAGCGGTTTCACAGTTGTGATGCGGAGCTGAGCGCTGGAGCGGCGGTCGGTTCCAAACCAAGCAAAGAGTCAAGGGGAGCGAGGCAACGGTCCCAACGGTGGTTTTCCGTCACGTAGCCTCGGGCAGCGGCGCCTAAACGGCTGCGGAGCGGTGCATCGTTAAGCAATAATACCAAGGATTCTGCCCATTCTTGCGGTGTAGCAGCAACAAGAAGATCCTGTCCAGGATTGGCGCTAAGACCTTTCAAACAGGCCGGCGAAATTACGGTTGCCTTGCCCATCGCCATCGCTTCGAGGATCTTGTTTTGGATGCCGCGGGCGATTCGCAGAGGGACCACGGCCACGGCGGCTTTGGCAAGGTGTGGCCGGACGTCTGGTACTTGACCGACCAACTCAACCCCAGGCAGTTCGGCCAGGCGCTGGACAGCCGGGACAGGGCGGCGGCCTACAAGATGTATTGTGGCGTCGGGGCGCGAGCGAAGCACCAGAGGCCAGACTTCATTGCAGAACCAGGTGACACCATCGACGTTGGGGCGATAGTCCAGGGCGCCAAGGAAAACGCAGCCCGCTTGGTTTGGCTCTGGGAGCGGATGGAAATAGTCCAAGTCGACGCCGTTGGTCACCACTTCGATGCGGCCATGGCCCGCGAACTGACGGTAGATTTCGGCCTCCGCGTCGCTCACAACTGTTGCGGCGCGAGTCCAACTCGGCAATTTGGACTCCAAACGGCGGAGTCGTCCAGCTTCCAGCCGGTATAACCACTTGCGCCAGCCCCGGCTGGCAGCGGCGTAGTCGAGCCACTTTTGGCTATCGACATCCACCAGATCGACAACGGCTGGCACGCCTTGAAGCTCTGCCAAGCGGAGATATGGCACCATGCTGGATGCCGAAGCCACACAGGCGTCGAACTTGGTCAGTCTGGCCCAGTGACGCAACACAGCCCGCAACTTTGGCGAGCTGAAAGCCCCCTGCGTGGCGGTGCGGCCCCTCGCCAATGAACCGCAAGCCCGGACCCAGCGGAGCGGACCCAAGGGAATTACCGCGATCCGCTCGCAAAAGGGCCGTAGTGCGGCCAGCACTTGCGGCTCGATCGGTTCATCAGCCAGGCAAGCCAGATGCACTGCCGCTTTTGGCGCTAGATAGCGCAGCAGTTGATAAGCCCGGATGCGATCCCCTTTGTCAGGGGGATAGGGCGCCCTGTGAACGACGTAAAGAAGTTGAGGCCGGCGACCGTTGAGATAGGTGGGCACCAAATCAAGATCCTTGGTCAGGCCGGGTTCAGCTCCGCGACGGCGGCAGGCGCCGCGGGAGCATTGCTGAAGGTGTGCTCGACTTTGTCGCCGTGCGGGATGGCGAGGAATTGGCGGGTGACGTAAACCGGCAAGCCCAAAACGTACGCGAAGGTGCCAACCAATATGCGGAGGTCGAGCCAAAGGTTCATACTTTGGACGTAATAAATGTCGTAACGCAACTTGCGTTGGACGCTGGCCAGGTCGGTGTCCGGCGGCAGTTGCATCTGAGCCAGGCCGGTAAGGCCCGGGCGAACCTGAAGGCGTTCGCGATAGCGGGGTATCATTTGCACCAACTCGGGCAGAAATTCTGGGCGCTCGGGACGCGGGCCGACCAGGCTCATGTCGCCGCGCAACACGTTCCAAAGCTGGGGCAATTCGTCGATGTGACTGCGACGGAGGAAACGGCCCACTGCCGTCACTCGGGGATCATTGGGTTTGGCCCAACACGCGCCCGACTCACGTTCGCAGTCGTGGGTCATAGTGCGAATCTTGTAAATCGTATAGGGCTTGCCGCCGCGACCCAGACGAGTTTGGCAATATAGCATGGGTCCGCGTGATGTCAGCTTGACCACCACACACGCCAGCAATAGGACCGGCGCGGCCAGGACCAAAATCACAAGGGTCAGGGCAGCGTCGACAACAACCTTTAGAGGACCGTACCTGCCAGCAAGAGGCGCCGGTTTGAATTGGCCAAAGCGCGCGTGGGCGGAATCCAACCGAACCATATGGCCGTTGTGGCGCGCGTCACCGTTGATTATCATGCAAACCACCTGCTGCGGAAAGGACTTGGGCACCGCAGACGACAGGAAGGCAAGGACTCGACTCTACTCCGTTGCTTCAAAAATCAACATCAGGGTTTGAAGGCCAAGGCTTTTTCCAACTCTGGAAGGAACACCTGAATAAACTCTCGAGTTTTTTCGTCTGTTTTTGCTTCTTTTTCGTCGAGAAAGTCGCGCGAAATGTAGAGCTTGTAAAGAACCGGGGTCCCTGCGAAGGCCAAGCGAGCATTATCAGGCGCTTGCCAGCCGTGGCCGTCATTCCAGCCCCAACAAACCTTGGTAACGCCAGGCGCCAGAGAATCAGGTCTGGCGAATTTCGCGGTCCAGAACTTGGCGGCGCCACTCGCCACCGGCAGTTCTTCGTTATGCAACGTCATGGCGCCCTGCTGGACGAATCCGCTGCCGGCGTAGCAAATGTCAGGCGTGTGCACTGAAAGCGGGCCAAATGAACCGCAAGCCAACAAAACGGTGACAGAGATTCCCTTGGCAGGATTTTCATAACGACGGCTGAGATAGCCTGCGAAACCCGCCTGGTCGCTGCTTTGTTTCGTGAAATCGGGAAGCTTTTGGCCCTTCCATTCTCCGATGACCATTGGCACGCGGTCCAAACTGGCAACGGCAGCGGGAACATGGCGCGAGGATTGCCAGCGGTCGGTCCACAACCCGCAAAATAGACCGTCCGCGATCAACAGTCCGGCGGCCAGCAAAACGAAGATTGCTCTCATCAGCGAATTCGCCAAAAGGTTTAAGGACGAGCCGTGTTATCCACGCGTGGTATCGGACGCCTATTCCGGAACCGATGCCGCTTCGTCAACACTCGGCTCAAGCACAGTTGCGGTGCGACCGTCATAGCCATAGGAATACCGAGTGTTGTAATGATCTCCTGCCGTGCCGTTGACGACCGCACCCAGAATGGGAACCCGCAGGGCGGCTAGGCACTCGTAAGCGGCATAAACAGTGGGCAAGCGACTCACATCGCGCAAAATCGAGATGACCACGCTATCCACGCTTTGAGCGATGAGCAACGAATCCGCCACGGGCAAGACAGGGGCCGAATCGACCAAGATAAAATCGAATTGGCCCTTGAGTTGCTTGAAAATCTCTTTGGACCGGTGCTGAGCTAGCGCCTGGTAGGCTGCAGAGTCGGCATAGCCTGCAGGAACAATCCACAGTCCTTCCAAGGGGCCAGGTTGAGCCGCCTCGACCGCGTCCAATTCGCCACGGAGGACTTCGCTATAGCCAGGACTGGAATCGAGACCGAAAAGTTTGTGCACGGATGGCCGCCGCAAATCGCAATCGACAAGCAAGGTGCGAAAACCGGCCCTGGCCAGGCTGACGGCCAAATGGCAGGAAAGCATAGTCTTGCCTTCGCCGCCAACAGCACTACAGACCATCACCACCTGATGGGATTCCAGGCGGGCAGCGTGGAGCAACATGGTGCGAGCGGCGTCTACGGATTCGGTGAGCAGACTCTCCCAATACATCTCACGCGCACTACCACCGCCCCCCATCCGGCGCCGTGCCCAACTGGGCAGCGCCGGCAAGGTGCCCATGAGCCGCAAATCAAGGCCGCGTATGACCTCGTCCACGGTGTTGACACGGCGCTTGCGAAACTCAAGGAGGGCTACACCGAAAACGATGACCACGAAAACACCGCCGCCGGCCATTCCCATTTGGCGGATGCGGCTGTCGGTGTCCTTGATCGTAAAAGCTTCCTCCAACAAGGTCACACGCTCCGGCGCCTCCTGCTCAATTTCCATGGCACTAATTTGGGCGCTGAATTTCTTGACTATTTCTTCGTCCTTGGCGATGTCGTCGCGCATCCCTTCCACATTGATTTTGTCCTTTCGCGCCTTGTCCAAACCATCGGTGCGTTTCCTGAATTCCTTGTCGAGAACGTCCTCCCACTCTTTCAGCAGCTCGACGTGGTTCGCGACCAGTTCCAAGCTTGACCTCGCCTGCGCGCTGACCAGCGCTTGTATTTCCTTGGCCACCTTTGGTCCGGATTTCTCAATGAGCTTGGCCAATTCCTTTTTTTTGGCTTCATAGGCGTTGACCATTTGTGTGTATGACTTATCTTTTGCTTCAACCAATTCAGGTCTAGTCACTTTGAGCTTCTCAATATCGTCCTCAAGATTTTTCATGGTGTCGAACAGGAGCTTGTGTTCAGTCTTATTTCGCAGGGCATCTTCGACTACTGAATCAGGCACACGCGGCATTTCGGCACCTCCTTTGGTCTTGGCCAATTTCAATTCGATTTCCGCCCTGTACCTGTCGGACTTTACTTTCACAATATCGCCCTGAATGGCATGAATCTGGCTAAGGTCGAGTTTGTAGGAATACTCCAATGTTCTGGGATCGGTGGAGCCAGCGTCCAGGGCCAAAGCTTCAAAAACTTTTTTGCGTTGTTGCAACCTCTCATTGTAAACGGAATGGAATTTCCTGAGGTTGGTCAAACGCTGCTTGCGCTGGTTGCTTTCCTTGTAAACGATTTCCTTCACATAGGCTTCGCGCACCGCGTCCACCAGCAATCTCAGGTCCTCCGGATCTTCGCCGGTCATGGCGATGCGCATGATTTCCGGCGCGGTATTGAAATCAACCATGATTTCCCGCTCCAGCCAAACTACGGGATCAACTTTCGCTTGAACGACGGGCAAAGACGCAACTTTGGGGTCGCGCAAGGCGCTGTTGATCACCAGTCGGCTTTTGATCAACGCGATCTGATTGCGCTGGTAATTTCCGAAATCGGCGCCCCGCTCGACGTTCTCAAGCACGATGGGCCGCGAAGAAGCAACGTGCAGCAGGGTGCGGCTCGTGTAGGTGGTTTTCGCGAAGAAGTACAACCCCCCCACGACCGCGGCGGCAGCTACCACGCCAAGGCTGAACGCCAGCAGCCAGCGGCGCCGCAGAGCCTGAAGGAGGCCCAGCAGCGTGGGATTGGTGCCCAACACCGCGGGCTTGGCGCGCGTGGCGGCGACGGACAAGAGTTTGGGCGGCACGTGCACTACAGCACGGTCGGGCAGCACGGCTGGTTCAGAGGGGGCTGGCATGCGTCAATCTCCGGAACGGATGGATGAACCCATCATAGGTGGGCACGGAAACTGGCAAAGCTACGTTGGCAGGCACTCGCGTTTGACCATTGTACGAAATACCATTGCAACTTTCACGGCTTGACTAAACTTGGTTTTTTGGCCGGCGGAACAGATTTCCGTTTGGCAAAAATGAAGACGGGTTCATCGTGGGCGGAAACCACCGGGAATAGCCGATTGAGAAGCCAAAGCTCCAATCCCACCAACCCCAGGGCGACGACCATCGAAAAGAACGCCGCCAAAAAGCTATTGTGAAACTCATTGGCCGTTTCGCGGCCGATCCACTCCGCAATCAACCCGGTTACTGTGATGCGACAAACATTGGCCGCCAATGCAACGGGAATGGAACTCAGGACCAGCACGGCCTTTTCGAGCCAGGATTTTACCAAAAAGGCAAGGCCGGTGGTCACGGCGAAGAAAGTTACCAACATGCCTAGACCATTGCAGGCTTCCACCACGCCAATCGTCGTCTCCTCCATGATAATAATGTTGCCTTCGGCCACAGCGGGCAGACCTAGCAATTGCAACACGAAGACGCTGCTTGTGGTCGCCAAGCGCTGCAGCGGCAGCGCCAGGGCCACTTCCACGCGAAAAGGAAGCGGCAACATGAAGCCCAAAAACACGATGGCAGGCCACGCCCATGCCAATACCTTCCAGCCTCCCAAGCCCAAGCATAGGCCCGCCAAGCAAGGCAAAAATGAAGCCGTGGACAGCCATTCGTAATAAGTACGCGCACCTAAAAGGTGCATAGCTACTCCCAGGGTAAGAAAAGCCAAACCCCAAATGTGGCCGGTTGCTTTGACGCCTCGCAGCTTGTCTTTGCGATACCGCAGCAAATAAAGAGCAAAGGCGGGAACGAAATAACCGTGGGAGTATTTGGAATCATTGGCCCAACGACTGACAATGTCGCCAAATGTCGGCCAGTAACCCCATGCAAGTACAGCAACCAATATCGCCAGGGCTACCAAGGGCCATATGGTGGCGGATCCACCCATAGCAATTGGCTGACGATCACCCGGCGAAGCCGGCTTGGAAGCGCTGCTTCCCCGTGGCGCGGAACCAGCCGAAGCCCCCGCCTTAACATGGGAACTGCTTCGTTGCCCGTTCTTCTTGGCTTGTATGGCTTTGTGGATGGACACGATTGTTAATAAACAAGGAGGTGGGAGGCAGAATCGTTACATTCTGCGCATACTCCGTCCCCGTGGGTTACAAATCCTCGGCCCACAATTACAGTGAAAGCCCGGGTTTTAGGAGAGTGGGGGTAAAGAGCAAACGGCAGGCCACATGACGAATCGCCAGTGTTTTTCTTCCAATTCGCGCATATACATCTATTGGTCAATGACTTGAGGCAATAATCCATCACCAAACAAGCCATTACGTGTTGCGCGATTGCGATAATTGTAAACAAAGGTTTACAGCCGATGTTAGCGGCACCAGAGTTTGGGTTACATCCTTAACGCCGAATTTGCTGAATTTCGGTGCGGTAGCTGTGCGAGTACCGGTCAACCCCCTGGCATTGCACACTTTCCCAAACTGCTGAATATTGCGATATTATCCTTCAGCGGTTCTCAAGGTTTTCGGAATCCAAGGCGGAAAGATGAAGAAGTTGTAACGGAAATGCCGATTATTCTGAACGAGCCAGAAGCGCGGCCCGTCGAGCGCCCATGATACGCCATTCTCGGCGTCGTGAACGCTTGGCAGTGGAGTCTTGAACGCGGGGGACGGTTGAGATGCCTAGAATGATGACAACCCTTGTGCGAAGCGCGCCCTGGATGCTCTTGGCCTTTGTGCTGTCCACTGCGGGATGCACGCAGGCCAACTTTGTCCGCACGTTCCAGGACGACGGCGTTCCCCGGGAGCTCAACAAAGTCACGCTCAAGGAATATGTGATTAATCCGCCCGACATCCTCTTGATTGACGCCGTGCGCTTGGTTCCGCGGCCGCCGTACAAAACGGGCCCTTTGGATGCAATAATCGTGTCGGTGCAAGTGGCGGGGACCAAGCAGGATGACCCTAACCGCCATTTGCGGCCGGGCCAGCCGATCGACGGCATTTACCGCATTGAACCCGACGGCACCATAAATCTGGGGTTTGACTACGGGGCGGCGTTCGTGAGCGGTCAAACGATTCTGGAAGCCACACAAAGCATCAAAAAACATTTGCTTGTGCAATTTCCCAAAACCGATTTTGAAGTCCGCGTGAGTTTGGGTGAGGCGAAAGCGTTTCAGCAGATTCGCGGCGAGCATTTGGTGCGGCCGGACGGCCAGGTCTCGCTCGGCACTTACGGGACCGTGTATGTGGCCGGCATGACGCCTGAGAAGGCCAAGGCGGCCATTCAAGAGGCGTTGTCTCCAAAGATTCTCGATCCGGAAATCTCCGTGGAGATCGGTGGCTTCAACAGCATGGTTTATTACGTAATCTTCGATTTGAATGGCTCAGGCCAGCATGTTGAGCGCTTGCCGTTCACCGGCAACGAAACCGTGATTGATGCCATCCACTTTGCCAGCAAGGGTTTGCCGCCGGCGTCGGACCGGTTCAACATGTGGGTTGCTCGGCCCACTGGGCCGGAAGAAGGCTTCTGCGACCATGTCCTGCCGGTTGATTGGCAGGCCATAACCAGAAGGGGATGCGCCGCCACCAATTATCAATTGATGCCGGGTGACCGCCTGTATGTCGCCGTCGATCCGTTCATTGAAGCGGACGGCTTTTTGGCCAAGGTGATTGCCCCTATCGAACGCGTCCTAGGCATTATCTTGTTGGGAAACTCGTCCGTGCGAAGTTTCCAGTCAAACGGCGGCAACAACAACGGCAACTAAGTCCTGCCACACCCGCGTGGGCTCTGAAGCCCAAGGCCGGATATTTTGTTGACCAGCGTCAAAAACCGGGTAGGGTGAAGGTAGACAGATTTCAGATTTGGGCTATGGAATAAGGGAGATTGCCCCATGCGAAAAATGCGGATAGCCAACATGTTGTTTGCCGTGGGCTTGGCGATATCCTTCTTGCTGGCCCCGTCACCCGTGCCGGCCCAATATCGGCCACCAATTGCCGGCTCCCCGTCCTCTCGGCCGGGTTTCAGCCCTTATCTCAATTTGACACGAAACGACGTCAGCCCGGTGATTAGCTACTACGGCATCATAAGGCCTCAGCTTGGCGCCACTGCTGAGTTTCAGCAACTTCAAAGCCAACAGAACGCATTGGCCCAACAACAACAAGGCTATGAGGCTGCGAATGTCCTGCCCAGCACCGGCCACGCCGCCGGATTTCAGACGCAAGGTAGATACTTCTTGAACAAAGGTGGGGTAGGCAGCGGGCGCCCTAAGTAAGGGCGCGCCTCGATAAGATTTTCACACCAACACACGGCAAACATTCAGGGCACAATTTTGGATCACCCTTCCGTGTGCAATTTGCATTGACTGCTGCGCCGATGTCGGGCTTAATGAAGCTTACCGGACCCAGCGTCACGCACCTCTTACCAGCACCGTGGTGCGGCACCGGCGTTTCTCCTGACCTCGTCTCGGGCATGTAATGCATTCAATCATGGCTGCCGATCCATCCATCATCGCCTTTCAGCAAGCCTGTGGCTGCAACGGCGAATTGCTGGTGGAAACCGCTGACGCGGATTGTGCCACAGTGGAACAAAAGTCGCTGACAACGCCGTTCGCGGTCATCGGCCGGGAGCAGGCGTGTGACCTACATGTGGTTCATGACGAGGTGAGCCGGCGTCACGCATTCCTTCAAATCCTCGGCGGCCGGGTGTTTTGCTTTGACCTTGATAGCCGCACCGGAACACGCTGGAACGACGGACGACGGTTTTCCGGCTGGGTCGTTCCAGGCGATGCCATCCACATTGGCCCCTATCGTCTGCGCGCTCATTGTGACCGAGACCTGACGGCGACAGCTCGCGACGACGCCTGGGATCCCCTTCAGGCGCGCTCAATTGAGATTTTGCATGTTCCCCCCGTAACGCTGGAGTTCCTCAACGGCGCGACCCGCAATCGCTGTTGGCAAATCGACCGCGTTCTCACGATAATCGGCAGCGCGCCTGGCTGCAAAGTGCGCGTACGGAGCCGGAGCGTGGGGCGGTTTCACTGCTATCTTGTGGCAACGCCCAACGGCGTTTGGGCTGTGGATCTGGTCAGCGCCGCCGGTCTCCTACTCAACGGCGAGCCAGTTCGCTACGCCCGGCTTGAGGATGGGGATCAACTTCTTATCGGCGGCTTCTTGATCCGCAGCCACCACGGCGAGTTCAAGGCCACGACGCCAAGCAAACCAATGCTGTCGGCTCAGAATCATGCCGCCACAGCGCAGCGCGCGAGCGCGCCGCCCATTCCGCACGTGCAGCCAATGGAAGAGGGAACAGTGAGTTCCGCCTTGGCTGTACGACTGCCGGCTCATGGCGAAATGACGAGACCGGACGACGAGCGCTTTCTGTTCGTGATGAACCAGTTTTCGCAGATGCAGATGCAGATGTTCGACCAGTTCCAGCAGACGATGATGATGATGTTCCAAATGTTTGGCACGCTGCAACAGGAGCAGATTGCGGTTCTTCGGGATGAGCTGGACCAGGTGCGAGAGTTGACACGGGAGCTTCAAGCATTGCAAGAGTCGTTAGCCAAGGCCGAGCAATCTCCGCCGGCGGAACAGACGACGTCAGGCTATCACATGGCGACGACGGTGACTGAATTTGTCCCCGCGAGCTATGAGGAGCCGGAGGCCACTTCCCGGGCCGCGGCACTCTCCAAGGGCAATGGCGATGGGCCTGCAGCAACGGCTGGCCCAGCCTCCAAGCCTGCGGCCAAATCAACCAAGCCGGCTGGGAGCAAAAGCCCAGGGGATCTCCATACGCTGCTGTTACAACGCATGGAAACGATCGAGCAGGAGCGGCAGAATCGCTGGCAAAAAATACTCGGTTTGCTGGGGGGCAAGAAGTAGACCATCAGCGTTTTTGAGATTTCAATGCGGTTTGAAGCGTGTTTTGCGCCAATTTCAACTCCTCGCCTTCCAGTTCCAAACGTGGCGGCCGCACGCGGGCATTGCCCATGCCGACGGCCGCCTGGGCGAGCTTGATGAGCTGCACAAACTTCGGCACGACATCCATCCGCAGCAGTGGCAGAAACCACGAATAAAGCTGGAACAGTTTCTCATCGACGCCGCGTTGAGCGCCCTGGAACAGGGCAACCGATTCTTTCGGAAATGCGTTGACCAGGCCCGCGATCCAGCCGACCGCGCCGGCCTGCACGCCTTCGACCACCACATCGTCGACGCCAACCAGGATTTGCAAGCGCTTGCCGAGCAAGGCACGAATCGAGGTCACCCTTCGCGCGTCGGCGCTTGATTCCTTGACGGCGACGAGATTGCTGTGCTCGGCCGCCAGTTCGGCGATCTGCTCCGGCAAGAAGTCGGTCTTGTAAGCGATGGGATTGTTGTAAAGCATGCACGTCAGAGGCGTCGCTTTGAGTACGGCCACGATGTGCGCTTTCATTTCTCGCCAATCGGTCGAGTAAACATAGGGCGGCAACACCATCAAACCCTGGCAGCCGATTTCGGCAGCCATTTTCGCCAGGCGAACGGCTTCGGCGGTGCTGAGGGCGGAAATGCCGGCTGCCACCGGCGCGCGTTTGCCAAGCGTTTGCACCAATGTCTTGAGAATGGCGGCTTTTTCGGAGTCGGTCAGCGTTGCGCCTTCACCGAGCGAACCCAAGGCCACGATGCCGGTGCAGCCGTTGTCGATGAGCCAAGACGCATGCTTGGCGACGAATTCATGGTCCACCGAGTAATCCGGCTTGAAGGCAGTGGTCATTGCGGGAATCACACCTTGCCAGTTCATGGGAGAGTCTCCTTGGAGAGTTAAAATCGCATGGGGGAATACGGCGCGGGGTCAATGTGCGGCTTGTCGCCGTTGACCAGCTCGGCCACCAACTTGCCGGTACCGGTAGCCATCGACAGGCCGAGCATGTTGTGGCCGGCCGCGATGGTCACATTGTTCATGATCGGACTGGGGCCGATGATCGGCTTGCCGTCGTAGGTCATTGGCCGCCAACCGCACCATTCTTCCTGCACAGGTTCACAATACGGCTCGTGCAAAAAAGGACGAGCACCGTCGCGCAGGATTTGCAGGCGGCCGCGGTCGATATTGGCGTTATAACCGGCGAATTCCATCGTGGATCCGAGCCGATAACCCGATTCCATCGGCGTCACCGCGACCCGTGTTTCCGGGAAAATCATGGGAATCGCCGGGCAACGCGCCGGCCGCGGCATGGTGATGGAATAGCCCTTGCCTGGCTGAATCGGAATCTTGCAGCCCAGGTGTGTCTTGAGCAAGGGTGTCAGCGCTCCGGCCGCGACTACGAAGGCGTCACCGGCGATTTCGCCTTGAGTCGTAAGCATGGCGACCGCTTTGGCGCCGTCTTTTTTGAAACCTTGCATTTCACAGTTATCGCGGATGGTGGTGCCGCCCGTCGACAGCACGCGCCGCCAACTGGTCATCAATTTGTCGGGTCGCAAGTGAGCGTCATGCTCATAATGCCAGGCGCCTGCCAATCCCGGTTTGAGGGCAGGCTCCAGTTTTTCCAGGGCTTTTGAGTCATAGCGAACAGCAGGCAAGCTAAAATGCTCCGCCATGATTTTGTCGGTGTGGGCGTATTTCTCCATTTCCTCGGCAGATTGAAAAGCAAACAACAAGCCACGCGTTTGCCATTCACATTCCAGGCCCGCCTCGACGACCCATTGATCGTAAAGTTGCCGCGAAGATTCGAGCAACGCCTGGCACGCCCGACCCGATTCGAGCATGTCCGTCTCATTGCAGCGGCGGGCGAAGCGAAACATCCAGCCCCATAGCGCTGGATCAAAGCGCATGCGGATTTTGAGCGGCGAGTTTTTCTGGAAGAGCGATTTGATTCCCATCCAGACGACGCCCGGCTCGGCCAACGGCAAAACATGGCTGGGGCAGACGAAACCGCAGTTGGCGTGGGAGCAACCCTTGCCGAACTCGCCCTTGTCCACAATGGTGACGCGCCAACCGGATTTGTGCAAGGCGTAGGCACACGACGCACCAACCACCCCGCCGCCGATCACGACTACGTGTTTCATGCGCGAATTCCCATTCAAAACGGATCGCGCTCGTCCAGGATCAACGTCGCCTCGGCCATGATATGGGCGTCGCCCGTAATGCTGGGATAAAGCTGGCTGTCGATGACTTCCACTGATCCCTCGAAAATGCTGCCGACAATGCTTTCCTGCCGCCAGGTGTCGCCCTGCTTGATTTTGCCGTCGGCGTGCAAACAAGCCAGTTTGGCACTAGTGCCGGTGCCACAGGGCGAGCGGTCATAGGCTTTGCCGGGACAATGCACGAAGTTTTTGCTGTGGGCCTTGCCCGAGGGCGACGGGGCAAACAATTCGATGTGGTCGATTTCGCCGCCGTCTTGACCCGTGATGCCGCGGCTGTTGAGTGTTTGGCGGATTTTCCAGGTCACGTCGTTGAGTTTTTCGAGATTGTTCAGCGAGACTTCCTGGCCGTGATCGTTGACGAGAAAGAACCAGTTGCCGCCCCAGGCGATGTCGCCGTGCATCGTGCCATAACCGGGGACTTCGACCGGCACTGCTTTGGCAATGCGGTAGCTCGGCACATTCCGCACGGTTACTTTGCCATCGTCGTGCAGTTTCACCGTTACGATGCCTACGGGCGTGTCCAGCTTATGAAGCCCGGGTTTGATGCGGCCCATGTAGGCGAGAGTCACCGCCAGGCCAATTGTGCCGTGACCGCACATGCCGAGGTAGCCGGCATTATTGAAGTAGATGACCCCGGTTTCGCAGCTTGGGTCAGTGGATTTACATAGCAACGCGCCGACCATGGGTTCGGGAGCACGTGGTTCGTTGCAGACGGCGGAACGGAAGGAGTCGTGTTTGTCGCGGAGAATGGCCAGCTGCTCTTTGAGTGAAAGGGGCGGCAGCGCGGGGCCGCCGTCAACGACAACGCGGGTGGGTTCGCCGCCGGTGTGGGAGTCGATGACTTTGATTTTGCGGTGGTTCACGGGTTTTCCTCATCTCCGTGCTAGCTTTTTGATAGTGACCTTGCCACGCGTGCGGATTTGCATCTTCAGTTCGTATCCCTTCAAGAGCGCCATTCCGACCAGCGGATCCGCATCGGCTTTGTCGACAAATACGCTGCGTACCCTGCCATCCCACAAAACCTTGGCAGCATAAACATCAAACTCAACTTCGCTACCATCGGCCAAGGTAGCGCGGTCCAGGCTTAGCCATTGCAGGCTTAACGCGGCGATGACATCAGGCGGCAGCGTCAGCCACGATGTGTAACCCGTGTCCACAACCGCTTCGATGTCCCTTTCCCGTCCGCGCGATCCGCGCACAGTCAACCGAATGCGCCCTTCATCAGCCAACACGGCGCCTGTGATCATGTTCCACTCCGCCGATCTCGCCCACCGAAGCGATGGACAGAACGAAAACCCACGCGCACCATCCAGACTTGCGCCTCCGGAAGGCGGGCCCGGAGCCGAAGACAGGCTTCCATTTCGTCATCGTCGATTTCAAACTCGCCACTGTCAATGTCCAGAGCAACGAACCTGCCCTTGTCATTGGCCTTGAGCTTCGGTTGGACGGCGCTCCCATAAAGGGCATCGCCGCGCTGTGCAAACACTTTTTTGCTGTAGCGGCGTTTAATGGCGGCCATTGGAATACTCCAGTTCGCGATAATCGGCCTTGTTACCGGGTCTGGCATTATTCTACGGCGGCTGGCAACAACAATAACAATGAGCGCGAAGCCGCCAGCGGCCATTCATTTAGTCGGCAGCGGTACAACCTGGAAATTCTGCGTTTCGCCGAGCATCGAAACCCGGTACTCACCCGGCCCGACCATTGCGCCAGCAGCGTTGTCGGCCCGCAGGTCCCATGCTACCCGGTGCATTCCGGCGGAATAATGGGGCGCAGAAATTGTTTTGATCGTTTTGCCAGACGCGTCCGACACCGCGAGGAGCAGTTTTGTATCCGCCTTCCGAGGTTCGCGGAGGTAATAGGTAAACACTGCTCCAAACGGCGGATTCTTCGCAGCATAAACGCCAGCGGCAACCGTGTCCTTGGTTTCCTCGTAACGGTAGACCTTGCGCAGCGGGAATAGCATACTGTCCTTGGCCAGCGTTTCCGCCGTCAAATGCCGCAGTGGTGTGATGTCGTCCAGAATGAAAAAGCCGCGGCCAAAGGTTGCGCCTACCAAATCATTTTCGCGGCGCTGAATCTCCAAATCGCGATAGGCCACGACCGGCGTTCCGCTTTGAAGTTTCGTCCAATTTTGGCCGCCGTCCACAGTGAAATAAAGACCGAACTCGGTTCCCACGAAGAGCAGGTTCTTGTTGACATGATCTTCGACCACGGACCAGACGGGATCCCTGGCTGGCAGGTTGCCGGAAATCCTTTCCCATGTCATGCCTTTGTCGTTGCTCCTGAGGACGTGTGGCTTGAAATCGCCCGATTGCCAGTTATTAAACGTCGCATAGACGACATTCACGTCATGCCGCGATGCACAAACGGAGGAGACATAGCTCCATTCGGGCAAGCCGGGGAACTTATCGATTTTCCGCCAATCCTTGGCATTTTCGGTGACCTGGATCAGGCCATCGTCGGTACCGGCGTAGATCAGGTTTTCCTTGAGCGGCGATTCACACAGGTGGGTGATGATGCTTAAATCGGTCGTGTACATATGCGGCGTGACCGCGTCTTTGCCCCAGAGTTTGCCCATGATCGGAATCTTGGAGCGCTCCAG
>Ga0134121_10002423_pt1 | contig 16125 bp, 11 predicted proteins | sample KB301_FD_96463 | JGI IMG/M metagenome (GOLD analysis project Ga0134121, IMG submission 96463) | Terrestrial soil microbial communities without Nitrogen fertilizer from Kellogg Biological Station, Michigan, USA - KB3-0-1 | ecosystem: Environmental > Terrestrial > Soil > Unclassified ... | reverse complement strand
TCGGCGCGTGGAGGTGGCGTTTAGGTCATGCATCGGGGTGCAGAGGAAATTCATGTGATCGGATGGCTCAGGTCGCTCGGCGCGACCAGCCGCAGGACGCCGCAGTCGGCGCAGGCCCGCATCGTCGAGGAGCTCGAGATCGAGCTGTCGCTCCTGCGCGAAGAGAACACGCGGCTGAAGCTGAAGCACCAGCGTGCACGCGACCGACCCGTGCACGAGCGCGTGCACGAGCTGCTGCCGCATCGCGCGGAGGGGGCGGCCGATGGCGAGCCGTGGGAGCTGCTGGCAGACTGCTGGCGGCTGCGCGAGGACCTGACCGACGCCTGCCGTGAGATCGAGCGCAGCGTGCGCGCGACGCGCAAGCAACTCGAGTCGCTCGAGCGCGAGCGCGAGGCGAGCGCCGATCAGACGACGCGCGACAGCCTCGAGCACGTCGCGTGAGCGTCGCAGCACCGCGGCGGCGGGCCCCCCGCCGTGCGCATGGCCCACGCATCCTGCTCACCACCGAGGCGACCTATCCCTACGCGATGGGTGGCGTGAGCTCGTGGTGCCATCTCGTGGTCAGCGGCCTGCCCGAATTCACGTGGAGCATCCTTCCCATCCACGCGGGCGGCCGCCGGCCGCGACAGCTGTTCGAGCTGCCGCCCCACGCCGCACTGGCCGGGCGGGTCGACGTGTGGTCCGAGCAGCTGCCGCGGCGGCGGAGCCGGCGCAACAGGCGTGGGACACGGCGCGGCAGCCGGCCCGCGCTTCCAGCCGAGCTGGCGCGCACGCTGATCGGGTGGACGAGCGATCCGGACGCGCTCACCGATGCGCTCGTTTGGTGCCGCCGGCACCCGGAGGCGCTGCGCCGGACGTTCCGCTCGGTCGACGCCTGGAGCCTGTTCCTCGCTGAGCTGAGGAACGTCCTCGACGAGCGCCATCCCGACGTCGGCCGCACGCCCGAGCTCGACGCGGTGGACGCCGCCAACCTCTACCAGCGGCTGTACTGGATCGCACGAACGGCAGCCGTGGAGACGCCGGCGACCGACCTCCTTCACGTCACGGCGGCCGGTTGGGCGGCGATCCCCGCGCTCGTGCACCAGCGAATCTCCGGTGTCCCGCTGCTGCTCACCGAGCATGGCGTCTACGTGCGCGAGGCCTATCTCGCAGCGGCGCGCAGCTCCGCCCCCGCCGGCGAGCGCTTCCTCTCCAGCCGCCTCGCCCGCGGGCTGAGCATGGCGGCGTACGCCGGCGCCGACGTGGTGGCGCCGGTGACCGAGGCGAATGCCCGCTGGGAGCTCGGGCTCGGCGTCGAGCCCGCCAGCATCCGCGTGATTCACAACGGCATCGCGCCGACGCCCTCCCGCTCCGACCCGCCGGGCGACCTGAAGGTGGTCTCGATCGGCCGCATCGACCCGCTCAAGGACGTGCAGACGATGCTGCACGTCGCGGCCGAGGTGACGCGCCGCATCCCCGCGGCGCACTTCGAGTACTGGGGGCCGCCGACCAAGGGGCAGGAGGTCTACGCGCGCACCTGCGAGGTCCTGCGGGGACAGCTTGCGCTCGGCGACCGCTTCCGCTTCATGGGCACGACGTCGGCGCCCGCGGACGTCGTGCGCAGCGCCGACGTCGTGCTGATGACGAGCATCTCCGAGGGCCTGCCGATGGCAGCCCTCGAGGCGATGGCGCAGGGCCGCGCAATCGTCGCAACTGGTGTGGGCGGCGTTCCGGATCTGCTGCGCGGCTGCGGGATCGTCGTGCCCTCCGGCGACGTGCGCGGCCTGGCCACCGGCGTCACGGCGCTCCTGCGCGACCAACGGCTTGCCGCACGGCTCGGTCAGCGCGCGTACGCGCGCGTGCACGACCACTACACCCAGCACACCTGCCTGCGGCGCTACCGGGCGCTGCTCGCCGAGCTGACCGGGCCCCGGCCCTGACCCGATGCGACGCGCCCCCCTTGAACCGAGCGAGGCCGGAGCGATCGTGCACGCGCGCCTGGGACGACCGGCACAAGACGTGCTCGAGTTGGCGGTCGTGCTCGAGGCATGGGGTGGCATCGCGACCGTCACCGCCCTCGGCTTGGGCGCCGGCGCCCTCCCCCATGACGCGCAGCCCACTCCGGAGCAGTCCGCCCGCTGGGCGCCGGCAGACCACGCGATTCGCGAGAGCGTCGTCCCGGAGGGCGTCACGCTGCTGCTGGCGATCCTCGCCATCGCGGCGTGGGCCGGGCCGCTGGGTCGCCAGCTCGGGCCCGCGACGCTCGGGCGCGCCCTCAGCGTCGCACTCCCCGTCACGCTGAGCCTGCAGTGGATGATCCGCAGCCGGTACCTCAGCCGGCAGGCGGGGTTGCGCTTGCTCGCCGCGGATCGCGTCCCGCTGAGCCTGCTTGCGGCCGCGATCGGGACGCTCCTGCTGCTGCTCCCGGGCTTCGGGCCGATCGCCGCGATGCTCGTCGCGATCTGGGTCGGTGGAACCGTGCTGTCGCGCCGCGGCTGGGGCCTCGCCTACGGTGCGCTCCTGATCGCCGAAGCGGTCGGGTTGGCGGCCGGACTTGCAGCCGACCTGTCGCTGGGCGCCGTGACGCTCGCGACGACGATCGCGGTCGCCGCCGCGGTCGGCACCGCCGGTGCAGCCTCGGGCGAGTTGCCGGGACGCATGGCGCGGGCGCTCGTCGCCGCCCTCCTCGGTGCGCTGCTCGGCGGCCTGCTCGTCGGCGACACGAGCCTCGGCTGGGGCATCCACGGCGCCTTTCCGGCGCTCGCCCTCGTGCCATCGGTGATCGGCAGCGTCTGGGGCGGATACCACCTGTGGGCTTTGCATGACGAGATCCCGCGCGGCCTGCGGGGCGTGTCGCTCGCGCACGCGGGCGGTCGCATCGCGCATGGCCCGGCGGCGGGAATCGTGATCGGCGCGCTCGCGCGACTGGTCGGGATCACGACGTTCCTCTCGGCCTTGGTCCTCTCCGCCGGCTTCTGGACGCGGGGAACCGACGACCTCAGCCTCTTCGTCGCATTCGGCTGCGCCGCGCTGTTGTGCCTGCTCGTGAGCCTGCTCGAGTCGCTGGGCTACCTGCGGTGGGCGCTCCTCAGCGGAGCTGCCGGCCTGGCCGCGGAGCTCGGGATGAACAGGTGGGCCGGCGCGCCGGTGCCGGGAGCCGGCCTGATCGCGGGCAGCGTGGTCGGCACGCTGATCGCAGGCGTGCCGCTCACCGGTCGGCTGCGCTCGCCGGGTCGCATGCTCGCGACGGCGTTGTGGATCAAGTGATGCGCTCGTGAACGTTCAACCGAATTGAACGGTGGATGCGTCACATGACCCATTGGGATCGCACCTTTCGCTCTGAAAACTGAACGGCACACGCGACCCTGGTCGGCGAAATCGGAGGCGAAGCGCATGCGACTGAAGTTCTGCTTGATCATGATCGTCCTGACGCTCGGCGGAATCGCGTCCGTCGCTTCGACGTCCCGTGCCGCGGCGGCTCAGCGCATCGACTTGAAGGTGCTGCTGCTCGGCGCAAACGGCACGGAGCCGTCGTTCCTCGCGTGGCAGGCGCAGCTGCGGCGCGAGGGCGTCCCGTTCGACCAGATCGTCGCAACGCCGGGTCACGCCCCGATCACGGCGGCAACCCTCTCGCAGACCCTCGCCGACGGGACGCAGGAGGCGAAGTACGAGGGAGTGATCGTTGCCACCGGTGGCCTGGTCCAGTGCGACACGACACCCTGCAGCTCGGCGCTGTCGAGCTCCGAGTGGTCCGCGCTGCAGGCGTTCGAGCAGACCTTCCATGTCCGTCAGCTGTCGGCATACGTCTTCCCCGGCGCGGACTTCGGGTTGAACCCACCGACGTTCGCCGGCGCGATGGACGGACAGAGCGCGAGCCTGACCGCCGCCGGGCAGCAGGCGTTTCCGTATCTCCAGGGTCCCGTGACGATCGCCGCGGGCACGTATGGGTACCAGGCCACACCGATCGACCCGGCGAGCTTCACGACACTGCTCTCCGGTCCGGGCGACTCCTCCCTCGTCGGGGTCTTCACGCATCCGGACGGGCGCGAGGAGATGGTCCAGACGTTCGACGGCAACCAGTACCAGCTGCACAGCCAGCTGCTTCGCCACGGCGAGCTGAGCTGGGTCACGCGCGGCACATATCTCGGGGACCAGCGCAACTACCTGGAGCTGCACATCGACGACGTGTTCCTGCCGGACGACAGCTGGGACACCGCCGCGCACGTCACGAACTTCGATCCCGCCGCGGCGATCCGCATGACGCCGGCCGACGTCTCCAAGGCCGTCGCCTGGTCACAGTCGAACGGCCTGCGCCTCGACATGCTGTTCAACGGCGGCGGCAGCGACGCGTACGTGGACGATCACGGCAGCGACCCACTGCTGAGCGCGTTCCAGGCCGCGAAGGGTTCGTTCGGCTGGGCGAACCACACCTACGACCATCCGAACCTCGACTGCTCGACGCGCCGCTTCATCGCGAACGAGATCCAGGACAACGTCCGCTGGGCGCGCAACAAGGGCCTCAGCGTCAACGCCGCGGAGCTCGTCACCGGCGAGCACTCCGGGCTCGCGAACCTCATCCCCGCCAGGACGATCGACGCGCCCGAGATCGATCGCACTGCAACCCCGTTGGGCGGCTCGATCCCGATCGGCACCTACGACTACGCCGTCACGGCGGTGAACGCCGCGGGCGAGACCGTGGCGGCCACCGCCACCGTCACGACGAAGCCGCTGCGACGCTCGGTGCGCCTGGTCTGGCCGGCGATCTGCAAGGCAACCGGCTACCGCGTCTACCGACGCTCGTCGCCCACCGGCACGTGGTCGCGCATGGGGACGATCGCGCAGCCGGCGCCCGCGTTCAACAACAACGGTCCCGTCAACGTCAGCTTCACCGACACGGGCGGCGCCGGCACCGCGGACGCGCCGCCCGCGTCGAACACCGCCGCATTGGCGCCCTACGGTCAGAACCCGAGCTTCATCGGCGCGATCACGGACGCCGGCGTCAAGGTGCTCGGCGGCGATGCGTCGAAGCCGTATCCGCAGACGCCCACGAGCGCCACCGGCCCGCAGTGGCCGGCGGGGACGTCGTTCCTCGACGGTCCGGCCCGGGTCATCCCCCGCTACCCGACGAACGTCTACTACAACGTCGCCACCCAGAGCCAACTGCTCGACGAGTACAACTACCTCTACCTGCCGCCTTCGCTCGGCGGCGTGTGCACGGACACGGCCGTGACCACCTGCTTCACGAGCCCGGCCACCTGGTCGGACCTCGTCGCCGCGGAGTCGCAGCGGATCTTCGGCCACGCCATGGGCAACGATCCGCGCCCGCACTACTTCCACCAAAGCAACCTCGCCGACACGACGGCGGCCGACGGCGGCGTCTTCTACCCCGTCCTCGACGCCGCGCTGGCGACCTACAAGACGTACTTCAACGCCAGCGCGCCGATCGTGCAGCTCACGCAGACTCAGATCGGCGCCCTGCTCGCACGCCAGAGCACCTGGGCGGCGGCGAGCGGCGGCAGCGTCAGCGGGTACGTCGAGGGTGCGCAGGTCCGGATCGCGAACGCCGGCACGACGGCAGTCGACGTGCCGCTGACCGGCACCGAGGCCGGGACCGTCTACGGCGGCTCGCGATCCGGGTGGGTCACGGCCGCGGTCGGCAGCAGCACGCACACCGCCGCGGTTGCGTGGCCGGCCGCCTCGCCGCCGGCACCGACCGCGGCTCAGCCGCCGATCACCGCGCTGGTCGAGCACGCCGACCCGGTCCAGCCGGCCAGTCTCGCGGCGGTGCCCGCCGCACCGTAGGCGCGCCGGACTCGACATCAGCTCCCACGACGACCGACGGGGCGCCCATCATGGACGCCCCGGCGGTTGAGGGAGGAGAGGGTGCTGCATCCGCCGGCAGGGATTGTCACCGGCGAACCCGACCCGGTCGCGACGCGCCTCCACACTCGCGCCACCCGGGGGAAGCTTTGCTGTCAGGCCGCTCGTGAGAAGCGGTCCTGTACCCCGTTCACGAGCTTGATGCCCGTGTTGACCCCGTTCTGAACCACGTTTTCCACGCGATCTGACACGAGTTCGACGTTCGAGCTCAGATTCCTGCGCGCCTGCGTGCCGCGACGCTCCAGGCCGCGACGGGCCTGTCGTGCCTCGCGCTCGATGCGCGCGCGGGTGCGACGCACCTCGCGCTCGACCTGCGTGCGGGCCGTCTCGCCGCGGCGCTCGAAGCGGGCCAGCTGCTGCTCCAGGACGTCGCGCGCCTCGAGCGCGGCTCCGATCGGGACGAGCACGGCGCGCCCGACCGTCGAGCGCGTCGCCTGCTTTGCCTTCGGCGCAGCCGTCGACTTCGACGCGGTCGCCTTGGCCGCGGCGGGCTTGGGCTTGGCGGTGGTGCTGGGGGACTTCTTGGCGGTGCGCGGCTTGCGAGTCGTCGCAGCCGCGGTACGTGGACTGGATGCCATGGTGGGGAAAGGCTCCTTGCTGGAGTCGGGAGATCGTAGTGGGCCGCTCATCGCATCGGCGCACACGAGCGAACACCTGTTTGTACCCCGCTTGCAGCAGAGCGTTACAGGCGATCCTAGAGCGGACGTTAAACGCCGGTGAAAACGGCTATGCGCTCAACAGCGGAGGAACGCCTGTTCGCTTCAGCCATCTGGACGGATCGTCGAGCTCGGCGAGCGTCGGCAGCGCCTCCGGGCTCTGCCAGACGCGGTTCAGCGCCTCGATCCCGCCCGCGCGCACGATCGCGTCGCAGAAGCGCTTGCCGAGCTCGTACTGGCGCAGCTTCAGCTCCAGCCCGAGCAGGCGCTGCAGCAGCCGCGCGGGCGCGGACTGGGAGCGGCGGCGCGCGTCGAGGGCGGCGCGCAGCTTGGGCAGCGACGGCAGCAGCGGCGCGCCGACCGCGTCCATCACGTGCTCGGCGTGCCCCTCCAGCACCGCCATCGTCGCCTGCATGCGGTCGAGCGTCGCGCGCTCGCGCGGGTTGGTGACGAGCGAGACGACGTCGCCGCGGCGAACCGCGCGCACGATCCGCTGGAGGTCGCTCCCGCGCGGCAGCCGCAGCGCGCGCTTGGCATCGAGCCGCACCTCCGCGCCATCGAGCAGTTCGCGCACCATCCCGGCGAGATGCGGCTGCAACCACGGGACGCCGGCGAACTGGACCGCGTGCGTGACCTCGTGCAGCGCGACCCAGGTGAGGAACTCGCGCTCGTCGGCGCCGAACGCCTGCACCGAGCAGCCGAGGTTCGGCAGCACGAACAGCAGCCGCGGCGGACGCTCGTCGGGCGTGCTGTCGAGCAGGACGAGCTCGTACTGGCCGAGCACGCGCTGCGCCATGAACCCGAGCAGCACGCCGACCTCGGCCGTCAGCACGACGCCGGTCGCGAGGTCGAGCGCCGGCTTCGCCGGGCCGAGCCTGGTGCCGAGGCGCGCGAGCGGCGCGTCGAGCAGCGCCCGCATCCCGGAGACGTTCGCCGCGATCCACTCCGCGCGCCCGACCCCCTCGGCCGGCGGCAGCGCATGGGCGGGCTCCAACCCGGTGTAGGCGATCACGCGCGTCGCACTGTCCTGCGCGAGCGCCTGCAGGTCCGTGCGCGGCGCGCGCACGTCCGGCCGGCCGGCGACGAGCGCGGCGAGGCGCTGAGCGAGTGGCCAGTCGATCATCGCTCCACTATGGCAGCGCCGCACCGTCGGCTTCGCGAGTTGCCTCGAAACGGCTGCTCAGACCGGAATCGCCGCGAGTTGCGCGAGCGCCTCCGGCGAGCGCGCGGCGACGACCGGCGAGTGCGCCGCGACGTCGAGCGGGGCGGACAGCGGGTCCTCGCAACGCGGGAAGGAGACGCACCCGCCGGCCTCGCGCACGATCAGCTGACCGGCCGCGGCGTCGACGGCACGGCAGTTGCGCAGCGAGACCATCCCGTCGAGACGCGCCGCGGCGACCTGGCAGAGCGAGACGGCGATCGCGCCGACGACGCGCAGGCGCCGCGTCGCCCCGAGCAGGCCCTCCATCGAGGCTGCGACCCAGCGCGGGTCGGCCGACTCGATCCCGAGCAGCTCGAGGCGCCCGTCGTCCATCCGCCGCTCCGGCAGCCCCGGGTCGAGCGGCTCGCCGTCGAGCCGGGCGCCGGCGCCGCGCGTCGCCGTCCACTCCTCGTCGGCGCCGAAGTCGTGCACGAACGCGAACGCGACGTCGGCCATCGTCGGCCCGTCGGCGACCGCGATCGAGAGCGCGTAATGGGGCATCATCCGCTTGGCGTTCAGCGAGCCGTCGATCGGGTCGATCACGACGCGGACCCCGTCCCCGCCCGCTCCGCCGTAGTCGACGGCGCCGCGCTCCTCGGAGATCGCCGTGAAGCGATGGCCGGCCGCATGCAGCGCGTCCAGCCGCGCGAAGACGGCCTCCTCGGCGCCGCTGTCGATCACAAGCGTGCGATCGCCCCCCTCGCCGCGCCCCGTCTCGACGGCGCGCTCGCGCGTCGCCGGGTGCGCGCGCAGCACCTCGCGCAGCCCCGCGACGGCGCCGCGACAGGCGCCGATCCAATCCGCGTCGAGCGCCGTACCGGAGGTTTCCATCAGCCGCATATCCTTGCAGGGTGCCCGCCGCCCTCGACGGCCTCTCCCCCGCGCAGCGCGTCGCCGCAACCCACACCGGCGGGCCGCTGCTGATCGTCGGCGGGGCCGGCAGCGGCAAGACGCGCACGCTCGTCGCCCGCTTCGCGTGGTTGATCGAGCAGGGCGAGGCGCCGGAGGCGATCCTCGCCTTCGCACGCTCCGAGCGCGCGGCCGACGCGCTGCGACGCGATGTCGAGGACGGGATCGCCCGCCCGTACGAGGAGCTCGCCGTCACGACCGTCCATGCCTTCTGCGCGCGCCTGTTGCGCGAGCAGACGCGCGAGGGCGGCAGCGACGCGTTCGCGGTCGCGGTCGGGCGCGCCGACCGGCTCGCGATGCTGCTGGAGCGGATCGACGAGCTGACGATCCGCCACCACGACTTCCGCGGCCGCCCGGCTGCCCTGTTGACAGGCTTCCTGCGACGCATCGATCGCTTGAAGGACGAGCTGATCGGGCCCGAGGACTACGCGCAGTGGGCAGCGTCGCTCGGCGAGGACGGCGACGACGCGGCGCGCGCCGAGGCGGCGCGCGAGCGCGAGTTCGCCGAGGTCTTCCGTGCGCACGACCGCATGCTCGCCGAGGCCGGAGCGCTCGACAGCGGCGACCTCGTGATCGGCGTGCTGGCGCTGCTGCGCGAGCATCCGCACGTCCGCGCGCGCGTCGCGGAGCGCTACCGCCACCTGCTCGTCGACGACGTGCAGGAGCCGAACTTCGCCCACGGCCTGCTGCTGCGACTGCTCGCCGCCGAGCACGGCAACCTGGCCGCCGCCGGCGACGACGACCAGGCGATCGAGCGCTTCCGCGCGGCCGCGGCGAAGAACCTGCGCGACTTCCAGGCGGAGCTGCCCGACGCGACCGTGGTGCGGCTGGAGCACAGCTTCCGCTGCCCGCAGCGCGTGCTCGACGCCGCCCACGCGGTCGTCGTGCCGCTCGAGGATCGGCTCGAGAAGCAGCTCGTTGCGGTGGACGGCCGCCCGCCGGGCGAGGTCGCCTTCTGGCGCGCCGCGAACGAGCGTGCACAGGCGCAGAGCGTCGCCGCCGACGTCGAGCGGCTGATCGCGCGCGAGGGCGTGGAGCCGGAGCGGATCGCCGTGCTCGTGCGCTCGATCGCGCGCGAGGGCCAGGCGGTCGCGGTCGCGCTGGAGGAGCGCGCGGTGCCGCACCGGCTCGTCGGCGAGGCGGCCTTCTTCCAGCGCGCCGAGGTGCGCGACCTGCTCGCGTGGCTGCGGCTGCTGATCGATCCGGCCGATGCGCCGGCGACGGTGCGCGCGCTCGCGCGGCCGCCGATCGAGCTGCGCTCCGTCGATCTCGCCCGCTGCACGCAGATCGCACGCCGCCGCAAGCTCGACATGGTCGCCGCGCTCGCCGCCGCACTCGAGTCGCCGCAGATCCCGCCCGAGGCGCGTGACCGCATCCGCATGTTCCTGACCGTCCACCGCTCCGCCGTCTCGGCGCTGGACACGATGCGGCCCGACCTGTTCGTCCACCGCCTGATCGAACGGCTCGGGCTGCGCCGTCAGCAGCTCTTCACCGCGCAGGCCGAGGTCGTCGAGCGGCTGCGCGGGCTCGCGCGCTTCGGCGAGCTCGCAACCGCGTTCGTGCAGCGTCAGCCGCAGGCGACGCCGCGCGAGTTCGCACGCTCGATCGCCGCCGCCGCGGAGGCCGGCCTGCGCGAGGAGGAGGAGCCGCCGCCCGGCGGCGCACGCGGCGTACAGGTGCTCGCGATGCGCGCGGCCGCCGGGCTCGAGTTCGACCACGTCTACGTGCTCGGCCTGCACGCCGCGCGGATGCCGGGCGCACACACGCGCACGCTCGCGCCGATCGCGCCCGCGTTGATGAAGGAGACGCTGCCGCAGGACGACCACGCCGCGCACGTCGCGGAGATGCGCCGTCTGCTGCACGTCGCGATGACGCGCAGCCGCCGGCGGCTCGTGCTCGTGCACCCGCAGGCGAGCGACCGTGGCGCCGCGCAGCCGCCCTCGCCGTTCGCCGAGGAGGCGCGCGCCGCGCTCGGCGGCGACTGGGAGGAGCGCGCCGAGGAGCTGTTCGGGCCCGCCGAGTCGCTGCACTCGACCTACCGGATCCTGCGCGACGAGCTGCTGGAGACGGTCAAGCGGACCGGGTCGCGCATCGGCGAGCTGCGCTTCGACACCGACCTCGACGTCTCGCACGCGGTCGTGCGCTACCTGGAGGTCGTGAAGCTCGCAGCACTGATCGAGCGGCCGGACGACCAGACCGTCGCCGACGCGCTCGCGGACGTCAATGCACGCATCGGACAGGCGATCACCGCCGAGCAGCGCGAGATCTTCCTGTCCTCGACGCTCGACGAGTACCTGCTCGACGCCGACCGCGACGACACCCGCCGCGCGCAGGCGATCGCGGCGCGCGAGGAGCCGACGCTGGAGCCGTTCCTGCCGCGGCGCGGCGAAGGGCTCGTGCTGTCGGCGTCGGACATCGACACGTACCGCACGTGCCCGCTGAAGTACAAGTTCGCACGCGTGTTCAGGATCCCGCAGGAGCCGACGCTGAATCAGCGCTTCGGGATCCTGGTCCACCAGGTGCTGGAGCGCTTCCACTCGGAGGCGGGGGCAGGCGGGACGGGTGCCCGCACGCTCGACGAGATGCTCGGGCTGCTCGAGGCCGGGTGGCGGCGCGGCGGCTTCGGCGGCTCCGAGCAGGAGATCCAGCTGCGCGGCAAGGCGACGGCGGCGCTCACGCGCTATCACGAGCGCTTCCAGGAGGAGCCCGCCGAGCCGACCTTCTTCGAGCGCTCGTTCTCCTTCCAGCTCGGCAAGCACCTGCTGCGCGGGCGCGTGGACCGCGTCGACAAGCTGCCGGAGGGCGGCTGGGAGCTGATCGACTACAAGACCGGCCCGCCGAAGACCGCGAGCCAGCTCGAGCGCGACGTCCAGCTCTCGCTTTACGCCGTCGCCGCGCGCGAGGCCTGGCAGCTCGACACCGCCCGCGGCGCCTACTACTACGTGCTCGACGACGCCAAGGTTCCCGTCGAGCGCGACTCCGCCGACCGCGGCTGGATCGAGGAGATCGCGACCGAGGTCGCCGAGGCATCCTCTCCCAGGGCTTCGAGCCGACGCCGTCGTACGAGGCGTGCGCGATCTGCGACTACCGACTGGTGTGCCCGGCTGCTGAGCGCTAAGCCACGTCGCTGACGACCGCTGAGCGGCTCAGCGGTCGTCGGCTGGGCCGCGTTGCCGGAGGAAGCGCTGGAACTCGCTGGCGATGCGGTCGCCGGAGGGGAGCTCGGTGGGGTCGAGCGGGTCCTCGTCGTCGTCGGCGGCGCGCTCGAGGCGCTCGACGAAGGCCTGCACGTCGGGGTCGCTCTGGACGGCGAGGTTGACCTGACGCTCGTAGTCGGCGGCGGCGGCCTCGAGCTCGGAGGCGTCGACGGAGACGCCGACGAGGCTCTCGAGCCGGCGCACGAGCGCGAGCGCGGCCTTCGGGTTCGGCGCGGAGGCGATGTAGTGCGGCACCGCCGCCCACAGGCTGGCGGCCGGCAGCCCTGCCTTCGTGCACGCCCCCTGGAGCACGCCGACGATCCCCGTCGGGCCCTCGTAGGACGACGACAGCAGATCGAGCCGCTCGACGAGCGCGGCGTCGGAGGAGATCCCGGTGATCGCCGTCGGACGCGTGTGTGCGACGTCGGCGAGCAGCGCGCCGAGCGAGACGAGCAGCTGCGCGCCGAGCGCCTCGGCGAGGTCGATGATCAGCTGCGAGAAGGCGCGCCAGCGCATCGACGGCTCATGGCCGGTGACGATCACGAGATCGCGCGGCGCACGCGGCACGCGCGCCTCGAATATCTCGACGACCGGCCAGGTGATCTCGCGCACGCCGCCGTCGGCGACCCGCACCTGCGGGCGCGTCGACTGGAAGTCGTAGAACTCCTCCGGGTCGATCTGCGCAAAGCGCGTGGCGCCGAGCGCTGTGCCGACGAACTGCAGCGCCGTCGAGGCGGCGTCGCCCGCGTCGTTCCACCCTTTGAACGCGCAGACCACGGCCGGGGCCCTGAGGCCGTCCGGACGGCGTTCCCACTCCAGTGGCTGCATCCGCCTCACCGTACATCATGGGCGTGTGACCCCCCTTCCGACGGTCAGCGCGCTGCGTCCAGCCCAGGACGTCGAAGGCGTCTTCGCCTGCACGCGCAAGGACCGGCTGATGAGCCGCGGGGGCACGCCGTATCTGGCGCTCGAGCTGCGCGATCGCACCGGCGCGGTGCAGGCGCGCGCCTTCCGCGACGCGGACGTGCTCGCCGGCCGCTTCGAGCGCGGGGATCTCGTGCGCGTCGCCGGCCGCGTCGAGCGCTTCCGCGACGAGCTGCAGCTCGACGTGCGCGCGATCGCCCGTGCCGACGGCGAGCAGATCGATCCGGCGGCGTTCCTGCCGAGCGCCTACCGCGACCTCGACGAGCTCGACGGCTTCCTCGAGCACCTCGCCGGAGAGGTCTACGACCCCGGCTGCAAGGCGCTGCTCGCCGACCTGCTCGGCGACGCGGAGCTGCGCGCCGCCTGGCGCCGCGCGCCCTGCACCCGCAACGGCCACCACGCCTACCTCGGCGGGCTGCTGGAGCACACGGTCGCGGTCGCGACGCTCGCGCAGGAGGCCTGCCTGCTGCACGTGCGGCTCGACTCCGACCTGCTGATCGCCGCCGCGATCGTCCACGACCTCGGCAAGACTCGCGAGTTCACCTACGGTGCGGAGTTCGGCGTCAGCGACGAGGGGCGGCTGCTCGGCCACGTGCAGATCGGCCAGCGGCTGCTCGAGGAACGGGCGGCCCGGGTCGGGCTGGGAGACGAGCGGCGGCTGGCGCTGCTGCACTGCGTGCTCTGCCACCACGGTCCGGAGGCGGCGCCGGGACGGCGGTTCGGCTCGGCGGAAGCGCTCGCGCTCGCGCGCATCAACGCGCTCGACGCGGCCGTGAAGGGCGCGCTGGAGCACGGCCTGCCGGCGTAGGCGCCGCTTCAATCCTACTCGTCGCGCAGCGGCGCGGCAGGCGCGGCGGGCTCGGGCGCGGCGGCACGCACGCCAGCCTACGCGCCTGGCATGGTTCCGGGATGGCGAGCGGCCATCTCGTCCTGATCGCGGGCGCCCTGCTGACAGCCGCGCTCGCCGCCTCGCTGCTCGCCGGCCGCCTGCGCCTTCCGAGCCTCGTGCTGTTCCTCGGCGTCGGGATGGCGCTCGGGTCCGACGGGCTTGGCTGGATCGACTTCTCCAACTACGTCCGCGCACGCGACATCGGCATCGTCGCGCTCGCGCTGATCCTGTTCGAGGGCGGGCTGATGGCCGGCTTCGACGAGATCCGGCCCGTGCTCGTGCCGGCGCTGAGCCTTGCGCTGCTGGGCACGCTGCTGACGGCGCTCGTGTGCGGCCTGGCCGCGACCTGGCTGTTCGACTTCTCGCTGCTGGAGGGCCTGCTGCTCGGCTCGATCGTCGCGGCGACCGATGGGGCGGCGATCTTCGCGCTGCTGCGCGGCTCGGCGCTGAAGCGCGGGCTCGCGAGCACGCTGGAGGGCGAGGCGGGGATGAACGACCCGGTCGCGGTGCTGCTCGTGGTCGGCTTCATCGCCTGGATCCAGCAGCGCGGCTATGGCATCGCCGACATGCTGTGGCTGTTCGTGCGCCAGCTCGGGATCGGCGCCGCGGTCGGGCTCGCCGTCGGGTGGCTGGCGGTGCAGGCGTTCCGCCGCATCCCGCTCGCGACGCCCGGCCTCTATCCGGTCGCCTCGATCGCGGCGGCCGCGCTCGCGTTCGGGGCTGCGGACGCACTGCACGGCTCGGGCTTCCTCGCGGTCTACCTGGCCGGTCTCGCGCTCGGCGGCGCGAGCATCCCGGCGAAGCACACGATCACGGCGTTTCACCAGGGGATGGCGTGGATCGCCCAGCTCGCGATGTTCCTCGTGCTCGGGCTGCTCGTGTTCCCGAGCCGCCTCGACGACGTCGCCGTCGAGGGGACCGTGCTCGCGCTCGTGCTGGCGCTGCTCGCACGGCCGCTCGCGACGTTCCTCGTGAGCTTCGGCGGCTTCGGCGTCGCCGACCGCGTCGTGCTCGGCTGGGCCGGGCTGCGCGGGGCGGTGCCGGTCGTGCTCGCGACCTTCCCGGTGATCGCGGGCGTGCCCCACAGCGTCGAGTTCTTCGACATCGTCTTCTTCGCCGTGCTCGTCTCGACCGTCGTCCAGGGCGCCACGTTCGAGCCGCTTGCACGCCGCCTCGGGGCGACGACGAGCGCCCCGCTGCGGCCGAGCGGCCTGACGGAGACGGGGACGATCCGCCAGCTCGGGGCCGACGCGGTCGAGGTCGAGGTCGCGCCGGACGACGCGATCGTCGGCCGGCGCATCCGCGAGCTCGGGCTGCCGCGCGCCGCGATCGTCAACGTGCTCGTGCGGGACCATCAGGCGATCCCGCCGCGCGGCTCGACGCGCATCGACGTGGGCGACCGCCTGCACGTGCTGATCCGCCGCGACGAGATGGGGATGCTGCGCGAGCTCGTGCAGCGCTGGCGCGAGGGCCCGATCGGCCCCCCGCCGCGCCCCCCGCGGATCCCGGAGGGCCACGCGCCCGTCTTCCACGTGCGGCCGTGGAAGGCGGAGGACGGCGACCCGGCGCGCGCCGAGCAGGTCGCAGGCCGCGCGGTCGTCGACCGCCTGCGCACGCGCCGCGACGTCCCCGGCGCGCTCGTGCTGCTCGACGACGGCTACCTCGCGGTCACCGGCCCGGCGCTCGCGCTCGGGCGGGCCCAGCTGCTGAGCGAGTGGGTGCGCCGCCGCGCGCGCAGCGCCAAGAACGACGCCGAGCGCGCGTGGTGGGAGGAGGTTCTCGGCGCGCTGGCGCTGTAGGAGCGCCCACCACGTAAGCATCCGCACGCTCCGGCACGTGCGGGCCCGCGATTTCGCTCTCGGCGCGCCATACTGAAACACGTGACTCCCGCCCGACCCACGGCGGGCGCCTCGGAGGCTCGTCTCACCGACGCGCTGAGCCCGCTGCGAACCGATCCCGCCCGCGCCGCCGTGCTGCTCGACGTCGACGGCACGCTCGCGCCGATCGTGCGCTACAGCGAGGACGCGCACGTGCCCGAGGCGACGCGCTCGCTGCTGATCGAGATCGCCCGCCGCTACGCGATCGTCGCGTGCGTGAGCGGCCGCCGCGCCTCCGACGCGCGGCGGCTCGTCGCGATCGGGACGATCTCCTACCTCGGCAGCCACGGCACCGAGTTGCTGCGCGCCGGCTGGACCGAGCCGGCGCTGGATGCCGCCGTGCGCGACTGGGGCCTGCGGATCCAGGAATTCGGCCGCGAAGCCGACACCGCCGAGCTGCGGCGCCTGCGCGTGCGAACCGAGGACAAGGGCTCGATCATGGCCTTCCACTGGCGCGGCGCACCGGACGAGGAGTCGGCGCGTGCCGCGATCGACGCGATCGCCGCGCGCGCCGAGCAGGTCGGGCTGCGCACGCACTGGGGCCGCAAGGTGCTGGAGGTGCGCCCACCGGTGCGCATGGACAAGGGCGCGGGCATCGTCGGCTTCCTCGCCG
>Ga0134121_10002422_pt1 | contig 16132 bp, 14 predicted proteins | sample KB301_FD_96463 | JGI IMG/M metagenome (GOLD analysis project Ga0134121, IMG submission 96463) | Terrestrial soil microbial communities without Nitrogen fertilizer from Kellogg Biological Station, Michigan, USA - KB3-0-1 | ecosystem: Environmental > Terrestrial > Soil > Unclassified ... | reverse complement strand
TGCTCCGTCGTACCCGAACTCAGCGGCAGCCATGTATTTCCGCCGTCGGCCGACCGGACGATCTTCCCGTAAGTACCGACAGCCAAACCTGTCTGCCGATCCGGTCCTGCAAAGGTGACGCTATAAAGGTGGTCCTTTATATCCGTCTTAGGAAGCCGCCATGACTTCCCTCCGTCATTGGTGATCAATATGGCTCCGCGTGCGCCGACCGCAACGGCGTTCCTTGCATCGCGGATAAAAACGCTGTTCAAGCTAACGTTGAATTGAGAATATTGTCGTTCCCAATGAAAACCGCCGTCGGTGGTGTGAAGGATCGTATTGTCGGAGCCGACAGCGAAACCGTTTTGATTGTCCTTCGCAAAACCGATCGAATACAGAGGATTGCCCTGAGGCAAGGGATTTTGCCAGACCCAACCATGGCCGCCGCGCTGGGCGGTGGCCGTCGTAGAGAATAGAACCAGTAGGGAAAATGAGAAGGTGAGAAAACGAGAAGGTGAGAAAGCGGGTGCGAAAACACAATTCTTAGCACTTTTGCGCCGCTTTCTCATTTTCCCACCTTCCCACTTTCTCATCGTCAGATTTCCTTTACTCCAATATCCGCAACCGCGTCGTCAAGCAATGCTTTGTCCACATGGCCAAGCGACGCTATCTTGCGGGCCATTTTGTCGGCGATCTCTTGTATCTCATGCCCCGCGTGGCCCTTGGTCCATTCCCAGGTTATGTCGTGCTTCGCTGCAGCTCGATCAAGCTTTTCCCACCAATCCTGATTCGTCTTTCTTTTCCAGGTACCACCCATCGTCTCAACTACGTAACGCGAATCCGACAGCAGCTTGACCTTGCAGGGCTCTTTGAGATTCTTAAGGCCGACTGTTGCCGCCGCGATCTCTGCTTGCTGATTCGTCGCGTTGCCAAGATATTCGCCCACTGCTTTCCAGATCCCTTTGAACCCGAGAACAGCTACCGCCGCGGCACGGGTAGTTCCCTTTCCGTTGCCGAGACTTGAGCCGTCGCAGACTATGGTCACATTTTTCATTAACTCGTTCCGAGGTGAAGGCTGCTGTCTACGTAATTCTCGAACGTATCGTCGTGGGATATGACAAACAGCTGGTCGAAATTCTTGATCTGGCTGATCTGCTGAGCCAGATTTTCACGGCGTTCGGCATCCATGTTTGTTGTCGGCTCGTCAAAGAAAGCGATTCGGATATCCGAAAGCTGTTTTAATATCGCAAGCCTGATCGAAAGTGCCGCCGCCATTTGCTCGCCGCCGGACAAGCTCACAAAAGGCCGTTCAAATCCATCTTCCTCAAGAGTGATGCCGTAGTCTTCATTCCACTTCAGCGTCCGCTCGACATTTCCGGTGATATCGACGAACATCTGATTAGCCTCGGCGGAAACCAGGAAGACATAATTTCGTGCAACCCGCGGCCCCGATTCCTTAAGAGTGTCGCGAATGAATCCGGTCATCTCAGAGATCTTTTCAAGCCGCTCCCTCTCGCGCAGTTCGCCGGCCATCGCCTCGCGGATCTCCGCAAGTCGTTTCAGATCCGCATACAGCTGCTGTTCCCGTGTTTTCGATGCCCGCATCTCCGCTTCCGTCGCCGCATTTTTCTTTTCAAGATCAAGAAGCGCCGCTCTGGCGGAAAGATGCACGTCGGGATCGTAAAGATCTACCGCATTCCGCAGCTCACTCTCCTCCCGGACCAGGGCCACGGACGTACTGTCCAAATTTTTCTGCGCTTCGGTGAACGAGATCTCGAGTTCCGCAACCATTTTCGCACGAGGTTCGTGCTGCAGAAAAGTCCGGTGAGCCTCCATCGTTGCGTCTCGCTCATCAGTTAAGAGCTTCCACTGCGAGTCGAGCTCCTTGAATTCATCGAGCCGTTCGGCCAGCAGCCGCCGGTCGCTCTCAAGCCGCTCGAGGTTTCTCTCGATAGTCGTAACTCGTTCGCGAAGATCCCTTTCGCGTCCTGCCTCATTTTCGAGAAATTTGACACGAGAGTCGGGATTATCCAGATCCCGCAGCTTTGCCTCCGCTTCGGCCAGATGTTTCTCGGTCTCAACATCTCCTTCAAGACGTTTCTCAAGGGTGTCTTTTTCCGCCCGCAAACGCTTACCTTCCTCGGTAAGCTCAGCGATTCGCAACTTTAGCTCCTCGAGCAAGGCGCGGTTCTTCTCGGCTTCTCTCGCTGTTTTTAGATTGGCATCGATGATCAGTTTGTCTTTTTCGAGACCGCCGATCTTCGAAAGCAGTTCCGAAAATTGGCTGGTTATAAAGCTTTCGAGCGTCTGGCCCGGTGTAAGATTAAGGCATTTTTCAGAAAGTATCGGGCAAAGGCCGTTCTTGACCTCGTTCTGAAACTTCTGATCGCGCTCCAGGTCGGCACGAAAAGCGGCGATCCGCCGTACCACTTCGGCATCCTTTTTCTCCAACACCGCGACCGAGCCGGCCATCGCTACCGATGATTCGAGCTCCTTGACCTTCGTCTGCTGCTGCCGATACTGCTCGCGAAGGCGTTCAAGGTTTTCGTTGAGTTTTGCGATCTGTTCACTCAGAGACTTGGAATGTGCGTAACGCTGCCGCAGCGTCTCCACCTCTTTTTGGAGGCTTTTTTGTTCCGCGACTTTCGGCCGCAGCTCTTCTATCTCACGGTGCGCCTTCAGTGCGTTCTCCAGCGACTGCTGAATATTCTTTTGCTCGGCGGTGACATTGACCAAGGCCGCCTCGGTTTTCGCCAGTTCAGACCGGATCGCATCACGCTCGCGGCGTTCACGTTCGAGTTCGACAATGCGTCCGAGAACCTCCGTGTGACGGTTCGCATTGGCGAGAACGCTTTCGACTTTTTCCGCTGATTCCTTGGCGGCATTACGCTCTGCTTCCCGCTGGCGAAATATGATATCCGCCCTCTCCTTTTCCGAACGAAGACGGTCCGCCGCCGCTTTCAATTCGGCGACACGTTTCTCTTTAAGGTCGAACGCTGAGACCTCGGATCGTTTCTCTCCAATAAGTGATTCTAATTGTTTGAGGTCATTTGCCAGCGTTTCAATTTTGAGGCAAAGTTCGGCGACCTCCTTTTCAGCGTCGTCGACACGGGATATGTCAGATTCCATTCGAGCGAGACGAACTCTCGCCTCGGTTATTTGATTTTCAAGATATCGAGCGGTGTCGCGAAGTTTTTCCGCTCCCTCACGGTATTCTTCTACCCTCAGAAGTTTATCGAAGGCCGCTTTTCTTTCTGCCGGGCCTTCGAGAAAGATCGCCGTAAATGTGCCCTGCGGGACGCCGATGGCCTGGCGAAAGAGTGCTTTGAGATCCGTTCCGGGCTCCACCCCAAGATGCTGCCGAACAAAGCGGGCAACTTCTTCTTTGCGGTCGGCCAATCTGTCCGGTTGCCTCGCGAATTTCGCCCCGAAGATAGGGTCGAAGACATAATAAGAGGTATCGGTGTCGCGCAGCACCGTGTATTTTCGCTCATCGACACTGCTAGTAAATGTCACGCGAACGAGTCCTTTTTTTTCGCCGCGGCGTATGAATTCTTCCTTTTTGTAGTCGAGATTGTCGAAAATGGCCCATGCGATAGCTTCGATGATCGACGTCTTACCCGCTCCGTTCTCTCCTGTAATGGCTATTTTGCCGGCCTGGAATTCGAATCTGGAGTCGGCATGGGACTTAATGTTTTCGAGCTCGACCTCAGTAATGTGCATTAAGAATAGTTTCACGCAAAGGGAGTTAAGAACGCAAAGGACACAGGGAATTTGCCCGCGAAATACGCAAAAAACACGAAATTAAAAATCAGTTTCCGTCTTTAGTGTTTTTCGTATATTTCGCGGTTAAATAATACTCATGAAATACGAACCCGGTGATTGCGTTCTCTTGATCCTTCAAAATCCGCGAGAAAAGGTCTTTGGTTTGCTTGAGGAATTGACTGCGGCAGGAATTACCATGCGAGGGATCGACCTCGACTATTTCGACGATTGGAGCCGGGCGATTGCCAACGGCGAGCCCCACCTTGCGATGAACGAAACGTTCTTTCCGATGTGGAGGATCGAGCGCATGTCGCGTGATAAGGGCAGAGCGGAGATACCGTCAATGCAGGAACAATTCGAGGAAAGAACCGGGTTTAAGCTCAGTGAATGCTAAGGTTTCGTGGGCAGTTTTCTCAGCCTGATCAGCCCGCTTGCATTCGTCAGATTCAGCTTACACTCGCCCTGGCCGAGCATTCCCTTTATCGTCTTTACTGGACCGGGTGACGATACGTCTTCCTGGGCGAGCTTAAACGGAATGTCGGAATTGAAGTTCCCCTCGACGAACGTAGCCATCAGAAAGCATGGCGAATTTTGCGGCACGCTAAGGGACAATGTGCCGTTCGATGTTCCAATATTGTAGATGCCGCCGTCCAGAAGCGCTCCGTTAAACAGCACGGAACCTGAAACTGAATTAACATCTACCTGCCGGTGTTCGAGGCCCTGCAGAGATATATTGCCGCTGCTCGTTTTTGCGCGAAATGTGTCGCCCAACTGAGCTGGACTCAGCTCGAACCCGACGATATTGCCTGTCGTGGTTGTAAGGACTATCTGGCCGTCGCTGTTTTCTATGTCTAAGTCCCCCTCGAGCGTCAGTGCGTTGACACCCTCGGTCACATTGCTGATCGAAATATTGCCGCCCGCATTCCTAACGAAGGCGCTACGAATGGAATCGATCCTTGTATTTGTCTCCTTGCCTTCAATACCGACGGCGGCACTCCTCGGAGCGTCGATCTCGATCTGATCACCCCAAATACACTCTTTTGCTACTCCAGGCTTTCCGGGCTCGTAACCCGCAACCTTGATCCACGCGGGGAGTCCGCTTTTCGGATTTTTTTCCTGAACGGTAAAGCCCAACCTGCTCCCCTCCTTAACAAAGACCCGGATCTCGTTGCGCGACCACCCGTTTATTTTCACATTGCCCTGTGAAACACATAGGGACAGTTTTGACTTCGGATCGACCGCAATCGATTTCTCGTACGTCTCGCCGCCAACACCTATTTCTGCCGGAGCTTCGTCTTTTCCCGGAGTAGCCGCTACGGCCCAAGGAGCCGGGGTCTTAAAGGATGGCTTGACCTTGACCTTTGTTGGAGGCTCCGTCGGCCGCTTAGCCCTTGATTTAGCCGACGGAGTTGGAGGAATAAAAGGAGAAGGCGCCGGATCCTGAGCATATATTGCTCCCGATAAGATGCTCACAAGCGCGGTGGTAACGGAAAGGGCCCTGATTTTTCCAAGACATGTTTTCATTTAGTTCGTTCAAAGCCCTTATTTATTCAGACCTGCTACCAATTCCTCTCTCTGTGCAACGGAATTCAGCAAGTCTATCTTGTTCTGGTAAGACGAATATAGAACCTGTTTAGCCGAATCGTTCTTCGGGTTATTGCGTACCGCCTTTCTCATCCGTTTAATGGAATCATCGACAACCGCGAGGTCGCGTTCATACGCTACCTGCTGCGACGGCTTAAGGACCGAATCTTTCTGACCGGCAACCGAGTCCGACAGCTTCGCTATCGTCTTTACATAGCTCTCTTCACCGGGAAGGTAGCCGTCCTGATTTAACGAGTCAGGGCCTTTTGGATTCCTCACCACGTTATTCGAATTCGGTCTAACCCTGTAATCAGCCTGGATAACAGCCGGCTTTTCGATCTCCGGATTTCGGCTCTTCACTACAGACGCAAGCCCCGGCCCATCCTGCTGGTCTCCAGTAGCTGTAAAAGTGGTAGAAGACGAAACCGCAGGAGGAGTTTGTCGTTGATTCGTCGCACTTAGCCGTTCATCAACGACGACGATCTTATTCGATGGGAATCTATAGATCGCCGTAAAAACTCCAAAAACGATCAGAATGGTTGCGGCAACGGTCATCGCCGGATTCCTGAGCGCAACTGCGATCCCGGCCCAGACCTTTTTCCAGAAAGGCGTGTTTTGTTTTTCGACGGTGATTGAGTCGTTGATCCTGGTCCAAAGGCGTTGTGTTGGCACAAGCGTATTCATCTCGCGTTCGAGCGCCGGGAATACGAATCCCGATTCTTCTTCGGCTTCGCTCAACATCACCGCACATGCATCGCACGCCGCAATATGCCCCGAAACGCTTGCCGACCATTCCGGTGTCAGCTCACCGTCCAAAAAGGCCTGTATAGTACCAATGTCCAAACAATCTACACTCATAAACTTGCCTTGCCGGCATTCCCGTAAAACCTAGCGAATTCCTGTCGTGCTCGGGCCACATAAGTGCCGATGCTTCCTTCGTTCAGATCAAGGCTGCTTGCTATCTCTTTATATGAGAGGCCCTGCTGCTTTAATACCAAACAACTCCGGAGCGGCTCTTTGATCTTGTCGAGGGCCGCATAAATATCATTGATACTGGCTTGCTCCTCATAGTCGCTCTCCACAGAATAAACGCTGAATTCCGCTGATTCTTTGACGTAATTTTCTTCCCGTGTGTTCGCCCTAATATTGCCGCGAATCGTATTGCGTGCAAGATTTATGGCAACCCGAATCAGCCAGGGACGAAGCATTTCGTCGTCCTTGATCGATTCGATGTGTTTGTAAAGACGAAGGAAGGTTTCCTGCGTGACGTCCTCGGCGAGGCCAGCATCCTGAACGACCGACCGGGCGGCACGGAACACAGTACGGTGATGTAGCGTGAACGCCTCATCAAACCCGATCCTCTCCGTTGCTTGCGACGTCGCAGTCTGTTCGGACATTATGTCCACAAAGATTTCCGTGCCTTCGCTCATCTTCAGCATCGAATCATGCCTGTCACAGGAAACACACCACTGACAGGGATTTTATGACAAAACTGTTAAAAATCGGTACATTTTCGCCCAAAACAGGGAAAACACCAAGGGTTCCGATGCTGATCTCGTCCACGAATACGCTCCGAGCCCCAAAAACGTTCCCATTTTGGCCTAAAGTTCAGGTCAATAGCGGATCACGCGCACTTTTTCCGAAAATTCCGGGGGCGGAACATAGTCTAAAGACGTAACGAGAAAGTTATGAGTTTCATCCAATCCGCCCTCGAGGCTTTCCGGCACCTTCCATTCAACTAACGCGTCATTGACGTCCAGGAAATTCGGATCAATTCCGGCGAGGCGCTTCAAGCAGTTATAAAGGTGCCGGGTGCCAAAGCCGCCATCAGCGTCAACTCCATCGATGACGAGCCTGATCTCGGCCCTTTCTTCGCCGAACCTCGCAAGCATTGCGGCAGCAATACTTACGCCGCGCTCAAACCGTTCTGAGCGGGCACGCCCCTCTCCGCTCTGTTCGGCCTCGATCCTTTGCCGAAGCGAAAGGCCCTCACCCTCTTCCGCCAACATACGGGTATCAAAGAAAACCACATAGCTCTTGTCGTCCTCGGCGGTAAATTCACGGACGGTAAGAGTCCGGGTCCGGGCTGTGGCCTTCCAATCGATGCGGCGAAGATCATCGTTAGGCTGGTAATCACGAAGTGCAAGCAGATCCTGTCCCAGTCCCCGCCGGTTCGCGACGAGCCGGCCAGCTTCGAGGATCAGGTCTTCGATCTCGTGGTCGATATCGGCAAGCTTTGGGAATACGATCAGCTCCGTCTCGCGGGCAGGGAGTCGCCGCCGATGACGGAAAAACCCGAACGGGAAACGCGTAGAAAGCTCGAAATCCTTGATCAGGAACCGGCCTCGATGTTCGAAGATGTGGCCGATCTTTTCCTCAACACTCGACCGACTCGGGACATACACGAAATAGTTGAGTATACGCCTGAGTATGGGCGGTCTGGATAACCGCTCCGCAATTCGTTTTGGGAGGGCCTTTCTCAATTCTTCCGCGAGGGCCGATTCTTCACGCTCCGTCCCGCGAACTTCGGCGACGACCGAATAGCTCGGCAACAACCGTTTACGGTTGTGAAGGCTGACAAGAATGCTTGTCTCCTCACCGGCAAATATGGTCTCCGGGAACCGCATCTTAACGTCGAGTTTCTTGAGCATGGAACTGCCCGTAATAAAGCCGACAAAAACGGCCGCAGTCAGAAGCGAAAGTATAAGAAAAAGCAGGTTGTTACGGGTATTCCATGCCGAAAAACCGACGATGACGATCAGTCCGAGCATGATTGCCCCGCCCATTGTGAACTCGACCGGCAAGTTCAGCTGGGAGGCTTCCCGCCCCGCGTTTCTGGCGAGTGGAGGCACAATGAAGATGAGAAGCAGGAGAATGAAAAGAAGGGAGGCTACCGCCGAAATCTGTGTAAGCGCGTTATTTCCTGTCTCGTTGGCATAAACCATTACGAGCAACAGCCCTAACCCGCCAAATACCACAAGAACGCCCAACACGCCGTTTCGCAGGTCCCGCACGCTAAAAAGCTGGCTGAGCAACTTGAGATTCATCGATTAGCAGCGAACGGCTTTAAACGCCGATCTGATCGATTTTACCTTACTACCATTTGGTTCGGGCGAGGGGATCTATATCGGGTCGAGAATCTGCTGATCTTTATCCGGGGGGAACCGTTCGGGCTTTATGCGGCTAAGTTTGCGGTGATCTCGCCAAAGTGAAAACCCCTCGATCGAGAGGTTAAATATGACGACACGGTTCGCCAATAGCAACTTGATCCACGCCCAGCGGCCCATTTGGGGAAAGTAAATGCCCCGAAAGAAAAGTCTGGCTACGAGGTGGCTTATCCGAACATCGATCGGCGAATCCTGGATGGATTCGATCGCCTGCCTATTTCGATCGGAACTATATGATCGCGCCCAGGCCTCCTGAGTCTCTCGCTTCGCTTCATCAATATTCATTTTCAGCGGATCATGCGCCATGACGAAAGGCGCGAAATCGAGCCAGTGTTTGGGACGCAGAAGTCGGCCTGCCTTTTCAAGTCGGGTATACAGCGGGGTCCCCGGAAAAGGTGTCAACTGGCCAAAAACAGGAAGTCCGGGAGCCCAGCTTTCGATCTCATCGACGGTCCGGCTGGCTGCTCCGACCGTATCGTTGTCCATGCCGAAAATAAAGGACGTGATAGCAAAAAGATTTCGCCTCGCGAGGCCGTCGAGCACAGCTTTGTAGTTTTCCGGCTTCGAGAAATTCTTATTAACGTCGGCCATATTGGACGGGTCGATGGATTCCATTCCGATGAAGATCCATTTGCCGCCCGAGTCGGCGATCAGATCTACAAGCTCTTCATCAGCCAGTAAATTCGAGCTTATCTGTGCTACCCACGGAACCTGAGCACCGGCCGAAATAATGTCACGCAGCAGCGATTTGAGCCGCTTCTTGTTAATGGCTAAATTGTCGTCGATGAAAAAAACCGCGATCTGACCTCTTTCTTTTCGTGCTCGTTTTTTCAAGAGCAGCAATTCCTGAACGACGCTTTCGTTCGTACGGAATCGGATCGAGTCGCCGAAAAATCCGGTAACTGTACAGAATTCGCATCCGTAAGGACAACCCCGCCCAGTCTCGATCGGCACTACAAAAAATTTGCCCCAACCGGCACCAAGCTTTGACATGAGCGGCTGCAGAAATTTCGGGACAAGGGAAAACTGTTCGAGATCGAGGGTATCCCAAGGTATACGAGGATATGGCTGAAGCGCCGGTTTGATATCGTTACCTTTAGAGTCTATGGACGGTTGATAAACTTCCTTAAGGTCGCCTCGCGCCGCGTCATCAATGATAAACGGCCACGTTTCATCCGCTTCTCCAAGCGCAATGGCATCGGCGTGGCGTTTGCCACCGTCGCGTCCCAGTGCCTCGTCGGGGCATTCGGTCACGTGCGGGCCGCCCATGACAACCTTGAAACCGGCTTCACGCAGAGAGTCCGCTACCTTGTATGCCCGCGCGATCATTCGCGTCATGGCTCCGATCCCGACCAGGTCGATACGTTCGTCTTTGCAAAACTGCACAAGCTCTGAGCGCGTCATTGCTCGTGCATTGCCGTCAATGAGAATTACGTCATGTTCGGAAGGGGTAAGAGCCTGCAGAAGAAACATCCACAGGTGAGGCATAAAATTGCGCGTGATCCCGTTATCGGGATTGTAGAGTAAGATCTTCATTGTTCAGTCAAAGCAAAGAAAGCCCCGGGGAGGCGGCGTTTTCAGGCAGCGCCGTTAGCACTTACAGAAATGCAAGGAAGAGAGGACTTCCGAGGACGGTATGATTCTGACACGGACACGTCCGATTGTCCTAATCTATCGGAACCTATTTTCAACGACGAATTGATCAGATCGGGGCAAGGGCGAGTTCCAGTTTCAGGCTTTTCCTTCGGAATCTGCGGCAACTTCCGTTTCAACCGCAACAGTCGATTTCAACTTGATCTTAGGTTCTGGTTTCGCATAGCCTTTGCGAGAATTTAGAGTTATGGAATTCAGCTTGATCCTTCGCCTGTTTTTCGAGGCAGCATCCTTCCGATCAGCAAAATCGTAGTCAAATGAATACGTAAAATGCCCCATCGTAAGTTTCTTGCAGAGCTCGTCGGAAAGATAAAACCTGAAGGCATCCGCATAAACCCCAAGGCCTTCATCCACATAGCCGATCATATCGCTTTCTGCGGAATCAAGAAAAACCGGAATATTGCCGATCGGCAAGCAACGGCTATAAAAATCACCGAGTACATGACGTCGCGAGAGTATTACGTGGTCAGTTGCCATAAGAATATCTGCCAGAGATCCGGCGCCGGGGCCGAAACGAAAGAAGCGATGCCAGCACGATTTGTCGCCGGCATCGCATCCGTTTTTTAAAAAACTACCAACTGGATCTTACCAACGATTGCTGTAGCCACCGCCGCCGCCACCGCCGCGGTTGCCGCCGCGTCCGCCGCCACCGCCGTAACCACCGCGTCCGCCGCCGCCACCGCCACGATCCTCACGGGGCTTGGCTTCGTTCACCTTAAGAGCACGGCCATCGACTTCTTTTCCGTTAAGCTGCGCAATAGCATTCTCAGCATCTGCTTTGGACGCCATTTCGACAAAGCCAAATCCGCGCGAGCGGCCAGTTTCACGATCCTCAACTACGTTAGCGGACTCGACAGTGCCGACCTCGCCGAACATATCATTGAGATCTTGATTAGTTGTATTGAAGGAAATATTTCCTACATAAAGTTTTGTTGACATTTTATTTTCCCTTTTTCCTTACGGAATGATTGAAGTGAAGTTTGGCGAAATGGACGTGATGTGACGCGATTTCGGACTCAAAAAACGAGAGCTTACTTCTTAGTGATCTAACTCTGACCTGCTCTCAAACTTATCCAGAAACCGTTCAGTCGAAGCGCATGCTTACGCACGCGAGAGAAGGATGTATGCCTTAATAATGCACCTTAATGCCTAAAATAGCAAGCAGAATTTCTCGAAAGCGCTTGAACGCAGGTCAGATAAGGCCCGATCCGAACCCCGCGCCGCAGCCCATATTTAGGAAGTCAATTCTGTATAACATTCGAAACAGACAGGAAGACCACCAACCTTCTTATACACTGCTGAGAATTCTTGGGCAGGCATCTTATGATTCTCGGCGGGCAGATCGTTTTCTGATACACAGACGGGACAATAGTAGAGAGTCTCAGAGAATCTTAATCTTTCATCAGATATCTCGCGATCGACAAAGGTTATTCTTGAAACATCAGGAATGCGGCCCTTTCTATGCACGTCGCGGTGGATATGCGGACAAACAAACATCATTCCCGCTCTACCGTGAAATCTGCAATTCATCCGTCCCATAACCCTTAATTTATATCATTGCCTTTTCGTTCCTCGTCGGTCCTGCGACCTGTTGCATACATAATATGCGTCACAGTCCATGCAGCACCATGATACGCTTATAAAGGCGTGGTTTCGCGTCAGGCCCTATCAGGTTATTTGTGCTCCCTTGTGTTCCGCCAGATCTTTGAAAATTGAGATATGTATGTCCCAACCAGAGCGGGAAAAAATGATTGTCCTACAAAAACGGTCAAATCCGTGGAACAGCCGTTTGACGCTTTACAAGAATTGTCGAAACCGTGGAACAATAAATATGCCTCGAATTTCCGCAACCGTGAGCAAACACAATAGTTACGCGAAGTGGCCTGTATTAGATCGTATTAAATTGTATTACAGATCCAGTTCTCAGGCCGGATTCAGCTACAGAGGAACTTCTGTCGTTTCGAGGATGTCTTTAAGGACCTTTTCGGCTTCGGCGGTGCGGCTACGGAGACCCGAGACTCGGGAACTGACAATGATCCGGTGGGCAAAACAAGGTAGAACAAGGCGTTTTATGTCGTCGGCGATGCAGAAGTCGCGGCCTTCGATCATGGCGAGGGCCTGAGCGGCGCGATAGAGAACGAGGGTGCCTCGGGGACTAATGCCGAGTTCGATGGTGTCGGACGTTCGGGTAGTTTCGACGATGCTCAGAAGATAGTCGACCAAAGCATCGTCAAATCGAACTTGCGTAACCGCGTTTTGGAGGCTAACGATGTCGGCCTGCGACATCACCGGCTCGACAAACTCAAGCGGATTAACAGTCTCGCGGTCGCGTAAAATAGCCCGCTCGTCGTCCATCGACGGGTAGCCGATATGCAGGCGGATCGAAAAACGGTCAAGTTGCGATTCGGGCAGCGGATAGGTGCCGTGATGCTCGGACGGATTTTGCGTCGCTACAACCATGAACGGCAGCGGAAGGCGGCGTGAGATTCCCTCGACCGTGACCTGTTCCTCAGCCATGGCTTCGAGCAGGGCAGATTGAGTTTTTGGGGTCGAGCGGTTGATCTCGTCCGCAAGAACGATGTTCGAGAAGATCGGACCAGCCTTCCATTCAAATTCCCCGCTTTGCTGGTTAAACACCGACAGGCCAATGACGTCCGACGGCAACAGGTCCGAGGTGAACTGAATACGTTGGAAGGTAAGGTCGAGAGCTCGTGCAAGAGCATTGGCCAGAGTGGTCTTGCCAATGCCCGGAACGTCCTCGATCAACAGATGACCTCGGGCAAAAAGTGCGATCAACGCAAATTTCACGGTTTCCGACTTGCCCCGAATTACCCGCTCGATCGCAGCCTGCAGCTCGCCGATCCTGGCCTCAAGCCTCGCGGCAGTCTCGATTTCGCTTTCGACGCCTGGCGTGGAAGTTGTGATCCAGTCTCTCATCATTCGGAAATCTTTGGATGCAGAAAATGCATCTGAATAACTATTTTACAGGATAATCACATGATATGTCCGCGAAATGCACAAAAGGCCGTCAAAACGCCGGATTTTTCGCTTATTTGGAGTTTTTACCGGAAAGAGCATTGGTTGCATCGATGGCCAAAAGGGACTAAAATTTGAAACTTCCTTGCGCTAACCCCGTGAAATATGCGAGGAGTTGTAGCCTTAAAATATGAATAGTTTTCGAAGCCGCCTAAAGGACCAACGCGGATTTAACCTTATCGAATTGATGATCGTTATCGCGATCATCGGCCTGCTTATCGGTGTCGGCAGCATTGCGTGGGGGGCGATGATCCGCTCGGGCAATGAATCGTCGGCGGCGACAATATTGGACCGGATGCGAATGTATGAGGCCCAGTATGCCGGCAAGAATCACGGAAAATTTGCCTCATTCGACCAGCTCGTGCAATCCGGTGTTATTGACAGTCAGTACGCGGGTGAGACTCCGACGGTAAACGGCTACGTCTTTTCGATAGAGCTAGTTGAGCCATCGGGTTCGACTCCTCCCGGCTACAAGATTTATGCCGACCCCCAGGTCCCCGACGGCGTCACTGCTACGGGCAGCCGGAACTTCTTTACGAGCTCGGCGATCGGAACTATCAAGGCGACCGATCAGAAACGAAGGGCTACGGAACAAGATCCATCGATCTAAACAGTTTCGCCGTCTTAGCTCAGTGGTAGAGCACTCGCTTCACACGCGATAGGTCACAAGTTCAAATCTTGTAGACGGCACCAATTTTTCCAATGATTTACAGGCGTTCGCGTGAACGCCTTTTCTTTTTGAAAGATCATACTTCATCATCAGCGGGGGGTTCTGGCTCGTTAAGCATCGCCTCGTGTTCACGGCGTTCGCCCCGTTCTTGTCGTTCAGCGGCGCGGCGCTCCACCCACTCATAGACCATCGGGAGAAAGACGATCTTGACCGGCGACATTATCATTCCGCCGACGACCACGATCGCCAACGGCTTTTCTATTTCGGCACCCGTGCCGGTCGAGATGATAAACGGTATAAGACTAATGCTGCCGATCAAGGCACTCAACAATTCGGCCCGCAGACGCACGCTCGCCCCTTCAATAACAGCTTCTCGCAATTCCCGACCGCGCGCGCGCAGTTTATTGATAAAACTTACCATCACCATCCCGTTCTGTACGGCAATACCAAATATAGCGATAAACCCTACAAGGGCGGGCACGCTTAGCGGAAAACCTGAGATCAAGAGAAAGGTGGTGCTGCCAGCCAATGCAACCGGGATGTTGAAGATAATTGTCAGCGTATTGCGGAGCGATCCGAAACAAGCATAGATCAGAACAAAGACGAGTACGAGGGCGATCGGAATGGCTACGGCTAATCGGCCGCTTGCCTCCTGCGCGTTCTGAAACTGGCCGCCCCAGGTGATGAAATATCCCGGGGGCATTTTTACTTGCTTACCAACTGCTATTTGTGCGTCGCGTACAAAGCTACCTATATCACGGTCAGTAACATTGCACATCACCACGACCCTGCGAAGTGCATTCTCGCGGCTAATGACAGCGTCACCGCTTGAGAGCTTGAAACTTGCCAATTGGCCCAGCGGCACACGGCCACCGATCGGAGCAGCGATCAAAACGTTACCGAGTTTTTCGACCTGATTCCGGTAGTCCTGATCAAGCCGGACAAAAATGTCGAATCGGCGCTGGCCTTCGAGTACCTGTGTTGCCGAATCTCCGCCGATCGCGATCTTTGCGGCTTCAAGCACATCGGAAACGTTCAAGCCATATCGCGCAAGCTCCGAGCGATTAAGAGACACCTCGAGGTGCTCCTCGCCTCCCACCTGTTCTACCGCAAGGTCCTGACCTCCGCTAACGTTCGACATCGCATCGCGAACTTGTTCGGCAAGCTTTAGCAATGCTTCCTGGTCTTCGCCAAAAACCTTGACCGCGATCTGCGCATTGATTCCCGAGATCAATTCATCGTTTCGGGTTTCGATGACCTGCGAAAAATTGAATTCGACGCCCGGAAAGCCTTCGACCTTTTTTCGCATCGCCTCGACCAGAGCGTCCTTGGTTCGGGCGGTCGTCCATTGTTCCTTAGGCTTTAGGCGAACGTAGATCTCGTCATTGCTGACGCTTTCAGGATCGCCGCCAAGCTCGGCGCGCCCGATCTTGGCGACTACGGTTTCAACCTCGGGAAATTCCTTCAACTGTTTTTCTATCTGACTTGAGATCTCGACAGCCCGCGAAAGAGAGATGCTGGCCGGCATAGTTGCGCGGACGAGCATGTTCCCTTCATCGATCGTCGGCAAAAACTCGCTCCCGAGCAGATAAACATTTGCAATGCTCCAACCGATCAGCAGCACGGCAATAAGCACCGTAACGTAGCGATGAGCCATCGTCCATTTCAGTACTGGTACATAGATGGACTTGAAGAATCGGACGATCGGATTCTGCTTCGGCTCGCCTTTTTTCAGCTTCAGCCACATTGCGCACAACATCGGCGCAACGCAGAGCGACATCAGCAGCGACCCGAACATCGAGAAGGTCACTGCGTAGGCAAGAGGCTTGAAGAGTTTGCCTTCGATGCCCTGTAGTGTAAAGACGGGCAAAAATACCGCGATAATGATCAGTATCGCAAAGAACATCGGCCGTCCTATCTCTTGTGCGGCGACCAGTATCGCCTCGCGCATCGAGTGTTCACGATGCTCCTCGAGATGCCGGTAAATGTTCTCGACCATCACCACCGTCGCATCGACCATCATGCCGATGCTTATTGCGAGGCCGCCAAGCGACGTGAGATTAGCCGACAAACCGGAGTACCACATCAAGATAAAAGCCACTAGCATGCAGAAAGGGATCGCCGCCGCAGTGATCAGGGAGCCGCGAAAATCGCCAAGCAAAAGGAGAAGGATGACGAGGACCAGGATCTCGCCTTCGACGAGAGACTCGGTCACCGTGTGGACGCTGTGATCGATAAGATCCGATTGATCATAATAGTCGATGATCTGGACGCCCTC
>Ga0134121_10002417_pt1 | contig 16141 bp, 13 predicted proteins | sample KB301_FD_96463 | JGI IMG/M metagenome (GOLD analysis project Ga0134121, IMG submission 96463) | Terrestrial soil microbial communities without Nitrogen fertilizer from Kellogg Biological Station, Michigan, USA - KB3-0-1 | ecosystem: Environmental > Terrestrial > Soil > Unclassified ... | reverse complement strand
TGGATGCTGATCGCCCGGCAATAAAACGTTACTCGTCGTAGTGCAGCAACGAGAAAACGTCGTATTCCTGCAGCCTGTCGCGCCCTTTCAGGAAATCGAGTTCGACCACGAACCCTAGCCCGGCAATCTCCGCTCCCAGGGAATGGGCAAGCTTGGCCGTAGCCTCGGCGGTGCCGCCTGTGGCCAGCAGATCGTCGACGATCAGCACGCGCTGGCCTTTCTGAATGGCGTCCTTATGGATCTCCAAAGTATTGGTCCCGTACTCCAGCGCATAGTCAAACTTGGCGGTGGCGGCCGGAAGCTTGCCCGGCTTGCGCAAGGGGACAAAGCCCGCATTCAGACGATAGGCGACTGCCGGGCCGAAGATAAAGCCGCGCGCTTCCATGCCCAGCACGAGGTCGATTCCCGCCGTAAGGTAGTGCTCGGAGAGCGCGTCAATCAACATGGCGAGGCCGAGCTTGTCCTTGAGCAGAGTGGTGATGTCGTAAAAGAGGATGCCTTTCTTCGGGAAATCCGGAACTTCCCGGATCAGCTTTTTCAGCGGCTCGCAGTTGAGACGCGACGGCCGGGGCGAGGGCTTCGACATTTACCAGGCTCCTTCAATGCGAAAAGTCGTCAGGCCGGCGACGGGTTTGGTTTCGACTTCCTCGACATCGTCCACGCGGGCCGCGCGCGGCCCGGCTCGTAGACGCGATCTCAATCCAAGCAGTTGGTCGCGCGATCCCATGGCTAGAACTTCTACGCTTCCGTCGGCGTTGTTGCGAACCCAGCCGCTGATGCCGAGGACGTGCGCCTCGCGTTCGACGAACCAGCGAAAGCCCACGCCCTGCACCCGTCCGCGCACGACGAAACGTCGGGCTTCTGTAGTTTTCTCGGAAGTCATTTCCAACTTAGCCGCCTATCATCTTGAGCGAAGTAGCTGCGCAGTCGAAAGATCCCTATAAAAAGCTTATCTGGTGCGTTGATCTCCGGGTTCGTCGCTAACGACTGGCAAACACCTGCCGGCAGCATTCTAACTCTAGGGGTCCTTCGCTTTCGCGGAAAGCTTGCGGAGCAAACTTTCCTCTCCGCCCAGGATGACACTACGCTCGCGACAAGTACGCGCCTTCGGCCGTATCCACACGTATCTTCTCGCCTTCGTTGATGAAGGGCGGAACGTGCACGACGAGGCCAGTCTCGGTCTTGGCCGGCTTAGTCACGCTGGAGGCGGTGGCGCTCTTCAATCCTGGCTCAGTTTCGACCACGGTCAACTCCACGGTCTGGGGCAACTCGATTCCCACTGCTTTGCCGTCAAAGAATTCCACTTTGATCGTCAAGTTTGAGATGAGGTAGTTGACGGCGTCACCGAGAATCTCCCGGGTCAGATGGGTCTGCTCGAAATTGGTTGTGTCCATGAAGTAATAGCTGTCGCCGTCGGCGTACAGAAACTCCATCTCGACTTCATCCACAGTGATTTTTTCGATGGGATCAGGTGAGCGAAAGCGGTGTTCGAACATCGCGCCGGTCCGCAGGTTGCGCAGTTTGGCCTGGATGAAGGCACGCAGGTTGCCGGGAGTGCGGTGCTCGACGCTGAAAACGGAGTGCAGATCATTGTTGTGCTTGATGATCATGCCGGGGCGAAGCTGGGTGGCGGGAATAGCCATTGCTGGGTATGTCTCCTTAAGCTTTTTGCGATTACATTGGCGGAAGGCGGGCAGGCCACATTTTCCACCGGATACGGGGTTCCAACTCTTTATTTTACACGGGCTTGAGCTGATTTGGGAACAGATCCCTGATTGTTACCGGAGAATTAGCAGAAAGAAACCCGCCAACCCGGAACCGACAGCTAGAATCAGACAAACAGAACTTCAAGACGAAAACTGAGTTTGAAAGGAATTTTTATGCGCACTGGAAAATACGAAGCCTCGGATCACAACAGCGCGGGAACTGCTGTCACCTTCCTGCTGATCGGATTGGGCGCCGGCGCCCTGCTCGGTATGTTGCTCGCTCCCAAAGCGGGCAAACAGATGAGAAAAGACTTGCGTCGCAAATTTGACACCGCTCGGGAAACAGTCGACGACTGGACGGACGAAGCGAAGGAGTTTGCCGAAGAAGCAATGGAACGCGGCGCCGAAATTGCAGACCAGGTCAAAGAGAGAGTAGCTCCCCTGACCAAAGCGATGCGCCGCTAACGGCGGATTCAGGCGTCGGGCCTTGTCGTCGAGGCTCGAATCTTGGATCGGTTGGCAGTGAACCGGGAAGGGCACGAGTCGACTCCTGCCGCTTTAGCGCCTGAGGTTCGCTCTTCCGAAACTAGCACCCCTCAGCGGCTTACTGGAACTCGGAGCGGCATGCTGAAGTCGGCCCTTTTCCACGCAGGTACGGGCGGGACGCTCCATCAAATCTCCCAACGACGTTCTCTATTTGAAGATTGAGGCGAAGAAGCCCTTGACTTTGCCCAGGACGCCTTTTGGCGGCTCGGTACTGGGCGGTGGCTCTGCCATAGTCAGGAGCGGTGCGGAGGAGGAGACGTGCGACAGGGACAGAATTTGCGACGAGAGTTCCGGCTCGGCCACTGCGGGTGGCAAGTCACTGGCGCGGAAAACGAACGGGGCGTCCACCTCTACATGCTTTGCGTTGGGCGAAGGGGCTGGTAAATCGGCCACCTCGGGTGGAGCGATGGTCAGCGTCGCCTGAGACGACGATACTTCCTGCGCCGGCATCCTGGAACCCGACTCTGAAGGCGGAACCGGCTTGGCCTCGTCTCCGGGCTGCGCCAAATGCACCGCTGGCGGCAGGTCTTTCTGGGAAACCGTCGGCGCAGGCACGGCGGCGCGCATCACCGGGACTGACGGCGGAGGACAACCGCAGTCGTCGGGCACTGTGGTCTCCATCTGGTCTAGCCGTCCGGCACGAAAAAAAACCTGCTCGCTGGCTTTCACCTGATACGTGCCGTTGCCCATGAGCTCCGAAACAACTACCGAAGCTGTATTTCCCGGCAAGGCGCGGACACAGGTATCTCCTCGAGCGTTGGCGCTGATCGCGTAGTTTACTTCACCGGGACCAGAGAGCAGCATACGGAAGTCCGGCGTGACCACGGAATCGGCGGCGGTATTCAGGGTGTAGTGGGCTTCGAGTGCGCCGGTGCTCATACCCAGCATCAGGTCGCCGCCGTTCTCCGACGGAGTGACGGAAACAGTTGTCTTGGGACACACTCTTACCTCGCCGCCCCGAGCCAACCGCAGAATCGTAGTTTCCGACTCGGCCGTCAACGCGGAATCGGCCGAAAGACGGTCCGCTGCTTCCACCACCACACCGGAGCCGCCCGGCGCAACCGGTACGAATGCCGGCTCAGAGCCCTTGGTGAGTGCGGCGACGGACGGGGTTTCTATATTCTGTCTGGCCTCAGCCATGGGGTGCATGCGCACAAGCAGGCGTTCGCCGTGGCTGTCGCTGCTGTAACCAACTGGTTGGAGCAGGTCCACGACTACCCGGGTCACCGGTGGCGCCTGTTGAAACTGGTTGAATCGCACGGTGCGAACCTGCGGGCTGCCCACCTCAAGCCGCTTGAGCGGCAACAAGACCTTGGTGTTGGGAAGATCAATCACCAGCCGGGGCGGAGTGTCGAGAAATTGGATGCTGGTATCAGGAGGTTGACTGCAAATGATCTCCAGCGCAGGCCCGTCCGCGTCGGAAATCATTTTGACCGAACGCAGGACTGCCGGGGGTCCCGTACGAACCGGGGGATCATCGGGGGTTTGCGCCAGTCCCAAGCTGGCGCCCAGCGTAGCCGCCAGCAGAAAAAACCGCACAAATTGGCAGCCGATACGAGGCACAGACTTCACTTCCGGGGACAAGGGTTATGAGAGCAACAATATCACTCAGGCGGGGCGGCGAGAAGTGACAAAAGGTCAGACGTCGGACGTCAGGCCTCGGACCCCAGACCTCGGGCGTCAGAGCTCAGACCTCCGGGGGCTAAGGCTTCAAACTTGAGGAGGAAAAGGGAACAGGATGGGCAGGTTTGCCGAGGTCAGCTAGGGTTCAGCCAGGAATTCGTATTCGTCGATCACCGCGGCCACGGCTACTTTGCCATCGCCGTCGTCAACGCGCACCACCTTCCCTTTGCAGCGGACGCGGATGCTTTCGGTCAGGGTGATTTCGGGCGGAAGGGTCAGAGTGAATTCGATAACTGACCCTGGAGCGATGGCGGAATCCACATAAAAGCAGATACCGCGGGCGCTCACGTCTCGAGTCTGGGCGGTTTTCTCCTGCGCTCCGTTGTCCGAGTAAGTGACGGCCACAGGCAGCCGCAGCGCAAAACGGCGTGTGGCACGCTTTTCGGGTTCGGACTCGGGCATGAGCACTTCCTAAAAACTGCAATAGCATGGCGTCTTGAGTCCTTCGTGTCAAGCCAGTATTTCGGCAGGTTTGGATTCGCGATACGCAACGATGTGTATGCCGCAGCCGGCCCCGACCGCGAAAGGTAATAAAGAACTTTGGTATAAGCTAGAAGGCTTGGCGGACCGCCTTATGGTTTTCGTTCTCGACAACTACGATTCGTTCACCTACAACCTGGTGCAATATCTGGGTGAACTGGGGGCGGAGGTCGAGGTGCGGCGCAATGATCAGACGACGCCAGCGGAAGTCGAGGCAATGCGGCCGGAGAGGATCGTGCTTTCGCCCGGCCCGTGCACTCCCCAGGAAGCTGGAATCACTATCGCGCTGATCCGCCATTTCGCGGGCAAAATGCCGCTTCTGGGGGTTTGCTTGGGACATCAGGCCATCGGCGCAGCTTTTGGAGGCAATGTCATACGTGCGCCTCACCTGATGCACGGCAAGACCAGCCAGGTACGGCATGATGGCAAGACCATCTTCTGTGGTCTGCCGTCTCCCATGACGGCGACGCGTTACCACTCCCTGATCGTGGAAGAAAAAAACCTGCCCTCCGATTTGGAAGTGAGCGCTTACACCAGCGAGCGCGATGGGTCGCGCACGATCATGGGCCTACGGCATCGGAAGTTTCCCGTAGAGGGTGTGCAGTTCCATCCCGAGAGCGTGCTGACCGACGCGGGGAAGAAATTGGTTGAGAATTTTCTGCGGATCTAGAGCAGATATTGACTGCGATAGTTGTTTCCTCAGATTTTGCTGCTGCGCAGAACCCTTGCTACGCGCCGCGGAAGGCCAGCGTTAGCAGCCAAACGTTTAGAACCGCGATCAATATCGCCACGAACCAGGCAAGAATCTTCAGCCAAGAAGCATTGGTAAACTGACCCATCTTTCGCTGATCGCTGGTGAACATCACCAAAGGAAAGACCGCAAAGCTTAACTGCATACTCAGGATCACCTGGCTGAACACCAGCAGCTTGGCAGTGCCTCCCGTTCCCCAAAATGCGGTGACTATGACCGCCGGAATAATTGCGACCATGCGAGTGATCAGGCGGCGCAGCCAGGGGCGCAGGCGAATGTTCAGAAAGCCTTCCATCACGACCTGACCGGCCAGCGTGCCGGTCAGAGTGGAGTTCTGGCCGGAAGCCAGCAGGGCCAGCGCGAACATGGTGCTGGCGCCGCCCACGCCGAGCAGGGGCGTGAGCAACTTGTAGGCATCGTTGATCTCGGCCACGTCGTTGTACCCGTGGCTGTAGAACGTAGCGGCAGACACAATCAGGATGGCTGCGTTCACCAGCAATGCGAAGGTAAGGGCGATGGCGGAATCAATGGTCCCGAAGCGAATCGCCTCGCGCTTGCCTTCCGGGGTGCGTTCGAAGTCGCGAGTCTGCACCAGCGCCGAGTGCAGATAAAGATTATGCGGCATCACCGTGGCCCCCAGGATGCCGATCGCGATATACAACATTCCCGGGTCCCGAATAATCTGAGCGGAAGGAACGAAGAAGCCTTGGGCGATGCCCAACAGGCTCGGCTTGGAAAAGAGTATCTCCAAACCGAAGCAGACGCCAATTACCCCAATCAGCGAGATGACGAGCGCCTCGACCAGCCGGAAACCCTTTTGTTGCAGGAACAGAATCAGGAGAACATCCAGCGAGGTGAGGCACACTCCCCACAGCAGGGGAATGTGAAATAAAAGATTCAGCGCGATGGCCGAACCGATCACTTCAGCCAGGTCGCAGGCGGCAATCGCGATCTCTGCCCCGATCCAGAAAATAAACGATACGGGACGGCTGAAGTGGTCGCGGCAGGCGGACGCCAGATCGCGCCCCGTCACCACTCCCAGCTTAATGGCCAGAGTCTGCAACAGGATGGCCATCAGGTTGGACATCATGATGACCGAAAGCAGCGAGTAATTGTATTTCGAGCCGCCCGCCAGATCCGTGGCCCAGTTGCCCGGATCCATGTAGCCTACCGCGACCAGATAGCCCGGTCCGGCGAAGGCCAGCAGTTTACGGAGAAAGCCGGCCGATTGCGGGATGGGCAGGCTGCGGTAAATTTCCGGCAGGCTGGGGCGCGCGACTGCGTGGCGCCATCCTTTGTCCAGGATGGTTTCGGGGCTGGGGATGAGGGGCAACTCCGGCGGCGACAACATTAGCGTAAGTATACACAGAAAAGTAAACTATGGTTAATTACTTTTGGGCTGGTTGCGAGGTAATGGAGGCCGCCCGTCCCGCCCGGCTGGAGGGGCGAGATGACCGTCCTTCGTTCAGGGTTACCCAGACCTTCTCCGCCGCAGACCCGCCGAGGGCGACGCCGCCGGCATCGGTGCTAAGCGTTAGGGTGTGGTCATAATTTCGCCCTGAAACGTATACCTGGGCGCCGGGGCGGATGCCGCGCTGCTCAAGGAATTCCAGCAAGCGGCGGTCGCGTTCGTAGATCCCGCTGACCAAGTAATTGGCCCCCGCCTGGGCATGGGCCAGGAGCAGCAATCCGCGCCGGCGGCGGCTGGTGGGACTCTCCAGTTCACTGAGATTGCCGTGAGGACAAGGCCCGCCGCGTCCCAGTTTGGCCAGCAATTTGGCCTCAAAGTCAGGGGATACGGCATGCTCCAGTCGCTCGGCCTCGTCATGCACCTTGTACCATTCCATACTGAACATCTCCGCCAGCATTCGTTCGATCAGGTGATGGCGAAGCGTAAGCTTGCGCGCAATCTTGCGTCCGGCAGCCGTGAGGCTGACCTCTCCGCCGCTCTGCACCCGGACTAACCCGTCTCTTTTCAGACGCCGCACCGCCATCGTGACCGCGGGCGGCGAAACGGAGAGCCAGTGCGCCAGTGTGGCTGAGATCACGGTCTCGCCCTCGCTTTCGGCCTCGAGGATGGCTTTCAGGTAATCTTCTTTGGAGACAGTGATCATTCAGCAAGCATTATACGTTAAGCATAGTTAAGGGGGATTTGGATTGCAGATGGCAGATTTTCATTGGCGCCACATCCCCTGGAGGCAATATCGTGTTTGTGAAACCGCACAAGAAAAAGCAGAAGTCAGGAAATAGGCCGGTACACCCACCAGCAGGAAAAGGACACACCGCCTTCTGCCTATTTTGCTCAGACCCTCGTTGGCACTGTTCTTGCGTCGCTGGGGACCATGTTGGGGTATGACCAACCTGAATCGCCGCCCCGGCGGAGTGCTGAAGGCCTTACAACCGGTCCAGCACTCGTCGTCGGCGTTTTTCTTAGCGCATGCTGGCGCAATTTCCGGTATAGGCGATTGAGAAAGCGTTCAAATTCAGGCGCCGCCCGCATCCCTGCGATTTTCTAATCTAGAATCCAAAATCTGCAATCTGAAATCGCAGTCCCCGCGTTTGACATCGTCCCCAGGTGCTCCTAACCTTGTCTGTCTCCAGCTATGAAAGTTCTCGTCATCGGAAGCGGCGGGCGCGAGCATGCTCTGGTGTGGAAGCTGCGCCAGTCGCCGCGGGTTTCTCAGGTTTACTGCGCGCCGGGAAACGGCGGCATTGCCGAAGAGGCCATTTGCCTGGCTGCCGACGTGAAAAATATTGACTCGCTAGTCGCCGTGGCTGAACAGATCCGTCCCGATCTGACTGTGGTCGGGCCCGAGTTGGCACTCGCTCTGGGAGTAGTAGACGAATTTACACGGCGGGGTTGGCGCGTATTCGGCCCGACCCGGGCCGCGGCGCAACTGGAGTCCAGTAAGAGCTTTGCCAAGCAATTTCTGCAGCGCCATCGCATTCCCACGGCGCATTTTGCCATTTGCGATTCCATCGACAAAGTCCTTGCCGCCCTGCCGCATTTTTCCGCTCCCGTGGTGGTGAAGGCGGACGGCCTTGCCGCCGGCAAGGGCGTGGTAATTTGCCGCACCAAGGAAGATGCGGCTTCGGCGGCAGCCGAAATGTTCAGCGGGAAGACCCTGGGCGAAGCGGGGCGCCGGGTGGTTCTCGAAGAATTCCTTCAGGGAGACGAACTTTCATTCCTGGTCTTAAGCGATGGTGAGAGGGTAGCGCCGCTGGTGGCGGCCCAGGACCATAAACGCATCGGCGACGGTGACACCGGCCCCAACACCGGCGGCATGGGCGCCTACTCGACCGCCAGCATCGTGGACGAGCAGATGACCCAGTGGCTACTGCAGCACATCGCGCGTCCTGTCGTCGCGGGCATGAAGGCGGAGGGTGCAGAGTACAAAGGCATTCTTTACTGTGGTCTGATGATGACGGCGCGCGGGCCCATGGTGCTGGAATTCAATTGCCGCTTCGGTGATCCCGAAACTCAGCCAATCCTGATGCGCCTTGAAAGCGACCTACTGGAAGCGCTTGAAGCCTCGATTGAGGGCCGGGTCAGTGAGGGAGATTTCCGTTGGTCGCAGGACGCCGCGGTCTGTGTGGTCATTTCTTCTGGCGGATATCCTGGCACCTACGAGTTGGGCAAGAAGATTATGGGCCTCGAAGACGCTGGCAAGGTGGAAGGCGTGAAAGTCTTTCACGCCGGCACCAGCCGGCGCGACGGCGCATTTTTCACCGCCGGCGGACGAGTGCTCGGCGTGACATCGCGGGCGGCAGATTTGAGGACTGCGGTGGATCGCGTGTACACGGCTGCGTCGAAGATTGGCTTTGAAGGGGCGCACTGCCGTAGGGACATCGCGGCGCGGGCGCTCAAGAAATAGTTTCCGGTTTTCTGGTTTCTAGTTTCCAATGCACAAAGGACATTCATGAGCACAAAGCCTCGGGTTTCGATTGTGATGGGAAGCGACTCCGACCTCGACATCATGCGCGAGTCGGTAAAGGCGCTGGAGGAGTTCGGGATCGAATACGAGATTGATGTCACGTCGGCGCATCGTTCTCCGCAACGCACCGCCGAATTCGCGCGCAAAGCGGCGAGCCGCGGGATCCGCGTGATCATCGCCGGCGCGGGTGGCGCGGCGCATCTGGCGGGCGTGATTGCCGCCCATACCACGCTGCCGGTGATCGGCGTACCGATTCCATCCACCTCGCTGCAAGGCATGGATTCGCTGCTGGCGACGGTGCAGATGCCGGCCGGAATTCCGGTAGCGACGGTTGCCATTGGCAAGCCGGGGGCCACCAATGCGGGCATCCTGGCGGCGCAGATTCTGGCACTTTTCAGTGCGCCACTGGAGAAGAAGCTGGCCGCACACAAGGAAAAGTTGGCAAACAGCGTGGAAGAGAAATCGAGAAAGCTGAAGATTACGGTGGGGGCGTCTTAGGATTCGCGAGCGCCCTCGCTCGTGCTGCCTCGACCTGGCGCTGCCGCACGAGCGTGGACGCTCGCGGCCTACCTCAAAGGTTCAAACTCTTCAGATATTGCCGCAGGGTTCCACCCAGATCGGGGCGCTTTAAGGCAAATTCCACCGTGGCTTTCAGAAAACCCAGCTTGTCACCGGTGTCGTGACGTTTGCCTTCGAAAACGTAGCCGTAGATTTTTTCTTTCTTCAGCAGCTGCTTCAGCCCGTCGGTGAGTTGCAGTTCGCCGCCGGCACCGGCCTTGATGTCCGACAAAGTCTCAAAGACCGTCGGCGTCAGAATGTAACGTCCGATCACCGCGAGGTTGGATGGCGCTTCTTCCGGACGCGGCTTTTCCACCAGGCTCAGGACTTCGTACAGCTTGCCGTTCGATCCCGGTACGGGTTTGCCTTCAAGCACTCCATATGCAGAAATGCCCGGGCCCTCGACCACCTGCGTGGCGAGAACAGAGCACTGTGTCTTGTCAAAAACATCCATCAGTTGTTTGAGACACGGTACCTCGGCGTCAATGACGTCATCCGCCAGCAGAACGGCGAACGGCTCTTCGCCGACGAGCTCGCGCGCCGTGAGGACGGCATGTCCGAGGCCGAGCGCCTCTTTCTGCCGCACATACGCGATGTGAATCAAGTCAGAAATCTGGCGGACGATCTTGAGCAGGTCAGTCTTGCCCCGCTCCTCCAGCATTTTCTCCAGTTCATAGCTCACGTCGAAGTGGTCTTCGATAGCCGATTTGCCGCGTCCGGTGACGATGATGATCTGATCGCAGCCGGCGGCCACCGCCTCCTCGACGCCGTACTGAATGATCGGCTTGTCCACCAGGGGCAACATCTCCTTGGGTTGCGCCTTGGTGGCCGGCAAGAATCTGGTGCCGAGTCCGGCAGCAGGAAAAACGGCTTTGCGAACTTTTTTTGCCATTGCTGACTTTCCTCTTCGCCGCATCGAAAATGGGTGGAGTGCAGCTTGATGATTCTAATCCCGTGGTGAACTACAACGTCGGACCCTCGGTGCCCAGCATGCTCTTACGAATAATCTTCATCGGTACCGAACCTTGCCGCATGAAACGGTCGTGGAATTCCAGTAGCGCGAACTTACTGCCCTGCTGTTTTTCGTAGTCCTCGCGCAGTTTCAGGATCTGGAGCTTGCCCAGATTGTAGTAGAGATACGTAGGATCTGAAGTTGCGCGCCTGGCTTCCACCTCGGCGACGGGCGGAACCTGGAAGCCCTCTTTCACAAAAAAATCCCGTCCCTGTTTCAACGTCATCTTGCCGGTGTGCATTTCGATGCCGACAATGAAGCGCGCGTTGCGCAGCAGCGCGTCCAGTAATTGTCCCAGTCTCAGATTGGGGTCGTGGCCGCCGTAGCCTTCGTCGAGCATCATCTGCTCGGCGTAATGAGCCCAGCCTTCGGCGTTGCTGTTGTTGTAAATCAGCTTGCGCGTCTTGGTCGGAGCTGCCTGCAGCCAAAGAAACTGGGTGTAGTGTCCGGGATAGACTTCGTGAATGGCGGTGCTGGTGATGGTGCCGCGGTTGAATCCCTGCATCCATTGCTCGACCCTGTCCGGATTCCAGTCAGGCGCGGGCAAAGTCACGTTGAACATGGCTTCCGTAGCCTTGGTCTCGTAGGCGCCGGGTGTGTCCATAGAGGCGGTGGTGAGGGCGCGTGCGAATGGCGGTGTCTCTTCGACGAGAGGCGGGACGGTCGATGGAATGGTAATGATTTTGTTTTGCTCGATGAATTGCCGCAGGCCGCCCAGGGTATCGCGGAAGGTCTGCAGCAATTGGTCTGCGGGAGGGTGGTCTCGGTGCAAATCACCCAGCACTGCTGCTGTACTGCGATGCGGATCAATCTGGGCGGCAACCTCTATGAGCTGTTGCTGGTTGCGCCGCAGATCTGCATATCCGACTTCGAGCAACCGGTCCAGGGGAATGTCCACCATCTCTTCGTACAGGAGCTTCTTGCGGAAATTCTCGGCTCCCAGGCGAAAATCGCCGTTGGAAGCAGGCAACAGGTCGTTGCGCATGAAATCCTGGTACTCATGCAGGGCTTCGACTGCCGCATCGTTGCTTGCCTTGAAGTCGGCCAGCAACTTGGAATCCTGCACTTCCCGGAATGCCGCCGGAACATCATTCTGAAAGAACTTGATGTTGTCCGGCATTTGCTGCAGAGCCACTTCCGTGTACACGCGAGGGGGATTACTGATGTTCCGCCTCGCATCTTCGAGAACTCGCGGAATCTCGCGCTCCCGCGCTATTACGGACCGCAGCCGGTCGGCGGGCGGCGCAAAAGTCCGGCGCATGATCGTGAAGACGCTCTCACTTAGGTCGGAGACATAGACGTCGGGATCTTTTCTCCACATCTGGATGGATTGCAGTTCCAGCAGCCGCCCCTGAATGGAAGAAGCGAGGACCTCCACGTCGCCGGCCGATTCCTGGGACAGCTCCTTGGTTGAGAGCGAATCGAACTTTTTTTGAAACTGCTGCAGTCCGGCGATCTCCGCATCCATTCCCGCACGCGAGAAGTCTTCCAGCTTTCCGTCGTACTGATGGAGACCAGCCTGCGTGCCTTCCGTGGGATGGAATTGAAAGTGGAAATCGAAGTACTCGTCCACCAGCTTGTCGAACGCAGCCTGGGAGGACGACTCGGACGAGGCCATCTTCTCCTGGGCGAACGCGATAGAAGAAAGCAGAGAGAACGGAATCAGGAAACAGAGCGCGAGGGCGAAGAGTCGTTTGATCATTGGAATTGGAATCATTGGAAATGGAAAATGGAGGAGCTCACTTCTGCTTCATGACGGCACCGACGGCAAGGCTTGCGCGGCTGGCGACAACTCTTCGAGGAGTCCGCGCAATTGTGTCAGGACCTCTCCCGGAGAAACCGCCTTGGAAACATACTTCAGCGTGCCGTCCGGAGTGAACTGCGCGCCGCGTTGGGACGACACGAACTTCGCCAGCCTCCCCGGATCGATTTCCGCATTCTGACGAAACTTTATGGTCACCAGATCGCGCTTGCGTTCGATCGCAGTCGCACCCACGCGCATAGCGAGCAACTTGAGCGCCGCGTATTCCAGAAGGTTCTGCACCGAAGTCGGAGGCTCACCGTAGCGGTCTTCCAGTTCGGCGCGGACATCGTTCAAGCGCGATTCGGATTCCACCCCAGCCACCCGCTTATACATTCGCAAGCGCTGGTTCTCTTCCGGAATATATTCCACTGGGATGCGAATATTGAGTCCCAGGTTTAATTGGGTTTCGGCTTCGTCCGGAGCCGCTTCACCCTTCATCTCGCGCACGGCGCGGTCAAGCATTTGAGTATAGAGCTCGAAACCGACGGCTTCGATATGTCCGCTCTGCTGGCCTCCGAGTAAATTGCCAGCGCCGCGCAGTTCGAGGTCGAGGGCTGCAATCTTGAAGCCTGCCCCGAGGTCGGAGAATTCCTTTAAAGCTGCCAGACGGCGCCTGGCAATGGGAGTCAGCTCGATCTCGGCGGGGAGGAGGAGATAGGCATAGGCGCGGCGATTGGAACGGCCGACACGCCCTCTCAGTTGATAGAGTTCAGACAGCCCCAGGCGGTCCGCGCGGTTGATGAGAATGGTGTTGCATAGCGGGATATCGAGGCCGTTTTCAATGATGGTAGTCGAGACCAGGATGTCGGCTTCGTGATGCATGAACTTAAACATCACTTTCTCCAACTCGCCTTCCGACATTTGTCCGTGACCCACGATGATGCGGGCTCGCGGTACCAGCGCCTGGAGCTTGGCGGCAATCTCCCAGATACTGTCCACGCGGTTGTGCACGAAGAAGACCTGGCCGCCGCGTTCCAGTTCCTGCTCGATGGCGGACTGGATCAGCTTCTCGTCCCAGCTGGCAACTACAGTTTGTATTGCGATTCTGTCCTTGGGCGGAGTCTCGATCACGCTCATGTCGCGCAATCCGACCAATGACATGTGCAAAGTGCGCGGAATCGGAGTGGCCGACATGGTCAGCACGTCCACCTGTTTGCGCATCTGCTTGAGACGTTCCTTGTGGCGCACGCCGAAACGCTGCTCTTCGTCCACGACCAGCAATCCCAGATCGGCGAACTTCACGTCCTTCGAGATCAGGCGATGGGTGCCGATCAGGATGTCAACTTTGCCGGCTTCGACTTTCTGCAGAATTTCTTTCTGTTGCTTGGGGGAGCGGAAGCGGCTGATCATTTCGATGGCGACGGGAAAGGCGGCAAAGCGCTGCTTGAAGGTTTCGTAGTGCTGGAAGGCGAGGACCGTGGTCGGCGCCAGCACGGCGACCTGCTTGTTGTCACTGATCGCCTTGAAAGCGGCGCGCATGGCGATTTCCGTCTTGCCGTAGCCGACGTCGCCGCAGAGCAGGCGGTCCATGGGCTGGGTGGATTCCATGTCACGCTTGACGTCGGCGATCGCGGTTCCCTGATCGTCAGTCTCGCTGAATTCGAAAGTGTCTTCGAACTCCCGCATCCATTCGTTGTCGGGGGAAAAGGAATGGCCCACGGCGGTCTTGCGCTCGGCGTAGAGCTTGAGCAACTCGTCGGTCATGTCCTTCATGGCCTTGCGCACGCGCGCCTTGGTCTTGGCCCACGCCGCCGTGCCCAGATGATTCAGGACGGGCTTTGCCCCTTCCGACGAGCGGTATTTCTGCACCAGGTCGAGGCGGGTCAGGGGCACGTAAAGGCGCGCGCCCTCGGCATACTCGAGCAGCATGAATTCGGCGTTGCCGTTGCCCTGGTTGATCTCCTTCAGTCCCTGGTACTGCCCAATCCCGTGCTCGACGTGGACCACGTAGTCGCCTACCTGCAAGTCGCGGAAATCGGAGAGAAATGCGGAAGTCTTCGATTTGTGACGCTGGGGCCGAGAGGCAACCGCCTCCGACTCATCGAACAAGTCACGCGCGCCCAGAATGGAGAGGTTGGCGTCGGGGAAGGTGACGCCATCGGGGACGTAAGCCTTGGCCAGCGTGGCCGTAAGCAGTTCGCCGGAGAAGTAGGAAGTCTCGTCGGCGTAACTCTCTCCGCTACGGGTCCGGCTACCCAGACGAAAGGTGACAGCGTACTCGCTGAAAATGTCGGCCAGGCGTTCAATTTCGCCGGTGTTGGGGACGGCAATCAGAACTCGCTTGCTGTCCGCAATCAGCTTCTTTACTTCTTCGAGCATGGTCGGAACTGAGCCGTGAAAGCGTGGCGTGGGTTGGGTGTGAAATGTGATTGCCGCGGAATCATCGCTACGCTCGATATCCAGATGCTCGACGTCGGCGCCGGGCAAGCTGGAGATTTTCTGCCAGCACTCTTCGGGCGAAAGATATAAGTCCGCCGGCCGCACCAGGTTGCCCACGCCGCTGATCTCATGGGCCTGCTCGATGCGCGACCAGACGTGATCGAACTCGGTCTTCACCGCCTCCAGTTCGTCGGTCAAGACCAGGGCCCGCGGCAGCAAATCGAACAGGGTATGATTGGCGCCCGCCACGGGCGCATAAAACTCCCACCCCGGAAAGACGGTGACGCCGCCGGAGCGCACGGCCTGCTCAATGATCTCTTCGTTGCCGGTGATGCGCTTCCCAGACAGGCGGGCATGGACCGCCCCCAGCAATTCTTCGCTGACCGGAGTCTCAGTGAGCGGAAGCAACAGCGCTTCATCTGTGGAAATCGAAGAGCGCTGGGTCGCGGGATCAAACTTCCGTATGGACTCGACTTCGTCCCCGAAAAACTCGATGCGCACCGGACGCTCGTCCTCCGGCGAATACACATCGAGAATGCCGCCGCGCAAGGCATATTCTCCGGGCATTTCGACTACATCGGTCGAGTGGTAGCCCACCGTGTTGAGGTGCGGCAGGAGCGGGTCAACGTTGAGGGTGTCGCCGCGCCGGACGGTCCGCGCCAGATCCGCGTAGTACTCGGCCGAACGCAGGCGAAGGGCGGTGGCGGCAATCGGCGAAACCACGAAAGATGCTGCGCCGGCGGCAATCTTCCATAACGCGACTGCCCGCTCTTCCTGGATCTCCGGGTGAGGAGATAGATTCTGGAAGGGGAGCACGTCGTGGTTGGGAAGCAAGACTATCGATTGGGGATCCGCGGCTCCGGTCAGCTCACAAAAGGCTTGCAGAACTGGAACCAGATCTTCGGCCGCGCGATTGTCCGGGACCACGATGATCAGGGGGCGCCCCGTCGCCTTTTGCAGCAAGACTAAAAGCAAAGCTTTTGCGGTCGGAATCAGTCCAGAAACACGAATCCGGCCCGTGCCCTCTTTTAGATGGGAGGCCACACGCGAAAAGGCCGGCAGCTTTTCCACGTCCGTGAACAGATCACGGACGAAGGGGAGAACCATCACTGTTGAGTTTATCAGGGCGCGGTGAAAAAAGTTGGGCCGGCAAGATTCACCTAGGCCCGGACGCTCCGTCCGGCGGCGACCGAAGCTCGCGGGTTCGTGGCGTGCGGCGGGAAAATAGCGGAGCTTCGCTCCGCCAGACGGGTGGGGCACCCACCCTACGTGGCCCGCAAAAGGGGG
>Ga0134121_10002416_pt1 | contig 16142 bp, 10 predicted proteins | sample KB301_FD_96463 | JGI IMG/M metagenome (GOLD analysis project Ga0134121, IMG submission 96463) | Terrestrial soil microbial communities without Nitrogen fertilizer from Kellogg Biological Station, Michigan, USA - KB3-0-1 | ecosystem: Environmental > Terrestrial > Soil > Unclassified ... | reverse complement strand
GAAGCTCGGCGCCGCGGGACCGCTGATCGAGACGGTTCGCGGGTTCGGCTATCGGATGAAGTCCGCCAAAGCTCGCGAGTGAGCCGCTCGTGAGGCTGCGCAGCCGGCTGCTCGTCGGCGCGCTCGCCGTCATTGCGGTCCAGGTCATCGTCGTGGTGCTGCTCGTGCAGCGCCAGCTCACGTCGAGCCTGCAGCGCGACGCCGTCGCGGCGCTCGCGCGCGAAGCAAAAGTGGTCGCCGCGCACTGGGCATCCGCGCCGGACCCGGACGCGCTCGCGAAGGCCGACGGCCGCGCGCTCGGACACCGCGTCACGCTGATCGGCCCGGACGGTGTTGTCGTCGGTGACGCCGATGTCGCGCGTGAGGATCTGGCGACCATGGAGAACCACAGCAGCCGCCCCGAGGTCATCGCCGCGCGCGCGGGCGACGTGGGCCTGTCCACGCGCACGAGCCCGACGCGCGGCGACCAGGAGCTCTACGTCGCGGTGAACGCGGGCGCGCTCGGCGTCGCGCGCGTATCGATGTCGGAGTATTCCCTCACGAGCGCGATCGATACGGCGCACGAAATCGTGATCGTGGCCGGCGCGGTATCGCTGCTCATTGCGCTCGTGGTTGCGTGGACGCTTGCGCAGCGCATCGCGCAGCCGGTTGGGGAGCTCACGGATGTCGCCAAGGGCATCGCCGCCGGCGATCTCTCGCGCCGCGCGTCGATCGCGCCGGCCGGCGAGCTCGGAGAGCTCGCGCTGTCCCTGCGCGAGCTCTCCGAACAGCTCGCCGCCCGCGACAACGCGCGCCATGCGTACGAGACGCTGCTCGAGCAGCTCACGGAATCGCTCAACGAAGGCATCGTCGGTGTGGACGCGGCGCGGCGCGTCGCGCGCATCAACGACACGGCGCGCTACCTGCTCGGCGTTCGCGAAGCCCTGCCCTTTTCCGTGGACCTTCTTCCGCGCGACCGCGCGCTGCGCGATGCCCTCAACGCCGCGTTCGCGGGACGTACGACGGAGGACAGCGAAGCGGTGATCCAGGGGCACACGGTCAACGTCACCGCGCGGCCGCTGGAGTCCGGGGGCGCCGTGCTCGCGCTGTTCGATCTCACGCGCGTTCGCCGCCTCGAGAACGTGCGCCGGGACTTCGTCGCGAACGTGTCGCATGAGCTCCGCACACCGATCACGATCGTGAGCGGATTCGCCGAGACGCTCGTGAACGACGACGTCGATCCGGACCAGCGCAAGCAGTTTGCGCAGCGCATTCTGGTGAACACGCAGCGCATGCAGCGGATTGTCGACGATCTGCTGGATCTCTCGCGCATCGAATCCGGGTCATGGGCGCCGAATCCCGAAGACGTCGACCTCGACGTCGCGGCTGCGGAGGCCGTCACGGCGGCGCGCGACGCGGCCAAGGCCAAACGTGTGGCCATCGACGCGGATATCGCTCCGGACGCCCGCGTCGTGCACGCCGACGTCACGGCGATCCGTCAGGTCCTCGGCAATCTCGTCGACAACGCGGTTCGGCACACGTCGGCCGGGTCCGTTACGATCTTTTCGCGGGCGACGCCGGACGCGATCGAGCTTGGCGTGCGCGATACCGGATCAGGCATCGCGTCCGAGCATCTGCCACGAATCTTCGAGCGTTTTTATCGCGTCGATCCCGGTCGCTCGCGGGACCAGGGCGGCACGGGTCTTGGGCTCGCGGTCGTGCGGTTGCTCGTCGAAGCGCACGGAGGGAATGTCCGAGCCGAAAGCATGCTTGGAACGGGGACGACTGTCGTCGCGGAGTTTCCCCGGCGGGTCTGATTCGAAACACAGCCTGCGTAACGGCGCGTTACACGTTCGTTGCATGGATGTGGGAGTACCGAAACGCGATCCGAGCAATATGGGAGGATGACTGTCCATCCCTCTCGATCGGAATCGCTCATGCGACGCATCGGATTCTTCGTTACAATCGCCGCCCTGACCCTTCCGCTTGCCGCGCGCGCACAGGTCGACACGACCAAGCCGCCGGCTGACACCACGCAGCGGTTTCAGCGACTGACCGGAAAAGTCGTCGACGCCGGCACCGGACAGCCCATTTCCGGCGTGGGTGTGCAGGTGGTGGGCGTCGACTCGATGCGCGTGCGCACGAAGGTCGACGGCAGCTACACGTTCCCGAACGCGCCGACCGGTCCCCTGACACTCAACGTCCAGAAGATCGGGTACGCCCCGAAGACGGTGACCGGCGTGTATCTCAAGGCCGGCGAACCACTCGAGGTCAACATCACGCTCGACGTGGCGGTGCTGCAGGCCGTTCAGGTCAGCGCGGAGAAGGAAAAGGGCACCGCGAGCGAGGCCGTCAACGCACAGCGTACGGCCGTTGCCGTCACCAGCACCATCACCGCCGAGCAGATCGCGAAGAGCCCGGACGGCGACGCGGCGCAGGCCATGGCGCGCGTGAGCGGCGCGACGGTGCAGGACAAGCGCGCCGTCACGATGCGCGGGCTCAGTGACCGCTATACGACGACCGCACTCAACGGCGCGCGTATTCCGAGTCCGGAGCCGGAAAAGCGTGTCGTGCCGCTCGACATTTTCCCGTCCGGGCTGATTCAGTCGATCACGACGGCCAAGACGTTCACGCCCGATCTCCCGGGTGACTTCAGCGGCGGCATGGTCGACATTCGCACGAAGGAGTTCCCCGCGCGGCGTTCCGTTTCGTTCCAGCTTGGCAGTGGGTACGCGGCGGGCGCCACGGGGTCGAACCTGCTCTCCGCAACGTCCGTCGGCGGCGAGCGACTCGGCATGGTGAACCATCAGCGCGACCTGCCGAATCCGGTGCGCGCCCTCGGAAGTTTTCAGAACATCAACCTGACGCAGTCGGACATCAACTCGCTCGTCGGCTCGTTCCGCGACTCGTGGTCGCCGAAGCTTGCGACCGGTGCGCCGCTCATCAACGGCTCGGCGTCCATCGGCGGCAACGACCCGGTGTTCGGTCATCGCGTGGGTTATCTGTTTTCGGGAACGATGTCGTCGGGCACCGACGTCAAGGACGGCCAGGAGCGCGCGCTTGCGATCGGTGGCAGCGTGCGAGGTTCGACCGTCGAGAATGACCGGTTCGTGGGCCAGTCGACGAGCCAGGGTGTGCTGTGGGGCGGGCTCACGAATCTCAGCACGCTGATCGGCGACAATTCGCGCGTCTCGTTCAACGGCCTGTACAACCGGTCGGCGGACAACGATTCGCGCGTGGAGCGCGGTGAGTTCACGCAGGACGGACTGCCGGTCAAGATCTCGCGCATGCAGTACGTGCAGCGCGGAGTGTACTCGGCGCAGCTGGCCGGCGAGCATCAGTGGTCCGATGCGCATCGCTTCGACTGGAGCGCGACCGCGAGCGGCGTCCGCCGGTACGAGCCCGACCGCTCGGCGTTCGTGCAGGTAATCGAGCACGACACGCCCGGCGGGCCGGAAGTGCTGCGGTGGCTGAGCGTCGGCAGTGGCGGCGCGGTGCGCTCGTTCTCCGACCTCAACGAGCATAGCCGCGAGGCGTCCGCGAATTACCGCTACACGATGGGCGTGAACGCGACGGGTGCGACCATCAAGGTCGGCGGGCTGTACCGCGCGACGAATCGCGACGCAGAGAGTTTTTCGTACGCGATCAGCGCGAACGGTGCGTCAGACGAGGTTCGCGCGCTTTCGCCGGAAGAAATCTTTGACGGCCGGTTCAGCACGCCCGCCGCAACGCTCTTCACGATGGGACCGCTCTCGCAGGGCGGCTCCTATGCGGCGCGCGACCGGCTCGCGTCCGGCTATGCCATGGCAGAAGTCCCGTTCAGCAACAGCATCCGGCTCATCGGCGGCGCGCGGTACGAGCACGACCTCCTCAACATCGACGCGACGTCGACGCTCGGCTCGCCGGTCGCGACGGAGAAACGGTGGAACGACCTGCTGCCATCGGTTGCGCTCAACTGGCAGATGTCGGACCGCCAGCAGCTCCGCGTCTCGGCATCGCGCACACTGGCGCGCCCTGAGTACCGCGAGCTGACGCCGATCATCAGCCGCGACGTGATCAACGGCGAGAATCTGCAGGGCGATGAAGGCCTCAAGCGCACGAACATCGCGAACGCCGACGTGCGCTGGGAGATGTATCCGCACGACGGCGAGCTCGTGAGCCTGGCGGTGTTCGCCAAGCGGTTCACCAATCCCATCGAGCGTGTGAACGGCTCGGGCAGCGGCGGTACGAGCTACGTGTTCTACACGAACGCGCAGAGCGCGCGCGACTACGGCGTGGAGCTCGAGCTCCGGCAGAACCTCGCGTTCCTGCACGAGTCGCTGTCGCCGTTCTGGTTCTTCGGGAACGTGACGGCGATGCAGAGCCGCATCCAGCTGTACAAGAACACGCTCGCCTCCGCCACGAACCTGAGCCGGCGCCTCGTGGGCCAGGCGCCCTACGTCGTGAACGCGGGCCTGTCGTATTCAACCCGGAGCGGCGGCTCGACGGCAACGCTGCTCTACAACCGCGTCGGCGAGCGTATCACCGCCGCGGGCAGCATTCCCCTGCCGGACGTGATCGAGCAACCCAGGAACGTGATCGACCTGTCACTCCGGATCGGCGTGACACGCGGCGTGAGCGCGCGCCTTGACGCGAAGAACCTGCTCGACTCCCCGTATGAAGTGATTCAGGGAACCGTGAGACGCGAGTTTTACAGAAACGGCCGCACAGTCCAAGCCGGATTCGTCTGGAAGAACTAATCCCGCTCTCCCGCTCTCTCGTTCTCCCGCTCTCTCGTTCTCCCGTCTTTGTCTGTCTTTCTCGGTTACTCTTTCGTGACCGATTGGAAACGTAACAACAACACGACGGGCTGATCGTTCGGGGCAGCGCTGCGCAGGTCGCGGCGCTGCCCCGTTTCGTTTTTGATGTCCACCTCACGTCACCATCACCGAGGGTTGCATGCGTATCTCACGTCTGCTCGCAGCAAGTGTCACAACGTTGTTACTCGCGGTCGCCGCGTGTAACGACGACAGTACGTCGCCCGGACCGAAGGCGCCGGCTTCGATTACGGTGACCCCGGTGGGCACCACGACGCTCCGGATCACCTTCGAGGGCAAGAAGGGTGAGTCCTATGAAATCGAGCGCGCGGTCGAGGACGGCACTGCGTTTACCCTCGTCAAGACCATCGCGGAGCTCACGGCGAGCGGAACACAGACGTATGACGACACCGGCCTCCTCGCCGACGAATCGTACCGGTACCGCGTGACCGCGGTGAAGGGCACGTCGCGCAGCGTCGCGTCGTCCGCCGTCGCCGGTGTGACCTGTGCGGCCTGCGTCGAGATCACGACCGACATCCTCACGAGCCGCACGTTCTTCGCCGACACGATCTACAAGCTCAAGGGCTTCATTCACGTCGGGAACGGCGCCACGCTCACGATTCAGCCGGGCACCACGATCAAGGGTGACTACACGACGCTGGGTTCGGCCCTGATGATTCTGAAGGGCGCGAAGATCCAGGCGGTGGGCACCGCGGCACAGCCGATCGTGTTCACGTCGTCGCGGCAGCCTGGGCAGCGCCAGCCGGGCGACTGGGGCGGTCTCCTCCTGGTCGGCAACGGCATCAACAACCGCAGCGGACAGGTGGCGGTCGAAGGCACCGGCACCGACGGCGCCACGGTCGTCGGCGGCAAGAACTACACGGTCGTCTATAACGGTGGCCAGTCCGCGACGGACAATTCGGGCACGCTCAAATACGTCCGCGTGGAGTTCGCCGGCTACGCGCCGATTCAGGATCAGGAGTTCAACGCGTTCACGTTCTGCGCCGTCGGCTCGGGTACGCGCGCGTCGTTCCTCGAATCGCTCGCGCCGCTCGACGACTCGTTCGAGTTCTTCGGCGGCGGGTTCGATATCGACCACATCATCGCATTCGAAACGGCCGACGACATGTTCGACATGTCCGAAGGCTGGGTCGGCCGCATGCAGTTCCTGATCGGCATCAACACCACGCAGCTCACGCCGCGCACCGGCTCAGGCTTCTACTCCGTCGACATCGAAGGGATCGAGAACGACGGGTGCAACGGCTCAGGCTGTGACAACACGTTCGACACGCAGCCCTTCACGATTCCGCTCGTCGCCAACTTCACGATGATCGGATGTGGCCGTGCGCAGTGCGTGGGCCCGAGCGGCGGCCACGGCATGATGCTCCGCCGCGGCACGGGTGGTTACTACATGAACGGCGTGGTCTCGCGCTGGCCGTCCGACGGCATCTCCCTCCGCGACGCGCAGACGTACAACCGTGGAGGCGCAACGCGCACGCCGGCCGCAACCGCCGATCTCCAGGTCCGGAACATCTTCTTCAGTGAAATGACCTGCGGCGGCCAGATGATTGCCTGCGGCGCGAACGGCGCCTCGCCCCAGCCGCTCATGTTCCAGGCCGTGTCGGCCTCGCAGTTCGATCTCGATCCCGCGGCCAACAACCTGACTCTCGGCGCGGTTGCGGTGACGACGGCATCTCTCTTCACCAAGATTCCTGACGTCGGCGCAACACCGTCGAGCATCGACGACTTCGACTTCACGCCGGCCGCGGGCTCCGCGATCGCAACCGGCGGCTCGGGTGCCTTCACGGGCGCTGTGGCCACCAAGGGCGGCACCTTCATCACGGGGACGACGTACCAGGGCGCCGTGGCGCCGGGCGGCGCGGACAAGTGGTGGCAGGGGTGGACGGCTTACTACAGAAACTGAGAAAGAAGACAGAGAACGGGAGAACGAGAACCACTTAATCATCACGGGGCCAAGGGTGTTGTTGCCCTTGGCCTCTCGCACTCACACCTCGCACATGGTCCGCAGATTCCTGCTCCTTGCCCTTCCGGCTTTCGTCGCCGCCGGTGCATGCCGCGAGCGCGGCGCCTCCATTGCCAGTGCCGCCTCGCGGGCCGCGGTTGACTCCGCGCGCGCGGATTCGGTGGCGCGGGTTCGCCAGGACTCGATCAACCGCGCACAACCGGGCTACGTGATCGATTCTATTCTTCCGGTCGAAGAAGAGCTTCGCCGGTTTCGCAAATCGCTTGGAGGATCGCCGGCGACGCACCTCGCTGGTGGCAGCCCCTCGGCTGACGCCCTCGTCGAGCGTTTCATTCACGCGCTCGCCGCGAATGACACGGCGGATCTCGTGAAGATGGTGGTGACGGGCCGGGAGTTTGCCGACCTCTACTATCCGGAGTCACCGTACACGCGTCCCCCGTACCGGCAGTCCCCGGCACTGGCGTGGACGTTGATTCAGAACCCCAGCACCACCGGCCTCACGCGGCTCATCCGGCGGTACGGCGGCAAACACCTCGCGTATGTGCGGTACGCGTGCGATCCGGCACCGGTGCACGAGGGCCGGAACACGCGCTACACCACGTGCGCAGTGACCGTGCAGGAGCCAGGCGGGCACCTCGTCACCAAGCGCTACTTCGGATCGATTCTCGAGCGCGACGGCGTGTTCAAGTTTCTGAGTTATACGAACGTTTTGTAAGGGCAACGGGCGGGAACGGGCAACGGGCAACGGGCAACGGGCAACGGGCAAAGGGCCACGGGGAGCGCTTAGCGCTTAGCGCTTAGCGCCAAGCGCCAAGCGCCAAACGCCAAACGCCAAGCGCAAAGCGACAGCCTTCGGCCTTTCTGCCTCGTCGCTAGTATTACTCAGCCCTGTGCCCCCAAACGCGCCGCTTCGCATCGCCCACTCTGAAGGTCCGTCGCGCACGCCGCACGACGACGGCGCGCAACGCATCGCCGCCATCGACATCGGATCCAACTCCATTCGCCAGATCGTGGCGGATGTGAGCCCCAACGGGGCAATTCGGGTCGTCGATGAAATGAAAGCCGCGCCGCGGCTCGGCTCGGGACTCTCGAAGCAGAACCGGCTCGGCGACGAGCCCATGCGTCTCGCCATCGACGCACTCGGACGCATGGCGACGCTCGCCAAGCAGCTCGGCGCGGCGCGCGTGGACGCGGTCGCCACGAGCGCAGTGCGCGACGCCGACAACGGCGCCGCCTTCCTGTCCCGCGTGCGCCAAGCCACAGGACTGCGTGTGCGCGTGCTCGTCGGCGAAGAAGAGGCTCGTCTCGCGTTCCGCTCCGCGCTCGCGCACTTCGAGCTCGGGAAGGGACGCGCCGTCGTCATGGACATCGGCGGCGGCTCGCTGGAGCTCGCGCTCTCCGCTGACGGCCTGCTGGAGCGCCTCGTATCGCTGCCGTACGGCGCGCTCCGGCTCACCGAGCGCTTCCTCCGCAACCGGAGCCCCAAGCGCGTTGAGAAACTCCGCAAGTTCATCCGCGCGGACATCCAGAAGGCGCTCCCGCTACGCGACTGGCGCGGCGCGTCGGTGATCGGCTCGGGAGGCACGTTCACCAACCTCGCCGGCATCTATCTCTCCCGTCAGGGCATGCGCGCGGTGCGCTCCGTGCATGGCACGCGCATTCCGCGCGTGGAGGTGGAGCACATTCTGCAAATGCTGCAGACGATGACGCCGGAGGAACGGCTCGCGGTGCCGGGGCTCAACTCGGGACGCGCGGACATCATCGTCGCGGGACTCGCCATCGCGTGCGAAGTGCTCGCGCGCGTCGAGCCGCGCGAGGTCGCCGCGTCGGCCTACGGGATTCGTGAAGGGATCCTGCTCGACGTCGCGCGCGTGAAGCCCACGATCGCCGATCCGGGTGAAGCGCGCGTCCGTTCCGTGGTCGAGTTCGCCGAGCGCTGCCACTACGAAGAGCCGCACGCGCGAAGCGTCCAGCGGCTCGCGCTGCAGCTCTTCGATTCACTCGGCGCGCGGATTGGGTGCGCCGCGGCGGACCGCGCCATTCTCGCCGACGCGGCGCTCCTGCATGACGTGGGCTACCACATCGATTACGAGGGCCACCACAAGCACTCGCTGCATCTCATTCGGCACGCCGAGCTCCTCGGCGTATCGCCGGAGGATCAGATGATCGTGGCGCACGTGGCGCGGTATCACCGCGGCGCCGAGCCCAACAAGCGCAAGCATCCCGACTATGCCGCGCTGGACAAGACCGCGCGGAAGCGCATTCAGCGCCTCGCTGCGATCCTTCGCGTGGCGGACGGGTTCGATCGCGGCCACGTGGGCGCGGTGGAGCGGGTCAAGGTGCGATGGCTCGAGCGGGCGATCCGGATCACGCCGGTGCCGAATCCGAAGGCGAAAACACTCCGGCTCGAGCTCTGGGGCGCCGCGCGGAAGTCCGATCTTCTCGAAAAAGTCACGGGCACGCCCGTGGAAATCGTCGGGCTCGATGGAAAGCCGGTGCAGCCGACCTGGGAAGGCGACACGGGCGACTGAGCGCGCAAGGAACACGACATGCGACCGTGACGTGTTCTCGACGCAACGGTCGCCAACACGCCACAATCAACGCTGATCTTCGCGACTCTGGTTTCCACCTTCCCGAGCCGAGGATCACATGCATCGAGCTACAACCGCCGTGCTGGCGGCAGCCGTCGCCATTGCCGCGTGCACGCGTGACGTGCCCACCGAAAACACTCAGTCATCCGCGCGCGCGTCGACGACCGGCAACCCGGTCAACACCGGATCGAAGAACACATACACGCTCGCGGTCATCGGCGACACGCCGTACGGCCCCGACAAGCTCGCGGAGCTTCCGAGCCTCGTCGACCTCATGAACAGCGATCCCAAGGTCGATATCGTCGTGCACCTCGGCGACATCAAGGCCGGCTCGAACAGCCCGTGCACCGACGAATACTTCGCGATGGTCAAGGGCATCTACGACGGCGTCGCCGATCCGTTCGTGTACACGCCCGGCGACAACGAGTGGACTGATTGCCATGTCGCGAGCAAGAACAACGGCCTCTATACGCCCACGGAACGCCTCGTCGCGATTCGCAACCTCTTCTTCCCCGTCCCCGGCCAGACGCTGGGCGGCCGCAAGAAGCAGGTGCTCACCGAAGCGGATGATCCGCAGAATTCCGCGTATGTCGAGAACGTGATGTGGATGGAGTCGCAGGTCGTGTTCGCGACGCTCAACGTGCAGGGCAGCAATGACGACCTCGCGTCGTGGGGCACGCCGCTTCCGGCGAACGCCGCGAACTATCCCACGCAAGCACAGGAACGGGCGAGCCGTTCTCAGGCAAACAGCGCGTGGCTCGTCAAGGCATTCCAGCTGGCAACGGACAACAACGCGGCCGCCGTCGTGCTCGCGTTCCAGGCGGACATGTGGGACGCGACCGCGTCACTCAACGGCTTCGATCCGATCGTGATTCAGATCGGCAACCTGGCGAAAGCGTTCGGGAAGCCCGTGCTGCTGCTCGAAGGCGATTCGCACGCGTTCCGCATCGACCACCCGTTCACGGCCGCGTCACCGCTCTTCGGCCTGCACCCCAACACGCCCATCGCCCCGAACGTCACGCGCGCCGTAGTCGAAGGCAGCGCCGCCGGGCGTACGGAATACCTCCGCATCACCGTGAGTCCCGTGAAGGGCGATCTCTTTACGTTCGAACGAGTGCCGTTGCATCCGTAGTTTGGCGCTGGACGCTTGGCGCTTGGCGCTTGGCGCTTGGCGCTTGGCGCTTGGCGCTTGGCGCTTGGCGCTGAGCGTTAAGCGCTGAGCGTTAAGCGCTGAGCGTTAAGCGCTGAGCGTTAAGCGTTAAGCGCTAAGCGCTCAACGCCAACACCTCACGGTAACTCGCATCAAGTCTGTCTCGCTCCCGCTCCCACGTCAGCAGTTCCGCGGTCTGTCGCGCACCGATCGAGAGTGACGACCTGAGCTGCGCATTCTGCGCGATCTCGATCATGGCGTTCGCGAGCGCGAGCGAGCTCCGCGCCGGGTACGAAATGCCGTTCACGCGGTGCCGAAGGTGATCGGCGACGCCGCCGGCGGGGGCGGCAAGCACGGGGGTGCCGCTTGCCATCGCTTCGAGCACCACGAGGCCCAGCGTTTCGGTGGTGCTCGCAAAACAGAACGCGTCCGCGGTGGCGTAGAGCGCCGGCAATTCGGTCTCGCGGTCGAGAAAACCGAGGAACGTGACGCCCTCGGGCGCGCGGGCGCGAAGGCGCTCCCGCTCCGGGCCCTCGCCTGCGATGACGAGGTGCACGCTGCGCGGAGGGAGGTGTGCGGTCACGGTGCGATACGCATCGAGGATGATCTCTGTGCCCTTCTCTGGCGCGAGCCTGCTCACGTGTACGAACAGACATCTGCCGACGGCGCCGAGTTTCGCGCGCAGCGCCCCGTCGCGCTTGGTCGGCGAGAATACCGACGTGTCCACGCCGCGTCCCCAGACTTCCACGTCGCGCACGCCCCGCTGCACGAGATCGTCCCGCGCCGGCGAGCCGGGCGTGTACGTGCGCGCCGCGCGGCGGTGAAAGCGGACGATGTGCCGCATGACGGTTTCCCGCAGCCACGGCATCCCGTACGACGCCGTGTAGCGCGCAAAATCCGTGTGGTACGACGTCACCACGGGGATCGCCGCACGTCTCGCTTCGCGCATGCCCGCCGCGCCGATCGAGAACTCCGTCGCACAATGCACGAGATCCGGCTTGAAGTCGCGAATGGCGCGGCGCACTCGCCACACATCGGGGACGGCGACGCGGATTTCCGGGTACCGCGGCATCGAAAAGCTCGGCAGCGTGATCATCGTTTCGCCGCCCGCGCGGCGCGCGCCGGGCGGCGGAACACTCGGATAGCGCGGCGCGACGACGGTACACTCCCATCCGCGCGCTTCCAGGCCCGAGACCGAAATGCCGGTGACGACAGAAACGCCGTTCACCTGCGGCAGATACGTGTCGGTGCAGCACAGCAGTCGCGGCACGTCAGGAATAGTGCAGCGCGTGTGTCACGGCGGTGTCTCGAAACGCCGTTCCACACAACCGTTACAACCCTGTGGTGCGCTCGTCGCCGCGGCGGGCGTACATCAGTCGTCCACCATACGAATCCACGAATCCAATGACAACGATTCCTTATGTTCGTCGCGTGATCGTCGTGGTGCTCGACGGCCTCCGGCCCGACGCCATCGACGCGTTCGGCCTGGCGGAAACACGCCGGCTCTGCGAGCGCGGTGCCTTCACGCTGCGCGGCGAAACGGTCGCGCCGAGCGTCACCGCCTGTGCCATGACATCGCTGGTCACCGGCGTCGCGCCGGCGCGCCACGGGGTTTTGTCGGACGCGTTTCACCTCCCGGTTCCGCGCGGCCCGATTCACCCCGTGTCGCGCGTGCTCGCGCGCCATGGCTTGCCGGTCACGATCGTCGGTGCGGAGCTGCCGCGGGCCTTTCGCGGACTCGCCCACCGCGCGGCGCGCCTGTTCGGCGTGCATGAGACGCACTTCGCCGGCCAGTCGTGCGCCGAGATCGCGCTGCGAACGCGCGAGGTGAGCGAGCGCCAGGGGCGCGGCATGGTGCTCGTGCACCTGCCCGACGCCGATCGTTCCGGTCATGCTGACGGCTGGATGTCGGCGCCGTACGGCGACGCCGCACGCCGCCTGGACGACGCGCTCGGCGTGATCGTCCGCAGCACCATCGACGTCTGCCCGAACACCATACTCATCGCGCTCGCCGATCACGGCGGCGGAGGCGCGGACCCCTTCAATCACGATTCGGCGCACCCCGCGGATCGAACGATTCCGGTGATGCTCGCAGGACGCGGTATACGAATGGGGCCCTTGCTGGGCCCCGTTTCATTGCTGGACGTCCCGGCGACGGTGCTGTGGTCACTCGGGATCGGTGCGCCGACGAGCTATACCGGCAAGCCGCTGATCGAAGCGTTCGCCCGGGCGCGAGTGGCGGCGTGAACATGTCGCTGATCGCCCGGCTCGACGCACGCGACCGCGAGCTCTTCGCGCAATGGGCCCTGGTCTATCCGTCAGCGCTCACGCGCACGTTCTGGCGCGCCGTCACGCATCTCGGAGGTGCCACCTTCACGATCGCCGTGGCGCTGAGCGCGATGCTGTCCGGCGACGCCGCGATGCACGGCGCGGGCATCGACGCGGCGATGGCGCTTGCCGGTACGCACCTCGTGGCGCAGGTGCTCAAGCGCACGATCACGCGCGAACGCCCGAGCTGTGTGGACCCGCTGATCACCATGCCGGAGTGTTTTTCCTTTCCGTCGGGACACACGATCGCCGCGAATTCCCTGGCGTTTGTCTTCGCCGCGCATTTCCCGCTGTGGGCGCCGGTGATTCTCCCGCTCGGCGTCCTGGTCGCCGCGTCACGTGTTCGGCTCGGCGTGCACTATCCCGGCGACGTGGTTGCGGGCTACGCGATTGCGGCCCTCGGCGCGGCGTTCATATCGCTCTGAAGGCCTGAGAGTAGGAATTCCCTTCTTCTTCGCGCGAGGGATGCGCGGCGTCGACCGCGCCACCGTCGAGGGCGAGCTCGTACAGGCCCGGGGGCGCGTGGCGGATGTCCGCGATGCTGGCGTGACTGAACGACCGGACCTCGTCCCACCCCACGACATCCGTCAGGTCGGCGCCGTCGAGCGTGACGGCGGACAGCTTGGCCTGCGCGAGGTTCGCGCCGCGCAGCTGCGCACCCGCAAGATTCGCGGCGACGAGGTCGGCGCCGCGGAGGTCCGCCCCGGTCAGGTTCGCGCCGGCGAGGTTCGCGCTGGAGAGGTCCGTGCCGCGGAGACTCGCCTGGATGAGCGTCGCGCGAGGCAATTGCACGCCTTCGAGCCACGCGTCGTCGAGATTGATGCCGGCGAGGGACTCACCATTCGCGAGCAGGTCGCGCAGCGCCTCGAGACGTCCGCCGCTTCCGCCCTTCCCTTGCGCGCTGTTGATGACCTGCCAGGCCTGGTAGTTCTGGTCGATGCGCGCGCGTTCACTCTGCTCCGCATCGGCGGCATTGCGTTCGCGGCGTCCCTTCCAGAACTGATACGCGCCGAAGACGAACGTGAGGAGCTCGAGCAGGCGCGTGAGGTTGGCCGCGTTCTGCAGCCACTGCGTCCAGCTGAACACACCCGGCGCCGGTGTCGACGCCTGTATCAATATCAATGGAGTGGTTGCTGCGAGCACTGGGTGAATTTGAGTGGCGCAGCGCGATCAGTCCAAAGCCATTGTGTAACGACTGCGCCACATTGCCCCGGCTTCCAATCAATCAGCTGATCGGGTACTCGCGCACTCCACTTTTACACCGTTACAGTCTCTCTCCGCCCAGGCCGCTCCGCTCCGTTGTCGTCGGCGGCACCCGGCCCCGTCACGAGCGGCGGCACTCCGTGAGCCGGCCCGTAGACGCGGCTCAGTCCCCACGAATCACGCAGCAACAGCTTGTGCGTGGCGCGTTCCTCTTCGCCGAGCGGGGCGCGCTGCGCAAAGCCGCCCTCGGCCGACATTTCGAACGCCTGCCGGTTGTCGCCGAGGCACGTCATGAGCAACGACATGAGGCGCTCGTGCAGCTCGGGCGATTCCACGGGCACCGCGCATTCCACACGGCGATCGAAGTTGCGCTGCATCCAGTCGGCGGAGCTGATGTAGAACTCCGGCGCGCCGTCGTTGGCGACGTACCAGATGCGCGAGTGCTCGAGAAAACGCCCGAGAATGCTGATGACGCGGATGCGGTCCGACGTGCCGGGGAGCTGCGGCCGCAAACAGCAGATGCCGCGCACGATGAGATCGATCTCGACCCCCGCCTGCGACGCCCGGTAGAGCGCGTCGATGGTCTCGGGGTCGACGAGGGAGTTCATCTTCGCGATGATGCGCGCGGGTTTTCCGGCGCGCGCGTGCGCCGCCTCGCGCTCGATCAGCGAAAGAACGTGATGCCGCATGCTGGCGGGCGCCACGATCAGCTTCCGGTAATCGCGCCGCCGCGAGAAGCCCGTGAGCGTATTGAAGAAATCGCTCACGTCGGCGCCGATGGATTCACGGCACGTGAAAAGACCGATGTCCGTATACAGCCGGGCTGTGCGCGAGTTGTAATTGCCCGTCGCGATGTGGACGTAGCGGCGAATGCCGTCGAACTCCTTGCGCACCACGAGCGCAACCTTCGCGTGTGTCTTGAGCCCCGGCGTGCCGTAGGCCACGTGCACACCGAACGCTTCCAGCGTGCGCGCCCAGTTGATGTTGTTCGTTTCCTCGAACCGCGCCTGCAGCTCGACGAGCACCGCGACCTGCGCGCCGCGCTGCGCGGCCTGTCCGAGCGCGCGCACGATCGCACCGTCGCCCGAGGTGCGATACATGGTCATCTTGATCGCCATCACGCTGTCGTCACGCGCCGCCGAGCTGATGAACTGCTCCACGCTGGCCGTGAACGAGTCGAATGGATGGTGCACGAGCACGTCACGCTCGCGGATCACATCGAAAATCGAGCGGTCCGGGTCGCGCAGCTCAGGCGGCACGGTGGGCGTGAACGCCGGATCGCGCAGCTGGGGGATCTCCAGCGACGCGATCGACATGAGATCGCCGAGATCGAGCAACGAGCCCGACGCGAGCACCTCGGATTCGGCAATCGGCTCGAACTCGGGGTCTTCGCTCTCGCGAAGCTCGGTCAGGAGAAGCCCCCGCAGCGCGTCCGGCATGTCGCTTCCGACTTCCAGGCGCACGACCTCACCGAAGCGGCGCTGGAACACCTGCTCCTCGATCATCGCGAGCAGATCTTCGGGCTCGTCGGTGTTCGCAATTTCGAGGTCGGAATACCGGGTGATGCGGAAGGCGTACGAGCCCAGGATCTCCATGCCCGGAAAGAGCGTGGAGAGGCGCGACGCAATCACCTGCTCCAGGGGCACGAAGTGATTCGTGCGCCCCGCCACCGGCACCCACCGCGGCAGCGACTTTGGCACCTTCACGCGCGCAAAGTGCTCCACGGCGCGCTCGGGATCACGGAGCGCAACGGCAAGTGAGAGCGACAGGTTCGAGATGTACGGGAACGGGTGACCGGGATCGACCGCGAGCGGCGTGAGCACCGGATACGCCTGGTGGTCAAAGAACGCGTCGAGCGTTTCGCGTTCCGCGGGCGTCAGCTCGTCGACCGTGAGGAGCCTGACGCCGTGCTCGGAGAGCGCCGGCAGCAGCTGCTCATGCAGCACCGAGCGCGCGCGTTCGATGAGCTCGACGACCCGCGCGTGAATGCGGTCGAGCTGCTCGCGCGCGGTGAGCCCGTCCGGTGACGGCTCCTGCACGTGCGCCGACACCTGCCGCCGGAGTCCGGCGACGCGCACCATATAGAACTCGTCGAGGTTCGTGCTGAAGAT
>Ga0134121_10002413_pt1 | contig 16147 bp, 11 predicted proteins | sample KB301_FD_96463 | JGI IMG/M metagenome (GOLD analysis project Ga0134121, IMG submission 96463) | Terrestrial soil microbial communities without Nitrogen fertilizer from Kellogg Biological Station, Michigan, USA - KB3-0-1 | ecosystem: Environmental > Terrestrial > Soil > Unclassified ... | reverse complement strand
GATGGTGGTGCGTTTGTCGTCTGCGTCGAGAAAAGGGGTCAGCACTTCGCGGGTGTAGGCGATTTCTTCGTCGTCGAACCAGGGACCAGTGCAACCTGCCGCCTGGAGGACTTGGCCTTCTTGCCTTAGTTTGTCGCGGAGTGTTCGGGCAGGGCCATGATGCTGCACGTAGGCCTGGCGGTGGACGGCGGTCTGGATCGCTTCTCGAATAGATTGCTCGGTGACCGATTCGCTGCTCCAGCAGACGGCGGTGAGCCAGTAATCTTTGAGCCATTTCGGCCGCGGCGTGGTGGGGTTCACGGGTGCGGATCCGAAGCGGATGTTGAACTCACCATCATAGCGGTTGGTCCAACCTCCCAGCAAATCGTCGGCAATCACCAGGCCGATTTTGAAATCGCCGGCGGCATCGGTCGTCTGAGCGCAGGCTTCGTCCACGGCGCGGCTGGCAATGGCATCGGCATTCAAAGCCAGCATGGAATCCAGCAAAGCGGCCACGTGATCTTTGGCCATGGGGTTCATGAACACCAGCGGCGGCATTTCGACGGTGTTGCCATCCGGGCTAAGCGTGCCCAGGTAACGGCGGAAGCGGTCTTGAGTTCGCGGTAGGCGGTAAAGATCGCGCTGGATTTGCAACAGTGGCACGTAGTGGACGTTCATGGGGGCTCACCCAAACCACCCCGGCATCTCCCCCGCCTTCGGCAATTTTACCACGCTCAAGCTGCTGATCTGGGGATGCGCTCTCACCTCCTTGAGGGCCTCCTCCGCCGGTGGGCTGTCGAGGTTCAGCACCGCGATTGCGTCGCCGCCCGGCAACTGCCGGCCTACTGTCATCTGTGCGATGTTCACCGAATGCTTGCCGAAGATGGTGCCGATGAAGCCAATCAGGCCAGGCACGTCGCGGTGGGTGAAGATCACCATGTTGCCGTCCATGTAGGCGTCGAGATGGAACGGGCCGAGTTGCACGAGCCGCAGGTATTGGTTGCCGAAGAGCGTGCCGGCGGCGATGTAGCTTTTCTTGGCGGTGTGGACTTCGGTGCTGATGAGCGTGCTGAAATCGCCCTTTTTGGGGCTGAGTTGCTCGACGATGTCGATGCCGCGTTCACGGGCCAATAGCTCGGCATTGACGATGTTGACATCCTGGTCGAGCCGTGATTCCAACAGGCCGGCGGTGAAGGCGGCGGTGATGAGTTTGGTGCTGCGGCGGGCGACTTCGCCACGATAGCTCAGCTCGGCGCGGTGGATGGTGCCCTGGTCCATCTGGGCGTGCAACAAACCCAGGCGGCGGGCCATGTCGACGTAGAGCCGCAGCTCTTCCAGTTCGGTGCGATCCACGGCGGCCATGTTGACTGCAAATTGCACTTCGCCGCGCTGGAGGAAACCGATCAGGAGTTGGGCTGCTTCCTGGGCAACGGCGTCCTGGGCTTCGAGTGTCGAGGCGCCCAGGTGGGGGGTTACGACGACGTTGGGGAGTTTGGTCAGCGGATGATCGGCCGGCGGCGGCTCGGCGACGAAGACATCAATTGCGGCCCCTGCGATTTGGCCCGATTTCAGGGCCTCGGCCAAGGCGTCTTCGTTGATGATGCCGCCGCGGGCGCAGTTGATGATGCGGGCTCCACGTTTCATCAGGGCCAGGCGGCGAGCGTCAATCAGGTTCATATTCTCCGGGCCGCCGGGCGTGTGAACCGTGAGGAAATCGCAGCGCGGCAACAGTTGGTCTAGATCGGCGGAGCTTTCGATGCCCAGCTGAGCCGCGCGATCGGGCGCAAGGAAGGGATCGAAACCGACGACCTTCATGTCCAGCCCAACCGCGCGGCGGGCAACTTCGCGGCCGACACGGCCCAGGCCGACAACGCCGAGCGTTTTGCCGGCAAGCTGCATGCCGACGAATTTGCCGCGTTCCCATTTGCCGCCTTGGAGACTGGCTGCAGCAAACGGAATGTGACGTGCCAGGGACATCATCATGGCGACGGTGTGCTCTGCCGTCGAGATGGTGTTGCCGCCGGGCGTGTTCATGACCAGGATGCCCCGACGGGTGGCGGCGGCCACATCGATGTTATCGACGCCCACGCCAGCCCTGACAATAGCCTTGAGCTTGCCGGGATGCTGCAGCAACTCGGCGGTGACGCGTGTGCCGCTGCGGACGACCATGCCGTCAGCGTTTTGCAGCGCTTCTTGCAAGGCGTCGCCGGCGAGGCCGGGGCGGTTGTCCAGTTCGAGGCCGGCTTCCTTGAGGAGGTCGAGGCCGGTGGGTTCGAGTTTGTCGCTGATGAAGACGCGGGGCATGGGGATAGGAACTCCGGGGTCACCCCAAATAGATGTACTTCGTAATCGTGACGATCCGCTTCCCTTCATCAATACTAAAAACCACGCCCAATGGTGGTTCGAATACAATTCTGTCTTGATGCGCGGACCCAATTCCCGCCTGCCAGGGAGTGGTTTTCAGGAGTTTATCAATGGCATTGGATGCAACTGTGACGGCGGCGGGCTCGTCGGCCTCGATCCACATTTCCGCCAGCACCCTTTCCGCAGATTTGACACAAATCAAGTCATATCCCACGAGTCAATCTCCTAGGAACGAGTTAGATCGTGGATTATTCAGCGGATTTCGGGTTTTTTCCAAGGCTTTCAAAGAAAGCCTTGGCTTCCTCTTTTGAAAACGGCCTTCCGGCAGCCTTGCGGCGACTTGATTCCTCGTCCATCGCCTGAAGTTTGGCCACGACTTCACCGTGGGGAACGGTGGGCTCGTTGCGCAGCTTGGCAATTTCGGCCCAGTCAATTTTCGCGACAAGTTCTGCGTACTTTTGCTTGATGCGCTCCAGGTTCGCGGGCACGAACACGCCCAGCAATTTCCCTTTGGCATCGCAAATCTCGATAGGTTCTGCGAATGAGCCGACCTGTTTCAGCAAAGTTCGATCATCGGCGGTCAAGGCAAACATGGTCGTTCCTCTTTCTTGATTGCGGCGGGCATCAGGCGCTGACACCAGCGTATTTCTACACGATTTTCGCGCCAGCGCGAAGCGCCATTTCCACGGTGAAACTGCTTACCAACTTTGAATTATCGCGGACTGTCGGACCGCCGTGCCGCCTTATTTCGATTTTCCTCGACCCTGATCTTCACGATCTTGCGTATCAAACCCAGCGGCATTGGCTTGTCCAATGGAAATTTCAAACAGCCCTTCGGTCCCGCGTAAGGAGCTAGCTCCTCCCTGAAAGCCCCACTCGCCTTAAGCGGCGGATATAAGCCGATGTGTTTCTTCCAGGCGGCGAAATGCACCAGATTGCCGTTGAGAACGAACGTCGGCATTTGGTATTTAATGGTTTCTTCGGCGGCTGGGGCGGCTTTTTGAATGGTGGTTCTTAGCGTTTGCAAGATTGCTTGCACGTCGCTGGGAAAGGTGGAGATGTAGGCGTCGATGGTTTTGGGGGTTGTTCGATGCGTTTTCATGATGAATGTTTTCCATAGACGCGAATCCTGGATCGCTCGCCTGCAGGGTCAAGGCAAGATAATCAACACACGCCGACTGTGAGTTAATATGCCGGAACCGCCGAAACTCCGCAACCCGGCCATTGCTAGCCTGCCGAGGCCGATTCCATTTGCCTGTATTGTTAAAGCGTGACATGCGGGTAGAATCTGGGCGTGACAAACAAAAGGCAACGCACGCCCAAGGAGTCTCCCAATGCGCGTCGTTCATGTCGTGTCGATTTTGCCGCTCCTTTTTTCGTCAACTCGCGGGCAGGCGGATCAGCCCCGGCCCGAGCTTGTCATTCAAAGCGGGCACACCGACGTGGTGACAAGCGTGGCCTTCAGCGGAGATGGGAAGTACGTTGCCACAGGTTCCGATGATCGGTCGGCCATCCTTTGGCAGGCGGCCGGCGGCAAATATCTTCAAACCTTCCGTGGGCACACCAGCGCGGTCAAAGGCGTGGCCCTGAGCGGTGACGGCAGCCGCGTTGTCACGGGGTCCGATGATTACAGCGCGATCCTTTGGGACGCTGCCAGCGGCAAGCAACTTCAGGCCTTCCTGGGCCACACTGACTTGGTCCGGAGCGTGGCCCTGAGCGGCAATGGCAAGCACGTCCTCACGGGATCTTTTGACGGGACCGCTATCTTGTGGGATGCCGTAAGCGGCAAGAAACTTCAAACCTTCCAGGGGCACAACAAGGGAGTCAGCAGTGTGGCCCTGAGCGCGGACGGCAAATACGCCATCACGGGGTCCGGTGACAAAACGGCGATTCTCTGGGAGGCGTCCAGCGGCAAGCAACTTCAAATCTTTCAGGGTCACACCGCCGCGGTCTTGAGCGTGGCCCTAAGCGCCGACGGCAAGCTCGCCGTCACGGGGTCGCCTGACGGGACCGCGATCCTGTGGGAGGCGGCTACGGGCAAGCAACTTCAGACCTTCAAGGGATACCACAGCCTAGTCATAAGCGTGTCCATCAGCGGCAACGGCAAGCACGTCGTTACGGGGTGTCCTAACAAAGCAATTCTGTGGGAGGCGGAAAGCGGCAGGCAACTGCGGACTTTCCAGGGGCACACCAACCTTGCCCAAAGCGTGGCCCTGAGCAGCGACGGCAAGCACATCGTTACGGGGTCCGCTGACAAAACCGCAATCCTTTGGGAAGTGGCCAGCGGCAAGCAACTTCAGACTTTCCAGGGGCACAATAGCGGGGTCAGCAAAGTAGCCCTAAGCGGCGATGGCAAATGCGTTTTTATCGGGTCCGATGATAAAACGGCGATCCGGTGGGAGATTTCAACGGGCAACCAACCTCAAATCTTCCTGGGACACACCAAAGGGGTCAATAGCGTTGCCTTGAGCAGCGATGGCAACCACGTGGCGACGGGGGCCGATGACAAAGCTGCGATTTTGTGGGAGTCAAGCGGCGCCAAGAAATCTCAGACCTTCCAAGGGCACTACGACGTTGTCACGAGCGTGGCCATGAACAGCAACGGCCAGCAAATCGTTACGGGGTCCGCCGACAAGACCGCGATCCTGTGGGAGACAGCCGGCGGCAAGAAACTTCAGACATTCAAGGGCCACGCCAGCGAGGTATGGAGTGTGGCCCTGAGCGGGGACGGCAAACGCGTTGTTACAGGCTCCTATGACCAGACCGCAATCATGTGGGACACGGCCAGCGGCAAGAAACTCCATACTTTTGACTGGCACACAAGCGTTGTTACAAGCGTAGCGCTAAGCAGCAATGGCATGCACGTCGTCACAGGATCCGCGGATCGGACCGCAATCCTGTGGAGTGCGGCAAACGGCAAGAGACTTCAAACCTTCCTGGGGCACACCGACGTGGTCACAAGCGTGGCCTTGAGCGGCGACGGCAGGATGCTGCTTACGGGCTGTAGGGATGGGACGGGACGCCTTTGGGAAATCAGGACCGGCAAAACACGCCTGATTTTCCAAGGGCACACGCGCGACGTCACCAGTGTGGCCCTAAGCGACGACGGCAAGCATGTGTGGACCGCCTCCGCGGACGGCACCACGCGGCTCTGGGACCCGGCCACCGGCAAGGAACGCTGCCGGCTTTACAGCCTGGACGCTGGCAAGGATTGGTTAGTCGTCACACCCGACGGATTCTTCGACGGCTCCGCAGGCGCCTGGCGGTTTGTCAGCTATCGTCTGCCGGGCACGTTGCAACTGCTGGATGACGACGCCACCCGCAAGCAGTTTTACCGGCCAGGCTTGCTGGGTAAGGTCTGGGCAGGCGAGTTTCGTGAGCGCTGAGAGATGTGGCAACCATCTAAGGATGACGCCGCCGCCGTGGTGCTGTAATACCCAACAATGTTCGGCAAGCCAAACGCACTTGCCGAACCCAGCGCATGGCAGCTTGGGCCTGACGCTTACTGGCACGGTCGCCTGGATAGCGCGTGTCGACAGCAAAGCGCGTCAAGAAATCAAGCCCCCGCCGAAAAACACTCAACGACACCTGGTGCGGCAAAAGCAAAGGCAAAAGCGCCACTAAATTGTGAGTGTGTGGTATGCCGAGGCCCTGATCTTCCAAGAGTGCCTTGAGGTATTTCTCGGCGCATTGCTGGCAATGGAAGCAAACCACGTCATGAAGTGGTTCGTTTCCCCGCGCCAGTTTGGCGGCGGCGAGGAAGTCTGCGTCGGCTTTGCGCACCCATTCCGCAGTCAGCCTTTTCATATAGCACTGTGCCCTTCGACATGATTTCACGCAAAAAGGAATCGCCTTCGGCCATGCGCCATCGTATGGCGTGCGGTGTGCGGACAATGATGTCCAAGGGAAATGGCGGATCAATGGCCAAGCTGATCTTCACGGCCTGATCGAGTTGGTTGCGCGTGGGCAGCACCACGAGGATGTCCACGTCGCTGTCGGCGTGAGGCGTGCCATAGGCCTGCGAGCCGAACAGGACAATCTTGTCCGGCTCGAAGCGCTTTGCGACTTGCCTTGCGAAGCGACGTATCACGGTCATGGGGACCGCCGCGCCTCGGTAGTAACGCCGCCAAGGCAGGTCGTTGAACTGCGGTTGGAGTCTCTTGGTCATGTGTCCATTGTACTCAACAAATGCGTTGAACGCTCGCCATTACCAATATGACGTCTCAGGCGTTGCGGGATGCTGCCGCCCACACCCTCTGCGCCGCCGCCACGCCCGCTCCCGGCTCCACCTTGTGCCCCATCTGGGCCAGCGCCAATTCCAGCCCAGAGATGGCAGTGATAATGTCAAACTGATCAATATGCCCCATGTGAGCCAGGCGGATGACCTTACCCTTGAGCGTGTCCTGCCCGTTGGCCAGTTTTAGCCCGTACTGTTTCTCCAGCTTGCCTAACAGGACCGAGCTATCGATCCCCGGCGGCATTTCGCCGACGGTGAGGGCGTTGTTGGGCCGCACCGGGAAGATTTTCAAACCCAGGGCTTGAAAGGCAGCGCGTGCCGCGGCGGCGTTGCGGGCCTGGGTGGCCCAGATGTTTTCAATCCCTTCCGCCTTGATCTTTTTGAGGCTGACGCGCATCGCCCGGATGAGCGTGTGGGCCGGCGTGAATGGCGTGTCGCCGCCTTCCTGGTTTTTGCGGGCTTTTTTGAGGTCAAAGTAAAACGTCCGCGGCGACGGGTTTTTGTCAATCGCCTTCCAGGCCTTGTCGCTCACCGTCAAAAACGCCAGCCCCGGCGGCATCATCAGGGCCTTTTGCGAACCGGTGCAGCACATGTCGATGTGCCAGTCGTCGGTGCGGCACTCCATCGCGCCCAAGCCGCTGATGGCATCGACGAGAAACAACGCCGGCGTTTTGGCGACAATCTTGCCCATCGCTTCGATGTCGTGGCCGGCGCCGGTGGAGGTTTCGCTTAATGTCGAAGCGACCGCAATGGCGTCGGGATGATCGACTAACGCTTTGCTCAGCATTTCCGGTGTAACAACTTGGCCGTAGGGAACTTGCACCGTCACCGCTTCAATACCAAAGGCCTTGGCGATGCTTTTCCAGCGTTCGCCGAAGCGGCCGGCGATAAGGCAGATGACTTTGCCGCCGGGTGGGACGCTGTTGACCAGTGCCGCTTCGAGGCCGCCGGTGCCCGAGGCCGTCAGCGGAATGACGAGGTTCTTTGTCTGGAAAACGTACTGCAAGTCTTCCAACACTTCTTTGAGAATGGCCCGAAACTCGGCGGTCCGATGGTAGATCATCGGCCTGGCAAGTTCGAGCAGCGTTTCCTCGGGAACGGGTGTCGGGCCGGGCGTTAGTAGGCGTTGTTTCATCACAAAAACCTCGTTGGCGAATTTGGCGTTCAAGTTTCTCTCATTGTAAAGAATCGCCCAGGCCGGGTCTGCGCTTGCCGGCACTGGTAAACTCTGCGGGCTTTTCCTACCGTCCACTGTCCACTGTCCACATTCCACCCATCACCGCCCACTTTTTTTGCAGATTTTGCTGGACGCGGAACGCCGCTTCGGGCAAAAAGGAAAGCAGTAACTGTCTGCATCCGATTCCCACCAGGAACGCAATCCCATGACCCGCAGCCACAGCCGTTTCTTCTTCGTCGTGGCGGTCTGGACCGGGCTGGCCCTGAGCGCCGGCTTTGGCGTCCAATCTGCCGAAGCGCAACAGAAATCCCAGGCCGACCTCACCGGATATGTCACCGTCGACAAGGTCAATACCTCGCGCATCAGCAAAGCCAGTCCGGCGGGCCTCAGCGTCGTTGGCTATCTGGGCATTCATGCCATGCCGGACGCCAAGGGTAAACTGGTCGTCGCCCATGTCGAGTCCGAATCGCCCGCGGCCAAGGCCGGCCTTGTGGAAGGCGATCAGCTGGTGAGCATCAGCGACAAGGCCGTCAGCAACACGGAAATGTTCCGCGATCTGCTCAAGGCCAAAGCGCCTGGCGACGCGGTGCAGATTGCAATTATCCGTGGCAAGCAATCCATGAATCTGAAGGCCACCCTGGCCCCGATCAGCAAGGTGGCCCAGGCCGAAGCAGGCGCGGGTGGCGGCGGCGGCAAAGGCGGCAAGGGCGGCGGCAAGGGGTGGCGCAAAGCCAACTTCCGCCTGGCGATCATCGGCATCGAGTACAGCGACATCAAGCACAATGCCAAGGTGGCGCCCAAGGACTGGGAAAACTCGATGTTTACCTTCGACACTTACAACAAGACCAGCGCCACCGGCCAAAAGGTTCACGGCAGCCTGGCCGATTATTACAAAGAGCAGTCGTTCAACAAGCTCAAAGTCGAAGGCAAGATGTTCAACTGGGTCCAGGTCAGCAAGAAACGCAACGACTACGCGGGCAACAACGTCAACAAAACGGTGCTCTTCAACGAGGCCTGTGAAAAGATCATCGCTCGCGACGGCAAAGATGCCTTAAGCAATTTCGACGGCGTCTTCTTCCTCTACGCCGGGGGCAGGCCGCAGGGCATTACCCGCGGCAGCATCTACTGGCCGCACAAGTCCAACTATCGCTTCCAGAACCAGAGCTTCCCGTACTTCATCGTGCAGGAAGGCGGCGACAACATGACCAACATCAGCGTTTTCTGCCACGAGTTCGGCCATATGCTCGGTTTGCCTGATCTTTACGCTCAACCTGAGAAGCCAGGTTCAGAAGGCGTCGGCCAGTGGTGCGCGATGTCCAACCAGGTTGGCAACGGCAAGCCCCAGCACTTCTGTGTCTGGTCCAAGGAAATCCTGGGCTGGGCGACGCCCACTACGATTGATCCGGCCATCAAACAGAAGATCATCCTGTCACCCATCGAAGACTCGGGCAAGGAGTGCCTTAAGGTGTTGGCCCGGGCGGACGGCAGCGAGTATTTCCTTTTGGAAAATCGCAAGAAGAAGGGCTTCGATGCCAGCCTGCCTGCCGAAGGCCTCTTGATCTGGCGCGTGGTCGGTGGCCGGCCTATTTTGGAGGAAGCCCACGGCGTGGAAGGCCCCACAGGCCCGCGTGTTCACCTGGACGCGGTGCCATTCCCAAGCACTGCGAACGATGCGTTCACACCGTATACCATCCCGTCGAGCCGCTCCCAGCTCGGCGGCGGCCTGTCGGTGCATATCACCAATATCCGCCGGCTGCCGGATGGACGCATTACGTTTCAGATTGGGTATGAGTATCTGTAGGGGTGAGCGTCGAGCCGTGAGGCCGACGTGGAAGCGGCAGAAAAGGCCGGAAGTCGTTCAAACTTGAAACGACTTCCGGCCCCTTGTTTTTTGAGGCTGAGATATTGCCATGGTCAAGAGCAGCGCAAAGACAGTGCGGGAATACCTCAAGGAATTGCCGGAAGACCGCCGAGCAGTCGTGTCCGCGGTGCGCGACGTGATTGTCCGCAATCTGCCCAGGGGCTACCGCGAAGCCATGGGCTACGGCATGATCAACTATGAAGTCCCTCTCGAACTTTTGCCAGACACCTACAACGGCCAACCGTTGTGTTATGCAGGACTTGCGGCCCAGAAAAATTATTATGCGATCCACCTTATGTGCGTTTACGGCAGCGAGAAAAAAACCGGCTGGCTCAAAGAGGCTTTCCAAAAGGCGGGCAAAAAGCTCGAAATGGGCAAGGCCTGCATTCGCTTCCACAAGCTGGAGGACTTGCCGCTAGACGTGATCGGCCAGGCGGTGGCGGGGACGACGGTCCAGGAGTATGTCGCAATGTATGTGGCGAGTCGGAAAAAAGCGTGATTGGGTGCCAGGGCGAGCCAGGTCAACTGCATGTGTGCTCTCGCCGACGAAACGCGCTCCGCTTCGCAGCTAGGCTGCGGCGGAAAAAATGGATTGCAAAGCAACGATTCAACTGCTTTCGGGCATCGCGTTTCGCTCAAGGGCCTTTCGGCCCAGGCCGTGTCCGACCATCCTTGATGGCTTTCTCCAACAAAGCCGTCAAACGCCGTACTTGGTCTGACTGTGCGAGCCAGAGGTTTTTCGTTTGGCGGGGGTCGTCTTTCAGGTTGTAGAGCTGCCCTTGTGGGCCGCCGGCCACTGGTGGCACCTGGGCAGGCTGAGTAAAGCCGCCCGAGCCGAGAATGGGGGTCAGCATCCATGGACCTTGCCGAATGCCGTAGCTGCCGTCAAACGAGTGGTAGATCATGAAATCACGAATCGGCTGGGCCGGCTTTTCGCCCAGCAGGATCGGCAAAAAGTTGAAGCTGTCTTCGGCGGCGTCGTTGGGCAGCTTGGCGCCAACGACGGCGGCCGTGGTTGCCAGCACGTCCACCAGGCACAGCGTCTCGTCGCTGGTGGCGCCGGCTTTGATTTTGCCCGGCCAGCGGGCGATGAACGGCACGCGGTGACCGCCTTCCCAGATGTCGCCCTTCATGCCGCGCCAATCCATGTTGGCTTTGTGCTTGAAAAGTTTGATCTCTTCGGGAAGCCACTCGGCGCCGTTATCGCTGGCAAAGATGATCAAGGTGTTGTCGCTGTGGCCGCCGTCGTCTAGCGCCTTCATGATCTGGCCCAGCGTTGCGTCCATCTGCTGGACGAAATCGCCGTAAGGCCCCGCCTTGCTTTTGCCGCGAAACTCTTTGGTCGGCAGCCAGGGATGGTGGACGGCGGTCAGCGGAAAGTAAAGGAAAAACGGCTTGTCCTTTTTCTGTTTGCCGATGAACTCCACCGCCTTGGCCGTGAAAAGCGGCTGCACTTCCTCATGTTTGAATCCCGGCGCGCATGGCCCTGCTTCCCAAAACCCCGGACCGCCCTGGCGCTGGGATTGACTGGCCGGCATGAACGCGGTTGGGGCCGCCAGGGCGCGGTCGTTTTCCACGATCACATAGGGCTGCATGTCCAGGGCCGCGGGGAAACCCAGGAAATAATCGAAGCCGATCTGGTTGGGACCCGGCTTGAGCACCTTGGAATAGTCGGCCTTCTTCTCGCCGCCCAGCCCCAGGTGCCATTTGCCGATGGCCGCCGTGATGTAGTTCCATTGCTTGAGCAACGACGCCAACGTCAAGCGGCCCAGCTCGATGAGCAGCGGGTCATACCCAAAGCAAACGCTCTTCTTGAGCGAAGTCCGCCAGCAGTACCGGCCGGTCAACATGCCGTAGCGGGTCGGGCTGCACACGGCGGACGGCGAGTGCATGTCATTGAAGCGCATGCCCTGCGTGGCCAGCTTGTCGATATACGGCGTGGCAATGCCCGACTGCGGGTTGTAGCAACCGGGGTCACCGATGCCCAAATCGTCAGCCAGCACAATCACGAGATTCGGCGGACGCTGTTGCTGCTCCTTTCCCTCCCCTCTGCCCGTCTCCTCGCTGGAGGACAAGCATTCGGGGAAAGCGGGCAAGAAGCAAACAGCGGCCAGCAATGGGGCCAACAACCAGCGCATCATGGCTTGAATCTCCTGAGTGGGACAGCATGGCTCTATTCTATTCGGCAAGCCGGGAACGCAACCAGGCCGCGGCATCTCAGGGATTGGGGGAATGGTCCGCGGCGAGCAGATAGAAAACATCGGTCCGGATCTTGGCTGGGTCAGATTTCCATTCGTCAAGCCAGTGACCGTAAATCTCCCAGTTTGGACCCGCCAATGTATGGCCGTTGTTTGCGCACCATTGGCGAATCGTCTGGTGGGCCCAATGGAGTTGACCGTAAGGCCCAAAATGAGTGGTCGTGGCAACAAGACCTGCCCGCGTGACCGAGGCAATCACTTCACCGTAGCCAACAAAGGGGGCATCGAGTTCGACGCCCACTTCCAAGTTGATTTGATCGTCCAGATAAACCGCGATATGTCGACCCGCCCCGGTAAGCTTTTGGCCGCGGACGACATTCCACACCGTGCCGCATGCGTCTGGAACGACCCTGGCAAGCTCTTGCAAACTGGCCCGCCGGCGCACAACGGCCAGCGGACGGCCGCTTTCCCGTTCAACTCGAATGACGTACTCCATGCGAACTGCCCTCCGCCGGTGTCATACGATTTTGAGGCTGCACTGAAAACGCCCTGGCTGCCGCAAAGATGATGATCCTGTGAAATCCCCCTTAACGATTTGACATAGCGACAACCCAATCCTAGGTTTGGGAAACCCCTTGCTGGACATTTGCGCGCTCCCCGAAGTCAATGGATAGCCGTTGCAGTCCGGCAATCCGTGAAAAACAAAGACACCGAGGCCTTTTCTCTCACGCAGATAAAGCCTCAAATTGGGAGTGCCTCATGACGCGTCGTCTCCGCTCGCTTTTCCGCGCCATTTACAATAATAACCACAAAACTTATAATCATCGCCCAAACCTGGAAGTCCTCGAAGACCGCCTGGCGCCTGCCGGCAATATCATCGCGACTGTGGCAGGGCCTTATCCGCAGCATCTTTTCCGCGAATACACGGCGTCCGGCGCCCTGGTCCGTTCGGTCAATGTGCCGCCGACACCCGGCAGCAGTTTCGACTACGCTCGCGATGTGGAGGAAGACGCCAGCGGCAAGGTCTCGATCTACAACGGCACCTTCACGCCGTATTTGGCGACATACAACCCCGGCACTTCCACCTGGAGCCAAATCACCTATGCCGGCTGGAGCACGGTGAGCAACGTCAGCTACGGCGGCCTTGGGCTGTACCAGAATTTCATTTACGCCACCGACATGAACACGGCGGGCAACGCGCAAAAAGGCATCGTGCGTTTCGACACCGTCAGCGGCAACATTACCCGCTTCGGCACCAACACCGATTTCACCGACCTCAATATCGGACTGGACTCCAAGGTTTATGGCCTGGCGGGCTCAACGATTCTAGTTTTCGACCCGGTCAGCATGGCGCAAATCCGAACGATCACATTGCCAAGCGCCGACTACCGCGGCATTGCAGTCAGTGCCAACGGCGACATTTACACCGCGGCCTGGAACAGCGTCATTTCTCGCTTTAACACCAATGGCACACTGCTGCAAAGCTTGACGCTGAACACCAGCAACGGCGCCCCGTTCATGTTTTCCAATCCCGATGACATTGACGTGGCCGCCGATGGCACGGTGGCGGTCGGCACTTTTTCCGGCCATATCGCCCAGTTGAGCAGCACACTCACTAACGCCACCTACATCGATACGGGCACGAACAATACCGTTTTCGTCACCTTCGCGCCTGCTCAACAAACGTCGCTCAGTGTCAACGATGTGTCAGTGGTCGAAGGCACTAACGTGCAGACGACCGCAACTTTCACGGTCACTCTGTCGGCGCCCAACAACTCCCAGCCGGTATATGTCCAGTACGCCACCGGCAACGGCACCGCGACGGCGCCCAACGATTATCAGGGCACAAGCGGCAGTCTCACGTTCGCACCGGGCCAAACCAGCAGAACCGTCACGATCAATATCGCCGCCGATCCGATCACGGAAAGCACGGAAACCTTCACGCTCAATCTTTCCAACCCCGTCAATGCCACGATCTCTCGGGCTCAAGGGACGGGCACGATTATCGACGACGATACGCCGGCCATCACCATCAACGATGTGGCGGTCACTGAAGGCAATGGTGGGTCCACCTATGCCAATTTCACGTTGAGCCTCTCCAACCCCAGTCCCTTCACCGTCTCCGTGGGCATCACCACGTCCAATGGTACAGCGCAGTCTGGCAGCGACTATGCGGCCTTGAGCGGCGCCACACTCTATTTCGCCCCAGGTCAGCTCAGCCAGACGGTTTCCATCCAGATCTACGGCGATATACAATTCGAAGCGGATGAGACCTTCAAGCTCAACTTGTCCAATCCCACGAATGCCACGCTCGCCCGAACCTTTGGGACGGGAACAATTCTCAACGACGACGCCGGGCCTTCTGTCACAATCAACGACGTGTCAGCCTTTGAAGGCAATTCCGGGGCGCCTGCTATTTCCTTCACGGTGAGCCTGTCGGCGGCCAGTTCGCAGACAGTCACGGTCAATTACGCGACCGCCAACGGCACCGCGTCCGCCGGCAACGATTATTACTCCACCGGCGGCACATTGACCTTCGTGCCGGGGTTGACGAGCCAGACGCTCATCGTCTACGCCATGGGCGACACTAACTTCGAGCCAGACGAAACCTTCACGGTCAATCTGTCCAATCCGACAAACGCCAGTTTGGCCCGTTCGTTTGGGACAGGAACGATTCTCAACGACGACGGCATGCCGGCGCTAACGATTACCGATTCGGGTATCAATGAGGGCAATTCCGGTTCACCTGCGATCCCCTTCATCGTGAGCCTGTCATCGGCCAGCTCGCAAACGATCACGGTCGATTACGCCACCGCCGATGGCACCGCGACGGCGGGCAGCGATTATTTTTCCACCAGCGGCACACTTACCTTTGCACCGGGGCAGACAAGCCAAGCGCTCTATGTTTACGGCATTGGCGATACCCTCAACGAACCGGACGAGACCTTCACGGTCAACCTGTCGAATGCGACAGGCGCCACTGTGTCCCGATCGTCTGGGACGGCGACGATTGTCAACGACGACAGTTTGCCGGCGCTCACGATCAATGATGTGTCCGTCAACGAGGGCAATTCCGGCTCGCCGGCGATCACGTTCACGGTAAGCCTGTCGGCCGTCAGTTCCCAAACGGTCACAGTCAACTTCGCCACCGCCGATGGTGCCGCGACCGCCGGCAGCGATTACTACGCGACGAGCGGCATCGTTACTTTTGGGCCAGGACAGACGAGCCAAACGCTGACCGTCTACGGCATCGGCGACACCCTTAATGAGCTGGACGAATCGTTCGTGGTCAACCTGTCCAATGTGAGCGGCGCCACCTTGGCCCGCTCGTTTGGCGTGGGGACGATTGTCAACGACGACGCCTTGCCTGCACTCACAATCAACGATGTGTCGGTCACCGAGGGCAATGGCTCGCCTACACCGGTGACCTTCACGGTTACGCTCTCAGCCGCCAGCGGCCAGACAGTCACGGTCAATTACGCCACGGGCGACGGCACCGCGGTTGCCGGCGGCGACTACGCTGCCACGAGCGGCACGCTGACCTTCGCGGCCGGACAAATCAGCCAGACGGTCACCGTTTTCCTGAATGCCGACACCACGCCGGAAAACACCGAAACCTTTGCTGTCATTCTCAGCGGCGCCAGCAACGCCACCATCAGCAAGGCTCAAGGCATTGGCACGATTATCGATGACGACTTGCAGACTCTGAGCATCAACGACATGTCCGTGACTGAAGGCAACAGCGGCACGACCCTGGCAACCTTCACCGTGATGTTGTCAGGCGCCAGCACGCAAACGGTAACGGTGAACTACGCGACCGCCAACGGCACCGCCACTTCGGGCAGCGATTACACTGCCACCAGCGGCACCCTCACTTTCACCCCCGGACAGACCACCAAGACCTTCACCGTCAGCATCACCGGCGACACCCTGAACGAGGGGAATGAGACCTTCACCGTCAATCTTTCGAGTCCAACTAATGCCGTGATAGCTCGCGCCCAGGGCATTGGCACCATCGTCGACAACGACCCGCCGCCGTCCCTGTCCATCACCGATTGGTCGCTTTACGAAGGCAACTCCGGCATGATGTCGGCCATGTTCACGATCAGCCTGTCTACCGCCAGCGGCCAGACTGTTTCCGTCAATTACGCGACCCAGGACGGCACGGCAATCGCCGGCAGCGACTATGTCGCGGCGAGCGGATTGCTGACGTTCACCCCCGGCCAAACTAGCAAGACGGTTAATGTGTCGGTGATAGGCGACACGGCGCTCGAAGGGACCGAAACGTTCTACGTCAATTTGTTGTCGCCCACCAACGCCACCATTGCCCG
>Ga0134121_10002412_pt1 | contig 16156 bp, 35 predicted proteins | sample KB301_FD_96463 | JGI IMG/M metagenome (GOLD analysis project Ga0134121, IMG submission 96463) | Terrestrial soil microbial communities without Nitrogen fertilizer from Kellogg Biological Station, Michigan, USA - KB3-0-1 | ecosystem: Environmental > Terrestrial > Soil > Unclassified ... | reverse complement strand
TGTTTCCAATGGCACCTGTTACTAATGGAATTTCAATGTTAATGTTTCCTGTTTGTGATGGAGATTTTGAACCTCGGATTTCTTTTCATAAATTGGGCGTTAATCGCGATCAGATCATTCACAAGCTTATTCAAGAATCAATTTTACCAAAGAACTTTTATCAACTAAATTAAAATTTTAAATTATGCAAACTAAAAGAAAAGCAACCTTAGCAGATCTTGTACAGGAACTACAAGCTGAAACATTACAAAAACGCGATTTTGTGTTACCTGCATCCTGTATGAGTATGCGGGATGGCAAACTCATCATCACCAATCATCAAAACATCGAAGGACTTGAAAAGATCTTAAAAGAATCTGGAATCGGTTTTTCTTCTGAAGGTGGAGAAATTCAAATCAGTCAAATGGAACTATCTTGTCTGGATGTAATGAATAATCATTTGGCTGATAAACTGCAAATCCCTTCTCGTTATTACAAACGTATGATGGAAGGGCACACCACCCTGTTGGATCAAAATGTGTCTTACTGGTTTAAAACTCTTTCAAACAACTTTTTGTTGCGTTGTTTTGTGGATAAAGACGAAAAGCGTGGTTTTGCTCGCGCACTTTTATCCGATTCATTTAAAGTGATCGATAACCTTGATATTTTATTGGCTGTTTTGGCAGCAGTAAAAGAAAGTGGTTTGAACATTACTATTGATGAAGATGGATGTGATCTTTCAGAAAAACGAATGTATGTTCGTTTTGTTTGTAAAGACGTTGAAATTAAAGCTCCTGAATTACTTCGCAACTATCGTCCAAATGGGCAACCGAATACTGCAGGGGATGGGATCATTTCCGGGTTTGTTATCACTAACTCCGAAGTTGGGTTGGGATCGTTAACAATCTCTCCACGCGCTAAAATTTTGGCTTGTAGTAATGGATTGATCGGAACCAACGAAAACTTCCGTAAAACGCATTTGGGCGCTAAAATGGGAGAATATGAAACGATTCAATGGTCCGGTGAAACAAAAGAGAAGAACTTGGAACTCATCATTAGCCAGGTAAAAGATGCCATTAAATATTACGTATCTGAAGAGTATCTTGGCAAACGTATTTCTGAAGTGATTCAACTTGGTTCGAAAGAATTGGAACATCCGATGGATGCTATCAAGGCTGTGTCAAACGAATTAATGTTTAGTGAAGAGAAGGCAAACGACCTTCTTAACATCTTCATTAAGTCGGGAGATATGATAAACTTTGGTATTGTTCAAAGCTTGACTTTGTACGCGAATACAAAAGCTGATGCTGATACTCAATACGAATTAGAACAGCAGGCTGTACAAGTATTGGAGAACATGAGTCAGTATGATAAACCTTTACCAAAAAAGTCCACAAAGACGCAAGAAAAATTAAATTAATAATTACGGGAGCAGCTTTCGGGTTGCTCCCTTTTAATCTTTAATTATGGCAAATAAATTATATGATATACATATCGAATTTAAAACAATAGGTATGAATGTCTACGCAAAAAACAAAAGAGAAGCAAAGCGTAAAGCTTATGCAAAACTCAAAAAGATGTCAGCATTTAAATATGTAGAAAAAATCAAGAGTGATGCAAACGAACGATGAAATTTCAATGGTGGAGGTACGCAAACAGGCACAATATTGGTCTCGTTTGGCTTCCGATTTTAGCACAGTTCGCTCTGTCTCCTTTTATCGGTATATAATGGAGAATGTCAGTTATTACAGAACTTTAATTTTAATACGAAAAAGAAAATGAAAGACAATCATTTTATACAACCTTTTATTTTCGCTCTGTCTCGAACTCGTGATCCTGATTTGAAATTTATACATCATTTCAAAGGATTTGGAATCCACAAATCAAAATGTCAGGTGGAAATTTGGTTTGAATCCATGAGAGCAATTTGTATGTTTTCCGATATGGGAAACGATGGTGGTACTTCTATTACGAATGATGCTGAACGAATTATTAGTGAAGTATATAATAAACATCTGTCTCATTATTTAAGGGAAAATGTTTTATTTTGTGAAACATACGATAAACAGGAAGGAATCAGTATAATACTTCCGGATTGGAATGGTCCTTTTGTAAAGAGTGTAGAATGGATGTATTTAGGTAAAATAATTAAACAAAAAGAAAATGAATAATCAAAAGAAGTGGAGTCAATTCTTCACACCTGTATGGGCAGCAGAACTTTTATTTGCTGCTCATTTTTCTAACCTTACGGATAAAGATACCGTATGGGAACCTTCTTGTGGAAAAGGTAGTTGGTTAAACGCAATTCCAGAACAAATTCCTGCGATTGGTAGTGATATCGATCCCTTAATGGTACAAGCTTCACAAAAGAATACTTCTCGAAAAATTTACAACGGAGATTTCAGAGATATAATGTTTGAAGAGATGAACAGGATTACTGCAATTTGTGGTAATCCCCCTTTCATTCTTAAAATATTTGAAGAATTTATGCAACGATGTGAAAACATTTTACCGTTGGGAAATAAAGCTGGATTTATTATCCCTGCTTATTTTGTTCAAACCAGTCAGACCACCAAAAGATTAGGTACAAGATGGGACATATCTCAGGAAATTCTTCCACGTGATTTATTTCAGGGGGAAGGATTGTTGTCAAAACCTATCATATTTGCATCGTTTATCCGAAATAATTCTCCGCAACTTTTTGGGTTTCGTCTCTTTCACGAATTGGTGGATGTAAAAAATCTAAGAGAAGAGGTCAGAGAAATCTTAAATAAAGGAAACGGAAGTGTTTGGAGGCAAGCTTTGATAAAAGTGATGAGAGATTCAGGTGGGAAGGCAACATTAGATCAGATCTATAAAAACATGCAAGGTAAAAGACCGACTGAAAATCCTTTTTGGAAAGAACAGGTTAGAAAATTAATTCGTCAGTCTCCTTTTCAGAAGGTAGATGACTCAACGTATCAATTAATAAATTAAAATATGGCTAAAGTATCAACCGAAAAAATGCGTCTCGATGACGATGATAAAGCATCAATTTTTAAATTTGATGTGAATGTTTCAAAAGACGGAATCTTCTCTACCACGCTTCCTAAAGATGTCGTAAAAATTTTAAAGGATGCCAATGTATCGGTTCATAAAAATCAATTAGGAAACGAAGGTTACATTACCTCTTCCACACACTCAGGATTAATTCAAGCAGTCAAAGATGTTCTGGCAGAATATAAAAGCAGAGAATTAATTTGCGAAAAAATAGTTTTGAGGTATGTGATACAAACTCAATGTTCATATGCAAAAGATAAAGAAGGAAACATTTGTCCTAATCCTTCTAAAGAATGGAGTGGAATGGAATATGGAATGCATGATTTTAACAATAAAAATCCTGAAAATGTTTGGTTTGAGGGAAACGTTACAATTGATTCCACGAAAAACAGACCTTTTGGATTTCTCATTTATGCAAAACCGTTTGTAAAAAGGGATTATCAATATAAAAGCGGAAAACAAAAAACAGAATATTCTTCTATGGGTTTCGGAGGAGATGTTGCTGCAAATGCTTTAGAGAAAGGATATTATTTACGATGGTTAAATGCTGTTCCTTGTATCGCGCCTCCGGATGGTTTTAGAGGATTAAAAGGCGAAGAAATGGATTATACGGAAAATTTAGCAAAATTCTTTGTTGAAATGATTATCTCTATTTGTAAACTTAACGATCGTATTAAAGATTTTCTTACTCCAGACAAAATCAAAGAAATCGCAGAAAACGGACAAAAACTCCTTGAATAACTTCCACTTTTACACAATTTATTAACATATCTTACACAATAATCACCTTTTTGATATATTTGCATTAAAATCAAGTTAAATGCAATTTAAATCAGGTTTTAAACGAGGTGAATTCCGGTTTGGGTGGTACGAAGGAAAATTATACAGACTTCCTGAAAGTATCGAGTATAAAGGAAAAAAGACCCGGAATTATGGACTAAAGGAAATTCCTATTACTGTTGCTTATGTTAAGGTAAACAAGGAAAAGGTTTTTGGATACCGATGTGCTACTGACAAATTAACAATAGCTCAAGTAAAAGAATTAACCGTTGAAGTGGATTGGAAATTAAGTTCTCCGGTTAAGGATAAACATTTTCCTTATAAAGATTGAAAGTAAAATTAAAAATATGCACAGGGGGTTGTCAAAAGCCTCGTGTGATTTGGAAACGAGTTAAAGGAATAGCATGGTGCAAGGACTGCTGGTTTAAAACTGGAGTTGTAGAATCAGCAGATCAGTCGAAGAAAACCAACGTAAGTAAAAAACGCACAGCTATTCCCTCTCGTTCTCCAAAACGTAAAAAGGAAGAAGTTCTTTATTTAACAATGCGAGAAGTGTTTTTAAAACAACATCCTTTTTGCATGATGTCAATCACAGGAATTTGTACAGTTAATGCAACTGATATTCAACATAAGAAAGGTCGAGGTAAATACTATCTTGATACCCGATATTGGATATCTGGATGTAGAGCGTGTCATGGTTATGTTACCGACCATCCGAAAGAAGCAATAGAACTTGGATTTGCATTACCACGAATACCAGATGAAAAAGAAGAAAACGAAACTGAATAAAACAAGAGCTCTTCTGGAGTGGTTAGTTACTCCGGTAGAATTCGGAGGAGGTAAAGAATACAAAGAATCAGAGGAAAAAGAAGTTTTTGATCGGTACCGGGAAATTGAAAAGAAGTTGTTTATGATGACTGAAGAACACTTGGTGAAAGAATTAAATAAAGAACTTCGTTCTATCGATTCAATGTTAATGAGACTAGAAAATGAAACCATCAATAAAAAACCTAAGAAACTATCTTGATTGGTTGATCACTCCGCAAAATGCGGAAGAGCAGGCGAGGTTTAAAATAGAAAGTCTTGTTGATGATTACATAAAATTGAAAAACCGAATTCCTGACATGACTGAGGAGGAATTGATTAAAGAAATTGATATTCAATTGAAACCTTACGAATTGTCTTACGATAAAGTGTTTAACCAAAACGAAAATAAAATGGAACAAAAAAGCTACATGATTAAAAAATTACTTTCTGATCCACAGGATTTGGAAAACAATCTTTCTGAAATAAACGTTGAAATGACTAACAGGAAAGACTGCTGCATTCTTCAAAAAGGAGATGTGATTCTTTACGATTTACAAGGTCCTCGTTTAGAAGTAATATCAACAGATGGACACTCTTTTTTCATCTTGAAATTAACTGAAGATTCTGTTATTAAAACAATAAATCCAAAAGCCTTTGAAGAAGGGACAATTTGGTTTACTGAAGCTGAGAAATAAAATGATAAAAATTACACGTGAATATAGTTTTTGGGTGTGGTTAATGCGTTTAGCCTATCGTAAAATAAAAACTGCTCAACCTCATTTTGTTGTAGGAGTACCCGGAATAAGAGATCCTGACTCTAAATGTGCCATGTATGCACCACGTAAAAGAGTATTTGGTGATGCGATTGCAGATTGTGAAACTGATGGACATTTTTTGTGCAGAGAATGCGCTTTTAATATTAAACATTCAAAATTTAAAGATGAATCTGGAGATTAAATATCGAAAAGGAATTCCAACCCAAAAATCCATTCTGCAATTAACCAAAGAGTTCTTTGGAGATGATTATTTTATGGTTTACGAAGGCGCTGGTTATGGAAATCCTGAATCAAGTTGTTTAATTTGGTCCCGGAGAGTAATTCAAGCTCGAAGCAAAGAGTTCAGTAAGTTCCTGAATGAAAAGGGGATTAAAACAGCTAATTATCGTCCTTATGTACCACCTACAACCGGATCAATTCAAATACTACCAAAATGAAAAAACAAATCGATTTAGAAAATTTAGTCCTTTGTCAACCTCTACCTGCATCCAAAACTTATCATATTTTCGATAGGACAAACAAAGATCGTTCTTTGTGTGGAAAATATGGCATGATAAGACTTAATCAAGAAGCTGCTGAAATCGTCACCGGCAACGAAAATTATAAAAAAGGACAGGATTGCAAAACCTGCTTTATTAAAGCAGGATTAAACGTTAAATAATGGCACGCGAGAAATTTGAAAATAGAATTCTGACTGGTCCGATCAATATAGCCTGTAAATTCGATGATGGAACTATTCGTCATTGGACCACCACAAAAGAAGAAGTAGTGGAGCACATTGTTGATATCGTTCAGGAATATTCCCGCGAGGGTTATGTGCTTACTCTCAGACAGTTACATTATCAATTTGTCAAAAGCAATTGGATTGTTAATCACGATACAGCCTACAAAAAACTCGGCAGTATTCTTGATGATTGTCGTTATGGTGGTATTATAGACTGGGACGCAATTGAAGACCGGGGAAGGGTTCCTTATATTCCTTACTCAGTAAAAGATGTTTCTGATGCCCTACAAGACACAATAGATCAATATAGAATTGATCGACAAGCAGGACAACGAAATCAAATTGAACTATGGACAGAAAAAGATGCTCTTTCAGGAATTTTACGTAGATCTACTTCTGTTTACCACATTAAACTTGTTGTGAATAAAGGTTACACTTCTTCCAGTGCTATTTATGGTGCTTATGAAAGAGCAGTTAATGCAATTTTAAACGGTCAATCTTTTATCATATTATATTTTGGTGATCATGATCCCAGCGGATTGGACATGGTGCGCGATATAAATGATCGATTGATTTTATTTTTAACCAAAGGAAGAAAATTAATGTACAACGAACAATTTGAAGAATGGTTTGAGAAATGGTGGGATACATCAGGATTTTCAAGTTATGATGTTTACTATAGCAAATATTTATCAAAACGTTCTTTTAAAAGTTTAAATAGCGCACACCCTTCAGATGACGCTTTAGATGAATTTTATGAAATTAAATTAAGATTGTATTTGGAACATGCAAAGCTTTTTAAAGTAGTCCCTATCGGGCTTACAATGGGTCAAATTAAAGAATTTAAATTACCACCCAATCCTACAAAGCTTACTGATACACGTAGCGAAGGATATGTTAGAAAATTCGGTAAAACATGCTGGGAAGTGGATGCACTTAAACCACAAACATTAACTGCAATTGTTGAGGAAAACATTATTCAGTACATGAATGTAAGTCAATTTAAAAAACAAATCACACTTGAAAAAGCAGGTATTCAGGAATTAAAAAACTTCATTAAAAAACGCAAAAAATGAAAGCACCAAAATTTTTAATAATAAGACAAGTAAAAACAAAGCGCCTTGTGGGTGCTTCTTGTGAAACTATTTATTTACCTGCAAATTCCGATGAAGAAATTTTACAAATTTATGTAAATCAACATTCAGGCTCTCCTACAGAAGTATATTTAATAGGAGAAATCTATAAAACACATTCTGAAATTCATGAAATGAATTTAAAGAAAAGAGATGAGCAAGAATATCAAGCTTTTTTACGTTTAAAAGAAAAATACGAACCAAAATGATAGAAGCATATCCTTTACAATGGCCTGTAGGTTACAAGCGTAACTCTTATCGCATTCAAAGCAGATTTAAACAACAAAGTATGTCTGGAGTACAAGATGCATTGCGTAACGAAGTATCACGCATGGGAGGCAGAAGTTTAATTATCAGTACAAATCTTCGTTTAAGACAAGATGGTGGATTTTATTCTGCTGATATGAATAAATTAATCGATGATCCCGGTGTTGCTGTTTATTTTAAATATAAAAACAAAGATGTTGCAATGTGTTGTGATAAATACCGTACAGTTTGGGAAAACACATACGCTCTTGCTTGTGGTATAGAAGCACTTCGCGGAATGGATCGTTGGGGAGTATCGGATTTTATAGATCGTGCGTTCACAGGTTTTACCGCGCTTCCTGAACAAGCTGGTGTGCGTAAACGTGATTGGTGGGAAGTATTGGAAATTTCCCAACATTCAAATGATGAACAAATCAAAACTGCTGTCAGGAGATTATCACAATTATATCATCCGGATAAACCTGATACTGGTAACCGGGATAAATTCGATGAAGTTATGGAAGCTTACGAAAAAACTAAATTCAAATAATGGCAGCAGGATCGTTTAAAATATCCACTTACGAAAGTAAAAATAATGCAAAAAAACATATTGTTTGGGATTTGCGACGACAAAACAAACGATAAAATTGCAAAAGACTTAAATTTATCTGTTCGTACAATTGAACATTATATTGAAGTAATGAAAAGATTGTTCAAAATAAAAACTCGCGGAGGACTCGCCATTTTTGCAGTAAAACAGGGAATTTACATAGTACACTTATCAAAAGAAAAATTATTATGAGTTTATTAGATTTAAACATGTTAGGAATATTGGTACAGGAGCTGAATGATTTGCTCGCTTATCAGATATCTGAAAAAATGAAAATACCGCCCGACAAAGCGCCACAATTAATCAACGTGCATAGTTGCGGAGGAGAGCATAAGATTACGTTCATAGGAATAACTATCTGGGATAGCCATATCGAAAAAATGTATGAGCAACCAACTCCTGAGAAAGAAATTGAAATGAATTCGTATGAGAATTTCAAAAAATTCTTAACAACTGCGATAAGAAAAGAAGTAGCTATAATTTCACAAATAAACATATGAGAGCCTTAAAAACATTTTTGTATGTGCTTTTAATAATGGTGATTTGTGCATCAGGTTACCTGCTCTGCATATCTCACCATTATCCTGAATCTATTCAATGGTTCATAGTTTTCTTCTTTATTTTTTGCGTTGTAACATCACTCTTTTTATCTTACATTATAAAACATCACATATGAATAATGAAAAAATATCGTTGGAAGAAGCCAAACTGATTTGGAAAACTCTTCCTCATCACACTTCTAAAATTCAATGGAGTGCCTCAGAACGCTTTAGTATGAAAACCTTGTTGGAGATTTATTCAGAAGAAGATTTGAATGAAGGTGTTTTTACTGAATATCAGCTAAGAGCAACCATCATGCGTGAAACAGGAATTCCTCATTTTGAATATAAATCCAACATTGCTAAAGCTGCTGTTTTTGCTTATAATTTAGCAATTGAAAAAGCTTCTGAAAATGTAAAAATAAATTACAAGCATATTTATGGAGGAGTTACTCATTCAGAAATAAACCTTGAAAGCATTTTAAAACTTAAAATAAAACCGTGAGTCAGTACCCCGAAATATACGAAAACCCAAATCCAAATGGCTGGAAAGGGATTATAATCTTTCTTATTTTTCTGGCAGTATTGGTATTTCTTTTTTGCGTATGCTTATAACCGTTATACATAACACACAAGACAAAGTAAGGGCAACCAGTCTTAAAAAAGAAATGGAATCCCAAGGGCTAAAACCCAATGAATATAACATCATTGGTGCTATAATGAATTCCGGTACACCTGCTGTCGGTATCATGCAATCTCATAAAAAATGTATCGAGTTTGCTAAACAACAGGGCGCTAATCGTGTTTGTATTTTGGAAGATGATGTAAAGTTTTTGGCTCCAAATACATTATCTATGTTGTTTTACAACGCTACAGTTTTGAAAACAATTACTGAATACGATATCCTGATTGCAGGAATGTACGATGGAACCCCTGAGTATATTGAGGCTTGTCCTTCTGTGGTAAAAGTGAGGGATAAGTTTTCGGGATTGTTTTGTTATGTAATTCAATCGAATTTTTACGATCGGTTTTTAGAAGCTGAAGAACCGTATCAGTTGGATTTTTGGTTGCATCATATGGGAAAAGCGCAAGTGTTTTGTGTATATCCTATGATAGCCATTCAACATGATGGTTATAGTTACAATAGGAAAGAAATTACTAGATATAATGAGTGGCTTCACACTAAATATAAATTATTTAATTCTTAATTATGAAAATTTTAAAAAACATATTAATCGTCCTGCTCTTTTTTGCAGGAATTTATTACTCTTTGGATTATGCATCCCGCGATAGTCGTAATTTTACGATCAATGGACAATTTGAAGAAACCGGTGAAGAACCGATTGAATTTGATGTTTATAAACTAAGTAATTTCCATGTTCATCCTGAATTTTGGTTTCATTATACCACTCACCACCAGTTTGGTTTGATACTTGATATAAGGGAAGAATACATTGTGAGATTTACTTTCAGAGATAAAGTAAAATACATGTTTGTGCAATATCTAAAGGGAGGAAAAAAAGAACTGAGTATTAATTTTAACAATAAAGAAAATGTTTATCTGTAACGACTGTTTAGAAAAATATTACACAACTGCACCGAGTTTTTATAAAAGTAAAGGTCCTTGTGAATCGTGTGGTAATTCGAAAATCTGTAATGAAATACACCATTCAGATTTAAACGCTAAACCAGTTCCGTTATCCAAAGAAGATCAATTCATAAAAGAAGGAAAAGAATTGATAAATGAATTTGTTTTTGGAAAAAAAGAAAGCAAGCTTCCTTACGATAAGTCTCATGATTTAATGATCCCTGTGATAGAAAAAATTGAAAAAGAAGATTATGGTTTTAAAATGTGTCGCAAGAGAGTGGAGATATACATCGATTCCACCAAAGAAGTTATTTTCGAAATAAAAATGAAATCCCGGACGGAATCTCTTTTCCACGCTTTAGTGTGGTTTTTGAAATATTATAATGATAAACATAAAAGAATTGGATAAATGAACAACGAATTAGAACACATCAAAAAACTTCCTACAACTAAGCACGAAATAGCTCTGTTTTCAGAACGAATCATCGAAGCATTGGAAAGTGGAGAAGTAAATGCATTAGAAGTGTTAAGACATTTCAAAGCATTTGAAAAGATCGCTGAGGGTATAAAACCAACCTTAGATAAATTAGCGCTCGCTGAAGCAGAAAAATATCCTGAAAAAACATTTGAATTGTATGGTGTAAAATTCACTGTGAAGAATGCTCCCGCTATTTGGGATTATACCAAATGTAATGATGGACTTCATTCTAAATTAAAAGAGTATCAGGCTGAATACAATGAGAAAGTAAAACAACGCGAGAATTTCCTGCAATCCTTAACTGAATCAATGGAAATGGTCGATGAAGATTCCGGAGAGGTTATTCGAATCAATCCTGCAAACAAATCACAAAAAACTTTAGTACAAACTAATTTTCAATAACATGAGATTTAAATCAAAAATAGATCCTAAAGTAGGAGATCGACGTGAAGTAAAAAAGTTCGCTATTTTTCCTAAAAGAATAGGAGATCAAATCATCTGGTTAGAAAATTATATTTCTGTGCAACAATTTGAAAATTATGTATGGTATTATGATGAGGTGGTTAGTTCAGGAATTATTTATGAAAAATATCGTACAGTTCCGATTCAAGATACTCGTTGGAGAGAAATCGATAGGAAAATAATACAAACAACTTAATTTTAAACAATTTGAAATTAAAAGTAGGTGATAAGGTAAGTGTGTTTAACTATTGGCACAAAAATGAAAAAGGTACTGTTGTAGAAATCGATGATCGTAAGGTTCATATGATCGGTCCTTTTGTCAGAGTACAACTTGACAACGGAGAATCTACAGGAATAATTCCTGAAATTGTTTGTACACTTATTAATAATAAAAAAATACAAATCATAAAAATTATTAAAAATGTGTGAAGACAAATTTGATTTAATATTATCTGATCCAGCTTGGAAACAAACCAGAGGCGGTAAAAAGAAGGTAAGACCTAAATCTTCTGGAGAAGAACTGATTTATACAACTATTTCACTTGAAAAAATCGAAGAAATACAAAAGCAGGTAAGAGATATGAGTAACAAAAATCACATACTTTTTTTGTGGACTATTGATAAATACCTGCACGAAAGCGAACAGATGATTACACGATTAGGATATAAATTACACGCAAGAATGATTTGGAACAAGGTAACCGGGATCCCTGCTGCTTTTACTGTGAGATATGGACACGAATACCTGCTCTATTGTTACTATGGTAAATTGATACCTGTAGCAAAAGATGAAAGGGGTAAAATTCATACTGTATTTACAGAGCAAGTAAAAGCACATTCGCAAAAACCTGAAACGAGTTATAGAATAATCGAACGTCTTTATCCTGACACAAAAAAAGTAGAACTATATTCTCGTAGAAAGCGAAATGGTTGGAGTGGATGGGGCAACGAGATTGAAAGTGATTTACAATTAAATGGCTTTGAAAAAGCCAAATAAGGAAAAATTATCGGAAAAGATATTGAAAAGAAACTAAAGCGGTGGGATGTAAAGGGGCAACTTTTGCATAACGTGCCGACCATTGGAGAAGTGGCGAATTAGATGAACGAATATTAATTTACAGATAAAAATAACTATGAAAAACAAAACTAAAATTACCGATGAACTCGCCATTTCTTCCAATGGTGTGTTGGGCGCAGTTAAAAAGGTGCGTGGAGATTTCAAACTGACAGGACTAAGCAGACCGTTCTCAATGACGTGTGAGCCGTTAAATAACGAAAATATTTTTTGGCCTAAAGTGGCAATTCCGAAAGATAGATTTGATGCGCTTTGGAATTATTGTAAAGGAGAATGGAAGGACAAAAAAATTGCGGAGATAGAACACGAAGGCTTGTATGAAGATGGAACGCCTATAAATGGAATTGTGGTTGGTGTTCAAATGGCTTACAATTATATGTTAGGCATCAGTAGCACAGCGAAGGAATTATAAACGATAAATTAAATAGAAAATGAAAAAACAAAACATACTAATAGTGGCAATAATTTTACTAATTGGATACGGGCTGTTTAGGTTTGTAAAATTAGGGTTTGATAATACAAGGGAAGTTCGATATTGTGGGAAGGTTGTAAAAGTTTATATGACAACCGCAGGATACAAAGTTTCACCGACAAGGCATATTGTATTTTACAACGATTCGTTAAAGCGAAATATTGATGTAAGGGTTACAAACCAAACATTCGTAAACATTGTGGAAGGACAAAGAGTATGTTTTGATTTGAATAGAATGCAATTAGAGGAGTAGTAATTGTGCGGCTGGGTGCTATTGTGCCTAACGGCTTGTAAATTAACTTTAGTTTGGTTTTTTATCATTTGAAAATCAGACGAGACAAAAAACCAAATGGAGTTTAATTTACTTGTTACCCGAAGTATTTTAAACTTTTTGAGCGGGGAAATTTAAAACTAAATAAGATGAATATACCAGATATTTTAGGCGTAGAAGTTTTAACGCCAGACGGAAGAGGAAGCATATTATCATTGCATCCTAAAAGAGTAATTGTTCATTTGAACAGGATTACCCCTAATCAAATTATGAAAGGTGATAGGCGTGAAGAACTGCACTACTCATACGAATACAAGGATGTCGAGATAATTAAAGGGCAATACTGTTTTAATGATGAAAGGATAAATTTTCAATACGACCGTGCGAGGGAAGAAAAAGTTTAAAATATTTTGGCGACTTGCGTTTTATCCGCTTGTTCTAAGCAGTAAAAACGGGGTGGCGGTTAAAAATAAGCACTATGAATTTATTTGGAAATACTCCACAAGAAAAAGCGATGGGTAATTTAGTCCATGATACAAATACTGCCTTATCATCAATGGATGATAAGGTTAGCCCGAAAACGTAACTGAATAAAAGAAAGGAGCAATTTTGTTTTATCGGGTGTTAAACCCCGACTTGCAAGCGTTAAGTTAAAAAGTCAATAACAATTAATATATATATATAAAATGAACAACAGAGTAGAACCAATAGTTAAATGTAAAAACCTTATCTGCAACAGATGTGGTAAAATTGCTAAAGAAAATAAAAATAAAGGCGACCATTGTGGAACTTTTTTTGATGAAGTAAAACAAGGGATGTTTTGTAGCGGCACAATTATTAAAGCACCAAAAATAAAAACATATCACTGTGATTGGGGAAATGGCACTCTTATTTTAGATGAGAAACATTTTATTGAATATTTATGTAAATCAGAAATGATTTTTACGGATAAAGATATTCGTAATGAGCCACAGGAATTAACGATTGAAGTTCAATATAGTTATACTCAGGAAGAACTTGATAATTTACCTGAATTTGATTATTAATAAAACAAAATGAGCGTGGGATTTTATTCAGTTTATCGCGAGCCCGTTAAACCTCGAACAAAAGGACTTAGGGAATCGGAGTTTTTGCGAGATTCAAGGACTTTTGAACTTGCTTGCAAGTTGAGGTTTAACGGATGAGTATTGGCGAAGTGCCACCAGTACAAACTTTCAAATTAGGCACAAACTATTTGTGGCATTTTGCCAATACTGTGTTATAGGTAGTTGTTTTAAAAATTAGCGTTGGCAATTAAACATTATTAGAAATGAGAATGTCAAAATTTGAAAAAGATTTATCGGTTACAGGTAAAAACGGTGTAATAACTGGAAAGATTGTAACAACCATGAATTACACTACAACTGTAATTAAAGGAACAAATGCTTCAACTCACGATGACTTTGAAAAAACAATATCCATTCATAAAATTGAAGGATACATTAACGACAAAATTCATTGGAAAGAAATGGATTTGAATAGCGAAAATATGGTTTTGAATGAAGTTGAAAGATGTGAAAAGCAGTTGTTATCCGATATGCACGATATGGCAAACAAAGAGCCGATAAAATCTTTTGTTGATAAGATGAAGGATTTAGGTTTTTAGGGTGCGGTGGGAATTTTTAAAAACATTTCCCATAACGGTTACGGGCTATGGGTAGTATTTTAAACTTTTAGGGAAGGAATTTAAAACGAAAACAATATGATAAAAGCAAAATTAACAGACGGCAGTTTACTATTTGGAATATCTGCCGAGAACGTAAAGCGATTAAAGCAAGGACAGCCAATTCACTTGAATTTAAAAGACATGGGATTGGAAGATAGGGAAGTGCTGATTATGTACGGAGAAACGGAGCAAGACATAATGGCTGAACTTATTAATAACGATTACGTGACCACGAAAACAAAATTTAATGAAGAATGAAAATACTAAGAAAAATTTACGCATGGCTAAATGCCGAAGATGTGCGAAGTGAAATGGGAGGTGCTATTTTGTGTTACCTATTTAGGTGGGGATGCCTAATCTCAATTTTGCTAATGACAACAATTTACTTAATAACAAAATTGATATGAATGCAAATTTAAATAACAAAATAGAAACCGTTGCGTGGGAAAAGCACCATGCGAAAATTTATCCGTTTACAGATGATTTTGTTTATGTGGACAAAAAATTTAAATACGGATACCGCTGTTACGTTGGCGAATATCAAGGATGGGGAATTTGCGATTGGAGAATTGTTAGAGTAACTAATACTGAACTAAAACGTGCGCTGGCAAAAGTTTAAAATATTACCTCATCGTTTTGCGGCTTGGCGCAGTTTGCGTTGGTTTGTGGGAAGGGAATTGCGCTAAGGTGCTGTTACCTGCTGGTGCGGTTCATTAAGCAGAAAGTTTGATACGAAGGACTAAAAGAAATTTAAAATAAAAGCCTTGGGCGGCTTAATTAAACCCAATAAACAAATGGAAAAACAAGAGTTGTTAAATGCAATCGCTACACTCGCTGGTAGCATTGACCCTTTAGTAAGGGCAGAACAAAAAGAAGCGATTACAACAGTTGTAAAAAAGATGCTTGAGCTTATTGAAAAGCTAAAGTAACAACAGGTGCGGTGGGGCTTTTATTTTAAATTTCTAACGGAATGTTTAATAGAAGCTCCACAGTAGCACTTGCAGGTAACATGAGTATATCCGCAATTAATTCAGTAACCCTTTTCAATCTATTTTATCAACAATTTGCACAACAATAAGATTTTTACTTATATTTACTGAATTATGACAAATATAGAGATAAAATGGTTATTACAGGGGATTGAGAATGTGGGGATCTCCCGGGATAAAAAGGTATGGCGTTTACCTTTTACTTCCGGTCCCAACACTTATTCTTTTCGTGAAATCAAACCTCATCTGCACTTAAATAATCTCTATTATCGTATTCATAATAAACGATATACAAAAGATCAATTAAACGTCCTTTGTGTTGCACTCAAAAAACCTAAAATTTATCCTGTTGCTGAAAGAATTCTCAAATGAAAGCCAACCTGATCATATCACCCTTTTATCACCGAAACGAACGTCGTCGGAAAGAATTCGAACATTGTCTTAAAATGAATTTAAAGGCAGGATTTGATCGTATTATAGCAT
>Ga0134121_10002411_pt1 | contig 16162 bp, 18 predicted proteins | sample KB301_FD_96463 | JGI IMG/M metagenome (GOLD analysis project Ga0134121, IMG submission 96463) | Terrestrial soil microbial communities without Nitrogen fertilizer from Kellogg Biological Station, Michigan, USA - KB3-0-1 | ecosystem: Environmental > Terrestrial > Soil > Unclassified ... | reverse complement strand
ATGGGCGTGAAGCTGTTCGCCGCATCATGAGTGAAGCATTTGAGAAGAAACTCATCCCGAAGGAAGTTCCTCTGGAGTTCGTTTGAGTACTGTAGGCGCGGTCTGTGACCGCGCACAATTCTGATATCGAAGCTACCCTGAACGAGGAATCGTGTGCGGTCACAGACCGCACCTACAACCGTATGGACGAAGAAGTACGCAAAGAGCTCGCATCCCGTTTCTTCGAAGAAGCCTACCGGAAACAGATGAAGGGTGAACTGGAGGCGGCTGTGGAGCTTTATGGCAAGTCCATCGAAAGTTTTCCAACCGCGGAGGCCTACACGTTCCGCGGTTGGACCTACAGCCATATGGGCCGCCTGGATGACGCGATTGCGGAATGCCGCAAGGCGATCGAAGTCGATCCCGAATTTGGAAATCCATACAACGATATCGGCGCTTACCTGCTGCAACAGGGCCGCGTGGATGAGTCGATTCCCTGGTTCCGACTCGCGTTGGAAGCGCCACGGTACGAAAGCTACTGTTTTCCCCATATGAATCTTGGGCGGGCATACGAAGCGAAACACGAGTGGATGAATGCCCGGGACGAGTATCGAAAGTCATTGGTCGATCGGCCGGACTACACGCCCGCCAAGCAAGGGCTTGCGCGAATTCGAGCGTTACTGAATTAATTGAATTAACAGTGGACCTGAGCTGTCTCAGTTGAGACATAGGATCGCGGCATTCTTCCTCAGAAGACTTCCAGTGACGAATAATCGATATATTGTGTGTCTTTTGAGAAGAGGTACAATATATAGTTGACAAACACCCCAGCCATCGACTAATTACAGTGCGGTCGCAACACGCTAAGGAGAAGGTCATGAAAGAAGAAATACTCGAAGGGAAAGCCGGAAACGGAAACGGGCAGACGGCGAAACAGGGCAGGGGCATGGAATTTCGCCGTTACTACACGACGGAGGGCGTATCGCCCTACGACGCCGTGGAGTGGGAGTACCGCACTGCTGCAATTACCAGTGAATCCGGCGAGGTGATATTCGAACAAAAGAATGTCGAAGTGCCGAAGACCTGGTCGATGACGGCCACGAATATTGTGGCGTCGAAGTATTTCCATGGGAAGAAGGGATCGCCGGAGCGTGAAACCAGCGTGCGTCAGTTGATCGGACGTGTTGCGACGACGATCAAGAACTGGGGACTGCGCGGCGGGTACTTCGCGACGCCTCAGGATGCGCATGTCTTCCATGACGAGTTGGCGCACCTTCTGGTGAACCAGATGATGGCGTTCAATTCTCCGGTCTGGTTCAATTGCGGCGTCGAAGAAAAACCGCAGTGCTCGGCGTGTTTCATCAATGCGGTGGAAGATACGATGGGTTCCATCCTCGATCTGGCCAAGACCGAAGGAATGTTGTTCAAGTGGGGATCAGGAACAGGAAGCAACTTATCCGGGATTCGGTCCTCCAAAGAAACCCTTTCCGGAGGAGGCACGGCTTCCGGACCTGTTTCCTTCATGAAGGGCTTCGACGCTTTTGCCGGCGTCATCAAGTCGGGAGGCAAGACCCGGCGTGCCGCCAAGATGGTGATCCTGAATGTGGGGCATCCGGACATCATCGAGTTCATCAATTCCAAGGCCAACGAAGAGAAGAAGGCATGGGTCCTGCTGGACAATGGCTACGGAGGCGGTGTCGATGGCGAGGCGTATTCGTCGATCTTCTTTCAAAACGCGAACCACAGCGTGCGCGTGACGGATGAATTCATGCAGGCGGTGACCAACGACGGCGAATGGAAGACTCGCGCCGTGACCACAGGCGATGTTGTCGATACGTACAAGGCTCGCGACATGATGCGGATGATCGCCGACTCCGCCTACATCTGCGGCGATCCCGGAATGCAGTACGACACGACGGTGAATCGCTGGCACACCTCGAAGAATACGGCGCCCATCAATGCCTCGAATCCGTGCTCGGAGTACATGTTCCTGGACGATTCGGCCTGCAACCTGGCGTCGCTGAACCTCATGAAGTTTGACAAAGGCGGCCGGTTCGATGTGGAGTCCTTCCGCAAGGCTGTCGATATCACCATCACGGCACAGGAAATCATCGTGGGGTTTGCCAGCTATCCGACCAAGAAGATCGAGATCAATTCCTTCGCCTACCGGCCGCTGGGACTGGGTTATGCCAATCTTGGCGCGTTGCTGATGTCGCAGGGAATGGCGTACGACAGCGATGCCGGCCGCGACTGCGCGGCCGCGATCACGGCGATCATGACGGGAGAGGCCTATCTCCAATCGGCGAAAATCGCCGGCGAAGTGGGGCCGTGCGCGGGATATGAATCCAATAAGCAGCCTTTTCTCGATGTCATGCGCATGCATCGCGATGCCGTGAAAAAGATCTCACGTTTGAACATCTCTTCCGAACTCTACGATGCCGCATGGAATGCATGGTCGGATGCGGTGGATCTTGGAGAATTGAACGGCTACCGCAATGCGCAGGCATCCGTGCTCGCACCGACAGGCACGATTGGCTTCATGATGGATTGCGACACCACCGGCGTGGAGCCGGATCTGGCGCTGGTCAAATACAAGAAGCTTGTCGGGGGCGGAACCATCAAGATTGTCAACAACACGGTTCCGGCCGCGCTTCACAAGCTCGGTTACGACGATCCTTCCGTGAAAGCGATCGTGGATTACATCAACGACAGGGGCACGATCGAAGGCGCCCCCGGACTTCTGGACGATCACCTCACGGTGTTTGACTGTGCGTTCAAGCCCATGAATGGCGCGCGCTCCATCCATTACATGGGACATTTGAAGATGATGGGTGCCGTTCAACCATTCATTTCCGGAGCAATTTCGAAGACGGTGAATCTGCCAACGGAAGTGACGGTGGAAGAAATTGAAAAGGCCTACATCGAAGGGTGGCGGCTCGGTCTGAAGGCCGTTGCGATCTATCGCGATGGGTCGAAGCGCACGCAGCCGATGAGTACCAATTCCGTCGAGACAAAGTATGGTCCGAAGGCTGGAAAGACCGAAGGCGAAGGCCGCCCGGTACGCCGGCATCTGCCGGTGGAACGGCATTCGATCACGCACAAGTTTGGCGTTGCCGGGCACGAAGGATATCTCACGATCGGAATGTACGAAGACGGCGCGCCCGGCGAGATTTTTATCGTGATGGCCAAGGAGGGCTCGACGCTTTCCGGCGTGATGGATTCCTTTGCGACGACCTGTTCGATGGCGCTGCAGTACGGCGTTCCGCTGAAGGTTCTCGTGGATAAGTTTTCGCACACTCGATTCGAGCCGTCGGGGTTTACCTCGAATCCACAAGTTCCGTATGCGAAGTCGGTGATGGATTATATCTTCCGCTATCTGGCTTCGAAATTCCTGCCGGTGGAAGAAGCCCGGGCTTTGGGCGTTCAGGTGGATGAAGCGCCCTTGACCAGTCTGACCGTTCTGACGCCGTCAAATCGAACGGGGCAAGTGGCGCCCGCGCCGGTACAGTCCTCACAGCCCCACATCAAGGGAGCTCTGGTCGATATCCAGGACCGCGACGCTCCGGCTTGTTTTGAATGCGGCTCTTTGATGGTTCGCAACGGCGCCTGTTATAAGTGCCTGAACTGCGGTTCCACCAGCGGCTGTTCGTGAGGGGATAGGGGGACGGGGAAGAGAAAAGTAGAATAAGGATTTCCTCTCCCGAAGGGAGAGAGTAGGGTGAGGGGTCAAAAAATTTCTTTACCCCTCACCTAACCTCTCCCTTCGGGAGAGGGGGCATTCCTCCCGTTTCCTCTTTCCCTTAAAAATTCCGTTCGCCTCCCCGTGTCACCCCAATATCCTTTGCGGTATGCGAATCCTCCTCGTCGACGACGAGCCCGATTTTCTCCAGGTCATTGGAAAATGGCTGCGAGAGCGCGGCCACCGTCCAGTCACCACATCGGACGCTCGTGACGTGATGCGGATAATCGAGCTTCAGGATTTCGATCTCATTTGCCTTGACCTGCAGATGCCGCACATTCACGGTCTCCAACTCATTCCCAACATCCGTGACCGGAAACCGGAGCTGCCGATATTGGTCATGTCCGGTGTCTCCGATACCCGCATCGCCATAGAAGCCGCGAAGGAAGGCATTGAAGATTACCTGGTGAAACCACTCGATTTCGACAAGCTCGATGCGATTCTGAAACGTCTGTCTCCCGAGCCATAACGTCAAAAAACTTTGTGCTACACTGCGGTGGCGCGCCCGTAGCTCAGCTGGATAGAGCGACGGACTACGAATCCGTAGGTCGGGAGTTCGACTCTCTCCGGGCGCATTTAAAATCAAAAAGATAGGCCGCCAGGTTTTGGCGGCTGTTTCTTTTTTGGCGTCTGGTTGCCATAGGTTGCCACTATGAAGTCTACCCATTGTCGCTATGCGTATTTGCAGGAACTGCTTCCAGCAGGTGGATCGGACACTCAGATAAGCGCGAGGATCGCCAGAGTTTGCGTGTTGTATGAGGATCTACGCATCGAAGTTCTGGCAATGGCAGAAAAGAGAATTAGCCGATTGGATCAAAATGGAGACAGGTTCCGAAGGCTCTATTTTCTTCGTCGTTCAATAGCGTCTCTTTTTGAATTCGCTGAAGCGCTAAGGTTGCTCCTCAGTGGCCGAAATTTTCTGAGATCAAATCTGGTTTCACGACCGAAAGGCTCAATGACTGGCAGGATGCCGTGCAATTCTTTTCGGCGAATGAAGGATATTTCAAAAACATTCGACATGACATCGGCGGACATTTTGGAATGTCCGCGGCAATCTATGCGGTTGAAAAATTCCGATCGGGAGATACGGGCTCAATCGAACAGATTACGGAAACTGATTTAACGGGAACAGGCAGGGTCCGCATACAGCTTAAATTTGCCCACGAGATTGCGACTGCTGCTACTTTCAGACACCTGCGAGGCACGGCTTCCCAGGATCAGGCCGAGCAGTTCATTGAACTGGCCCGTGAAGGCTTTTCTAAGGTAACAAAGGCGGTAGATACTCTTATCACCCATCACCTCGGGCGACGCTTTGGACAATAGCGGAATTCATATGAGGAAGGCGATTAACCGCCTGCCGGTTCGCTCCAGGAATAAAATGCCCATAGACATCGACAGTGATTTTAATCGAGCTGTGACCGAGTTGGTCTTTCACATAAGCCGGTGACTCTCCGTTCATCAGGAGGATTGAAGCGAAGGTGTGGCGGGTATCGTGGAACCGACGACGTCGTATCTTAGCTCTGTCACAAGCAATCCAGAAGACACGGTTCCTGAAATTGTCCATGTCGACCGGCTGGCCGATTGCGCGCTTTTCGCGTGGCAGTTTCTTACCGGGGCTAAGGAACACCCATTTCGGGATTTCGTTCGCTCCAGCTGCCAGGCAGGTTTGCATTCGCAGTTTGCGCAGCGCCTGAAGTTCCTGCAATAGGGCATCAGAGATATCGACCTTCCGGAGCTTCTTCGTTTTCGTTCGCTTCTGGGTTCCGTCGCGATACTGACGCCGTACGATCAGAAACCGATTCGTAAAATCGACGTCGGACCATTGGAGCCCGGCAATCTCTCCGGCACGCATACCAGTATGCAGCGCACAAAGAATCAAGACATAGCTTTCGAATCCGAAGTGTCCGGATGTGGCATTGAGCAGGAGCGGGATTTCCGCGGTCGTGAATGGGTCGACTTCTTCCCGGACCTGTCCGGCTTCGCTGTAAAATTTTCCGAGACTTGTAGCGGGATTTGCCGGTAAGAGTCTTCGTTCTACGGCTTCGGTAAGTGCGCCCCGCAGGGCCGCCACGATGTTCCGGATAGAGTCCTTAGACAATCGGCGTTCCTTCTCCGCCTTGATACTCTCTTCCCTCCTGGAGCGCTTTCTGGCGACCGTGATTGTCATCGATGCGACGAACGTCTTGAGCTTATCGCGGGTGACTTCGTTGATGGGTAATTCACCGAGTACCGGCAAAATATGGATCCGAAACGACGTCTCATACCGCTGGAAGGTTTTCGGCGAAAGGGAGGCCTTCCATTGCGGCGTCATCGTCTTTTCGAAGAATTCTTTGAGCGTCGCGACCACTGGCTTCTGCTCCTCAGGCTGCCGGGCCGCCTTCAGCGCAGCCAGTTCAAATTGACCCAGTGCGATCGCATTCCGGACCGCCTTCGCGACCGATTCGGCTTCATCCTGGTTTTTGTATTTCTTCGCGGCTCGCTCACCGTTGTGCCGTATGAACAGGAACCAATTACCGTTTTTTTGCCTGACGCTTACTCCCAAGTGTTTCTCCTTTCGACGATTTCGCTAGCTTCTCGGACGGTTTTGAGTGGCCTGAAGACGGCGGATCAGGAATCGCCATCGAACTGAAAATCCTTCTGGCTTTGGGGAAGTTCGAAAATTCCAAAAACGACTTCCCTTGTTGGCTGATGAGCATGGTTGCAGGGGTGCTCCCACGTTCGGTGTCACCTTTTCTAACCTCTTCCGTAGCTAGACTGACTGCTTCCAGGACCTGTACTGCGGGATCCAGTTCCGGGGCCGCAAGCCAGACGCGCCAAAACCAACGGCATTCCTCAACAGTAGGTCCGGGTTGGTCTGCAGTACGAAAGTGTCTCACTAGGTCGAGCGCGCAACGCCCAGCTTCCCATGGCAGGAGACCAGCTTCCATTGATTCCGGCCAACTGAACCAGTCATATCTGCGTTGTTCCTCATCGGGTGCACTCTGAAACTCTGTTATCACCCTACGAATCGTGCGTTCATGCGGAATCTTCTTGGCGTGTGGAGGAGGTTCAATTGATCCTCTTTTAAGTAATTCCGATAAGAGGCGTCCTATCGCTGCCGGGCGGAGTCGCCTCTCATTGCGGGCGCATTTCTTAATCCAATCGATCCAGAAATCGTCAGTTCTTGGCCTCGCCATTTTGTCTGGTTAGTCCTTTCATTTGTCCGAAAATCGCTAAAATCACGGTTTTGTCCGCTATTACGGCAATTGAATTGCCGCTATCCTGATTCTAGTATGCACCAAGTTAAAGATCTTTGCGACGATATCTTCATCACGTCCGCCCCGGCGGCGCGGCAGCTCGAAGTCTCCTCACAGACCGTCATCAATTGGCAAAAATCAGGAAAACTTCCCGCAATTAAGACCTCGAACGGAGTGCGATTGTTTCGCCGTTCAGATATCGAACGACTGAAATCAGAGCGTGCTGAGGCGAAACGCACTCAATGAGGAAAGACGGCTACATGACGGCCCCGATGTTGGCAGAGTACCGCGGGGAATCGTTGAGGTCTGCGCGCCGCTTCCTCGCATGCGGAAAGGTCCCGGTCTATCGCGATGGCGGACGCCCGAGGGTCCTGAAGAGTGAGATTGACGCATTCATGGCCACCCGCAGGATCGAGCCACGGAAACAACCGACTACCCTCAAAGCGATGTTGGATGAAATCAGCAACCGTGTGTTGGGGAAAGGAAAGCTATGCGAATAATGACTGCGGCCAAGAGGATTCTGCCGCTTCTCCAGGGCGTCCGACAGCGTGGCGATTGTCGATGGATTGGGCGATGCCCGACGCATGATGACGGCACACCAAGTCTGTCGATCCGGCAGGTTGATGGCGGAATTCTGATCTACTGCTGGGCCGGATGTGAAACGGCGGCCGTACTGGCGGCGATCGGTCTCGGACTCGACGATCTATATGACGATCAGTCATCGCGTTTTCGGAAACCCGCTTCCGATCGACGTCGCAGGGCGGTCCGGGGACTACTGGTGTGGAGGGACTCTGCGCTAATGCGAACCGGGAATGCTTTGCGTGAACGAGACGGCCTCATCCGGACCATCAATACCGCAGTCGCTGATGGTGTCTTGACCGGCGCCGCCGCGCTGGCGTCGCTGGCGGCTCTCTATAGGGATTACAGCTGGCTGGAATACAGGTTCGAAATCCTGCGAACCGGAACAACCGACGACGCACTGGAGCTCTGGCGTCAATCACGAGGTAATGGTCATGCAGTCTGACATCACGACCGTGGCGATGACCGTCGCGGAAGAGCTGGTACTCTCCGCGCGCGCGGGCGACGATTCCATCGATACGAAAGCCCAGAAGTCCAAGACCGACAGGTTGGTTGAACTTGCCGAGTGTTGTGAATTCTTTCGTCAGGATGTGGACGAGCCCTTCGCGACTTTCAATGTCGGCGACCACACCGAAACCTGGCCAATCAAATCGAGTGGTTTCCGCCGGTGGCTGTCTCACGAATTCTGGAAACAATATAAGTCTGTACCGGGTTCTCAAGCGATGCAAGACGCCGAGAATGTTCTCTCCGGACGGGCGAACTATGACGGCAAGCAAGTGTTAGTTCATACCCGTGTCGCCGAACACGGCGGCAATCTCTACCTGGATCTGGCGGACAACGCGTGGAGAGTGGTGGAAATTACCGCTAACGGGTGGAGCATCATCAGTGACGCCCCGGTAAAGTTCATCAGGGCTCGTGGAATGCAGGAAATCCCCGCTCCATCTCATCATGGAGATCTCAATCTCCTGCGGAATTACATCAACGTTGGGAATGAAGAGGATTTCGCACTAATCAAAGCATTCCTGATTGCGACGTTGAGACCAGGCTTTTCATTTCCGTTCAAGGTTTTCACTGGGGAACAGGGCTCCGGGAAGACCAGCCAGAGTCGGAAGCTGAAATCCCTTGTCGATCCGGGAAAGGCGGCCGTCCGGGGCTTGCGAGGCGGTCTGCGTGACCTTGCAATCGCAGCGGGCAATTCTTGGTTAATGGCGCTCGACAACGTCTCTACAATCCCCACATGGACCTCGGATGCGCTGTGTTCCCTGTCCACGGGTGGCGGATTCGCAACGCGGGAACTTTATTCCAACGACGACGAGAAAATTTTCGACTACCAGCGCCCGGTAATCTTGAACGGAATCGGCGATATCGTGACCAGACCGGACTTGCTGGACCGTTGTATTGTCCTGGAACTTCCCATCATTCCTGAGGACGAGCGTCGTCAGGAGTCCGAACTCAATCGTCAATTCGAAATTGCCCGCCCACTGATCCTGGGAGGCCTGCTCGACGCCGCGGTAATGGCCCTTCATGAGCAATCGAAAGTGAAGCTGGCTCGCCTTCCGAGAATGGCGGATTTCGCAACGTGGGCGGTCGCAGCCGAGCCTGCGCATAGTCAGGAAGCTGTGTTCATGAATGCGTATACCGGCAACCGGGTGAATCTGAACCAAGTTGCACTGGATTCTTCAATCATCGGTCCGGCGATTCTGGAATTGCTGAATAATCAGGATCGATGGGATGGACAGCTCGGAGAGTTGCTGGATCGTCTCAACGAAAACGCTCCGGACTCTGTACGGAAGTCAAGATTCTGGCCGTCGATACCACGCCTGCTGAAATCGGAGCTCGCAAGACTGGCGCCGAACTTGAGGAAAATCGGCGTCACAGTGACGCTCGGGAGGCGCAACAAGAAAGGAGCGGTGATCATATTAGAAAGGATCGGCAACGCATCGTCACCATCGTCACCATCAACACCACCGGGCGTTATCAATGATTTGGAAGATGGACGCGACCGAAGCAGTGACGATGGAGGCCGTGCAAGCGACACCTATCAGCGCCCATCAGCACCAGGCGGGATCAGTAACCCGTTGTATTCAGGCGGCGATGCTGACGGTGCTGATGGTGACGATGTTTTACAGCATCAATCTAGCGAGGAATTCGACATATGAATGCGCAGGAGATCGTAACTGAACTCGAAGGTCTGGGCGGGAGAATTGAAGTTCGTGGAGACCGCCTCCATATTCAAGTACCACCGGGTACGGCAACACCGGAATTGAAGGCGCGGTTAATCGATCATAAGCCGGACCTTCTCAGGCTACTCCAGCCTAAACTGTGCTTCCATTGCGCCGGGCTGAATCGCTGCGACTGCATATCGTGCAGTCCGGGACTTGCGATTGCAGGTGGCGATTTCACTGTGAAATCCGGGCCGTGTGTCGCGTGCCTCAGAACGGCGAAGCGCTAATCCATACAAGGCCGTCGTCGGAAGTCAACTAACCCGAATGGAGAAAAACGGCTAATGCCAGCTAAAGGTACGACCAAAGTCTCGGAAACGCAGAAGCAGGCAATCGTTGCGCTCAGAATGCAGGGAGTCTCGAACTGTAAGATTGCTGCGAAGCTGGGTGTCCATCCCATCACCGTCAGTAAAGTCTACGGAGAGTTCCGGCGGGAAGTTGCGCCACTGATCGACGATCTTGGAGATTGGCGGCGAGATCTGAAGATACTGGCGGTAAGAGCCGTGAGACGTGGTCTCATCGACGAGTCCGACAATTTCAAGTCTGGGAATCTAGGAGTTCAGGCCTTGAAGGGACTCGGGGACTTTGAGCACGATGGGGGAACTGTCAACATCCAGGCGTTGATAAATTCGATCCCGGAAGGTCAAAGGGACCGGTATATCACGCTGGAGACGGCGACGGAGGAAACTAACGCGATAGAGACCAAAACCACAGAAGATACCGCTGGCGAATAGTGTTGTTACTGAAGACGGCGTTCACCATCATGGCGAACCGGGTAACGTCCAGGAACAGGTAATCCTGCGCGTCAGGAAAATGCCATCCTGCACCGCGATGCGGGACATTGGGCCAATTCTGACGTAATCGACTGGCTGATTTTGGACAACGGATTCCGTCACCAGCGATTTTGGAATTGAGAGCGCGAGACGGTGGCGTTAGTGAAAGCTATTTCTGATGAGCAGTCCGGCGATCGCCCCAATAGCGATCCCTATGCCTAATAGCGTGTTATTTATCTGTCGAAGCAGGTCGATCACCTGCGCCGACTGAACTTCCGTCATGCCAGTCTCCGGCGCAACGCGCCAAGGAAAGGGAGAGCCACCGCCAGCATCAAGACCGGGCTGGGTTCGGGCACCTGCGCCTCGGGGATCGCGGTCACGGTGACGATTCCCCCAGACCCGGGGTTCCAGTAGAGGGATTCGCGCCCAGGCCCCACAATATGATCCTGGCAGGGATTGCAACGCAGTTCGAGCATACCCTTGCTAAACACTCCGGGCTCCAACACGTTCGCCTGTGGCAGACCCCACCAATCGCTGGGTAGCATCGTGAGTAAGCCTTCCTGCCCTCCATTCCACCGGAGGCTGCCATACATACTGGTTTGCACGAAGGAGCTGATTCCGCTGAGCATCCCGCTTGCGGCAAACTGCACGGAGTCAAGGCGCAGGGCTCCATGCTGGAACGTCACCCCCTGGACGGTCACGGCAGACACATCCATGTCGTAGGACGCGGAGAACGTGGCGATCGGACAATCGGTAAGGATAGCGCCGGGGATCAATCCCTCACCGCAGGCTCCGGTATTGGAGTACCAGGTGGCGGTGGCGATATCGACGTGAACGGCAGAGGCGAAAATCGAAGACGGCAGCAACAGGAGCGCGGCGAACGTGAGCAGCTTCATACTTTCCTCCGATTGTGTGGTTGTTATCTAAAAGTCGGTCACCGATATGTAGCCGTAATCTATACAGAGGGAAGGCAACCTGCAATAGTACGTCAATCATCGCCAGCTAGCCTTCGAGTGTGATGGCAGAGATGAATCACATTATGGTGAACAGGGAACCTGCCTGAACCGATGATCGACGTGCGATCGGGAGAATTTCTTAGCAGAACCGCTTCGAAAAGCACTTCTACGGGTTATCGGTTACAAAATAACCAGAAACGGTGTGTTAAGATGTAAACACATCATTCCTAGCCATGCGAGCGCAAAATTGGATTGTGAGATTGAAACGGAACTCGCCGGTTCTTGTTGCATTGGTTCCGTCTTGTTTCTTGTTGTTGGCCGTGGCATTGCAGGTACCGGATCTAATCAGGCGCGCTTTCCCGCCACCTCCTTATGCTTATGATCTGAATGAGGAATTCCCAAAACGTACGGGTAAGCCTACTTCGGCAGGTAATGCGGTTCCCGTCGCAGGAGACAAATTTTGGTCTTGGACTTGGACGGATGCCGATGGCAGCAAGAAAAATCGCGCTGATCTCGATGACAAACTCCTGCGTTTTGGGAGATCAAAAACGGCGTTCATAAATATTGAGCCGGCAACATTCAGTAGAGCGAATCTCAGTGGCGCCATCCTCACCGACGCATACGTTACTTCTCTGGACCCGATGATCGACCTCGTGGGTTTTGACTTCGAAGACACCAACCTCAGTGGTGCAGACCTAAGCGGCCTTGATCTACGCAGATCCCAGTTTCTCAATGCGAATCTCCATGGTGCCAAACTTCGTGGTACAGATCTAAGGGGAGCAAATCTCAGCGGTGCCGACCTCAGCGATGCTGACCTCACCGACACGGACCTCGACGGCGCGAGATACGAACCTAAGACGAATCCCGAGTCATGGTCCCTCGCGTCGGCGAGCGGTCTAAGTTCAATCGAATGGTTACGCGATTCAAGGTCGATATTCGCGCAACGGAAGATCTTTTTGGACGAAGGATTCCGTGAGGCCGCCGCGCAGTTGACACTTGCGGTACACCGTCACAATCAGACGATACTAGAGAAGGTGTTCTTCGATTGGAGCTCTGAGTGGGGGACAAACTGGAGGCGGCCGTTGGGCTTACTTCTTGCTCTCTCTCTGTTTTGCGCGATCATTTACTGGCTTGGGATACTCTTCGCAAAGAGGAGCGGACTTTACCTGGTTACTACTGGCCAGCGCGTTACGACCACCAGGGGGGAAGAGCGCACCTTCCGGATTCGCGTCCATCAGTCAGCAACATTCCGACGGGCGGTCAAACAGGCGGGCACTGCTTTGGGTACCGCCTACCTATTTAGCCTGATGAGCGTATTCAATTTGGGTTTTCGCGACCTCAGCTTTGGCCGCTGGATTCGGCTAATTCAGCCACGAGAGTTTGATCTTCGTGCACAGGGTTGGATGCGCACCGTTTCCGGCCTCCAATCGTTACTCGGCCTCGCTCTGTGCGCTCTCTCCGTACTTAGCTATTTCGGACATGGATTCGACTAGAGTTTCGGGTTGAGGTCCGGCGTCAGGCGACATCCTCCTGTCACAGAAATGGGAAGAAAGGATAGTCGCAATCCGGCACAACTGTGGCAGGTGCGGCCCGCGTACACGGCAACTGACCGTGACGACGAGCCAAAACACAGGTATTACGACTCGGTTAAACGTTCGCGCCATATTACCGTACAACTGAACCAGTTCCGCCGGTCGAATTCAAATTCAATTCGAGATTTCCGCGCCGAAAGTCCCTCCCAGCATCCGGTCAATCACCACGGGATCTTCGCCAGTTGTTCGGCGACCTCTCGCGCAAACATGCACAATTGTTGTGGCTCCGTTCTGGGAAAAGCCATAGTCTGCCCCTGCGACTGATTTAGTATGTGGCGGCGCTCAACGCTAAGATTCTATTTCCAGCTATTTGGACTTATTCATCGTACTTGCGATCTGAGCCGCGGAACCGTTCAGCCGGATACTTAACTGCGTTCGCTGCAATCTTCCTCTCGGCGGCCCTCTCCAGATCAATTCCGGACTTATCAGCAAAGCGAATGATGTAGAGCAAAATATCTGCCAGTTCTTCTTCGACCTTACTTCGGATTGATGGATCGGCGACCTCATCCCATTCCTGCTGACCTCTTGACCATTGGAATATTTCCAGCAATTCGGCTGCTTCTATCGAAATGGAAGTGGCGAGATTCTTGGGGGTATGGAACTGATCCCAGGCTCTTTCAGCAGCAAACGATCTCAAAGCAGCAGCAAGCTTCTGGTTGTCGATCACAGCACACTCCCTGAGAAATGAAATAATTGGAACCTAATGTGGGTTTGTCGATTCAGGACAACAGCGCTATCAACCCGCCTTCTTGAATACGTGCTCCATGTGCCACGCAAGTGCATCCCGGCTTGGGCGCGATGAGGGATTCGAAGGAACATGGATCATTTGCTTCCCATCATACGGATAATACCGTTGTCCATTGTGCCAGTCGCTACGCAAGCGTTCGGACACTCGCACTTGATGGTCCGGCGTCACTGTCACATACCCTGCGTCATAGAGAGCATGGAATTCCTTGGTCAAAAGAAGCCCATTTTGGATGTGATTCGAACGCGGTCCGAGATAAGGTTGAATGTGCGCGGCATCGAGCACCGGCTCTGTGTGCTCGCCAGTAATCGCGCACTGACCTTCATAAACTTCGACAAGCCTAAATCGGAAAGCGCCTTGCCCTTCGCGTTTCGTAACTTCACGAAGTGCTACCGTTCTTTCGTCAATATCGATGAGCTTAAACTGCGCTATGAGATCATCGGGCACACCATGAGCATCATCAGCGATGGTCGCCATCAGCCGTGCTGCAAGAACAGGATCTCGTTCGGTTTTTCCCTGTACTATGTTTGTTGCCCACCCTTCCGATTCGTGCCATGGAATCCATCGTTCTTCTGGCCAGAACGTCGCATCACGGAGGATCGTGCATCCAATAGGTGCGATGGTGGTCGGCTGGTCCAATAAATCGATACCTCTGTAACGGCCAATGCGCCCGAAAAAACCACGCTTATCGGGATCACCGTTCTTCCATTCGAATGTAGACCAGGCGGTGTGAAGATCGACGCGGGCGAAGTTGGCAAAGAAACCATAACCAGCAATGGCGTAGTCGGGTTTCTTGAGGCGAAAGAATATGGGCTCTCCCGGCGACATCTCCTTCATCGGAGTCGTTGCTTTCGGTAACCAGAAATTAACCTCATCAACGACGCCGTTAATTGCCTTCGACGCCAGAAAGTCAAACCATGCCCGGTCGGTGTTTGCGATGAATGGGGTGAGCATTGTGGGAAGGTTATTGGGCCTCAGTCATACTTTGAGCAATTTGAAGCTGATCTGGTAACGGTAGAAATCGATGTTCGGCGTTGCAGCCAAAGCCCGCCGCACTCTCTGGTCATCTTCCAGAGCGATGATTACGCCCCTTACTTTCTGGTTTGGCTCCGCCAGTTCCTGAACCGCATAGCCCATATAACGAAGCGTCTGTCCAATCACCACATCGCTGGCACGCCCTTTTTTCAATTCGATGACGAGCAATTCCGACTTGTCTTTCTTGATCGCCAAGATATCCATCGGGCCGGTATCGGTGGGGTATTGCTGGCCAACCTTCTCGCCGTCTTCCTCGAAAATGTCGTACTGCTTACCCAATTCAGTCTGACCCCAATTCTTTACCAGAAAATCTTCAAGGTGCTTCTCCAGTGCAAATGCCGAAGGGTCTTCTACGGTTTCATCCATTGAAATCACTGTGGAAATCGTTTCACCGCCGATCAACTTTTCCAACTCATCGCTGTATTTGGATATTTCAGAGACAGTCCCGATGGACCCAGCGGAGTTACGTAGAGCCTCGGTCATGTCGGCCCGATTGATGGTCTGCGTCAGCCAGCGTACGGGACGGCGATGAGGGGGATCGCCGTCAGCAACGAAGTAATATTCGCCAGTAACCTCGCCTACTCGGTAACTGCCGCTTCCATCGGGACTCAAGACGAAGTCACCAACTCGGATTCCTTTACAGATCGTCCATGCAAACCCACACCAGAGACCCAGCGCGATTTTAGATTTATCCGGATGGATAATTCTCATTTCCGGAATGAACTTGTGGTTAAACACCCTGAAATCGTCTGGTAATTCCTGAGCAATGTCCCGTCTGATGGTTCCAAATCCGGACCCAATATAACCACCTACAAAAGACTCTGCTGCTTGAGCACTCTTTTTCCCAAGCATGATGCGGTAGTAGCGTTTCATTTCGTCCGACTAGCTCCGGGAATCACTTCTCCTGTCGTGTTATGCCGATTGTCGTTCGTGGATTGTGCGGAGTCTCGGCGAAAAAGATTCCCGACAGTCCAGACAACGGATGAAAGGGTGGGTTCGTTCATTAGTCCGCGTAGTCTACAGGTCGGAGGGAAGCGGATAAAGGAGGAAACGCCTCCGATCAGATCGCTAGAAACCGACGCGCAATAAAATACACTTTCGGACAGCTGCCTAACTACGCTCGTACTTCTTCCATTCGGTATGCTGGCAACCTGGACATTCCCACAGCACTCGGATACGTACATCATCAGGACTGTCCACCCGGTGTCGAACCTTCATACCGTTCCCACACTTCACGCAATTCTCCGATTCCGGGACTTTCACCGCTCGGATTCCGGTTCTCACTGGCGCTGCCTTGTACCGCTGT
>Ga0134121_10002410_pt1 | contig 16172 bp, 17 predicted proteins | sample KB301_FD_96463 | JGI IMG/M metagenome (GOLD analysis project Ga0134121, IMG submission 96463) | Terrestrial soil microbial communities without Nitrogen fertilizer from Kellogg Biological Station, Michigan, USA - KB3-0-1 | ecosystem: Environmental > Terrestrial > Soil > Unclassified ... | reverse complement strand
TGGGAACGGGAAATGGTTATACGTCCCCAGCGGCAGTTGGCACCGACTCCGTGATTGCATTCGACATGGATAGCGGCAAGATCGTGTGGCAGCACCAGGAAGTGAAAGGCGATGCCTTCATCAACAACTGCCGGGCGACCGGAACTCCCGGCGATAATTGCCCCGAGACGCTCGGACCGGACTATGACTTCGGCGGATCGGCACTGATCCTTCACACGCTCCCCGATGGCCGCGACATTCTCGTTGCGGGAACCAAAGGCGGACTCTCAATTGCATTCGATCTCGAAAAGAACGGCGCGGTCGTCTGGAAGACGACCTTGTTTGATCGTGCACCCGGCGCTGCAGGATTGATCGTGTTTGGCGGAACTTCGGATGGCACGACAGTTTACTATCCGCTGAATCAGGCCGGCGCGATGGTCGCCGCGGTGAACCTTGCCGATGGCTCACGCAAGTGGACTTCGATGGCAATTGCGGGAGAACGCGGCGGCATTGCAGCCGCCACCAGCGGAATCCCCGGCGTGGTGTTTGCAGGAGCGCAGGGCGGAATGTTACGCGCCCTGGCGAGCGTCGACGGCCATATCCTCTGGGAATTCAACACGGCCGTAGAGTTTCAAACAAAGAACGGGATCCCTGCGCGTGGCGGTTCACTGGGACAACCCGGTGCGACGATCGTTGGTGGAATGGTTTTTATAGGGTCCGGCTTTGTCGGCGGCGGCACATCCACTCCCGGCAACGTGATGCTCGCCTTTGGTCTCGATTGAAATTCCGGGACGAGCCCCTAATTTCCGGTCGGAAATTAGGGGCTCGTCCCGGAATTTCCCTCTCTCCGCTATAATCTCGCTCAGAGTCACAAATGACTAAAGACGTCAAAGAGCGGCCGTTTACCACAATTTCCGGTGTGCCTGTCAACGAGCTCTATCAGGGCCCAGTCGCCGATCCGGGCTCGCCGGGAAAGCCTCCGTACACGCGCGGCATTTATCCCACCATGTATCGAGAACGCCTGTGGACGATGCGGCAATTCAGCGGATTCGGCTCGGCAGAAGACACGAACAAGCGCTACCACTACCTTCTCGAACAAGGCCAGACGGGCCTCTCCGTCGCATTTCACTTGCCGACGCTGATGGGATACGACTCCGACCACCCCATGTCCGAAGGTGAAGTTGGAAAGTGCGGCGTCGCGATCGATTCCCTTGCCGACATGGAAACGCTGTTCGATGGACTGCCCCTCGACAAGATCAGCACGTCGATGACAACAAATGCGCCGGCGGTGATTCTCTGGTCCATGTACCTGGCCGTCGCAGACAAGCAAGGCGTGCCCTGGACGGCTTTGCGCGGCACGATTCAAAACGACATCCTGAAGGAATATATCGCGGAGAAAACCTACATCTTCCCGCCGCGTCCTTCGATGAAGCTCGTCGTCGACACCTTTGAATTCGGCTCCAGGCACGTTCCGCAGTGGAATACGATCTCGGTCAGCGGTTACCACATTCGCGAAGCCGGTTCGACCGCACTGCAGGAACTTGCCTTTACGCTCTATGACGGCATCGAGTACGTCGAATGGGCGCGGCGCGCGGGCCTGGACGTTGACGATTTTGCTCCGCGGCTTTCGTTCTTTTTCAACGCTCACAGCGATTTCTTTGAAGAGCTCGCGAAATACCGCGCGGCGCGCAAGGTCTGGCACAAGGTCATGACCGAACGGTTTCACGCGAAGAACCCAAGGTCTGCCGTTCTCCGATTCCACACGCAAACCGCAGGCTGTGCCCTGACCGCCCAACAGCCCAATAACAATATCGTTCGCGTTGCGCTTCAGGCGATGTCGGCCGTATTGGGCGGAACGCAGTCGCTTCACACAAACTCCCTCGACGAGACACTTGCCTTGCCTACCGAGCACGCGGCGCGCATCGCGCTCCGGACGCAGCAGATTATTGCGCACGAGACTGGGGTCACTCGAACCGTCGATCCCTTCGGCGGCTCGTACTTCCTGGAATCGCTCACCAACGATATGGAAAAGGGATGCTGGGAATACTTCGACCGTCTTGACGGCCTGGGTGGAATGGTCGCTGCGATTGAACAAGGCTTTCCGCAGCGCGAAATCCAGGATGCTTCGTATGAATACCAGATGGCCGTCGAACGAAAAGACAAGATCATTGTCGGCGTCAACTCTTTCGTCAGCGACGAATCTCCGATCAATGTGCTTCTCATCGACGAGTCGGTCGGCGAACGTCAGATCGCCAAACTGAAGACGCTGCGGTCTACACGCGACAATGAACGCGTAAGGCAAACGCTCGACGCACTTGGCAAAGCCGCAGCATCCGGAACTATGAACATGATGCCTGTCGTTCTCGACTGCGTACGGACATACGCAACACTCGGAGAAATCTGTGATGCATTACGCGCGGTCTACGGCGTGTATGAGGAACCGGTAATCTAATGCCCGAGAGAATCCGCGTGCTTGTCGCCAAACCCGGTCTCGACGGTCATGACCGCGGAGCGAAGATTATCGCGCGCGCCTTCCGCGATGCCGGATTCGAAGTGATCTATACCGGGCTCCGCCAGACGCCCGAACAGGTGGTCAGTGCCGCGCTGCAGGAGGACGTGGATGTGATTGGCCTCTCCGTGCTCTCGGGCGCTCACATGACGCTGTGCCCGCGAATCCTCGATTTGATGAAGAAGGAAAAGTTGAATGATGTCCTCGTCGTGATCGGCGGAATCATTCCGGACCAGGACATTCCCAAACTCAAGGAACTGGGCGTGGGCGAGGTATTTCAACCTGGAGCGTCCACCGAAGACATCATTACTTATATCCGCGGCCACGTGCGTTCGAATGCTTAAGACCGACATTCAAGACGCTGTAGCACGCGTCACTCTGGACCGGCCTGAAATCCACAACGCATTCAACGAAGAACTTATCCAACATCTGACACAGACATTCAAGCAACTGGGAGCGCGAGAGGAAATCCGAGCCATCGTCCTTCAGGGAAATGGAAAATCCTTCAGCGCGGGCGCAGACCTGAACTGGACGAAGCGCGTTGCCGGTTTTACACCTGAAGAAATCCTGCGCGATGCCCAGGCGGCGATTGAGATGTTTCTCACTGTTGTTCGTTGTCCGAAGCCCGTCATCGCGCGAGTGCACGGGTCGGCTCTGGGGGGAGGAGCTGGTCTCGTTGCGGCGTGCGATATCGGCATCGCAACGGATAACGCGCAGTTCGGATTCACCGAAGTGAAGTGGGGCATCGTACCGGCGCTGATCAGTCCCTTTGTTGTCGCCCGGATCGGTGCTGCGAATGCGAGAGAATACTTCCTGACGGGCGAGAAGTTCTCCGCCGCGATCGCACAGCGGATCGGCCTCGTTCAACACGTGGTGCAGGACGAAGCCGCGATGGATGCACTCATTGAATTGAAGCTTGCGGAGATCCTCGCGGCATCACCCGCTGCCATTGCCGCCACCAAGGCATTGATCCTAGCCGTCTCCGGACGTCCAGTGGAATCCATGTCCGGCCCCACCGCCGAAGCAAGTGTCCGCTCGCGTTCAGGCGTGGATGCGCAAACTGGAGTTCAGGCCTTCCTTTCTCGCGGCATACCGCCATGGGTGAAATCTTGACCATTGACACCCAGAAGCCGATGTCCGCCACATTGTTCGAAAAGTCGTACGTCAGGGCCTCAAGCCCGTTCCTCCGAAACGCCCTCAAATAAGATGCCACACACCAGCGAAACACGATTCCGGGCCCGTTACTCCGAAACAGACCAGATGGGAGTCATCTATTACGCGAACTATCTTGTCTGGATGGAAATGGGACGAACCGACTACTGCAAGAGCGTGGGTTTCGATTACCGCGACATGGAGCTCGATGGCGCGCGCATGGCCGTTGCTGAAGCGACGTGCCGGTACATCGCTCCGGCCCATTACGAAGACGAGATACTCGTCACGACCCGCGTCGAACGCCTCAACCGCCGTCTGATCACATTTGCGTACTCGATTTCCAACGGACAAACTGGCTTAGCGATCGCGGAGGGCAAAACCGTGCACATCGCCATGGGCATCGACGGCAAATCCAGATCCATCCCGCAGCGCTACCTGGACCTGATGACGGCAGCCGCATGACGTGTGAACTGGTTGGATTGGCGACCAGAGCCGCGTTCGAAACCTCCATTGAATTGGCGGCGTCCGCTCTTCGAATGGAATGCTTTACACCTTGGATGGTGCTGGAAGACCGTCTTGCCGATATAATCCATTATTCATGAGAGAGCGCAATGTGAATTCGAGGCGGTCTTCCATCGGCGGCGCATTTCAATTGCTTAAACGCTGGTCCGGCACTGCCGTATTCAAGGTGTTCGTGCTCCTGTTGGTTGTGGGTGCAATCGGCCTATCCGGATTTGTCTTGTACTACTACGAAGCGGATTCCAAGACCATCGACCGCTTCCTCGGCGGCGAACCTTTCCAGCACACGGCACGGCTCTACGCGCGGCCATATCATATTTATCCGGGGCAGAAACTGCGGCCCGAGGGCGTCGTCGCCCGTCTTCAGCGTGCGGGATATGAACCAGCCGGTGCGAAGAACGCCGAAAATGGCTTCTACGATGTCGCACCCAACAAAATCTCCATTGAACCTTCAGTGGGCGAACCGGTCCGACTGGAATTCGACAAGGGGAGTTTGACTCGCATTGTGAGGTCGAAATCCGGTGAAGTGGAAGAGGCGTGGCTGCCTCCGGAACTGGTTACCAATCTTTTCGACCAGAGCCGGGAGAAGCGGCGCATTGTGGAATACAGCGATCTCCCTCCCATTCTTGTCAATGCGTTGATCGCTCAGGAAGATCGAAGATTTTACAGCCACTGGGGCATCGATCCGATTCGACTCGTTGGGGCAGTGATTGCGAGCGTGCGTGATTCGCACCGGATTGGCGGAACAAGTACGCTCACCCAGCAGCTGGCGCGAAATCTTTTCCTGACACTGGATCGCAGTCCGTCGCGCAAAGTGCATGAAATGTTTATGGCACTGCTGCTGGAGAGGCGCGCCACCAAAGAACAAATACTGACGATGTATGCCAACGACATCAATCTGGGCCAGAGGGGGTCCTTCAACATCCGGGGATTCAGTGAAGGGGCGGCAACATTTTTTGGCAAGGACTTGACGGCTCTCACGCTGCCAGAAGCTGCAACGTTAGTCGGTATCATCCCAGCGCCGAATGGAGCATTCTCTCCGATCAAACACCCCGAAGAAGTGAAGAAGCGCCGCAACCTCGTCCTGACCGCGATGGCAGATATGGGGAAGATCACACGTGCAGAGGCCGAAAAGGCAAAGTCAACACCCCTGAATGTCATTCCGGCCAAAATCGATTCCAGTGACGCGCCCTACCTGGTGGACTATATCCGCGATGGACTGCTTCGCGATTTTTCAGCCGACTCGCTGGTCAGCGACAGCCTCAGCGTCTATACAACGATTGACCCGGAACTTCAGAATGCGGCAGTGGAAGCGGTCAGCAAAGGCTTGAAGAGTGTGGAAGACCAGCTGGCCCCGCGCTACAAGGGAAAGAAGGACGCGGATAAGCGCCCCCATCCGCAGGCGGCAATGATTGCAATGGACCGCAAGACCGGAGGCATCGTCGCCATGGTTGGCGGAAGCGATTATGGCGCCAGCCAATTCAATCGAATCACTCAGGCCTCACGCCAGCCTGGTTCCATTTTCAAGCCCATCGTTTATGCCGCAGGATTTGAAGCCTCTCAGGGAGAGACTGCCGCCGCAGATCCATCGGACGACGACGCAGATCACCGTGCAACTTCGCAACCGGCTGCAGACACCGATCCCAATTCATCGGGTCTGACGGAGGGTCAGAAGATTACAGCGGTAACCATGCTGGGGAATCATCCGCGAACATTTACCTATGACGGCACGCACACGTATGAACCGGGTAATTTCCACGATGAATACGAAAAATACGGAGATCCGGTTTCGGTGCGTGTGGCATTGGAACACTCTCTGAACGTCCCAACGGTTGAAGTCGCCGAAATGGTCGGCTACAACCGCATTGCCAAACTGGCCCAGCGCCTGGGATTGAACGGTAAGATCAAACCCTATCCATCGATCGCACTGGGCGCGTTTGAAGTCACTCCCATCGAGATCGCACGTGCCTGGACCACCTTTGCAAACGAAGGAATGCGGCTGGAACCTCATGCCCTGCTACGTGTCGTCGGCGCAGATGGAAGCGTCAGTAAATCCTATAACTACGTCGAAACTCCCGTACTCACTCCGCAGGTTGCCTATATGATGACCCACCTGCTGGAAGGTGTGATCAACGAAGGAACTGCGGCCGGTGTTCGGGCCCGAGGATTCTCGCTTCCAGCTGCCGGAAAAACGGGAACTTCACGAGACGGCTGGTTTGCGGGATACACGAAGGATTTCCTTGTGATCACCTGGGTGGGATTCGACAACAACGATGATTTGAACCTGGAAGGGGCCAGGTCCGCGTTGCCGATCTGGACAGACTTCATGATCAAGGCCGCGCAACTATACCCACCTGCCGATCTCGAAGCGATGGAGTTCACGGCGCCCGAGGGAATTGATTTCGTGAAGATCGATTCGATCAGCCATCTGCCGGCCAATTCCGCGTGTCCGGAGACGTATACGGAATCGTTCATCACTGGAACGGTCCCCACCATGATGTGCCCTCTTCACGGCAACCCTGTCACTCGAACGGCCCGCAGCATTGGACAAGCGGTTGGAAGCTTCTTCGGAAAATTCGGACGATTGTTCAGGTCAAAACCAGATACTCCCGCAGCGCCTTCCACTTCTTCTCGCTGATCCCGGGAACCGCCAGTAGTTCTTCGATCCGCTTGAAGCCGCCTTTTTTGACTCTGAAATCGACGATGCGCTTTGCCAGGGCCGGACCGACGCCCGGCAACCGTTCCAGTTGTTCCACGCTCGCCGTATTCAGATTGAGCACGAGCAGCAGAATGGCAATAGTTTTCATGGTTTCCGCCCGTAATGGTTCTTCACGAAATCAATAGCAGCCGCGCGATCGCAGAGCCGGCCTTCGAGCTGCTCGTCTTCGACGTGTGAGAGAATCTCCTTGAATATTGGTCCAGGAGTAAATCCCAGCGCGATGAGATCCTCTCCAGTAATCAGGGGCACAGGCGAAATGTCTTCCGCGGTCCATCCGCGAAACATTTTCAGCGCAAAATCATAATCGTTAAGATCACGGCCGGATGCAACCATGCAAATACGGGCCAATTCGAGATGATCTTCGAAGCGCGGCAGCCGGAAGAACCTCTTCAACGCGCCGGTTGCCATTGTGCGCACAACGCGGAATTGCGGAATCTGTGTGACAAGGCACACCGTGTGGTTGATTTCGGCCCTTGAGAACTTCAGCCGTTCCATGATCCGCTCCACTTCGACGACCGGCGTTTCATGCAGCAGCACGGCACATGCCAGATCCGGCGCTGCGCCGCGTTCCAGCATTTCCAGACTATGGGCGAGATGGCCGTTCCACTCCATCTCCGGAAGGACTTCGCGAAGCAAGCCGGATGCGTGGAGCATTTGAACCCCAACACGGGCCTGACCTTCGGTCAGAATCCGGACGATCTCGCCCTGAATGCGCTCGATGCTCACCTGATGAATCTGCGGCGCCATCACGCACACCGCCTTCCAGGTTTCAGAATCGATCGTGTATCCAAGCCGCGCCCCGAATCGAATGGCTCGCAAAATTCGAAGCTTGTCCTCCTCGAAGCGCTTCGCAGGATCGCCGATGGCGCGCACAGTTTTTGAATCGATGTCGCGTTGTCCATTCACATAATCGAGAATGGTCTTTTCAATGGGATCGTAGAGCAGTCCGTTGATCGTGAAATCACGGCGCAGCACGTCGGTTTTGGCATCGGTAAACACGACCCCTGTCGGACGGCGGCCGTCGACATAGGCGTCGTCGGAACGGAATGTGGCGACTTCAAAGGGATGCCCATGATGGATCACCAGGACGACGCCGAATTGTGCACCGATCGGTTCGGTGCGCGGAAACAACTTCATGATCTCTTCGGGCCTGGCGCTGGTGGCAATATCGTAGTCGGCAGGTTCCAGACCCATCACCATGTCGCGCACGCAGCCGCCCACCAGATACGCTTCAAAACGAGCGTCACGCAGCTTCCGAATGATCTCGATCGCCGAGTCCGGCTTCATGCTGCTTATGATACCTTTTCCGCGGAGGTTATATGTCGTTCAAGGGAGTGGACTTTTATCGGATCGATGACCTGCTGAGCGAGGAAGAGATTCTGATCCGCGACACCGTACGGCGGTTTGTCGACGAGCAGGTGGTGACTGTCATCGACAAGCATTTTGAAGAGTCCACATTTCCCGTGAATCTGATTCCACAGATGGCCGAGATGGGTCTGCTCGGCGGAAATCTTCCGGAGGAGTATGGCTGCGCGAATATGAACAGCGTGGCCTATGGCCTGGTCATGCAGGAACTCGAACGCGGTGACAGCGGCATTCGAAGTTTTGCAAGCGTGCAGGGCGCGCTCGTCATGTATCCCATCCATGCCTTTGGATCCGATGCTCAAAAAAGCAAATGGCTGCCGCTGCTCGCCAGAGGCGAAAAGATTGGCTGTTTCGGACTGACCGAACCGGACCATGGCTCCGATCCAGGCAGTATGGAAACTCGCGCGCAACGCAAGGGTAAGGGATTCGTACTCAATGGGACGAAACGCTGGATCACAAATGGCACCATTGCGGATATTGCGATCGTGTGGGCCAAACTGGACGGCGACATTCGTGGCTTCATTGTGGAAGCCATTACAGCGGGATTTCAGGCTCCCGAAATCAAGAACAAGCTGTCGCTCCGGGCTTCGGTAACATCGGACCTGAATATGGATGACGTTGAAATTCCCGAAGAAAATCTCCTCCAGAAAACGAGCGGTTTGAAATCACCATTGATGTGTTTGAACCAGGCGCGCTTTGGCATCGCATGGGGAGCGGTGGGAGCCGCCATGGCGTGCTATGAATGGGCTGTGGACTACACGAAGCAGCGTACGCAGTTTGGAAAACCCATCGCGTCCTTCCAGCTCGTTCAGGAGAAGCTCGCCGGCATGCTGACGGAGATCACGAAGGGGCAGCTGCTGGCCTGGCGTCTGGGGCGGTTGAAGGACGAGGGCAAATTGCATTTCGCTCAAGTATCGCTCGCCAAAAGGAACAACGTGCGGATTGCATTGGAAACCGCGCGGCTGGCGCGAGACCTGATGGGAGCCAGCGGCATCACGCTGGAGTATCCGGTATTCCGTCACATGTGCAATCTGGAGTCCGTCTACACCTACGAAGGAACCGACCACATCCATACGCTGATCCTGGGCGAACACATCACCGGAATCCCCGCTTACTCCTGAGCTAACGAATCCGCGACGTTGATTTCCCTCAGTTCCAGTGTGGACTGACGGAAACTGCCGCTGCTAAAATCTCTTGGCTCGCATCTTGGAAAACCAATCCCGCACAAGGAGCACACGAACATGAAGCCAAAGAATACGATCTGCCTCTGGTTCGACAAGGACGCGCATGAGGCGGCGCGTTTCTACGCCGCCACCTTTCCGGATAGTCGCGTGACAGCTGTTCACAAGGCTCCCGGTGACTACCCGGGCGGTAAAAAGGGCGATGAGTTGACGGTGGAGTTCACTGTACTGGGCATTCCCTGTGTCGGTATCAACGGCGGCCCGGTGTTCAGCCATAGCGAGGCCTTTTCCTTCCAGATCGCGACGGAAAATCAGGAAGAGACGGACCGCTACTGGAACGCGATTGTCGGCAATGGTGGCATGGAAAGCCAGTGCGGTTGGTGCAAGGACCGCTGGGGCCTCTCATGGCAGATCACCCCGCGTGCGCTTACCGATGCGCTGGCGGCCGGTGGCGGTGAGGCCAAGCGGGTGTTTGAGGCAATGATGTCGATGAGGAAGATCGACATCGCCACCATTGAGGCAGCGCGACGAGGCTGAGCGATCCCGGCCGCGTTAGGGTCCTTTCAATGGCACTATTGGGAACTCTGGAAGACGCCTTCCGATGCCGGCATCATCGCGACTGCAGCGAGGAATAGAAGTCAAATCCTGTGACGGGTATGGTACGCGAGCCGAGTTCGGGTTGTCTGTTGTCTGGAAATTCGGGGCTCGTCCCGGAATTTCACTCCGGCGATGAGGTCAGGGCGTCGGTCGAGGCGTTGGAACAAGCGTTACTCGATTAACGAATAGTCCGGTAGAACGCCTCGTGTTGAAAGGGTTTCCGGTAGATGGTCCGATGCAGGATCGGCAACTTGATTTCCACCTCATAGCTCACGACAATTTTCAAACTGGGACCGTTGCCCGAAACACCCACTTCATCGCTCCGAAGGTCCAGGTTTAACTGGTTCGCTTTGAGCAGAACGAGTGACCGCACTTCCCTTTGCGGCCGATGGTCGTCACCACATACCACCACGATGTACTGGATATATTCCTCCAGTCGCTTGTCCTTGTTGCTGGCGATGATGTAATCGTATGCAAGGCAGGAATAGAAAAACGCGAGAAAAATCCACAGCAGCAGAACGATGAGTCGAACATTCAGATTCCCGGTCTTTTGCGTTTCCGCCATTCAATTATTTTCGACCATCGTTCCGACCTATGTTTTGAGGCGATAGTCGTCCTTGGCACACACCCAGTACATGCCTCCGGGCATTCCCGCCGACTTGATTACCCGCGTGGCCACCATGGGTGACGAGCATTGAGGGCACGGCTTACCCTGCTGAATTGAATCCTTGTCTTTACCAAGACTCGCTCGAGCGGTCTTGCTGAGCTTTCCTCCGGATGCCATGGGCTGATACCTCCACTGAAATTAAGGACATTCATTATGACACAAACGTTCGTCACCGATACTCGCCGAACCTCAGCAGTCCTCGGCAGCCAGTTTCGCAAATTGCTCGGGAGTATCAATGTCCCGGAGAATGCCCGCACTCGCCACGCTCACTTCTACCACACGGGCGCGATCCCGATTAACAATTGAATTGAGGCCCTGGGTGTATGGGAGGTCAAGAATCTCACTGAAGAGGTCTGCGGCAAATAGAACGGGATGCCCCCGGCGTCCGGCGTGAACGGGGACGACGATGCGGCCGGGCTCCAGGCGGTTGACCAGAGTATCGATCGTGTCGTGATCGATCATGGGGTGATCCACGAGAAATATTCCCGCCCCAGTCAGGCCCGCAGGCAGAGCGCGGATACCGGCCTGCACGGAAGTACTCATGCCCTTTTCGAAGTCGGGATTAAGTATTACTGGAATATTCGGGAATGCCCGAACGATCGCTTCATAGTGATGTCCGGCAACCACGATACGATGATCGATCCGGGCCGACGCTATGGCATCCAATATTGTTTGAAGAAAGGATCGGCCGCGATACTGGAGCAGGGCCTTGGGGCTGCCCATGCGTTCGGATTTTCCCGCAGACAATACGATTGCGGCGATCATTACCTTCAGTGACTCAGCACGTAAATAATAATGTTCAGGGCGTGCCGGTAGGCATATCCGGTGAATGTCATCGGATATTCCGGATCGTCGGCCCATTCGTAGGCATCCCCAAGATCGGTATTGTGATTGATGACGACCATCAGTCTTCCCTTCTCGTCGAAGATTCCTTTGCATTCGCCGGTGAAACCATCCTGCTCGTAGGTAATCCTGGTCCGAACGTAAGCGAGGCTCGGAACCTGCATGATCTTATCGATATCAAAGAAGGTGTGAAAAAGGGGATGAGTGGGAGGTATGTCCTTGATCTCGACTCCGGGAATCACCTTTTTCATCTGAGCCTCCATGCTGGCCCATTCGACGCTGCCCCAGAAATCATCGAGAAACCAGAAACCTCCGCGCTGAAGGTACTCCCGCATGATTGCGGCATCTTCCGTCGTGAGTACCATCTGTCCCACTTCACTGGAATACACAAATGGATACGTGAACAATTCGGGATCGTTGATTGCAACCACACGCCCCTGATCGCCGATATCGAGATTGGTCAGCCGCTTCAATCCCTGGATCAGAAGACGGTCGCCTTTGGGGTAATCGGTGTACCAATTCTTGTAGTAGCCAGGGATTCGTCCGTTATAAATAAGCCGCGCGAAGTGAAATTCATTGGGACCGGCAGGAAACTGCAGTATCCGCTTCGCGTCCTCGTAATTCCCTTCAAATCCAAGATCGTTTTGGGAGAAAAGCACACCGGCGGCTGTTAGCAGCACTGCGAACGCGGCAGCAAAACGCTTCACGATATGCCCTCGGCCATTTGTTGGTATCATAACGACTCCAACGCGACCTCTACAATGACCAATACGATCATCCGGCGCGCCACCGGCGCGGACTTCCCTTTCCTGCTTGAACTCGACGCCGCCAGTTTTCCTGAAGCGATTGCGTACGATTCGGAAGAGCTCTCCTGGTTTATGAATCGAAATGGGGCGGAGACTATCGTATTGGAGCGCGACGGTGTCATTGCGGCCTTTCTGATTGTGGATTTCGATCGCAGATCCAGGGCCGCGACGATCGTGACTCTGGACGTTCGGGAGGACTGCCGTCGAATGGGATACGGATCACAATTACTTCGGCGATCCGAAGAAATTGCGATCGAACGCGATGCAAAGACGATCCGACTTCAGGTGGATGTGACCAATACAGGCGCCATCGAGTTCTACGAAAGACACGGATTCCGGACTGTTCGCAAGTTGAGCCACTACTATTCCGACGGCCACGACGCCAATTTAATGATTAAAACACTTCCACCAAGCGACGGTATGTAACGCTCAAATCTTCGGACAAGACTCGAGTTTCCCCTGCAATCGTCATGAAGTTCGCGTCTCCGTTCCATCGCGGCACCACGTGCATGTGGAGGTGCCCTCGGATTCCTGCTCCGGCAGAGTGCCCCAGATTCATACCAAGATTGAATCCTTCCGGGTTGTAGAGCTTACGCAACGCACCAATGCCGCGCCGCGAGAGCACCATCATTTCTGCCATCATCTCCGCAGGCGAATCGTCCAGTTGGGCCACATGCGTATACGGCGCGACCAGAAAATGACCGACGTTGTATGGATAGAGATTCAGGATGATGAAATTGTGCGTTCCCCGGTAAACGATCAGACGTTCCCCGTCGTTACCGGGATCAGCATCCACACAGAACGGACACGTTGCCGGAGTAGCGCCCACCGACGCTATGTAGTCATAGCGCCAGGGGCTCCACCGATGTTCCATGCTAGGCGTTGCCGGAAGTTGCTGGCGGGATGGTGGGAGCGGCCGTCGCCGGCGTTGCACCATCGTTGATCAGGTCCTTGAGCTCCTTGCTGGGCTTGAAGTAGGGCACGCGTTTGGCAGGTACTTCTACCTTCTCGCCCGTCTTAGGATTGCGGCCGACGCGCGCGTTCCGCTGGCGAACGCGGAAACTGCCGAACCCCCGGACTTCCAGCTTGTCGCCGGCTTTCAATGCCCGGATCACACTCTCGAACATGGTGTCGACGATAACTTCCGAATCCTTCCTCGTCAATTCCGTAACCTTGGCTACTTCCTCGACCAGATCTGCCTTGGTCATGATCTATCGCTCCTTTTCTTCTACTTCTTCTACCACTTCTACTTCCACAAGTATTGAAACCGAATCTGAGACTTGAGCGCCTGTCCATTAATTGGAATCAGGCGGGAAATGTCACCCGTCAACAGGTCCATAAGAGTCGTTCGAGGCCGGTTATTGCGGATCAGGGTCGGCCGCCCTGAAATGCCGGCAAGTTTTGCGGTCAGGTCCACCGCATCTTGAAAATCACCTGTTGCGTCGATCAGTTTACGCTCTCTGGCGTCTCTTCCGCTGAAAACGCGGCCATCGGCCAGGCTTTTTACTTCCTGCGCATCCAGTTTCCGGCCGTCCGCTACTGCCTGAATGAATTGACCGTACATATCATCGATTAGAGCCTGGAAGTATGCTCGCTCTCGATCGGTGAGGGCCCTCGATGGGGACCCGGCATCCTTGAACTCACCGGTTTTGAGCACGACGCTCTTCAGTTTCGCCCATGCCAGCAGGTCGCCGTAGTTGACCCACTCCGCAATGACACCGATACTTCCGACGACGCTGCCGGGGTTTGCAATGATCTTATCCGCGCCGCACGCTGCGTAGTATGCGCCGGATGCACCAACCGAGGACATATAGGCGACAACTATCTTGTGATCGCGTTCGCGAAGCCGTTTTATCTCGGAATAAATCTCCTGAGAAACCGCAACTCCACCGCCGGGCGAATCGATGTTCAGCAGAATCGCCCGGACGGAATTGGAGTCCTCGAATCGTTTCAATTGTTCAACGATGGGACGAGAGTCGACGAGTTCACCTTCGATGTCCACGATCTGGACGCGGTCGCTGAATGCAAAATCCCCTCCATCGCTCTCGCTGAAGGTAAGGATCACCGCGAGTACGGCGATGACCAGAAGCACAAAGGCTCCTCCGCCAAGGAGGAGCCAAATAAGCGTGCGATTTCGCATAGTGCTGATTGACTTCGGCTAGCTGTTGTCTTTACCGTGGAAAAGGTCGGCAAGGGTTGCACTGCCATCCGCCGAATCGCGATAGCTGCCGTAATCTCCGTGATCACCTTCTTCGGACATCGCGCGCTGGCTCAGACCGATCTTCCGCTCACTCGGTGTCATCTTGATGATTCGGAACTCCACGACTTCACCCACCGGAAATCGATCTTCCGGCTTCCCCTTTCCTTCGGGATCTTCGAATTCCGATACGTGACAGAGGCCCTCGATTCCTTCCTCGATCTCGACAAATACACCGAACGGAGCATGCCGCACAATCTTGCCCTTGACGCTGGAACCAACCGTGTGCGCCGCGAAGAACTGTTCCCAGATGTCGGGTTGCAGCTGTTTGATACCCAGGGAGAGACGGTGATTTTCCGTATCGATGTTCAGAATCACGGCTTCGACGTGCTCGCCCTTCTTGAGGACTTCCGAAGGATGCTTGATTCGACGGGGAGAGATGTCAGAAACATGGACGAGACCATCGATCCCCTCTTCGACTTCAATAAATGCCCCAAAATCCGTGAGGTTTCGCACGCGGCCTGAAATGACCGAGCCAATAACGTAGCGTTCCGCCAGTGTCGTCCACGGATCCGTTTCCGTCTGCTTGAGACCCAGCGAAATCCTTCGATTCTCCATATCCATTTCGAGAACGACGGCCTCGATTTCCTGACCGACCTGAAGCACCTTTGAGGGATGTTTCACGCGCTTGCTCCACGACATTTCCGACACGTGAATCAAACCTTCAACGCCGGGTTCCAGTTCCACGAAAGCTCCGTAATCGGTGAGATTGACAACTTTGCCCTTTACCCGGGCGCCCGGTGGATACTGATGCCGCACCAGCGACCAGGGATCGGCCTGGAGTTGCTTGTAACCCAGCGATACGCGCTCTTTCTCGCGATCGTACTTGAGAATCTTGACGGTAATCTCGTCGCCAACATTGAAAAGTTCCGACGGATGGTTCACGCGTCCCCAGGAAAGATCCGTGACATGAAGGAGTCCATCGATACCGCCCAGGTCCACAAAGACGCCGTAGTCGGTGATGTTCTTGACGGTTCCACGAACCTCGGCGTCCTCCTTCAGGACTTCCAGGGTGAATGCCTTCTTGCGCGCCTGTTCGCTTTCGAGCACGACCTTGCGTGACAGCACGATATTTCCGCGCTTTCGATTCAGCTTGATGACGCGGCATTCGATTTCCTTGCCTCGCAGATAGTCCAGATTCTTCACAGGACGCACATCGATCTGGGATCCCGGAAGAAACGCACGGACTCCAATATCCACGGAGAGTCCGCCCTTGATGCGTTCAATCACGCGTCCTCGAATAATCAGGTTTTCGTTGAATGCTTTCTCAACGTCTTCCCAAATCCGAACTTTCTCGGCTTTTTCTTTCGAAAGAATAATGTGGCCGTCGTAGTCTTCCGTGTCTTCGAGAAGCACATCGATGACATCGCCGACAGCGACTGCCGGAACGCCATTGGGTTCCATGAACTGATTGAGGGGGATAATTCCTTCGGACTTGTATCCGATATCGACGATGACGTCGGTATCCGTGATTTTCAGTACAGTTCCTTTCATCACATCGCCTTGAGCGAATTTGCGGGCACCATACTGATCTAGAAGTTGTTCGTAGGTTTCTTCGTCCTCGCCTCCTTTTTGAAT
>Ga0134121_10002408_pt1 | contig 16179 bp, 12 predicted proteins | sample KB301_FD_96463 | JGI IMG/M metagenome (GOLD analysis project Ga0134121, IMG submission 96463) | Terrestrial soil microbial communities without Nitrogen fertilizer from Kellogg Biological Station, Michigan, USA - KB3-0-1 | ecosystem: Environmental > Terrestrial > Soil > Unclassified ... | reverse complement strand
TGGAAAGCTGCATCGGCTGGGCCAATTTTGACGATTTCAGCCACGTCGCCGTGCCTGACTGCCACGCGACCGATCCGCCGCGCGACGAGACTGAATCCGATTTCGGCCGCTTCGTCGCGGGCGTTACCAACCATTCGAAGAGTCCGCGCTATGTTGCGCTGCTGACGGTGGAGCCCTGGTTGGGCGTACAACGCTTAAAGTTCACAGGAATCGACGCTGCCAAGCCGCTCGCTCCGGGAGCGAGCGTCCGTTCAGACCTCACTGAGTTAATGAACGATCGTTCTGAGTGGCTTTACGTCGTGGCCATTTCGTCGGATCGACCAGTCGATCCATCCGCTTTCATCCAGCCATCGTTCGACGCCGACTACAGTCTTAGCTGCCCGGAAAATGTCACAGACTGTTATGTTCCGCCGGCGACCGGCGACGCCTCCTGGTCGGTGTCGGTGACCGGCCATCGCGTGTATCGGGACACGCCCGCGGCGATGGGTGGTGGTCTGTCCGTCCTCGCAGGAATGGCGCCCTGGATGGCCGAGTTTTACTCAACCGTGCCTTACACGAAGGCCGATTTTGCGGCCGATGCAAAGTTGGCTCCCGACAAACGCCAATGGCTCGAAAAGCGAGGCATGCGAGAATTGGAGCATCGCTGCGGCGCAACGCTGATCGCATCCAATCTCGTGGTTACGGCCGCGCATTGCGTCGCGGACGGAAAATACGCCGGCGATGGAATGGTGAAGGTCCTGGATGAGCGCCGAATTCGGGTTGGCAGCATGGAGCTCGGAAGGGCCGGTACGACCTATGCGATCGCTGGAGTTGCGGTGCCCTCAAACTATTCGCCGGACAGGCAGAACAACGACATCGCACTGCTTCTGATCAAACCCGACCGGGACACGGAGCCGGTTGATGTCAGGACAATCGGTGTTGGCGGGGCGCCCGTCGGTGGCGGTGTCGCATTGGCCGGACTCGGCTGGGGCTATACTGGCGTCGTGCCGCCCCAGGCCGATCCTTTGTTCGACGAGGCAAGGGACCTTCAGCACAATCCCGAACAACTCCAATTCGGGATGATGGACACGCTCGATCGGGCGAAATGCAAGCAGGCGCTTGGCCCGAATTATGCTGACGGCATGTTGTGCATGGTCGCGCCACGTTCACGGATCTCGTCGCGCGCTGACCACAATGTCTTCAGCTGCCGCGGTGACAGTGGCGGTCCGCTTGTGCGGCGATTCGGCAAGAAACGCGACGAACTTGTTGGCTTAACTTCATGGTCGATGGGGTGCGGCTATAAAGGCTTCCCATCGGTCTATACCGACGTGACGAGGTTCGCTCGATGGATTGAGGCCGCGCGCAAGCAGTTGAAGGATGGCGCCGCGATCCGCGTCGATGATCCGGCGGCGCCAGTCCGTCAGGTCCGGCGCCGCCAATAGATCAGTGGTCGGTCGATCCTTGTTTGGTCACGTCGTTCGTTGCCGCATTGGTTGCCGTTGCCGCATTCGCTTCGTTGGTCGGCATCGCAGTATTTTCGGTCGTAACATTCTCAGTCGTTACGTTTTCCGTCGCTACGACCTCGTTCGTGGTCGTTTCGTTGGCGGCTTCGTTCGTCGCCGGCTTCGGGCAAGCCTCAAGCATCAAGGCCAATCCGACGATCGCCAGTCCCGTTGCTACTTTGCGCATTGAACTCCCCCTTTGCTCCCTTGGCGGAACTGCGGCTTTAGACGAAATGCAGTCGTTGCAGAAGTGAATTGAATCGCGCCTCCTTTTGCAGCGGCTGGAGGAAGGGGTCGCTGAGAAGGTAGACGAGTCCGGAATCCTGTTCCTGCAACGCCTTTTCAAGTGCGTTCAACGCTTCCGGTACCTTGTTCCACTGGGCCAGGACTTGCGCCTGCTGATAGAGGCCGTTGTCCCCTTCGTTCTTCACCAGATCATCGAACGCGCGCTTCGCCTCGCCTTCGTTCCTCTCGTGCAGGGCAACGATCGCCCGGCCGGGAATTGCAAGGAGGTCCACCTTCTCGTTCGCGAACTCCGCCGCCGCTTCCCTGGTCTTTCCCTGGAGGAGCAACGCATTTCCAATGTCGCCATGGGCTCCGCCGATCTTGGGATTGAGGTCGATTGCGCGCCGCGCGGCTTCGATCGCGGCTGGATAGTCGCCGGCCGCGAATTTGATCCGGCCCCGGCTCTTGAACACGTTCGGGTTCAGCGGGTCGAGCGAAGCCGCTCGCTCGATGGCCGGAAAAGCACGGTCGAATTGCCGGCGTCGAGCACGATAGATGGCGCAGAGACCCAGGACATCCGCACTTCCGCTCCCGAGTTCGCTCGCTTTCTCATACGGACCATCCGCCGAAATGATGTCGAGCTTGCCGTAGAACAGAGCGTAGCCGAGTGCCGCGTAAGCATCGGGAAACTGATTGGCGATGCTTACCGCGCGTTTCGCCTCGGCCACGGCTTCATCGTAGAGCGGTCTCCTTTCGTTGGCCTGGGCATAAGCGTTGGCGATGACCGCAAGTGCACGCGAGCGAGCAGCCCGGGCGGCCGCATAATTCGGATCAAGCTTAACTGCGTCCGTGAGCTGCTCCAGCGCGCTACGGTCGCTGTCCTCGTCACGCTGGGAATCGAACAGATCCTTGCCGCGCAAATAAGCATCGAACGCTGCAACATTCTTCGTCCCGCCCGTTCGCGCGGGCGATTGATCCGCTTTGTCGGAGAGACGCACCGCGAGAGCGGCGCCCACCGCGGTGGCGATCTCGTCCTGCACGTCCAGGATGTTGCCCATCGGAAGCTCGAACTTGTTGGACCAGCGGCTGAATCCGCTGTCGCCATCGATCAGTTCGATCCCGATGCGAAGCGCGCCGTTCGCGGCAAGGACGTTTCCATCGACCAGATTGGCCACGCCGAGCTGCCTCGAGATGCTCTTGCTTCCCTCCTTGCGGTCACGAAATTCGTTCGATGATGCCTGGCCAACGACCTTAAGCAGCGGATTTCTGGAAAGGGTCGACCGAAGCTCGGCGGCGAGGCCATCGGAAAGATATTCCTTCCCTGCGTCTCCGCTGAGATTTTCGAACGGCAGCACTGCGATCGTGTTGGCCTCCGCACGGCCGGGCCGAAGGAGTTGCCAGCCACCATAGCCCAGCACTGCGACACCGGCGGCAGCGCCCGCCGCGATAAGACTTCGCCGCGCGATTCCGGTGCTCTGCTCCATGACGGCGGGATCGATGGGCTGATCCATCATGTCGGCGATGGCTTGCAGTGCACGATGCATGCCGGGATTGTTGGCCCGCAACCTTCCGCCGGACAGGTCAACGCATTGAAGCTGCCGGAAGCCGAGTGGCGGCTCGCTACCGTCGATCGAGATCGGCACAAGTCTTTGGCGGTCGCGCGCGAACGCGGCCTCGTCTTGCACCCAGTTCGACTTTCCCGAACTTGCCGACCAGAGCACGACTACCGCTTTCGCGCGGTCCAGGGCGTCGCTGATCTTGGCGCTGAAGCGTTCGCCGCTCGGGATCAGGCCGTCCCACCAAACCTGGAAACCGGCCTTTTCGATGATCCGGATGATCGCTGCCGCCGCCTTTTCGTCAGCGCGGGCGTAGCTGATGAAGACATAATCTTCGCGGTCCGACGAAACCTCGACCATCCGCTTGCTACCCCCGGAGAGCGTCGACTGACGACAGGCCGTATCCTACGGCTCGGCGGTGCGCTTGTCATCAGAGCGCAGGCGCCTATCCGGGAGGCCAATGCTTCACGGCTGGATCATTCTCGACAAGCCCCTCGGCCTCGGCTCGACGCAGGCGGTGTCGGCGATCAAGCGATTGCTCCGGGAAGCCGGCGAACCCAAGACGAAGGTCGGTCACGGCGGCACGCTCGACCCGCTGGCGAGCGGCGTGCTCCCGATTGCGTTGGGCGAAGCCACAAAGGTCGCCGGCCGAATGCTCGATGCATCCAAGGAATATGCTTTCACGCTCCGGTTCGGCGAGGAGACGGATACACTGGATGGCGAGGGGAAGGTCATTGCGACCAGCCACGTCATACCGACCGCCGAGCAGGTGCAGGAGATTCTGCCCGGCTTCACGGGCGAGATCAGCCAGGTCCCGCCTGCTTATTCAGCACTGAAGATCGGGGGAAAAGCGGCCTACGCTCGCGCTCGATCCGGCGAGGAGGTCGAACTCAAGCCACGCGACGTCACAATTGGCGAGCTACGGTTGATTTCGCAAAGCGGGAATGAGGCATCGCTGATCACGACGGTTTCCAAGGGCACGTACATCCGTTCGCTCGCCCGCGACATTGCCCAAGCGCTTGGAACGGTGGGCCATGTTTCCTATCTTAGGCGTACGCGAGCGGGACCCTTCGGTCTCGACAAGGCCGTTTCGCTGGACTTTCTCACCGAAATCGCTAAGGCGCGCCAATTGACGCGGGCGGTACTTCCGCTGGAAGCGGCGCTGGACGACATCCCGGCCCTCCCCGTCACTCCCGATCAGGCTCAACTGCTCCGTCACGGGCAGAAGCTTGTCGGGTTCCCCGCACAGCCGGGGCTTTGCATGGCAACGCTGGAGGGGGCTCCGGTCGCGCTGGTCGAAGCCTCGGCCGACGGCCTCAGGGTCGTCCGGGGTTTCAACCTTTAGAGAAGACAGGAGTGCAAACGATGTCGATTACCGCCGAGCGCAAGGGAGCGCTGATCAAGGAACATGCCCGCGGCAAGGGCGATACCGGTTCGCCGGAAGTGCAGGTCGCGATTTTGACTGAGCGCATCCAGAACCTCACCGAACATTTCAAGGCCCATGCGAAGGACAATCACTCGCGCCGCGGCCTTCTGATGCTCGTCAACCAGCGCCGCTCGCTTCTCGATTACCTGCGTCGCAACGACGAGCAGCGCTATACTGATCTCATTTCGAAGCTCGGTCTCCGTAAGTAACCTGGGGCGGCCCCAACGCGGGCCGCTATTTGATTTGAAGTCCCGCAATTCGGCGGGGCGCAAACGGGGCCAAAAAGCGCCCCGAACCGCACGCGGGACGGATTTCCCGCTCAAGCTGTCCCGTTCGCAATAGGGCGAGCGGGGTGAAGGGACGAAAATGTTCAATACGAAAACAGTCGAAATCGAGTGGGGTGGAAAGACCCTCAAGCTCGAATCGGGCCGCGTTGCCCGTCAGGCCGACGGCGCGGTTCTCGCGACCCTCGGCGAAACCGTGGTTCTCTGCGCGGTCACTGCCGCCAAGTCGGTCAAGCCGGGTCAGGATTTCTTCCCGCTGACCGTCCATTACCAGGAAAAATTCTCGGCCGCCGGACGTATCCCGGGCGGCTTCTTCAAGCGCGAGCGAGGAGCGACCGAAAAGGAAACGCTCACCAGCCGCCTCATCGACCGGCCGGTGCGGCCGCTATTCCCCGAGGGCTTCTACAACGAAATCCTCGTTATCGCGCAGGTGCTTAGCTATGACGGGGAGAACGAACCCGACATCCTCGCGATGATCGCGGCCAGCGCAGCGCTCACCATCTCCGGCGTGCCCTTCATGGGGCCGATCGGCGCCGCCCGCGTCGGCTTCAGCAATGAGGGCGAGTACATCCTCAACCCGACCCAGACGCAGGTCGCCGAAGGCCGGCTCGACCTCGTCGTCGCCGGAACCCGCAACGCGGTGATGATGGTCGAGTCCGAGGCGAATGAGCTGTCGGAAGAGGAAATGCTCGGCGCGGTCATGTTCGCTCACCGCGAGAGCCAGAAGGTCATTGAAGCGATCATCAAGCTCGCGGAACAGGCCGCCAAGGAGCCGTGGGAACTCGCTTCGTCAGGCGACAAGGATGCCGTCAAGAAGCAATTGAAGGCGCTCATCGGCAAGGACATCGAGGCCGCCTACAAGCTCACCAACAAGTCCGAACGCTCCGCCGCGCTCAACGCGGCGCGCGAAAAGGCCGCCGAGGCCTTCGCAGAGGCCGATCCGCACGAGCAGCTCGTCGCCTCCAAGCTGGTGAAGAGCATCGAGGCCGACGTCGTCCGCGGCGCGATCCTCAAAGAGGGCCGCCGCATTGACGGCCGCGACACGAAGACCGTCCGCCCGATCGAGGCAATCGTCGGCTTCCTGCCGCGCACCCACGGATCGGCGCTTTTTACGCGCGGGGAGACGCAGGCGATCTGCACCACCACCTTAGGCACCAAGGAAGCCGAGCAGATGATCGACGGCCTGGAGGGCCTCTCCTACCAGCGCTTCATGCTGCACTATAACTTCCCGCCCTATTCGGTCGGCGAAGTCGGACGCTTCGGCGCTCCGGGACGGCGCGAAGTCGGGCACGGCAAGCTTGCCTGGCGCGCGCTCCGTCCGATGCTGCCGACGATCGAGGAGTTCCCGTACACGATCCGAGTCCTCTCCGACATTACGGAGAGCAACGGCTCATCTTCGATGGCGACAGTCTGCGGCGGCTCGCTTTCGATGATGGACGCGGGCGTTCCGCTTAAGCGCCCGGTCTCGGGCATCGCCATGGGCCTGATCCTGGAAGGCAAGGACTTCGCGGTCATCAGCGATATCCTAGGCGACGAGGACCACCTCGGCGACATGGACTTCAAGGTCGCCGGAACGTCCGAGGGCATCACCAGCCTGCAGATGGACATCAAGATCGCGGGCATCACCGAGGAGATCATGAAGACCGCCCTCGCCCAGGCGAAGGAAGGCCGCGCGCATATTCTCGGCGAAATGGCCAAGGCGCTCGATCACACCCGTGAAGAGCTGTCGGCCCACGCCCCGCGCATCGAGACGATGAGCATCCCCAAGGACAAGATCCGCGAGGTCATCGGGACGGGCGGCAAGGTCATTCGCGAGATCGTCGCGGAGACCGGCGCCAAGGTCGATATCGATGACGACGGCACGATCAAGATCAGTTCGTCCGACCTCAGCCAGATCGAAGCCGCGCGGCAGTGGATCCGCGGCATCGTCGCCGAACCGGAAGTCGGTACCATCTACACCGGCAAGGTGGCGAGCGTCGTCGATTTCGGCGCTTTCGTGACCTTCATGCCCGGCAAGGACGGCCTTGTGCACGTTTCGGAGATCAAGAACGAGCGGGTCGAAAACGTCCGCGACGTCCTCTCCGAGGGCCAGGAAGTGAAGGTCAAGCTGCTCGAGGTCGACCAGCGCGGCAAGGTCCGCCTGTCGATGCGCCTCGTCGACCAGGAGACTGGTGAGGAGCTGCCCGACACACGTCCTCCGCGCGAGCCGCGCGAGGGTGGTGACCGTGGCCCGCGTGGCGACCGCGGTGATCGTGGCCGGCCTGGCCGTGACCGCGGTGGGCGCGGCGATCGCGGCCCGCGCCGCGACCATGGCGATCGTGGCGGCCGCGACGATCGCGGACCGCGTGGCGACCGTGGAGACCGCGGCCCGCGCCGGGATCGCGAGGATCGCGCACCGCGTGGCGGCGACGAGGGCCCCGCGCCCGAGTTTGCCCCGGCGTTCTTGACCGGGGACGATGAGTAAGTCGCCTCATCGCTTGTCAGCGTATCGAAAATAGAAGGCCCCGGCGAGTGATCGCCGGGGCCTTCTTCTTTGGTCGGCTCGGGGCAGCTCAGCCGCAGCCGACTTCGGTGATCCTGTTCGATTTCTTGTCGTATATGAAGGTCACACGCTTGGGCTTCTGCGCGGGCGCGGCGGCATCGGACGCGACAGCGCGATAGTCATCCGCGGTGATCGCCCTCGTCTCCGTCAAATCCCTGCCGACGAGATAGTCGTAATATTTGGCGTCGCAGGTCGCCTTCTCCGGTGCCGTGGCGACCGCTGCGCCTCGAGCGACGGCCGCATCGGCAGCGCCGGCAACAACGAGAAGGCTTGCAGTCACGAGAATCAGGTTAGGCATTTCACGACTCCCACTTGGATTGGGTGGGTGCGAATCTGTCACCGCCGCAAGGCAAGCGTGAGCGTTCATCGACCAGCAGTCGTGCCGCTTGTGCAGGCCGACAAGGTGCTTTCGCCGATGTGCAAACCGACGAGCGGCAGGCGGGAAACGACGAAGTGGTGTAATATTGCAGTAATACGGCTAATTTTGTCGAAAATTGATGCTGCAGCGTCGAGAATTGGCAGCGTTCATGTCAGCGCAAGGAGCCATCCAATTCATTGATCGAGCCACTTTGGCTGACGCCTTTCAAAGAAGGCATTGATCCCCTCTTCCGCGTCGGGCGCGAGCATATTCTCCACGATCGCGCGCGATGCGCATTCATAAGCTTCGACGAGGCTCAATCCGGCCTGCCTGTGGACCGCCGCCTTTCCGAGCTTGAGTGCGACGGGCGACTTTGAAGCGATCTTTCGCGCATATTCATCAACGACATCGGTTAGCGAAGCGCTGGGCACGACACGATTCACCAGGCCGAATTTCTCCGCGGCAGCAGCGTCGATCATTTCGCCGGTCATCAGCATTTCCATCGCACGCTTGAGGCTGATGTTGCGCGTCAGGGCGACTGCCGGCGTCGAGCAGAACAGTCCGACGTCCACGCCGTTGACACCGAACTTCGCCCGATCCGACGCAAAGGCGAGATCACAGGATGCGGCCAGCTGACACCCTGCGGCCGTCGCAATTCCATCCACCTCGGCAATGACGGGCTTCGGAAGGTTCACGATCGTCTGCATGAGCCGCGAGCAAAGCCCGAAGGTGTGTTCGAAAAAGGCCCTTCCTTGATCGGCGTCCGAACGGTGCAAGGTCATTTCCTTGAGATCGTGACCCGCTGAAAAGAGCTTCCCGGCCGCGGCGATCACAACCACCCGAACCGACCCGTCATCGCGCGCCGAGTCGAGCTCCGCCTGCAATGCCTTCATGACGCCGACCGACAGGGCATTGGCCGGTGGATTCCGAAGCGTCAGTCGAAGGACAGGGCCGTCCCGCCCGGAGCCAATTGGAGCCTGTTGGAAGCGTTTGGTCACACGCCCATCCTATCGCGGCCCTGATGGCGATCCAAACAAACGCTTTCTAAACTTTGGTTAGCCTTCCGCTGTTTGGCGCGCAGGTGCTATGGCCCGGCAGAGCGGATGACGTGGAAGGTAATGCAAATGCCCCAGTATGTGATCGAGCGTGAAATGCCCGGCGTCGGTGGACTGAGCGCCGAGGACCTGAAGATGGCGTCGCAGACCAGCTGTTCGGTTCTTCATACTCTCGGCCCACAGATTCAATGGGTCCACAGCTACGTGACCGACAACAAGATCTATTGCATCTACCGCGCGCCCAACGAAGAGATGGTCCGCGAGCATGCGCGGCAGGGTGGATTCCCTGCCAACAAGATTTCGCAAGTCAAAACGATGATCGATCCGACCACTGCGGAATAGCGTCGTCCGGGACATGACTTGCGGCGTCCGGGGCAAGACTCGACGCTAAAGTCCTGATATCCGACGTCTAAGAGGGCCATGGACGTCTTCATTTCCTATGCGCGCCCCGATGAGGGCCAGGCGACGCGCGTCGCGGACGCGTTGCGCGCTGCGGGCTTTAGCGTGTGGCGCGACGATGAGCTTCCGGCGCACCGGGCATATGCCGAAGTGATCGAGGAGAAGCTCCGCGGGGCTCGGGCCGTCGTCGTCCTTTGGTCGGCGAATTCCGCGAAATCGCAGTGGGTCCGGGCAGAGGCGGATGCCGCTCGCTCTGCAGGGACGATTATCCAGGCGACACTCGACGGCACCATCCCACCGCTGCCCTTCAACCAGATCCAGTGTGCCGATCTTTCGGGCTGGGAGGGAGACGAGGACACGCCCGGATGGAAGAAGCTCAAGGTCGGGGTCCAGACGCTTGCCGGAGCGAAGACTGAGGAGGGCAAGCCGGCACGGGCTTCAAAGCGGCAGTTGTCGGTGTGCGTCCTTCCCTTCCAGAACATGAGCGGTGACGGCGAGCAGGAATATTTCAGCGACGGCATCAGCGAAGACATCACTACGGACCTGTCGAAGGTTTCGGCCCTTGAGGTGATCGCCCGGAATACGGCTTTCCAGTTCAAGGGCCAGTCCATTGACGTCTGCAATGTCGCTCGACAACTGGGGGTCACCCACGTCCTCGAAGGCAGCGTGCGCAAGGCGGGCAGCAGGGTCAGGATCACCGCCCAGCTGATCGACGGAAAGAGCGGCGGACACATCTGGGCCGAGCGCTACGACCGCGACCTCACCGACATTTTCGCGATCCAGGACGAAATTTCAAAAGCCATCGTCGCTGCCCTGAAGCTCCAGCTCATGCCGGAAGAGAAGAAGGCGATGGAGCAGCGCGGCACGACGAGTGTCGAGGCCTACAATCTCTACCTTCTCGCGCGGCAATATTGGGTGACCGGCAATCATGGCGACAGCCGGCGCGAAGAGCGCGTGATGCGCATCTGCAGCCGGGCTGTAGAGATCGATCCTTACTACGCTCAGGCCTGGGCGCTGCTGGCAATCGCCCAGTCGAACCTGCGTTATGGGTTCGGTTACCAGGTCGACGATGGGGTGGCTGGCGCTCATGCCGCTTTGGCAATCGACCCAACGATCGCCGAAGCTCGCGTTCCCATGGCTCGGCGTCTCGAGGAGCAGGGGCACAAGGACGAGGCGCTCGCGGAACTCAAGAAAGGCCTCGAGCTGAACCCGGATTCGTGGGAGCTGAACAAGGCCGTCGCCAGGCTCTTTTCCGAGAGCGGCAAATTGGACGACGCGCTTCCGCACTTCGTGGCAGCGGTCGCGGTGATGGAAAACGACTATCACGCCTGGGGCATGTTGATGACCGCCCATCACGGGCGCGGCGATCAGGAGCGCATGCTCGAGGCCGCGAAGATGACGCTTCAGCAGGTCGAAAAGGTCCTGGCGCAGGATCCGAGCAACGGCGCAGCGATCAGTTTCGGAGTCAGTGCTCTAGGCGCGCTTGGCGAGAAGGATCGCGCGCGTGAATGGATGGAGCGAGCGCTCCTCATCGATCCCGACAATCTCAATATGCGCTACAACTTCGCTTGTTCGCTGGCGCGCGACCTCGGTGACAAGGAGGCCGCGTTGAGGATGCTCGATTCCTCCCTTTCGAGGATCAAGGGATCGCTCGGCAGCGCCGAATATGATCCCGATCTTGAATGCCTGCGCGATGACCCGCGCTTCCACAAGATCCTCGGCGACGCCAAGAAGCGGCTGGGGATCAAGGGCGAACAGGTGACCGAGGCAAAAACCGCCTAGCTCAACCGATCGCGACGGCCTCGATCCGGCGCAACATCCGGCTGACCTGCATTGCCGTCCACATGCCGCCACGGACCGTTCGAACACCGTGCACGTTCAGGTAGCTGGCGATTTCGCGCAACGAGTAGCAACCCGATCCGCGGGCCGCTTGCACGTGGTCGGCAAGCTGGTCCGGACGCAACGGAGCAGGGCCCAGGCCGGAGCGTAAGTCGATGACATTCAGGCGTCGCATCGTGCGACGAACCTGCGAAGCACCCCATTCGCAACCGCGTGCGGTGCAGAGGCCGTTTGCGTTGAGGTAGAATGCGATTTGCCGCAACGAAGAGCAGCCGGCGTTCCTCGCCTCTTCGATATGCGATCTCACGTCCTCGGCCAGCTCATCCGGACGACTCAAGCTTGCGCGCTGCTTCCGCCGAGTGGTTTGCCATGGCGGTGAATACATGTCGTGGAACCTCGCTGAGTTCGCTGGAACCAGAAAGTACTTTGGGGCGGCCCGGCATTGGAGGTCCGGTTACAGCGGCGTCCTGGGGCCAGTTGCGCTTTTTCGCCGTATCGATCAGGCCTCTGCCATTAATTGCCGTGCAGTTTGTCGAATATTGCTTCGCGTGACGAAAGCTTGCTGCGCATCGCCTTTGGCTCGGGCAGAATTCGCCAATGCTCGACCGGCTCGACCTTGCGCTTCTCAACTCGGTTCAGCGGCATGGCGCGCAGACCGCGGAGGAGCTCGCGGAGCATGTGCCACTTTCTCCGTCGGCGATCGCTCGGCGCCTCCGCCGCCTGAGGTCCGACGGCTGGATCGAACGCACTATCGCGCTCGTCTCGCAGCGCCTCACCGACCGCTACCTGCGTGCCCTCGTTTCCATACAGTTGAGCGAGCACGCGGATCTTGAGGCGAAGGCCCGGCTGGAGGAACGCATGCGCCGTTCCCATCAGGTGCAGTTCTGTTACGAAACCACGGGCGCGTTCGACATGGTGGCTTTGTTTCTGTGCGGGAGCATGGCCGAATTCAACGAGCTCGCGACAGAGCTGCTGACCGTGGATTCTACGGTTCGACGCTACGAATCGAGCTTCGTAAAGCGCGAAATCAAGTTCGCGCCCTTTGTCGACCTGCAGGATTAGCTGCACGCACGCGACAGAAATGCTTGCCACCCCGTGAGCTTTCGGGAAGAGCCTGCGCGACATTGCCCAAGGGAGAGGAATGGCCAGGTCCGCTGCAGCACGCGACGATTCGGCGATCGCGGTGAATGAGCATGAAGGCGCGGTCCTCGGCCTGATAGCGCGCAACCAGCCACTGACCCGCTACCAGCTCTACAAGGCGTTCCAACTGTCTCCGACGACGACCTACAACACAAGCAAGGGCAGCCTTTATCCCCTTGTAAGCAGGCTGATCGATCGCGGCCTCATCGGGGTCGAAACGAGCAAGAGCCGGCGGGACGCCGAGCTACTGAGTCTCACGAAGCTCGGCTATGGCGCGCTTACCCGCTGGATCGAGCAGACCGGACCGCAGCATTCCATTGTGAATGATCCCATGCTGTTTCGGGTGCTGGCGCTGAGCGACGTGTCACGCGATGAGCGCATTCGGTGGATCGCCGATGCCAAGGGCCTGCTTCTCGACCGGAAGCAGGAATTGAACAGCCACAAGCAAGGCCCGAAATCCCCGTATGACGATATCGTTCATGGGACCGCGGTCGCGATCATCGACGCCAAGCTGGAGTGGCTCGACCGCCTGCTGATCAAGGTCGTGAACGAAGAAAACGTCTGATGAAGGGACGGGATTCCTCCCGCCCCCGCAATCATCAGAACGTTCGAGTCGCGTTCACGAACACCGAACGGCCGAGATAGTCATAGTCTCCGACCCCGAAGAAGTTGCCGATGCGTGGGAATTGCCCGTTCACGACCGGGAATCCACTGATCGTCGGCGGTTTCTCATTGAACAGGTTGCGGATTCCGACGGTGAACTGACCGACGTTGCGCCAATTCCATTGAACCGAGACGCCATGTTCCCAATAAGGTTCGGCGACCAGATCAAAGTCCGCATTGATGACGCTCCCGTCAGCTTGTGGGAGCGGCACCGTCCCGTCGGGATTGAGCAAGCCTGTCAACAGGCCCTTGGTCCCTTGCTTGCCGACATATTTGACGCCCCAGCGGAACGTGATGTCGTTCACGGTAAAGCGCGTATCCAGCGAACCGACCCACTTCGGGCCCGAACCAAAGCCCGGGTAGCCAAGCGTCCCGTTATATTCGGCGAGGCCCGCACCGGGGAAGAGCTCCAACTGCTGGTGGAGGTTTCGAGTAGCCTGCAGCTGCGTTTGGAACCGGCCGCCGAGCAAGCGGGTCGCAAACCTCGCGTCGAAGTCGATGCCAGTCGCCCTCTGCTTCGAGACGTTCAGATATGGGTTGTTGAACGTAAGGAGGCTGCCGGGGCGTGAGCTACCGGCTGGCGCGCGCGGCCCGATAAGATCGCAAAGGGGGCTGCTGAGGTTCGCCGAATTGTAGCACAGGCTGAGGATCAGATTGCCAAGAACGGTGACCTCGTCCTTGACCGTGATGTTCCAGTAATCGACCGCCAAACTAAAGTCGGCGAACCGTCGCGGCGCCGTGAATACCGCGCCAAAGCCCCAGGTCCTCGCATGCTCGGACTTCAGATTGCCCGCGCCGCCAATGGTCGTGACCTGGGAGGGTTGGGTCGCGGCGAAAGCGAGCGCCTCGTTCTGCGGAGTCGCGGGATTGTCGAGCAATGGAGTCAGAACCGCGAGACAATTGTCGTAAAGCGGCTGTCCCGGTGTCGAGACCGCAGTGAAAGTGTTGCACGGGTCAAACGACGGGGGATAAAAACCGGTCTGCGCCGCGACGAACTGTTCGTAAAGATTGGGTGCCCGGAAGTTGGTACCGTAATTGCCGCGGAAGCGAAGCTCCCGCACCGGTGCCCACTGACCATTCACGTGATAAGTGAAATCAGATCCATACGATTTGTAATGCGTGTAACGGCCGGACGCGTCGAGCTCGAGCGTCTCGAAGAACGGCCGGTCCTTGAAGATCGGAATGTTGAGCTCTCCGAACGCCTCATTCACTGTGTCGGAACCCTGCGTGATCCCGGCAGTCGCGAGATTGTAGAGATCGCCAGTTTGCGCAGCTTCGGACGGAACGTCCCTGATATGGTCGTGGCGGTGCGAAAGACCGAGCGCGGCCTTCACGTCGCCCCCGGGTAGCCGGAACAAGGTTCCGTTGACCACAAGCTCCGCCGTATCCTGATCGAAGTGCGAGTGACTGACGTTATGCCGCCAGATGTAATCGTAGACGTTCTGCGGGATCCGCCCCGCGATCAGCACCTGCGGATCGTAGAAGTTTAGCGGCACGCACTGCCCGCCATTATAGGCGTTGTTGGTGACGTTGCTCGCACAGGTATAGCTGACGCCCGCGCCCGTCTGCCCAGGAAGGCCGACGGTGATGACGCTGGCGGGTGTGCCGGAGGGAGCTTCGACTGCGATCAGCGAGTTGGCGAGCGCCGTCGTGCTCGGGTTGAAGACGTCTTCCGTTCCGCGCGTGCGCGAAACCTGGAAGTTTCCGTCATATTGCCAATCGCCAATACCGAGGTTGCCGCGCAGCCCGGCGTTGCCGCGGAAATAATCGACCTTTTGCTTCCGCCAAGACAGCCGGTCAGAAGCTATGAAGGGCGAGAAGTAGTTGATCCCGGCGGCGTCCCAGGAAGTCGGAAAGAACGGACTCGTGTACGAAGTTCCAAGTGGTGAAAGCCCGAAAATATCGTCGATCGGAAATCCGTAGAAATGTCCGCCGAACATCTGGACGTTGCTGCCAAGCTGCCCGGTATCGAATGCCAGCTGATATGCATAATCCTGATGCGAGGTACGGCGCGTGAAAAGCGCTTCCCCGTACAACTCCGCGTCGCCGAGAATGCCCAAATCATATGAACCGTTCAGATAGCCCGTGTAGGTCTTCACAGGCGAGATGATCGTCGATTCGAGCTGTGCCTGTTCTGGCGAGGGACGGAAGTCATATCCGGGAGGAGCGCCCGGAGGCCCAATCGGGAGGTCGACCCGAACAGGCGGTCCGATCACGGGTTGTCCGGTCGCATAGCCGGGGAACGTGATTCGGCCCGTTGAGACGAAAGTGAGATTACCGGCGGCCGTAAGACCGAGAGCGTCGGAGAGTCCGTAACCGGTCGCAATTCCCAATGAATCATACTGGAAGGGAAAGCACCGTAGCTCGCCTGTCGCCGGATCCTTCTGGCCGATTTCTTGGCCATTCACGAAGAACAGGTCCCGGGGGCAGCGGTAGTCCTCGCGGTCCCCTTGCCGAAGTCCGTCAAACTTGCGGAACTCGAAGCTTCCCGTGATGTGGCCGCGATTGAAAGTCTTGCCTGCGGTGATCGAGCCGCGAAGCGTGTCTCCGCTTCCTGCCAGTGGGTGATTGGCGAAGCCTTCGATCGTGATGCCGTTCACAGATGTGTCGGTGATAACGTTGATGACACCCGCAATCGCGTCCGAGCCATAGATCGACGATGCGCCCTCTCGCAGGACTTCGATTCGCTGAACGATCGAGGTTGGAAGGGTGTTGAGGTCGGCCGCGATCAGCTGGTTCCCGACGCCCGCCGGAGCCAGTCGCCGCCCGTTCAACAGCACCAATGTTCGGCTGGACGATAGGCCGCGCAATCCGACCGTCGCCGCGGCCTGCCCCCCTTCGGTGACAAACCCGAGGAAAGATCCGCTAATTTGTGCGGTGCCGGAAGTGATCGTCGCACTCTGCAGCGTTTCGCCGGTGTTCACGGCGCCGGCGAGAACCTGATCGCTGCGTGTGACGATATCGACATTCTGCGGCGTGCTGAAATTATCGCGGCGGATGCGAGAACCGGTGATGACGATCGCACCCTTATTCACCTCCTGGCCCTGCGCATTCGTAATCGGACCGGAAGGCGGCGCCTGCTCATTCTCCTGGGTTTTCTGAGGCGTCGTGTCGACCGGCGCAGCGGGTGTCGCCTGGGCCAACGCGGCGCTTGGCGCCAGGGCAGCGATCGAAACGGACGAAAGCAGGATGGTATTAAACAGGCGCATAC
>Ga0134121_10002407_pt1 | contig 16189 bp, 26 predicted proteins | sample KB301_FD_96463 | JGI IMG/M metagenome (GOLD analysis project Ga0134121, IMG submission 96463) | Terrestrial soil microbial communities without Nitrogen fertilizer from Kellogg Biological Station, Michigan, USA - KB3-0-1 | ecosystem: Environmental > Terrestrial > Soil > Unclassified ... | reverse complement strand
TGCGGTTCTCCATATAGCCATTTAATCTGCAGTGCTTCGTCCACCTTGTCTTTGATCTTCACGTACTCATAGGCATCGAACGCAAAGACATTAAGGCCAACATTGAACAGACGGTTCAAGCTTAGTACAACACCGGGAGGCCGCAGCAGCCCGCCGCCATTGCTGGTCATCATCAGTTGCACCTTGGGTAGCCAATTACGAAACACGCGAACGATCTCAATGTACTCATCATTCATCGTTGGTTCACCATGCATGGCAAACTCTACGCGTGGGTTCCAATATGCCTCGGCTATCTGCTTAGCAATGTTCTCGGCATTCTTCACACTCATCTGCTTGAACGTCTTGTCCTTGGCAGTGCGTATACCCTGCAGTCCGCAGAAGTTGCAGTACAGGTTGCAACCTTCGCATAGCTCGACCTGAATACAGAACGGTGCGGCCTGTTTGTACTTCATCATTAGCATCCCGCCAAGAAGATACTGCGCACCGTGCGAACTACAGTGCCGTCGATGTTTACATGCCGAGCCTCGGCGAACAGTACTTTGATTTCTGGAATCCATGGCAGCGCTACACGCGCGAGTGTGTGCCAATTGAAACTAACTTCTCTGGTGTTCATGCACGCCTCCGGCGTTTTTCGTTTACTCTACGCACTATCTTGCGTACCGCGTTCTCAGCGGTGATGGCACGCTTAGTCAATGCGTTGATGTGCCTGTTATATTCAACTTGCTGTGCAATGACAGTGTGCCGGTTTATTTCCGCCGCTAACCGCAATTGTTCACACCGCACCTCAAGTTCTTCGTATGTCAATTTAGTCATGGCGTTGTCAGTGTTCCACTCAGCAGCTCGTAATGCTGTACATACATTTGCCCACGTCCACTACTGGTGCGAGTTGTCCAGTGTTTGATAGTCACGTGCGCCGTCATTACCGTATCATCCGGGCCAAACAGCATAGCGTCGATATCGAACTGAGGCTCGACGTTAACGGCCACCGCGTACAGTCCACTGTCAAACAGAACACCGTTAATGGACGCACTGACGCGTCCGTATTGCGGACTGAATGAAAAATACTCCACTGTCGGTGCTGGATTGATACACACAGTGTTAGTGCATCGAGTATCGCTCAATGCAACGACGTTCGATGCGATTAAAGCCATGAGCATAGGAATCATCATTAGCTTATCTCCTGTTGATAACCAAACGCTTTAGTCCACGATGTACGCATTGTCATACCACCGCCCTTAGGCTTTGGTATTAACTTTGTTATACCAGGATGTAGTTTCTCCATCTTCCTGGCAACTTTATCGTGCAGTTCGCTGGTACGATATGCGGAACACCCTCCTGGTTGCCCATACCAACGACTATTGAAAGAATACTTGACAGATACCCGATTGCGATAGCCCAGTCCAAGTAACTGTAAGTTCACATCTAAATCTTGCATCAGTGCTACACGATCAAATCGTATGCGATGCTTTACCAGCACATCCCGATTATAAAACAGCGTCTGCGCTATGCGACCATTTTCATAGTACGGGAGTTTGCTTGGGCGCGCAGCAATGAAGCGATCCGCAAAGCTTACATGCGCAAAACCGTCGTCCATCCAGCGCCGTAGCTGTGCAAAGCACTTAATAAATTCGTTAGGGTCTGATTTGACTATGGTGCCGTACGCTGATAAGTCTTTCTTAATGTTTATACCTGTTATGTCATCGTCTAGCATAATGAGATATCTATCATTGGATTGTTCCAATATCCACTGTCGAGTTTCGCTAAGCCCGCCCTTGAAGTTTTTCGGTAAAGCTAGGAATTCAAATTGTCGATCTTCCTTGGCTGCATTAGCATACTCATGCAGTTCATCGTATCGTACAACGACTACAATACGATGTTCCAATGCAAATGGCAACACATACGGCGTGGTCAGCTTCTGTGCTCTGCCACGAGATGGCACGTAGATACATTCGTACATCATTCCTCCAACCAACTAAGTATTTTAGGCACTATCTTGTTGGGTGCATGGCGCTTCAAAGCTTCGTAACCGCCATGCTGCAGCGTACTGCGTAACTGGGCATTGCGCAGAGTCTTCAATGCTTTAACTACAGATCGTCCATCGTTAGCGGTAAGACAGTTGGTTCCAGGGACCATGTCATCGCCACGTCTGACCCATCCTGTATTAATGATTGGTACTGCTCCTGCATCCCATGCCTCAAGTGTTGTGTACTGAGTGCCTCCGCCGTCTCCTTTGATGAGAGACATGTCCGCCATCGCACGACTACCGCGTAGTATGTCGAATGCAGCTTCGCGTGTCCTAGGGTATGCAACTTTGCTTTGTTCCCATTCAGGATAATCGGGAATAATCTTGAACTTAGTGTACAGACGATTCTCGAATCCATAGATGTCTATGTCCGCTCCTAACCGTTTGGCGTCCAACAGAATGTTGGTGTGTTTATCGAAGTCGATGCGACTGGTGCTCACACAGTCCTTGTATCGCTTCTGCGCACCAGTAAGATGACTGCCCATCCGCACGTATGGGTGACGTATGAATGTGGCGTTGTCGAACTGTGTTACACCACTACGGCGTACGACCCAGGGTCGATCCACGTTTCTTAGGTAGGATGTTTCGGTGGGATCGTGTATAACGATACGCGCATCGCATCGCCGCACGAGTGTTTGATATGCGTCCGCGAACTTCTTAGCGACGGCAGTTATGATTGTTGGATGTTCTTTGAACCAGTGTAGTTTTCTATTGGAGTACCACACTCCGTATCCGAATGGACGTTTGAACGGTTCGTTACGATTGCCTACTTTGTACAAGCGTGCGTCGATACCCTGCAGCATTAAGCTATGCATCAAGTGCGCGGTAAAGGTTACCCAGCCTCCTGTTGTGTTAGGGCTCAGGTACACCAGATTTATTCTCATGTATTTTGCTCCAGGCAATACGGGGACGGTTCTTTATGAGAGTTACAAGATCAGGGTGGTTATCACGTAGCATCTGGGCTGCACGACGAATCACCAAGGGAATTTTAGGTCTACGGCGCACTGTTGACCAGCAGTAGTTGTATAAGACAGCGTTAGGATGCCCGGACTGTAACAGCCGCAGTGTAAGATCAATGTCTTCATAAGCCGCCATTTTTCTGTAACGTATGTTAGCCTGCCGCAGCACGGACAGGTCGAGACCGTACGCGCAATTGGTTCTAGTGTTATATTTAACGGCATCTGATACTTCATGGTTGCCTGCCCTAGCACTTATACCAACCATTGGGCACTGCTGCGTTAGTTGTATGTCGATGTACAGTAGCATCTGTCTTAGTTCACGCGGTCCAGTAGGCAGTAGGTGCGAGGCACGCATGTCGGGGCGATAATAAAACCGTAGATCGTCATCCAACATCAAGATACGCTCGTTACGAAACATTCGTCGCGTTATCCAGTAACGTACCGCACCAATTCCTTCAACAGGGCACTTACGTATCTTAACCAATCCACCGGGGCTCCCCCGACCACGATCACATAGAAGAGCACGGTACGCAGGCGCTTCGTCCGGCGATACAACGAGTGTAACATGTTTGCCAGTTCCTATCAGTGCGCTAAGTGTCGTCTGCTTGCTCCACGCGGCGCGCCCCTTCGTTGGAATTACTATGTGCAGACTGGGCGTTGGATTTAACATACTCGGCTATCCAATCCTGTATCTCTCGTGCTATCTTGATGTATTCGCGGGTCGGAGTTTGTGTTTCCTCCTGCCCAATGACATACGCCCTCCATAGTTTGGCCCGTAGGATTGCGGGCAATGTAAACCAGTGCTTAGAACATCCCCACTTAGCCGGTGGTACTAACTTGCCACACCCTGGCCAATGGCATTCGTGACTGCGTGTTTGTTTGGCGGCGCGCACGTGGCGTGCCTTACGTGCTAGGGTCATACAGTTGTATGGTGTAGAAGGTTGGGAGTCTTTAATAACTCCTTGACCTTGCTGATATAAGCCTGCGTTATATCCGCAGTATCTATAACACTGTGATCACATAGTGTGTTTATCACCAACTTCAACTGTCCTAGCTCCGTTGCTAACTTTCCACGATTGTCATAGCCCTTTGATTCAAACCCGTGTCGTTGAATCTTACCAACAGCCTGTATCACTTCCCCCGCTTCTTCAATAAGCCATGCTAGTAATTCTGCTTCGGTTGGCGTTAGACGATTGAAATGTTCCAATATAGTTGTCATGTTAGCACTCGCTAGCCGGTGTTCTTATGATCAAGTTCCAATGTCTATCTTCTGTGGGTAACGCATAGTACATACGATGCCCGATACAGACCATGTCGACCTCTATCTTCAAAGGCTCAAGCTTTACTTTATCCAACACCTCACCGGTTTGAACCTCCTTGGGCTTACTATGCAGAACTGCGATACCTCCCCCTATAACCAGTAACAGTGCACAAACGAGCACAACTTCACGGTTCCAAATTAGAGCGCGCATAATACTACTCCAGTAGATCAAGCTGTTTTGGAATGGGTGGACGATACTTACTACGTGGGCGACCTTCGCCGTTCTTAACACGCATGTACTTGTCAAACTCGCACAGGCTATGTTCTATTTCGCGCATTTCCAATGCCCACATACACGTCTTGATGTGATCGCTTACGTACTTGGGCGCCAGCACTAACAATGCTCTCATGGCTCGTATATAGTCAACGCCATCTGGTAGTTTATGACGTTCCCCGGTGAGAAGTCTGTGTATACCACGACGTGCTCCGGGACCTGGGTTGGCCCAACTATTAACATCCGTGGCATCAGCGAGTATGCGGGTATGACGCAGGTCACACGCGATTTCGTAACCGATGAACCCTCCAATGGTTGGAATGCATTGAAGGATGTCGACTGCCCTTTCCATGCTACGTCTTTTGCGTATGCGCTTAGCGAGTTTGTCGCGTTGATCATATAACTCTGCAAGGGCCTCGCAAATAACTTGGACCTTAGGCTCACTTCGTCCCGCGTTAGGGATGATATAAGCTCCGGTGAATATTTGTTCATGATCGACATTCTGTCGCTCCATCAGTAACTCGATAGCCCGAGCCGTGTTCCACTTGTTCCCCATGTTATAGTGCAAACAGTCGTAGGTTTCGGGCCAGTTGAACAGTCGGAACATTGCACACTGAAACAATAGATCACCATCTGTCAATTTCTTGCCCATGCCCAAACGACTTACATACCGTTTAGTCCACTCCTGTGTGACACGATCCAGTTGCCGAAACACATTAGTAAATTTGTACTCACGTAGGATTCTGTCCTTTGTCCACGGGTACTTTTCCCCCGCAGCGCGAGCGACATAGATGTTGTGCCGCTCGTTCATCCAATACCAAAACAACTTGAGTTGCTCCTTATTCCAACGGAATGGTTTCACGTTACAGCCCTGCGTGCGCATCTGCGCTGTAGTGGCTATTGTCGACGTGCGTCAACTTACCATCTGGTCCAAAACAAAACTTGACGCTATCCAATTCTGAGTGCGCACCGCCAGCGAACAGCCCAACGAGCGGGATAAAGCTAGTGGCCTTTACCCTGGCCCGCATACCGGTGTAGATAAGCCAGTGGCCATCTGGTGCGTCCATCTCGGTCTGCGGCTGTCCCAATACGGCCACTACGTCCTGCTCAGTAGTAACCCCCGGCTTGAACTGCTGAGACTGCGCACGGCTAACCTGCGTGCCGCTGGTAGTGCACCCAGCGAATGAAAGCAGTATGGCACCAATCGTAAGCACGATCATAAACCCGATCGTAATCCGTCGCACGGTGTAAAGAACATGTTGTCTCACGGCTATCTCCAAATGATGTTGTAAATACAAAGACCCCGGCACTATTGCCGGGGTCATTCCCAAGCGAACGTCGATCAGTTACTTGATCTTGATGTACTCGTACTTCTCAAGGAATGTAACGAACGGCTTGACTTTGCCAGCGGCAATGCCTTCCTCCTTGGCGGCAGCAGTCAGCTCCTTGACACTGATGCCCTTCTTGGGGATCAAGGCCAACAGCTTGCTCTTAGGCCCGCCCTTGTCACGCTCCTTGACTTTGGCAACGATGCTCTTTTCGGAGAGTACCACTTTGGCTGGTGCGTCGTCCTCATCGTCATCATCGTCTTTCACAGCGCGTCGCTTACGAGTTGGTTTGCTATCTTCCTCGTCGTCATCGTCATCCTTCGCTACGCGTTTCTTCTTGCCGCCGAATCCGCCCGCTTTCTTCTTAGCAGCAGGTTTCTTGCGAGCAGGCTTTTCGTCGCCGTCATCGTCCTCATCTTCGTCTTCATCACCGTCGTCTTCCGCAACTTCGTCTTCCTCTTCTTCGTCATCACCACGGGCGCTCAGCTTACGACGGTTATCTTCATCGACTAACATTTCAGTCTCCTCGTTGTCACTACTGCTCTTACGTTTGCGGCCCGGAATGGGCCATTGCTCTAGAGCATCGCGGTCGTTTATTTTGATCCACGTCTGCTCTCCCTTCTTGCTCTCCAAGTAATTCTCTACTTCGAAAGCCTGAACTATGACCTGCATGGCGAACCAGAACGCGTCGCTAAACGTGCGGCTAGGCACTGGTACACCTACGGCCTTATCCACCACCTCGGCTAACTGACGCCAATTCAAGCGGGCTAGTACCTGTTGCAAGTCAAACATAAAACTCGCGTCGGCGTCCTTGGTTTTTTCGTACAGTCTATACGCTGGCGGTTTCATACCTGCCGTCTTACACATGTCCACCAGCGTATCGAACATTTCGCCACGGCGAATAAACACGGGCTGACGCTGCGCCAGTGCCGCGCGTATGGCAGTAGCGCCCCTGGGCCAACGGCGCTTACTACGTGGCTCCTCTGGCTTTTCACGCTTTGCCTTTTCGCGCTCCTTGGCCCGCTTTTCGATAGCACGCAGTTCCTTTGGCGTAGTCGGTACAAACTTAGGGCGGTCTTTGACCGCAGAGTTAAAACCCATTAATGTCTCCTGCGTGTGCCGACGCGCGGTGCCCATTCATCAGGCGCCAAGTCCAAAGCTCCATACCGTTTCTCCATTGCGTTTAGTATACGCTGTTGTGTTTTGTCACGGCTTGCAACATTTTCAGTCATAACTTCGTCAATAGTGTCGCGGGCCAGTATACGATAGATTATAACACGCTTACGTTGCCCTTGCCGCCACACACGTTGATAAAACTGCTCGTAGTTCTCCAGCGACCATGTCATGCTGAAGTATATAACGATTCCACCCTTGCCCTGTAAGTTCAGTCCGTGCGCCACGCTGTCAGGGTGGCCCCACAGAAGAGGCAGATAGCCGCGATCCCACGCGCGTTGCACCTTGGCTGCAGCACGATCAGATGTCCCGCCGGCGATATACGGCGCGTCCGCAAAAGCACTACCTTGGTCAGCAAAGTAGCGTTGCGCGCGCAAACGGTCATGCTTGAATTCGAACGCAACAAGAGCTGGCTCACCTTGTAGTTCCTCCAATAACTCTAACAGGTTGGCGCACTTTTCGTCATGGACAGACTTCCATTGTCTGTCCGCAACAAACAAACCTCCATTGGCTATCTGACGGCACTTGCCACTTGCTACCGCAGCGTTTGCAGCAACGATCTCGTGTCGTTTCCACTTGGAGACAAACTCTTTTTCCACTTCCTTGTATAAGCGACGTGCAGTCGTAGGCAATTCTACCCAACGATCCACCGTTGTGATAGGCGGTAGATCTAACTGGTCCGTCCCATAACGACGCACCAATGGTCGCAACTTCTTGAATATACGTTCCTCTGCGTCCTCCTGTGGCTCGAATTGGTAGCCCATGAAGCCAGTCGGAATGAAGTACGAATTCCGATAAGCCGTAAGAGATGAACCTAACGACTCCCCCATGTCTAACACATAGACCTGACCAAACAGGTTGATCAGTCCCTTGGGAGCAGGTGAGCCTGTAAGTATGTACCTCCTTAAAAACTTTGGCAGGAGTTTCTTCAACGAACGAAATCGTTTGGTACTTGAATTCCGTAGTTTCGACGACTCGTCTACTACCAACATTATACGTGGATGCGTCTTGAAAAAATTGCGCGCTTCTCGCGTCATCGTCAAAGTACCACCACGACCACGGCTGACGAGCCAGTTCAGCCCTTCGTAGTTCATCAAGTACACGTCGACGTCGCTTTTCAGTCTGGCGTTTTTGTTCTTTCCATGTAGCCTTGTTACGCGGAACGGAAAACCCCATTTCTTAACCTCCTGCCGCCAGACGCCGTAGATTATACGTCTTCCGGCTAACACGAACAGGTGATCTACGATGCCGAGCTTTCGTAGTATCTTGAAGATGTAGAGGCTTATCAAAGTTTTGCCTAGCCCTGGCGCGAGGAAAAAGCCCGCCGCTGGGCGTTGCAATCCGAACTTGACGCACTCCTTCTGATAGCTTTTTAGTTCTGTGGACTGTGACCCCGAGCGCTCGTTGGTCGATTTCGATGGCTTCGCGCGCTGAGAAAACGACATGTACTGGTATCCCCATCCGCTTGTAGTGTTGGTGTACCTTGGCCTGTAAGGGTGTTACTTTGCCTCCTGGCCGTTTGAATTCTTTGAAGCTGGCGACTGGCGGTGGCCCCAGTAGCGTAAGACGATCAGGCTCGCCGGTAGTCCCAAAAGGACCAACAGTATTGAGCTTAACGCAACGTCCGCCCATCTTCTTGACCCAGCGTACATACTTACGCTCCTCAGTTTTTTCAAGCCCCGCCACGCGCATATCGCCCAAGCAATCTAAAGTCGTCCATCAACTGACTATCCACAATACAGTCTTCTATCTTATACCGGCGCACGCTGTAGCCTTCATCCTGCATATCCTTTACCAACCGTTGCAGATTGACTGTTAGATAAGCTAGGTCACGTGAACGCCCAGTCATAATATGCGCGTCATCGTCTAAGTTCTTACGCACGATCAATTCAGCTAACCTGAAACCGTGGCGCTCTGCTATCAGCATTGCATTTTCACGTTGCTCGCCAAACACTGGATCAATCGTTACATGTGCTTCATAGTAAAGGCTAGCATTTACACTTGCCATTATGATATCCTCAGTTTGACCATTGCCTGTGTGTATCTTTCAAATAGCTCTTCGTGTCTGTTGCCGTATCCGTCGTTAAAATGTTTAGTGTATATGGACACAGCTATTCCGCCCTGCACCTGCCACCCCTCCGTTATCAATGTGCGCACCTGTGACGTTAGTTCTCTCATAGTGTCAGACTGTACAATGCTGTAGTCTTCGTGCATCACAACCCCCTAACAGTTTTCCAAGCCTTGCATGGTCCGCCCTTATCCGTGCGTAGGAAACACCACTTACATGCGTCCACACTTGGATTGGGCAGGAAGTCCTGCGCCGGGTTCATCATGGCTTCGCCTTGGGCCCTCCAGTAGTTGGTAAGAGTTGCGATGGCACGTTTGTTGTAAAACGTATGCGTAGTTTCGCCGCTGTCGGAATACCAGAACTCCACGTCGACACCGTCAAGGTCTCGATATCTCGTAGCTCCAATACAAGCATATAGGCTGGCTTGCTTATCGTGACTGCCATACTCGCGTCCTGTCTTAAGGTCTTGAATGTATATGACTCGCTTACCGTCGTCGTTAACATGCGGTGGCAACGCAGCGTCCATTTTCATGACGCACCATTTGCCATCTTCACCTTTGCCTGTCGTTGGTTTCCAGAACTGATTGACAGACCAATACTCCTCTACGATGGGCCGTAGTTTACGTAACGCTACATAGTGGCTTGCTAGCTTACGCAAGGGCGGCGGCATGCCTCCGTAGATCTTACCTTTGAGATAGCTCTCAGCTAGCGCATGCACCGCGTTGCCGCGCGCCACGGCTGGCCCCATAGGTTCCTTGTCTCCCATCACGCGACAACGATACCACTTAAATGCACACTGGTGCCATGTGTGCCAACTGGAGTAACTCCAGTACGTGACGATGCGCGGTTGCTCTTTACCCACCCGTGGGAATATTGGATCTGCTGCCATTCTGTGCTTCCATTGTTAGTTTATACACGACCCCGTTCGCAAATCCTGTTCCTTTACATCCTCCGCACTGCCATTCGTTATACGAGATGTCTCCAAAGTCAGCATCATTACATCTGCCTAGACCCTTGCACGTTTGACAGACTTTTCCTGATAGGTCTCCAAATGCGTGCTGGTACGCACTGAATGTAGTCATTAAAACCTCCGTACGTACGCACCCAGCTTATCACGCAGCTCTATTGTGCACACATATTCGCCTTCGTTAGTTTTTTCCTGCTCCACATTGTCCAACCAGTACTGCATAGCACGCAGTAAATCCACCAATTCTTCTCTCGTCAGTGTAACCCTCTTACGTTTTATTTTGCTCTTGCCCATGACGACCTCGAATATTTTGGATCGGCCAACATTGGCACGTTCAGTTCTACATCACACATTGCATCAGCTACCTTTGGCCCATAGCTTTCATCAGGTGCCATTGTCACCAACTCATCATGCACCTGTACTGCAATACGCACTTCCGGCACTTGCTCACTAACATTGATCATTCCCTGTTTGGTCATGTCGGCCGCGCTAGGTTGTATCTTATAGTTGAACATCTTATATTCAAACCCTACCCACTCACCATCTAGCTCCGGGTCCTCCGCATCGTCGTAAGGCATCCAACGGGGAGGTTCACAGAAATACTCGCGTCCTCCCCAAGTCACCAACGGCTTGTCCTGGCTGGCCAAGATCTTCAACTCACGCATGATACGTGTTATGCCAGGGCAAACTTTAAACAGTGCTTTGCGTAGCTGTTGCGCCACAGTTGGACTTATACCTAATCGTGCAGCCAACTTGGCCGTGCCCATACCGTAGATGATACCGAACACTGTCACCTTCACGTGCTTGCGTGGAAAGTCGATGCCTGTTGCCTTCAGGATTTCTAACCGGAAGAAGTCATGTACGTCTAGCTTGGGGTTTTGAAGATACGCCTCCATCAGCATGTCTTCTTCAAAGTGCGCCAGTATGCGTAACTCTTGTTGGTTGTAGTCTGTGCAGATCATCACAGACCCTTCGTCAGGAATGATGTAATCCCTCAGTCCTCTAAATTCGTATCCTCGATCAAGTAACATCTTCTGAAGTAAGAGCAAGGTGTCCTTGTTCTGGGATTCCTCCGGGTTCGTTGGTATATTCTGCAGATTAGGGTCGCTGCTGCTGAATCGTCCGCTGCGCGCTCCGCCCCCACCGTCATTGCGCGTTTGGTTGAACTTAGGAAGGACGCGCCCGCCGGTAACGGCCGATTGCAACAGCCACGGACGAACGAAAGAAGAGAGATATTTTTCAACGACGGAATGTACCGCAAGAAGGTCGAGCAACTCTTTGTCGTTGCACGTTGCACGCAAGTTGGTGATCTTTGTCGATACCTTACCTGTCGGTGTTTTGATGATAGCATCAAGTTTGCCCGCCTTTACCAAAGCTTTGGCTAGTTGTGCACCACTGTCTACATTAAACTCCTTGCTGAGCGGTTGGCCTTTACGTATTACTCCCAGCTTGCGCTGGATGCTGTGTAGCAAGTGCGAGTCAAGCTTTTCCAATGCATCCTGCAATTCACGCAACCTGCGCCTGTGCACGCGGATACCAGAGCGCTCCATTTCCAAGCTTATAGGTAACACCAGCAGTTCGCGCTCGTATGCTTCACGCATCCCACGACGGTCTATTATCGGCATCAGGTGTTCGTACATACCTTCCGTACGAGTTAGATCACCGACGGCGTACGCACCAACCAATTCACCTGGAGCCTTGGCAATGTGTTCTCCCCATTTGGTCTTAGGTACTTTACGGTTACCTACCTTGACATTGTTCAGTACCCAGTCCCGCAGTAATGCCTGCTCCTCCGGAGGCATGTCCAGATGCTTTTCCGATAGAGGCTTAAGCTGCAAAGTACGCTCGTAAGGGTCGTTAAGAAAAGCAAGGAAAGTAGTGTCTTCGTAGCGACGGGGCGGTGCAATCCCCATGAAACACTCAGCCACGTCAATATCGAAACCGCCATGATGAAATAACACCCTCTTCGCATCATACGCAGCCCGTACTCGGTCACGTGCTTCTCCCATTGTACAGTTGTTGCCCGTTGGATGACCCCATGCGTAGTACTTACCCTTGCGCTCCCCTGGTAACTTAACAGCTACACCAACAGGACGCGGTGGATAGTTAGGTCGTTTGTCTATGGCCTCTGTTTCAAAGTCAACGACGGCATTGTCACTCATGCTTCGTAATGCCTGCGTTCGTACTCGATAGAACATCGACCACACGTGCACTGCTCATCGTACGTATGACGCCCGCCACAGTGGCAACGATCTTCAAAAGCTTCAGCATCTACACTTCGACGCACGATGCATACTGCTGCGCCGGTGACTAGCGCTATTAGTCCTATCAACGCTATGACTGTGTACACGTTCAACCCTCCGATTTATGCTCCAACATTTTCACTAGCCCTGTATCCACTACGTTAAATTCCGTTTCCAACGCGCGCTTGAACTGCTCAATGTCCGTTATAACCATGAATAAGGATGAATCGCCAACCCGATCTACTAACTGTCTTGCCAATACTGGCAACCAATCCTTTCGCCAGTTTTCTTTGCGTATGATCTTGTTGATGGCGTGCACTAAGTGCGTAGTTTCCATCGCACTAACAGGTGTACAACGTCCATCCCTGCTTATCCAGACTGGCTCATCCCACTCACTGGCCGCGACCGACCCAGAATATAACTTCATAAATAGCAGAAGCTTATACTTAGTACGTCGCGGATCATCCTTCGGGAAACGCTTCAGTAGCGCCAACAGATCAGAGACACTCAAGTCTCCAAGCTTATGCCTAGGTGGCAGAACTTCGCCTAGAGTTGGAAACACTCCTGTGTTGTTTACAACAATTTTCATACTGGCTCTCCTTGCTCTTCCTGTTCCTCTTTGTCCGTAGTCGGTCCTTTAGCATATTCGCGCTCTTCCCATTTCTGCACAGCAGTGTACATGCCGTGCTCAAACTCACTTTTATCAAACATGATATCTGCACACTCAGCAAGTACACGTTCTGGGTTAACCCCTTTCAACAATTGTCCGGCAGCGTAATCGAAGCCGGCTTGTTCCTGCATTTGACTTCTACGCTCAAGCCATGCTCGCAAAATTTTCACACTGCGTCTCCGTTGCTGTTAGATTGTTTAGTTGCTAAAAGTTCTCTTCGTTCACGCGCACTACGACGTGAATTATATTTGGTGTACAGCTTTTCAACGTAACTCGGGCGGTTGAGATTTGCGGTCTCATAGTGCAGCGCCTTCTTCAGTTCCAGCTCATTCATGTGCGGCACCTTTTGTACGAATGTACGCCAGTCACCGCCAAGCACAGCTTTGGGCGTATACAACGCCGGATTGCGTGTGCCTTCTTTCTTCCTCGTCATTATTACCTCCAAGTGAGTGGGCCAACGGCCCTTGTGATGTTACACAGTTGCATAGGGCCGTTGGCCACTAACTAGTTAGATGCACTGTGCGCTTACACTACTTCATGGCACGTACTCCCTTTCGGATAGCAGCCCACTTAGTACCCGGACTGATTAGGGTTTTTCTAAATTCTGCACCCAACCCCATAGCCACGCCATGTCATATTAAGCTTATAACACGTTATCTGGTGAGCTTGTTGATGCAGGTTCCGCCAGATTTTAACGAGCAGGCGTTGCTCGGGGTCTGTCAGCTTACAACTTTTCGTATCTAATCACGGCAGTCAACGCTTCCACCGGTGTTCCAAACAGTATCACTTCGCGCGCCTTGGCTTCTGCCCTGGCACGTTCAGCATATACTTTGATGGCCTCACGTCGTTGTTTCACATTCCACTGATCAACCTTGCGTTGTGCAGCCCGCACTGCTGCAGGCATCTTTTCGTCTTTGTCACGGCTGTTATGTCTATGCCGTGCTTCACGCAAACGCTCCTCCAAGTATTTGCGCTGTACAGGATTGCACTTCGGCTTCGCCGGTTTAGTCTTTGGCGACTTCGCTATTAGCGCATCGATGTTATCTTCCACGTTACTGCGTTTCATAGGATTAGCTAGCCTCAGCCGTGATTTCGATCAAAGAACTTATCTGGTAATCGTCCAGGCACATACGTACTTCCAAAGTTCTTCAGGCTCATAGGCTCGCGTCGCCTACTTGCCTCCGAACCTCGACCCCCTACGTTTGACGGGCTTGTCCTCTTCCTCGTCATCATCGTCGTCCTTGCTTGATTTCTTCTTTCGAACTGGCGGATCTTCATCGTCGTCATCATCGTCGTCTTCGTCAGTTGCTTTACCGCGCTTTCGAGCCGGTGGATCTTCGTCGTCATCTTTCGCAGCTCGTCGACGACGCGCAGGTTTAGCATCGCCATCATCTTCGTCGTCCTCATCTTTCTTCCTGCGTCGCGGCGGATCTTCGTCTTCATCTTCGTCAGATGCTTTACGCCGACGTGTTGGTTTTTCATCTTCCTCGTCCTCTTCCGCGCGTTTACGCCGTGGCTTTGGATCCTCCTCGTCTTCATCGGTCACTGGCTTCTTGCGACGCGGCTTTTCATCATCGCCATCCTTCGCATCAATCTTGTTGTACGGAGTCATGATCTTTTCCAGCGCTTCGTCACGACGTTCCTTCAAAGCACTGATCAAATCTCTGTCCGTCAGTTTTTCATCTATAGCGTAGTTAACCACGCTATAGTTGAAATCCTCGTCAAAGCCGAACTCCGTAACTACGCTGTACATGGGCCGACCCAACTCCGAAAGCTTATCCATGTACTCGTTGAACGGCTTGACACTGGTTGGTGGCAAAGGAATCCACCCAATCACTGCTTCGGCTGCCGCATCACCGTCCTCAATGTCGTCACTGTGTACCAGCGCAACGCGCACCCCTTGCTTACATGCCTTGCGCCCGCGCTTGTTGCCTTTGTCCTCGGCGCCGCTACCCCATTCGTTCATTGGGCAGTCGGCACATGCGTCGTCCTGTTTGTCTGCGCTGTTCTTGTGCGGTGCCATTTTCTCGCCGTCTTCGCTGAGTGCCCAGCATACCGGGCCACTAGGATTGTTCTTGTCGTACGCACCCTCGTAGTATTCGTTGGCAAAGGCAAAGTTCAACAGCACGCCTTTGAAGCTGCGCCCCTTTGTGGCCTTGTCCAACAGTGTGTCGCCCAGGCTAAAGCGCTTGTCTTTGATGGAAATCTTGTCCCCGGGCCCTCCCAACGTACCGCCGCCACGTGCTTTGCTACGCGCAGTATCCTTGCTGGCTTCTTTGGCCAACTCTTCATCGAGATCATCGTTTCTGGCTCGTGCCATTTCATTTTCTCCGTTTAATTATTGACAGACTGACTTTTTCAAACACTTCAACACCGGGGACCTTAACGCCATCCTCCACCAGTTCAAAGTATGCCTTGCTGCTAACCCGGTTCTGCAGCAAGTGCATCATGTTGTGTTTCATCACCCATACGTCAAACTTGGCCCGGTTCTTTATGCTGGGATGTCGCGTCGTCTTTACGTTGGCCAACGCTAACAAGCCTTTGCAACCATCCGTCTGTTGCTTATTCATAGCGGCTAAACACTTGGCCGCTAACTTTTCACGTCGCTGTTTCAGCGCCCGCAGCTTAGCCTCCAGCTCATCGATCTCCTGGTCCACATTGAATATATGATCCACTTGATTGCCAAGCGCGCGATTCTCAAACGCTACCTCCTTATTTTTACGAGCCGGAGGTTCCGCTCGTGGGAATACCTTCAATGCATGGCACTCCTCTTTGGCCTGTCCGACTTGCGCTCCGCAGCTTCTTTAACCTTGTGATATCGTTCCATGACGTTGGCTGTTATTTTGTCTATGCCAACCTTCTTAATCGTTTCTGCCATATGAGCGTACATCTGCTCCACCATGTTGATGATGCGGTCGTAGTGTATGTCGGCGCTGTTGGCTTGACCATACTGTGCTACGATCTGATGATGGAAGTTCAAGATGTGCATGTGCGCCTTGACAGCGGCTTCGAGCATGACGACTTCTCTACCCAAGCAGCCGTCGCTTTCTACCAACTCCTTTACATCTTCTTCACTGTCAATGTTCACTAACTGCTGTACGAACATCGACACGTGTACTATGTAATCAGGGTGTAGGATTGATAGCGTCTCTGATACAGTGTACATCATGTTTTCCACAGCCTTCCAATCGTCGAAACGAGTTGGCTGTACCCGATGCTCAGC